>ERZ795045.26-NODE-26-length-170172-cov-156.063639_pt1 | contig 170172 bp, 156 predicted proteins | sample MGYA00375129_ERZ795045 | MGnify/ENA primary metagenome ERZ795045 (study PRJEB30174, sample SAMN05720166) | activated sludge metagenome | isolation source: anaerobic digester from wastewater treatment plant | place: Japan | collected 2015-05-15 ...
GTCATCGGCAAGTATACTAATATTGAAGATAACTGCGTGATCCATTGCGCATCTCCTCTGTCTATTGGCGATGAGGTAATCGTTGGGCATGGGGCGGTGGTTCATGGACGGAAGGTGGGCAGCCACGTCCTGATAGGAAACCAGGCCACTGTTCTTGATGAGGTGGAAATAGGCAATTATTGCGTCATTGCCGCCGGATCCCTCGTGCCTCCGGGTATGATTGTCCCCGATTATTCCCTTGTGATGGGTGTCCCCGCCAGAGTCAAGGGCCGTCTCTCGGATGCTCAGATCGAGGAGATAAAAACGAGCGTAAAATTTTATGTCGATTTGGTTCAGAAATACAAGCGGGAAGGGTTGGGATGATAAAAAATCTTTTCAAGGCACTAAAACAGGAGGGGGAACATGGAATTCATAGACGTGATGAGGGAAAGAAGGGCAGTCAATTTCTTTGACCCGAACCGGGAGGTGGCAGATGAAGAAGTGAGAAGAATTCTTGAGACGGCGGCTTTGAGCCCGTCGAGCATGAACTTTCAGCCCTGGCAGGTGGTGGTTGTAAGAAGCCGTGAAGCCAAGGAAAAGCTCATGAAGGCTGCCTTCAATCAAGCGAAGATCGTGGATGCTCCCGTTACGCTCATCATCCTGGCCGATAAAGAAGGATGGAGACCTGGACATCCCACGGTAGAGAAGGTTTGGCAGGATATGGTGAAACTTGGTTACCTAACGGAGGATAAGAGGCGGGGCTTTGAAATGGGGCCTCAACGTTTATACGGTGGTGAGGAAAGGTCTCTGGCCTTTGCTGTGAAGAATGCGGCGTTTTTTGCTATGGCGGTGATGCTCGCGGCCAAAGACTTGGGTATCGATTCTCACCCCATGGACGGTTTCGACCACGAGGCGGTCAGGCAAGCCTTCAACATTCCGGCGAATTTCTTCGTCCCCGTTTTGATTGCCCTGGGTTATTTCGACCAAAAGTACACCCTCATGCCTCCCAAATGGCGCAAGTCGTGGGATGAAATTGTATGGGGCATTAGTTAGTGGTCGTCAAAGGTCATCTGAGAAAAACTTTCTGGTTAATAGCTATCCTTCTCATCGTTTGCACTCTTGCCCTTTACCTTCCGGCTACGGACTTTGATTTTGTAAACTTTGACGACAACATTTACGTCTATGACAATCCACGCCTCCATTCAGGGCTTACGTCTGGTAACTTGGCCTGGGCTTTCGGAGCCTTGGCAGCTGGCTTCTGGCAACCCCTCACCTGGATAAGCCCTTTTGTCGATTACGAGATTTATGGGCTAAGAGCCGGCGGTTTTCACCTGACGAACGTCGTACTTCACGTTTTGGCGAGCGTTTTCTTGTTTCTGGCCCTCGCTTGCATGACGAATAATTTGTGGAGAAGTGGTTTTGTGGCTGCCGTCTTTGCCCTTCACCCTCTTCATGTTGAGCCGGTAGCCTGGATTTCTTCCCGTAAAGACGTATTGAGTGGTGTTTTCTTCTCTTTGACCCTTTTTCCCTATGTGATTTACATTCGGAGAAACCGATTGGGATCCTTTTTACTTTGCCTTTTTGTTTTCCTTTTGGGGCTTATGTCCAAGCCCTCTTTGCTGGCGCTGCCCTTGCTTCTGCTCACCCTCGATTACTGGCCTTTAAACCGTTTCGAAAGGGGTCGTCTCTTTTTTATTGTGATGGAGAAGATTCCCTTTTTGATCCTCTCTCTTGGCGTAGCCATGCTCACTTTCCATGCCGAATTCGAAGCAGGCGCACTGGCGGATTTGAAAACGCACCCTTTTTCGTCAAGACTTGTAACCACGATCGTTTCTTATGCCACATATCTCGTCAAAAGTTTCTTTCCCTTTTCCCTTACCGTTTACTATCCGTGGCATTACCCTGATGCCGTCTTTTTTGTCGGCTCTCTTGTCTTGCTTCTCTTCGTAACCTTGGCAGCCTTACTTCTGCGTCAGAGATCGCCTTGGTTTCTTGTGGGTTGGTTGTGGTTCCTCATCATGGTTTTCCCAATGAGTGGCCTGGCGTAGGTGGGTGATCACATGGGGGCCGATCGCTATACCTATTTGGGGCAATCGGAGATTTTCTTGGCTGTGGCCTGGCTTGTGCCGCAGGTGATTAAGTTCGCCAAGATTTTGATGGCCCTTAGTTTGTCTTTTGTGGCTTTTCTTTTTGTAGTATCCTCTATCCAGCTCGTTTACGGGTCGGATAGCATTTCCCTCTTTACCCGCAACCTGAAAGTCGCGGGAGAGAACTATAAAGGCCACTACAATCTCGGCCTCGCCTTAAAGGACAAGGGGGACTTTGATCTGGCCGAGGTAAATCTGAAAAGGGCCGTTTACTTTGCGCCTCATAAAGCGGAGGCTTACAATAGTTTGGGATTGATCTACAGCCGGCGGAAGGAGCACGGCAAGGCTCTTTATTGGTACTTACAGGCCTACGAGCGTGATCCAAAAGATCCTGGGATCTTGAATAATGTGGGGGTCAGTTTCTATTACCTCGGTAAATACAAAGAAGCCGGCGAATTTCTGAAAAAGGCCCTCGTGATTGAGCCAAACTACGCAAACGCCCATTATTACCTGGGCCTTGCCCTGAAAAGGATGGGGGAGATGGTAGAGGGAGAAAGGCACATCCAGGAGGCTCAAAGGATAAACCCTGTCTTTAAGAAACTTCCTCTGGCTGCTCAATGATAATGATTCGGACGGTAAACAAATATCTTTCTGCGTTGGGCGTCGTTTTCGTGGTAGTCCTCATGTTCGCTTTCGCGTTGTTGAATCACGGCGGGATGGTCCTTTCTTCTGCGGCGACGGACACGGCGAGTCAGTTTATCTATTTTCGTGATTTTGCCTTTGGAGAATTGAAGAAGGGGAATCTTCCCCTCTGGAACCCTTATCTTTTTTCCGGCGCCCCATTTTTGGGGGGGCTTCAGTCCGCCCTCCTTTACCCTCTTAATCTTATCTTTCTCTTCCTTCCCGTAGCTCAGGCTATCAATGTCAGTATCGTTATCCATGTCGCGCTCCTTGGTTTGTTCATGTATGGGTGGGCGCGAGGATGGGGATTGGGAGAGCTGCCGTCGTTTCTTTCGGCGATGCTCATCATGTTTTCCGGGGCTCATTTCCCCCATATCTATGCGGGTCACCTGCCCAATCTTTGCACCATGACGTGGGTGCCGCTCGTCTTTATGTGCTGGGATAGGTTAATGGATAAGCCTCAGCCGAAGTGGGTCCTCATAGGGATTGCCGCTTTATCCATGCTAATTCTTGCCGGTCACCCCCAATACGTCTATTACACGGCGATGGTTTCGGTCCTTTATGTCCTCGTGAAAATCATTTTTTCTCATAAAGAATCGCGGCCGGTGCTTTCTCTAACTTCAATTTTAGTCGTCTCTTTAGGGGCCGCTTTGATCTGTGCGGTACAGATCTGGGCGGGGGTAGAGGCGGCCCGGGAAAGTGTCCGGGCAAAAGGGGTGCCCTATGCGTTTGCGGCCATGTTTTCCCTTCCGCCGGAAAACCTCCTCACCTTTTTGGTGCCCAACATTTTCGGCGACCTCCTCTTTCATCCTTACTGGGGCAGGACCTATTACTGGGAAGCCAACCTATTTTTGGGTATCGGCGGGCTTACGCTGGCTCTTTATGCCTTCTTTAAGGGGGGCAAAAAAGCATTTCAGGTGGGAATTACCGCGTTGATATGCCTCATTTTGTCTCTCGGTTGCCATACCTTCCTCTTCGATCTTTTCTATTGTTATTTGCCCGGTTTCGGTCAGTTTCGGGGAACGGCCAAGTTTATTTTCTTTGTCGATCTGTTTCTCTCGCTTCTTGCCGGAGCGGGATTACAAACTCTTTTACATGAGAAAGAAGGCCAGGCGGAGAGGGGTGTCGTTCTTTCTCTGTTAGGGTGTTCGCTTATGGCGGCATTGGCCGCGGGGGTTTTTTATGCCATGGCCGGAGGGCGGGTGCCTACTTACCTGTGGGAAGAATTCCTTCACTTCATTGCGAGAAGTGGGGAATCTTATCTCCCCCGGGAACTTTATTTTCAGGTGGCATGGGCGAAATACACGGCTGCCCTTGTGGCCTTCCAGTTACTCATGGGGGCGATAACCTTTCTCCTTACGGCCGGCGCCTGGTGGATTTTTTTGCGACGAAGGGGGCCTTTCATCTATTGGCTCGTTTTCCTCGCCGCCTTAGAAGTGATGGTCGTGGCGGGTATGACCATAACGTCTTTCGACGTAAAACAAAGCCTGCCCGAGGGGTTGGTCAAATTCCTGGCCGGGGTTAATAAGTCAGAGCGGGTGTTGAATCTGTGGCGGCCGAACATGGCCTTGTCGACGAGGGTGGGGGACATCTGGGGGTACGATCCCGGGGTGCCTAAAAGGTACGCCGAATTCATGAACTTCACCCAGGGGGGAGATGCCCGCGAATCAACCCAGTATGTAAACTTCCAGCGCTATCATCCCTTGTGGAAGCTTACGCGCCTCAAATACATAATTTTGCCCACAAAAGAGGGGTTTACGGTGCACGAAATAAACGATTCCCTGCCCCATGTTTTGCTCGTCTATGAGGGGCGGTATGTAAAAGGTAAAGAAGCCGTGTTGGAAGAAATGGGAAAGCCCTCCTTCGATCCGCGAAGGGTGGTGATTCTTGAGGATAAATGGCCCGTTTCTTCAGCATCCTGTTCTACTCCTGGGATGGCAAAGATCAAGGTAATTGATACGGACACGATGGAGATCGAAGCGGAGACTTATTGCCCTACCTTTTTGCTTATCACGGATAGTTTCTCGACGGGCTGGCGGGCAAGGTCTCTGATTGCTAAAAATGTGGCCTATCCTATCCTTCGGGCCGACTATACCTTTATGGCCATTCCCGTAAGTGTGGGCCGGCATCACATCCGCCTCGAATACTTGCCCCGGGGTTATATGGTGGGGAGGTGGATTTCTTTCCTTGCGCTGGCCTTATATGCGTTATCTGTTGGCCTCTTTACGTGGAGAAAGATTTAGCACTGTGGACGAAGCAAAAAAGAAAATGATGGTTGGTATAGTTACCTTGCTGCTCTCGCTGTTTTTTCTCTTTTACGGGCTTAACCACTATGCCCTATGGGACGATGAGGCGCTAACCGCTCTTGCCGCAAGGGGCATCATTAAGACGGGTGACACCACGGCTTTTCTCGATCACAATATCGTTGCCTACCGTAACGGGTCACTGCTCTACCAAGGTCATGATCGCTCGACCCCGCCTCTTTCTGCCTATATGTTGGCCCCCATCCTGTACTTGGGGGGTAGCCAAGCGTGGGTATGTCGCCTGCCGTTTGCCCTGCTGGGTTTTTTTACCATCTTTTTCATGTTTTATTGGTTGTGGGAGGTCAAGGTCGATCTTTGTGTATGGATAATGTTAGCTATTGCCATTCTCGGGAATGTTTCTCTATTTTTATACTTTCGTCAATGCCGCTATTACAGCCCGGCTATATTTCTTTCCGTGCTTTCCGCTTACTTTTACCTTAATCTCAAAAAGAGGAGTGACTATCAGTGGTTTTTATTTCTCAGTATCACTTTGCTCTTTCTTGCCAGTAGCTTGAATTATGCGGCATTTATGATCGTACTTTTCGTAGATTTTTTCTTCTGGGGGAGAAAAGATGGTTGGTCGTTAAAAAAAATCTTTCTCCCTTTAGCCTTGCATGGGATTCTTTTGCTGTTCTTCCTTGCCATTTTCAATCCTCTGAAAACGCCCAATGCAAGTTATTTTCTTTCCAACACCATTGCCGATAAATGGAGATTACTATGGCTAAGTATTAGGGATATGAACCGAGGCGAATTTTTTCCCGCCTTGATTCTTCTTGGGTTTACGTGGTCGGTCGTATTCAGAAAAGACAGGTGGATTTTGCGGGGTGGGGTTGCTTTTCTTGTTTATATCGTCGGAATTGCATTCTTATCTCCTCAAAATGGAAAAACGGCAAGCTTTGCCGATATTAGGTACTTTGCCCCGGTTATTCCCCTCGCCCTGGTGCTTACGGTGTTTATCCTGTATCATTTGTTGCAAAGGCGGCGTTTATTGGCCGTTGCGTTTGCCTTCCTTGTGTTCTGGTCGAATGTATTCAACGAATTAGGCTTGGGGTATGCGGGTTTGCGTTCGACGATACTGGCTTATGTGGCGGAACTTACATGCCCCCCTCCCGAGCCATATGCGCCGACGGTGAAGTGGATTGAAAGCAATGTTAGGCCAAAGGAGAGCGTGCTCGTCTTGCCCCCATTCAAAACTTATCCGCTAATGTTCCATGCCCCCCAGGCCATTTATGCCTGGCAGTTCCGCGATCCCCCACCGAGAGATTTTGCCCACGTTGATCCTATTCATATCCAGGGCCGCATAAAACCCGACTACATCATAGCCTTTGGCCCCATCATCTTAGAACTGGCGAAATCTCCTTTGGCGCAGGACTATCATTTGGTCGAGGTTTTGCCCTATTACTGGCAGGACCTGTATCGGCCGGAGCTATTCTGGCGCACTTTTCGCCCCGTTCAATACGATAAACATGCCTGGCAGGAAATTTACATCTTAAAGCGCAAGCCGCCTATCCGGTAATGGGTATGGTCTTGTTTCCCCATGGGCTTTTTGGGGGCCGTTACGGGGGAAGAGGGCTCTGATAGCTTCAGGTAGTGTTCTGCCCGGGGTAGGTCGCCGCAGGCCCGGTAAGCCAAGCTGAGCATCCGGTAAAGCTCGTAATCGACCGCCTCTTTCTTTACCCCCTCTTCTCCCACGCCTATGGCCGCCTTGCAATTCCGATGGGTAAGGTAAATGTATAAGAGGCGTTTTCTCGCGTAAACGTCTCCCGGCGAGAGTGTTAACACCTCTTTCCACTCTTTTTCTGCTTCCACAGTTTTTCCCGTTACTTCCAGGGCAAAGGCGAGGGCGCTACGGCCGACCACACTGTCTTTCTCTTGCTCAAGTATTTTTCGGTAAGTTTCGAGGGCGTCAAGCCAGTTGCCCAGTTTCTCATACGCGAAACCGATTTGAAGAAGGGTTGATTCAGGTTTGAATCCCATCTTCAGGGCATTTTTTAGGTGGGGAAGGGCTTTTTTATGTTCCCCCTTGGCGTTTAAGGCATAGCCCATATTGTAGTGGATAATGCTATATTGAGGCTTGAGTTTTAGGGCTTTTTCGAGGCATTCGATACCCTCATCGTATCTTCCCTCGGAAGTATGAAACACGCCTAAGTTGGTATAGGCAATCCAGTTATTCGTCGTGACTTGGAGGGCCCTTTCCATGAGGGTTTTTGTATTTCGCCAGTAGCCCGTCTGCACCCAGGCAGCCCAAGAAAGGGCAAGGAGGGCGGCGAGCCAAACCGTGCCAAAAATGCACTTCCTCAAGGGTGTTGGGGTGAGCTCTGCCGTACCCCAGACGGCCATGATGAAAAGGCCGTTTATGGTCACGTACGAGTATCTATCGGCCATGGCATGCGGCCCCACCTGAATGAGGCCGCAGACGGGAAGCAGGGTAACGAGATACCAAAACCATCCTGCGGCAAGATAAGGGGACTTTTTAACGAACAGTATAACAAAAGCCGTAATAGCAAGGAGAAAAAGAAGGGCAGAAATCACTTTCCATAAGGGGATGGATTCTGGATAGGGATAGAAAAAGGCAAGCCCCTTGGGATAGAAGGTTAGAAAGACATATTTGGCGTAGGATACGATAGCATTTGAAATCCTGAGGCCCAAGCCGAGATCGGCCATTGAGGATAGGGCACCAACTTTTCTTTCCGTATAGATAACGAGGAGGGAGGCAAAAAAAGCGAAAGATAAAAAGGGGATTTTCTCTCCTATGAGGCGCTTGAGCGAAGTTGTGGAAAAGCGCCCAAAAGGCCAGAAGTCAAGGATGAACATGAGCACGGGAAAGGTAACCACCATAGGTTTGGACATTAGGGCGAGGAGGAAGAGGGTGAGTACCAGAAGATAGGTGGCTAAACGGGGTTTCTGGGCGTAATAAGCGTAGGCAAGCAGAGAGGCAAAACCGAAGAGGGTGGAAAGTAAATCTTTTCTCTGCGATACCCAGGCGACCGATTCCACGTGGAGGGGATGGACGGCAAAGAGGAGGGCGCAGAGAAAGCTCAAGGTCTCTCGTTTGGTCGCTTTGTAAAGAAATAGAAAAAAGAGGAGGCTGGAAATGATGTGGAGGATGACGTTGGTCCAGTGATATCCACCCGTGTTCAATCGGAATAGTTCGCTATCCACCATGAGAGAGAGCCACGTAAGGGGGTGCCAGAAGCCCGCTTCCGTGGCGCGAAAGGCCCATTTTACCCCTTCCCACGTAAGGCCCGCCAGGACAAGAGGCCTTTCTGTGATGTAACTATTGTCGTCGTAAAAGACGAATTTAAACCCCTGGACTTGCCAGTAGATGAGGAGAATGAAAAAGGCAATTGTGAGACACGCAAGGAGGGTTTTTTTACCACGTAGTTTCATGCAGGAAAGCTAAAAAAAGGGGTGAAGGCCTTTCACCCCTTTGAAAGAAAAGTTTGCAAATTCTTTATGGTGTTATAGCCCCGGTGCTATCAACGGTAAATTGACGACCACCACTTGCATGCGAAGCCGTGATTGAGAGGTTCGACTGAGCTCCATTTACAATCGAGGTAACCACATTGGTTGTCGTTTTGAAGCCATAGCTCTGAAGGATGTCCAAAGTGACGGTCCCGCTGGGATTATCCGAGAAATAGGCTTGGGCTGCGGTATAGGCGTTCTTCACATCTGCCCGGGCCGCCGTTTCGTAACCCCTCGTCCGGTATGCCGTAAACTGAGGGATGGCGATTGCCGCCAAAATGCCGATGATGGCAATCACGATCATGAGCTCGATTAAGGTAAAACCCTTTTCTCCGCGTTTTTTCCTCCACCTCATCATATTATTTCTCCTTTCTTTTTGGTATTGTGGTTTTCTTATATAGCCCCGAAACATCGATGTCAAATAATTAATGCCTTGCCTTGCTCTCACCTCCCCGTCCGATTAAATTTTTTTCTCTTTTTGGATATTCACAATTCATGCCAAAAGAATGAGTAAGCCAAATGGGGGCCGCGGCGTGTTATTTCATTTCTGGGCCCTTATTATTTCGGGAAATTTCACCAGCCGACAGCCTTTTTCACCCGAAACTTTCCTTGATTATGCCTAAGTAGTTTGATAGAAAAAGGAAAACGGGCTGAGGCATGACATGTTCGAAGTTTCGGTGGTGGAAGAATTCTCGGCAAGGCACGCCCTTCAAGGGGAGGACCCTCACGGGCATAATTTCCGCGTCGAGATAACCGTGGGGGGCAGTCACTTACGAGCAGGCCATATCTTGGTGGATTTTCGGGATTTACGCGCCCGGCTCCGGGCCGTGCTTCGTTTTATTGATGGCCGAAATCTCCTCGAACTACCCCTTTGGGGGGAGGGGGTTCCTTCCACGGAGGCTATTGCGCGTTACCTTTTCCGGGAATTGGCGGGGGCCCTGGGGGCCGGAGGAATCAAGCTTTTACGCGTCACCGTTTGGGAGGACGAAAACGCGAGGGTAACGTACTATGAGTAAAGGTGCCCTGGTAGATATTCAAAACCAGCGGGATACGAGAAATATCGCTATCAACAAGGTGGGGGTAAAGGGGGTCAAGTATCCCATCACCGTCCTCGACCGGGCCCGGGGGACCCAGGCCGTCAATGCGGAGATCAACATGTACGTGGATCTGCCCCACCACTTCAAGGGCACCCACATGAGCCGCTTCATCGAGGTGTTAAACGAGTTTCGCGGGCAGATAAACATCAAGACCTTCCATGTGGTGCTGCAAAAGATGCGGGAGCGCCTGCGGGCCCAGTCGGCCCACATGGAAATTTCTTTTCCCTACTTTATCCAGAAGCGCGCCCCCGTTTCGCGGGCAAAGAGCATGATGGAGTATAGATGTTTTTTTTTCGGTTCCGATGACGGGCAGAAAACGGATTTCAAGGTGGGCGTCTGTGTCCCCGTGACCACCGTCTGCCCCTGCTCCAAGGAAATCAGTGTGGCCGGTGCTCACAATCAACGGGGTCTTGTTACCGTATTTGTTAGATTCAAGCGGTTTTTCTGGATTGAAGACCTCATCCGTTTGGTGGAGGCATCCGCAAGCGGCGAGGTTTACTCTCTCTTGAAGAGGCCAGATGAAAAATACGTAACTGAAAAGGCATACCATAACCCCATGTTTGTGGAGGATGTAGTAAGAAACGTAGCCCTGAAGCTGAGCCGGGAAGAAAACTTTCCCTGGTACAGCGTGGAGGCAGAGAACTTTGAAAGTATTCACAATCACAGCGCCTATGCCTATGTGGAGTCGCCATGAAAACATTTTTTAATCTTTACCACCACGGATTCATTCGGGTGGCCGTCGGGGTACCGGAAGTGAAGGTGGCGGATGTGGATTTCAACACGGAAAAAACAATCGAGCTCGCTCATCGCGCGGTGGAAGAAAAGGCCATGCTGGCCGTTTTCCCGGAATTGGGTCTCAGCGCTTACTCTAACGAAGACCTCTTCCACCAGGAGGCCTTGCTTTCCCGCGTCCGCCTGGGAATTGAAAAGATCTGTGACTGGAGCCGCGATAAACCCATCATCCTCATCGTGGGGGCACCCCTCGCGGACGGGGGAAGACTTTTCAATTGCGCCGTGGTGATAGGCCAAGGGTCCGTTTGGGGGGTGGCGGTGAAGTCCTATCTTCCCAATTACCGTGAGTTTTACGAGGCCCGCCAGTTCAGGTCCGCGCGGGAAGCCATCTCACCTGTCATTAAACTGGCCGGCAGGAAGGACGTTCCTTGCGGGGCCGATCTGATTTTCCAAGTGGAAGGAATGCCTCCCTTTAACTTTTACGTGGAACTTTGCGAGGACCTCTGGGTGCCCATACCGCCTTCGAGCTACGCGTCCCTGGCGGGGGCCACGGTAATCGCCAACCTCTCCGCTTCCAACGTTACGGTGGGAAAAGCCGACTACCGGCGAGAACTCGTGGCGAATCAGTCGGCGCGATGTGTGGCCGCTTACCTTTATACGGCGGCCGGGTCAGGTGAATCCACCACAGACCTGGCCTGGGATGGCCAGGCCCTCGTGTACGAAAACGGCACATGCCTCGCCGAATCGGAAAGGTTTGCCTTCAAGAGCCAGATCATATTCGCCGATATCGACTTAGATCGCTTGATTCAGGATCGAATGCGCATGAACACCTTTAGCTTAAACGCCCTCGACTTACGGGATAGGATCAGGACTTTTCGTTTCATCCCCGTGGGTATGGACATGGAGGGGCCAAAATCATCCCATTACCTTCCCCTCTCGAGGGAGATTCCCCGGTTCCCCTATGTTCCCGCCGACCCGGCCTTGCGGGATCAGAGATGCTACGAAGTTTACAATATCCAGGTGGCGGGCCTGGCGAAGAGAATCGAATCCTCAGGGGTGGAAAACGTTATCATTGGCATTTCTGGCGGGCTCGATTCCACTCATGCCCTGCTGGTGGCGGCGCGGACGATGGACGTCTTAGGTCGCAAGCGTTCTTGCATCAAAGCCTTCACCATGCCTGGATTTGCCACTTCCGAAAAGACCTATCGAAATGCCTGGCGGCTGATGGAGGCCTTGGAAGTGGAAGCGAAGGAACTGGATATCCGCCCCAGTTCCATGCAAATGCTGAAAGATATCGGGCACCCCTACGCGGAGGGGGAGGCCATCTACGATGTGACGTTCGAAAATGTCCAAGCCGGCGAGCGCACCTCCCACCTCTTCCGTCTCGCCAATTTAAAAAACGGCATTGTATTGGGGACAGGGGACTTAAGTGAGCTTGCCCTGGGCTGGTGCACTTACGGCGTGGGAGATCACATGTCTCACTACGCCATCAATGCGAGCGTGCCCAAGACCCTCATTCAACATCTCATTCGTTGGGTGGCGGACCGCAATATCTTCTCGCCCGAGGTTTCTCCCATCTTGAGGGATATCCTCGCCACGGAGATAAGCCCCGAGCTCGTACCGGGAGAAGGGAAAGACGAACCGGCGCAGAGGACGGAGGAGATCATCGGTCCCTATGAGCTTCACGATTTCTTCAATTACTACATAACGCGCTACGGCTATCGTCCGGCCAAGGTTGCCTTTCTCGCCTGGATGGCGTGGAAGGATAAAGACAAAGGGTTATGGATTGACGTGCCATCAGAGCGGAGAAAAGGCTACTCCATTAGGGAAATAAAACACTGGCTTTCCGTTTATCTCTACCGCTTTTTCAAGTTAAGCCAGTTCAAGCGTTCTTGCATTCCCAACGGGCCGAAGGTCGGTTCCGGCGGCTCCCTTTCGCCCCGGGGCGACTATCGCGCCCCCAGCGACAGCGAAGCCCGCGTGTGGCTTGATGACCTTTCTCACATTCCGGACCACGAGGAGGCTTGATGAAAAGGGAACAGTACAGAGATTTTGACGCGACCGAACTCTTCTGCCCCCGTTGTCGAAGGGCGGTTCCCGTGCGCAAGAGGCTGCTTCTCGTCCTCCCGGAAGGTGACAAGTACGACTATTCCTGCGTTTTTTGCGGTACCTCCGTGGGGGATAAGATCGTGCGGGGTGCAAACGATACGGAGTTGATTATTGTACGTTGACACCCTTGGGCGGTAGGAACTGAAGGGGGTTCAAGGGTTTCGTATTTTCACGGATTTCGAAGTGGATGAAGGCCCTTCCGTTTTTTCCCGTGGAGCGGGGGGTGCCGATCTTTTTCCCCTGCACAACCCGTTCCTCCACGCGAACCAGGCGGGAACCCAGATGGGTATAGATGGTCGTAAAGCCCCGGTCGTGTTTCAAAATTACCGTTTCGCCGAAATCCTTGAGGGAGGCGGAGAAAATGACGGTGCCGTCCGCCGCGGCGATCACGGGGTCGGATTCTTTCCCATCGATTCGGATGTGGTTGAAGAACATACCACCCGGTTGATGCCCGAAGTTATTCGTAACCTCACCCCGGTAAGGCCAAACGAAAAGCCGCTTTTCCCCCTTAGTTGTCTCCGGTAAAGGCTTCGGCTCTTCTTTGGGGGGGAGAGGTTTTTTCTCCACCGTTTCCTTGCGTGATGGGGGAGGAGGAGGTGGCGGTGATGATGAAGTCTTTTTGCCTTTGGTCTCCTTCTTCTGGGTGGCGCCGGGGATGAAAAGCACCGTGTCTTCCTCCAGGTGGGACGAAAGGTCTTTTATATTGTTTGCCCGGGCGATTTCGAGGACACTTACGTTGTATTGACGGGCTATTTTATGGAGCGTCTCCCCCCGCTCCACTTGGTGGTAGATACCGGGCCGATGTCCTCCCCCGCAAGAGGTAAGGAGCATCAAACCGATGGCAAAAGAGAAAAGGCTTATTTTATGAGCGATATTTCGGTTGCGAACCGGTTTCAATGTCGCCAACCATGCTCTCCGATCAAGTCTACAAAGCGGCATCCACCCAAGGCCTCCTTCTTCACCTCTTCCGGGTCGTCGGAAAGGCGGGTAACCCGGTAGAGTTCCTGGGTGAACCTGCCCCCCACCGGGATGACCAAGCGGCCGCCGATGGCCAGTTGTTCAACGAGCGGTCGCGGAATATTGGGGGCACCGGCCGTGACGATGATGGCATCGAAAGGGGCTTGATCCCTCCATCCGAGGGAGCCGTCCCCCACGCGGATGGCCACGTTGAAGTACTTGAGGGCATCGAGGGTTTTTCTGGCCTGCGCCGCCAGGGTGGCGATGCGCTCGATGGAGAAAACCTGTTCAGCTATTTCCGCCAGGATGGCCGTCTGATAACCTGATCCCGTACCGATTTCGAGCACCTTTTCCTTGCCCGAAAGTTTCAGGGCCTCGGTCATGATGGCCACCATATAGGGTTGCGAGATAGTCTGCCCTTCCCCGATGGGTAGCGGCGTATCGTTGTAAGCTTGATCTTCCAAGGCGGGTTCAACGAAGAGGTGGCGCGGAATCTTTTCCATCGCCTTGAGTACCCTTTCGTCTTTGATTCCCCGGGCCCTTATCTGGGCATCCACCATCTTTTTTCTCTGCCTTAAGAATCGGTCGATCATAGATGATCCTTGATAAGCTTCATCCGGGGCGGGATCGCGTAAATTTCGGCCACACGCTGATGATGGCGTAGCCCCAGGGCCTCCCGGGTTACAATGAGATAGTAATACCTAAGGTCGGCGTGCTTACGCAACTCATTGTAATGGCGGATTGATTCGTTGATGGTATTGACCAGATGCTGGCGCATATGGGGAGAGTCGGGAGGAAGATGGGAAAGCTCCCTTTTCAGGCACTCAATGTGCTCTGCGAGGGCCCTCAAGCGGCCCAAGGCCTCGTCCACCCTGTTGCCGGCCCGGGTCAGGGCTTCCGCCCTTTCCCGCATGATTTCTTGCTGGATGATTTCATCCGGCGTCTGGTCCATGAGCTTACTTTAACATCATCACCGGCTAAGTTCAAGACGCAACGGGGAAAATACCGGCCCTTTACAGGAAGGGGATACTTCCGTATAAGGGGGCAAGACTGGCGAAGGATTAAAGCATATGCCGAAGAAACCCAATCATACCATGTCCCAGGCGGTAAAGGCCGCTTACCTCCGGGGAGAAGATGACGAAACCATGCTTCCCCTGGTGAGGGTTGAGGCGGACGGAAGGCCCCTCGGGCGGATTAAACCATTGGACGGGGTGATTTTCTATAACATTCGAGGAGAAAGGGAAGTGGAGCTCACCCGGGCCTTGGTAGAAGATGATTTTGCCGAGTTTCCCGTCCGGAGGGATCTGAACCTCGCCTTTGCCACGATGGTGGAGTACGATCCTCGCCTTCGCGTACCCTGTGCCTTTCCCCCCGACGGGGAGATCCGCGATACCCTCGGGGAGGTCATTGCCCGGGCAGGGCTGACCCAGGTAAAGATTACGGAAGCAGAGAAGGCGATGCATGTGAGTTATTTCCTGAACGGTAAGCGCGTGGAGCCCTTTCCCAAGGAGGAGAGGATAGTCGTCCCGACGCGCAAGGACGTAACCCTCTTCGATGAGGCGCCGCGCATGTCCATTGACGGAATCGTGGAGGCGGCCATCGAGGCGATAAGAAATTCCCGTTACGACTTCGTGGTGGTAAATTTCCCCAACGTGGATGTGGTGGGGCACATCGAGAATGAAAGGGCCGTCATGGAAGCGGTATCGGCCGTGGATGAAGCGGCGGGCAAGGTTATAGGCGCGGCCCAAGAGGCGGGTGTATCTGTGATCGTGACGGCCGATCACGGGACGGTGGAAAAGTGGCTCTATCCCGACGGGAAAGTGGACACGGGTCATACTATGAGCCCCGTTCCGTTTGTGATAGTGAACCCTGTGGAGGGGTTGCAGCTAAGAAAGGGGGGATCCCTTATCGATGTGGCGCCTACGATCCTCGATCTTTTCGGCCTGGAAGTCCCCGAAGCCATGACGGGGAAGTCGCTTATTACGGGCGGGCTTTCACGCCGGGCATGTCGGATTGCCCTCGTCATCCTCGATGGCTGGGGCGAAGCTCCGGCGGGGCCGGGTAATCTCATTTCCCGCACCGAGACACCGGTCATGGACCGCCTAAAGTTGGAATACCCCTTCACCTTGCTCGAAGCGGCAGGAAACGCGGTGGGTCTTCCCGCGGACACGGTGGGAAATTCCGAGGCCGGGCATTTGCATATCGGCGCCGGTCGCGTGGTGGCAGCCGAAAGGGTGAAAATCGATGAGGCGATCAGGGAGGGGCATTTTTTCGTCAACCCCGTCTTTAAAGCGGTGATGGCGAAGGTACGCCGGAGAAAAAAGGCCCTCCACCTGATGGGGATTGTATCTTTTTTCAGCTCCCACGGTTCGCTTCATCACCTGTATGCCCTTTTGGAGATGGCGAAAAGGGAGGGTCTTTCGGAGGTTTATATCCATGCCATGTTGGGCCGGAGGGGGGAGAAGCCGGAAAGCGGGGCCCGCTACGTGGGCGAAATCGAGGATAAATGTGCTGAGTTGGGCATAGGCCGGGTAGTTTCCGTAATCGGCCGCTATTGGTCGATGGATCGAGAGGAAAATTGGGATCGCATCGAGAAGACTTACCGAATGCTGGTCTTCGGCGAAGGAAGGCCGGTATCTTAGCCTGCAAAGGAGGTGAATACAATGGAAGTAATGGTGAATAAAGCGCGTCTTGTCTTGGTCAAAGGGGACATCACAGAAGAGGAAACCGATGCCATTGTAAATGCCGCCAATTCGAGGCTGGCCGGCGGTGGTGGCGTGGACGGTGCCATCCATCGGGCAGGGGGGCCCTCCATCATGGAAGAGTGCCGCCGCATAGGGGGATGCCCCACGGGTAAGGCCGTGATCACCGGGGCGGGCAACCTCAAGGCTAAATATGTAATTCATGCCGTGGGTCCCATCTACCAAGGAGGGACGCGGGGGGAAGAGAAACTACTGAAGGGGGCCTACGAGGAAAGCTTGAAGATAGCGACGAAAAAAGGCCTCAAAAGCATTTCTTTCCCCGCCATCAGCGCGGGAGCCTACGGGTATCCGCTTAATGAGGCAGCGCGGATTGCCCTTCAGACGGTGATCGACTATCTCAAATCTACGGAGGGGCTCGAACTCGTGCGTTTTGTCCTCTTCGATGAAAGAACGCTCGATGCCTTTCGGCGGCAGCTTACAGCTTTGAAGCCCGCCCTTGGTTGATTACCATGCCGCGACGTCCGGCTCTCAACGCACCGGTCACCATTGGGGAGATCATCGAAAAGGTGATGAAAAGGAAAAAACTCCCCTTTTCGCGGGAGGATCGCGCTTTGAAAAACATCTGGGGGCAGGTGGTGGGAGAGACGGTGGCCCTCCAAACCTCTCCGGAAAGATTGGAGCGGGGGGTGCTCTACGTGCGGGTGGCCTCCTCCGCCTGGCTTCAGCAGCTCAACTTTCTGAAGGAGGAGATCATCTCTCGGTTCAACGAAGTATCTGGCCTTGCCCCGATTGGGGAGATTCGATTTCGTCTGGGTAACATTAAGCAAGAAAGATGGGAAGAGGGCGGGATCGACCCCCTTTACTCCCTAAAGGCGCTGCTTACGCCCCGGGATCGCCGGGTGGTGGAGGCAAGCCTCGCCGAGATAAAGGACCTGGAACTCAGGGAAATTCTTCGTCGCGTCATGGAAAAGGAAATTGGCCGCCGGCGCCTCATGGCAAAAAGGTCAGGGCGCTGAGGAAGTTATTTATCTCCTCGGTGTAGCGGTTGTCCTGATCGTAGATGGTCAGGGGAGGTTCCACATAGAGCTCTTCACCTCCCCCAAGTAAGCCTTCGGTCAGGGCAAACTCTGCCCTCCCGCCACTTTTCGAGTAAACGAGGCGCAGGCGTTTGGGCTCTATCTTGTAGGTGCGCATCTGATAGAGGAGTTCCACCATCCGGCGGGCCGGGTAGATGACAAATACCCTCCCCTTCGGCTTTAGGACAAAGAAGGCACAGGCGAGGAAATCCTTCAGCGTGCCGTGGATTTCATGCCTGGCGACGGCCTTCTCCCCCAAGGGATTGACCCGTCCGGATTTGAGTTTTCGGTAAGGAGGGTTCATAAGACACGCATCAAAAGACCGAGGGGGAAGAAATTCCTTGTATTTCCTCACATCTCCCTCGATTACCTTCACACGGTCTGTAAGACGGTTGAGTTGCACACTGCGCCTGGCCATCTCCACCAATTCCCTCTGGATTTCCACGCCGGTCACCTGCGTTTTGGTTTTTAGGGCCGCAATGATGATGGCCATCACCCCGCTACCCGTACCCAAATCTATCACCGTGTCTCCCACCTGCGGGAGGGCAAAGGCGGAAAGTAAAAGGGTGTCGAGAGAGAAGCGGTAGCCTTTTTTCTTCTGGAGAATTTGCACTCTCCCTTCGAGAAGCACATTCAGAGTTTCGTCCGCCTTCATGGCCCTGTTTAATCGAGAAGATGCACGAAGAGGCCGCTTAAAAGTTTGGGTTCAAACCAGGTGGACTTGGGGGGCATGACGAAACCGCGGTCGGCGATGGCCATGAGGTCTTCGACGTTGACGGGATAAAGCGAGAAGGCGATGCTGAACTCACCGCTATCCACGAGTTTTTCCAGCATTTCGGGACCGCGGATGCCGCCTATGAAGTCAATTCTCTTATCCGTCCTCGGATCCGAAATACCTAAGATGGGGGCCAAAATTCTCTCTTGGAGGATGGAGACGTCGAGGGAGCGAATGAGGTCGCTATCGTCAATAATATGTGCTTTTGCCCGGAGGCGAAACCAGCGGCTCTTTAGGTAAAGACCGAACTCGTGCTTTTCTTGAGGAATTCGCGCGTTATAGTCTCGTACGACAGAGAAGTTTTCCCTTATTTTTTCGAGCAACCCTTCTTCCGTAAGGCCATTTAAATCTCTGACCGCCCGATTGTACGCCATGATGTTGAGCTGGTTATGGGGAAAAAGGGCGGCAAGGAAGTAGGCGGCTTCTTTATTTTCGGGATACTTGCGGGCTACGGCGGCCGCCGCCGCGGCCCGATGGTGACCATCGGCAATGTAAAGGCCATCGAGACGGGCGAAAAAGCGCGTTACTCCTTCCACATCGCCTGTTTTTTCTATTTTCCAGACGCGGTGTACCACCCGATCCGGCGTGGTGAACGTGTATTCCGGAGGTTCCTTGATGACGCGAAGAAAAAGTTTGTCCAGCGTGCCTTCGTTCTTATAGATGAGAAAGACGGGGCCGGTATGGGCACCCACAGCCTCGACGTGCCTGATGCGCTCTTCTTCTTTATCTTGCCGGGTAAATTCGTGACGTTTGATCAACCCTTCTTCGTATGCCCGGACGCTGGCTAAGGCCATGATGCCGAATTGCCGGTGATCTTGTGTCTGCTGGCCGTAAACATAGTAGCAAGGGGCCTCGTCCTGAAAGAGGATCCCCTCTTCTCGGAGACGCTGGAGATTTTCTCTTGCCCGCTCGAAGATGGCCTCGTCGCTATGGGTTACCCCGGGAGGTAGATCTATTTCCGACTTTTCCACGCGCAAGAAACAGAGGGGATTTCCACGGGCGAAAGCGCGGGCCTCTTCTTCCGTAAGGACATCGTAAGGTGGGGCCGCCACGAGGGCCGCATATGCCGGCTGAGGCCGCAGGGCGCGGAAGGGTTTTATGAGGTCCATTAAAATACCTTTGGGCGTCTCTCCTAATCTGCTGCCGGCGGGCGGCGATTTGTCCAGGGTTGGGCCTGTTCTAACTGGGCGGCGAGGCGGAAGAGCAACCCCTCTTCTCCATAGCGCCCTACAAAGTGGAGGCCGATAGGCAGACCTTCACCATTCCAGTAAAGGGGCACGGACATGGCAGGCTGACCAGTAGCATTAAAAATGGGGGTGAAAGGCACGAATTCCGCCGATCTCCTCCATCCCCTCAAAGGGTCGTCCGGTGGGGAATCGAAGGCTCCCAGCTTCACCGGAGGTTCCCCTAAGGTGGGGGTGAGGAGCACGTCGTATTGGGCATACAGTTTTGCCAGGTCCCTGGTCATTCTCTGGAGGGTCTGAACGGCCAGAAGATAGTCCGCCCCGCTTACCTTCTGGCCCATCTCGTACATGGCCCAGGTGAGGGGCTCGTACTGATCGCGAGCCGGAGGTTGCTTGGTGATAAAAGCGATGCCTTTGATCGTGGCGGCACATCCTGCCACCCAGATAGTTGTAAAGGCCCGGGCGATGAGCTCGGCCGGGAGCTTGGGATTTATCTCCTCTAACTCGTGTCCCAGGGACTCGAGGAGTTTTATTCCCGCCTCGAGCGCCGCTTGACAGTCGGGATGGATGTTGATGCCTTCCCTCATGGTGGAGGTAAGGTAGGCGATGCGTAAGCGCCCCGGGTCCCGGCCTATCTCTTCCCGGAATGGGCGAGTGGGAGGAGGGGCCACGTACGGATCACCGGGGTCATAACCAGATGTAACGTCGAGGATGGCCGCGGAATCCCTGACAGACCTTGTCAGAACGTGTTCCGCCACCAGGCCGCTCATGATGTCGCCGAAGTCGGGCCCCAGGGTGTTTCTCCCGCGCGAAGGCTTGAGGCCGAACACGCCACAGCAGGAGGCGGGGATGCGAATCGACCCGCCGCCGTCGTTGCCGTGGGCAACGGGGATGAGGCCGGCCGCCACGGCGGCAGCAGATCCCCCGCTGGATCCGCCGGTGGTTCTGGTCAGGTCCCAGGGGTTTCGGCAGGGGCCGAAAAGGGCGGATTCCGTAGTCGGCAGGAGACCTAATTCGGGTAAATTGGTTTTCCCCAGCACGATGAAACCGGCTTGCTTGTAGCGACGGACGATTTCGCTATCGTGGTCGGCGATGAACTGGGCGAGGTTTTTGGTGCCGAAGGTATGTCTCACCCCTCGATAGGCAGCCAGGAGGTCTTTTAGAAGCATGGGCACCCCTTTGAAAGGTCCGTCAGGGATGGGCCCTTGGGCTATGCTTCTCGCTTCATCAAACATGGGGGTGACAACGGCGTTGAGGCGGGGATTGATGCGCTCTATGCGGTCGATGAAGAAATCAACCAGTTCCAGGGGGGTTACCTCTTTTTGCCTGACGAGCCCGGCGAGGGCCGTGGCATCCATGTACGTAAGTGCCTCGAAGCCGTTCATAGATCCTCCCTTTCAGCTGAAGGTTAGCCGGGTAAGGGGCCCTCGTAAAGGGCCCCTACCCTTTCCCATTGCCTATTGCCCTGCCTTTTGCTTTTTTTCCTCTTCCTCCCTTAGGACCTTGCGGAGAATCTTCCCTACCGCCGACTTGGGCAGGGAGTCACGGAACTCGATTATCTTGGGCACTTTGTAGGGGGCGAGCTTCTCCTTACAGAATTTGATAATTTCATCTTCCGTAGCCGTTTCACCCGGTTTGAGCACCACGTATGCCTTCACCGTTTCACCCCGGTAAGGGTCTTTGACCCCCAGGGATACCGCTTCGGCTACTTTGGGATGCTGGAAGAGGACCTCGTCGATTTCTCGGGGATAGATGTTGAAACCGCCCGCAATGATCATGTCCTTTTTCCGATCCACGATGAAGAGGTAACCGTCTTCGTCGCGCACGGCGATATCCCCCGTGTAGAGCCATCCGTCTTTGAGCTGGTTGGCCGTCTCTTCTGGGTTGTTCCAGTAACCTTTCATGATGACGGGGCCCTTCATGATGATTTCCCCCGGCGTACCATCCGGTACTTCCGTTACCCCGTCCTCGACGTCTACGAGCTTCACGTCGTTGTCCGGGATGGGAATGCCGATGCTCCCCACCTTTTTCATGCCTAAAACGGGGTTGGAGATGCCGACCGAGGTGGATTCCGAAAGGCCGTATCCTTCACTGAAGTAAATACCCATGTCCTTCACCTTCTCGATGAGTTCCACGGGCATGGGGGCTGCACCGGAATTGAGAAGGCCAATCTTCTTGTCCAACTGGAGCTCCCCGGCCCTTGGGTGATTGACCAAGGCCGTGATCAGCGTGGGCACCGTGGGGAAGAAGGTAAGCGTTTCCACCTTGGCGAGCATGTCCATCATTTCGTCGATGTTGAAGCGCGGCACCTGAATCTGGGTGGCACAGGCGAGCATGGACCAGTTCATGACCACGATGTTCCCGTAAACGTGGAAGTAAGGCAAAACGGCCATGACCGTTCTCCTCTCCGGGGGGGTCAAGGGAATGGTGGGACTCCCCCACAGGTAGCAGAAAAAGGCCGCCGCAATCACGTTGCGGTGAGTAAGGACGGCCCCTTTGGGGATGCCGGTCGTACCGCCGGTGAACTGAATGAGCGCAGGATCATCCGGTTTTATCTCCACCTTGGGCAGCTTGGTGGAGGTCGTTTTTTCCATCAGTTCGCCAAAATGAAGCCATCCTTCTTCCAAATCCAGGCTCTTGGCCGTACTGGTCGGGAATCCCTTGATGTAGTCCGTCACGGCTGTAACTATGACGCGGGGAATGTGGACTTCCTTACAGAGCGTCCTGATATTGGGAAGGGCCATATCGAAGGTGATGAGGGTCTCGACCCCCGCGGTCGTAATCATGAGCTTGAGCTCATCGGGGGTGTAAAGGGGGTTGAGATTTACCACGATGGCCCCTAAGGACTGTAGGGCATAGTAGGCAATGGGATACTGGGGGCAGTTGGGCAGATGAAGCCCCACCCGGTCCCCCTTCTTTATCCCCAAAGCGCCTAGGGCATTGGCGAACTTCAGGGTCATCATGCGGAGTTCGTAGAACGTAATTTCCGTACCGAAGAAGTTTAATGCCGGTTTGTCCGGATAGGTGTTCGCCGGTAGCCCCAAGAGCTCGTGCACTGCCAGTCGGGGATAACGAATGGTGGTCGGTACGTTATAATCGTAATGCTGATGCCAAGGCCTGGTTTCCATGTTTCCCTCCTATTTAAAGATATAGACTTGTGCTCACTTATAGATAAACGATGGTTCTATGTCAAACGGATTTTCCCTGTGACTCACTTATGGCGCAGGCCACCGCCGCCCCGATACCGGAAGCCTCCCTTATCGGATGGAGCTCAATCAAGTCTTTTTGCCCCGACAGGAGCTCGCGGATGGTTGTTTCGACGGTTTGCCTGTATCCTGGATAGCCGGTGAAAAGGGCACCGTCTACGGCTACTCGGTGTTTTTCCTTTAAGGTGGGATCCCGCCAGGTAATGACGGCCACGATGGCCGCCGCGACGATCCTTGCCGATCGAGTAAGAACGAGGGTAGCCACTTCCCTTACCTTTTCCGTGCCCGGTTTCGGTCTCAAGGTAAGATCGGCCAGGTACCGTGTGGTGAGACCGTAGGGCTTTTGGGAAATGGGATCTACGTCGAGCAGGACGAGTCGGACCAGCTCGCCGGTGTAAAGACCGGAGACCATCTTTTCCATTCTCTGTTCTCCTCGATGGGGGGTGCTTTCATCGAGGAGGCAATCGTAAGCGTTGACTGGCAGGCAGTTAAAATTACCCCATTCGAGATTGATGATGACTTCGTCACCTAAAACTTTATCGCCGGGCCACTTCAACCTATGCGGGGATTCGGGGTAGCAGGCGTTCGTCCCCGTTCCCAAGATGACGGCCATGTCAAAATTGGGGTCCTGGTAGGAAGCGGCAAGGAGGGTGGCCACTGTATCGTTTACCAGGGCTTGAAGGTGTAGATGGGCCAGGCCGTTTCGTCGCAGGGCCTCCCGCAGAAGGGCGGCCACGTCCTCTCCCTCCACCCCGGGGACACTAAAGCCTTTGGTCCAGCGAATCAGCACGCCCGAAGAAATGGACTTCTGCTCTACGGGGTAAGAAAAGGTAAAGGCGACAGAGCTGGCGTGAAACTGATTCTCCGAGATGAAATTCCCGATGCACTGGACAAGGAAGTCAAAGAGGGCTTCCCTCATTCCTCTCCGCAAGGCGGTAGGGATCTTATGCCTTAGGTAGGCCTCTATTTTTGCCCCCCTTTTGCCATCGAGGCGAACGGAAAGCACGCGGCAGTTCGTTCCCCCCATATCGAGGACGAAAAAAGTTCCCTTTTCCGTGCCCCGAGGTCGTCCCACGTAGGTGGGTAGCATCTTGAGGGAACTTTTTTCGCCCCGGAGGCCGCCAGCCATCTCCGCTTGGAACTCTTTTACTATTTGCCGCAGGGAGGGCGTATCCACCTCGAAGAGACGCCTGGCCTGGGCGAGGGCATCTTCCATCATTTAAGATATCCCTTCCTTTTTGTACAAGACGGCTTTTTCTGCGGGCTCTCCCTTCTCAAGGAGAGCAAAATTTTCACCCTTTCCCTACCCGACCGTCTTTCATGGCGAGAATGGTTAACTTTTTTATCAATATCACATTTTGCCTTCTGCCGTTCATAAAAATTTGACTGAATACTTGACTACGCTGAATAATTCATTTATTCAATAGTTGCTTGACCAAAAAATCTAACAAGGGGGGTTTTATGAAAGGAGGGAATTTTTTTAAAAGCATCTTCTTGTGGTTAATTTTTCTCGTTTTAGGGATAGTCTTCTTTACGGGTGGTGTGGCTTTCTGCGCAAAGTGGGATGGGACCATTTACTTCGGTTACACGGGGCCTTTGAGTGGAGGTGCGGCAAAGTACGGAAATAATTGTTTGACGGGAATGAAGGTCGCCGTGGATGATGTAAACGCGGCGGGGGGGATCAATATAGGTGGTAAGAAATATGAACTCAAGCTCGTCTATTACGACGACATGTACAAGCCTGCCAATACGGTGGCCAATGCCCGTCGCATGGTCATGGCAGAGAAGCCCATCCTGATAGCTTGTCCCCATGCGGGGGGTATCCTTGCATTGGAAAAGATCAATGAAAAAGAGGGTTTCCTTATAAGCGGATACACCACCAACGTGGCCATCATCAGTCAGGGAAACAAACTCGTTTTCTCCGTGCCACCCCGAGCGGATCTGGCCTACGGCGTTGAGATGTTAAAGAAGGCCTTCTCTTTTGGGCCCAAACTTGCCCACCTAACAGGGAGTCATGAAGCAGGTGTTGCTTGGAAAGAGCTTTCCGAGGCCAACTGGAAAAAGATGGGAGGCCAGGTGGTGGCAAGTGACAGTGTCAATTACAGTGCAGTTACCGATTTTTTCCCCTATCTTACGAAAATCATTCAGGCTAAACCAGATGTTATAAATCTATATGGACCTTCTGAACCCTCAGCGATGATAGTTAACCAAGCTCGGCAATTAGGTTATAAGGGTGGATTTCTCATGGGTGATCAGTGCAAGTTAGATGAAATGGCGAAAGTGGCCAGTATGGCCAATCTCAACAATTCTGTAGGCGTCTGTCCTTTTGAACTGCGGCCTCTCCCTATAGCAAAGGCCTTTGGTAAGAGGCTTCATCAAATGTTTGGAAAAGATTATGTTCCCACCTTCGAAGCGGCAGCACATTACGAGGTGGTCTGGATTGTGGTCAAGGCCATGGAAAAAGCTCAGATAAAGGATGATCCCTATGCTATATTTAAAAAGTTCAACGACGTGCTGCCCGTGGGACAATATGCCAATACTCTCCGTGACGGACTGGGGCCAAACGGAGAACTCCTGGGAGTAACTTTTGCCATCATGGTTAAAGATAACCAATTTTCCAAGCCCATACCGTTAATCTGGGGTCAGGATCTCTATCCTCCGGGAAAGAAGTCGGCCTGGAAAGATTAATATCGTCCTTGAAGTTTAATGTTGGCCGGGGGCTCTAAAGAAGAGCTCCCGGGCATATGCTTAAAAGGAGGGGTTCTGTGGATCTTCTGTTTCAACAAACTCTGAATGGGATAATGGTGGGTAGCGTCTACGCCTTGGTGGCCCTGGGCCTTACCTTGGAGTATGGAATTCTCAATATCCCCAATTTTGCCCATGGCGTCTTATATACGCTGGGTGCCTATTTGACTTTTCTAACCGTAACTGCCTTGGGCTACAATTACTGGGTGGCTATTGGCTGTGCCATGCTGGCCTTGGCCATCATGGGCATCATCATCGACCGCCTGGTTTTCCACCCTTTGGTCAATGCACCGCACTTAAATTCATTTATTGCTGCTATTGGCCTCATTTACATTTTTAAGGCCGGTATGCTCATTATCTGGGGGCCAGATTTCAAGAGATTTCCCCCCATAAATGAAGAGGTAATAAATTTTTTAGGAGCCACTATTACGACGCAAAGAATTATTATCGTCGTCGTGACAGCCCTGCTAATCGTTTTACTTAACCTTTTTATAAAAAAGACCATGGCGGGTATGTCCATAGAAGCCTTGGCCCAAGACCGAGAAGGGGCGTTATTGGCGGGGATTAATGTAAAAAAAGTGGAAACAATAGTCTTCGCTGTAGGATCCGCCATGGCTGCGGTGGCTGCGGCGCTAATATCCCCTATTTTCCTTGTGTACAACACCATGGGGGATGCAGTTATTCTTAAGGCTTTCGTCATAATTATTTTGGGAGGAATGGGAAGCATCCCTGGAGCCGTCATAGGCGGTTATATCATCGGTTTAGTTGAAAGTTTGGGCGGTGCATACTTGAGCACCGACTACAATGAAATAGTCGCCTTTGCCATTCTCATCGGGGTTTTGGCGGTAAAACCCACAGGATTATTTGGAACGAGGTCACACTGATGAAGGCTATAAAATCAATAATAACCAATAAGTATTTCCTCGGCCTGGTCTTGATTTTGCTCATATGTCTTGTCCCCGTTTTCATTACAAGCAAGTACCTGATGCACATTTTTATCCTCATGCTTATCTGGTCAATTGCTGCCCTCGCCCTTAATTTAATTATGGGATACACTGGCCAGGCCAATTTGGCACATGGTGGGTTTTTCGGGATCGGGGCTTATGCTACAGCCCTCTTAATGTTAAAATTGGGATTTGGTTTCTGGCCTGCCCTTATAATCGCGGCTATTATTACTTCTATCATAGGCTTTCTCATCGGTCTGCCTACCTTGAGAACAAAGGGTTCGTACTTTGCCATTGGAACGCTTTGTTTCAACGTCATAGTTTTTATAGCTGCCGAACGCTGGGAATCCCTAACAGGTGGGGCAAGGGGCGTAATTGGGATTCCTCAGCCAGCGCCCATTTCTTTTTTGGGTGTAACCTTCACCTTTTCCTCCCTGGCAGGTATGTTCTACTTATGTTTTTTCCTGTTCCTCATCACTTTAATCATTAAGTATCGCATCGTTCATTCTTTAGTAGGTCGGAGCTTGATCGCCGTTAGGGAAAATGAAGATTTGACCAGTTCTATTGGACTCGATACGATGAGGACGAAGATTATATCTTTTGTAACGAGTGTATTTCTCGCAAGTCTTGCGGGTAGTCTTTATGCCGTTTACATAGGGTTTCTCGATCCTGAAATAGCAAGTCATCACGTAACTTTTGAAGTTCTCCTCTTTGTAGTTCTGGGCGGTATCGGGACGATTTCGGGTCCCATAGTTGGAACCATAATTGTTACTCTTCTCGGAGAGATATTACATTTTTTGGATGCTTATCGATTGGTTGCCTACGGTTTGGTGTTGGTTTTAGTCATTATTTTCATGCCTCAGGGTATTGTGGGTGGAATAAGGGCTCTTAGGCAAAGAATGGGGGAGAGAAATTCATAGAAGGTATGCCTATGCTTGAAGTGAGAAATCTATCGAAATTTTTTGGCGGCCTACGGGCGGTGAATGATCTTTCTTTTAGAATTGAAAAAGGAGAAATCTTGAGCATCATTGGCCCTAACGGTTCTGGTAAATCGACGGTGTTCAATCTTATTACGGGTTTTTACGAACCCACATATGGCCAGGTGCTTTACACGGGTGAAGATATTACGGGGTTGAAACCTCATGTCATTGCGAGAAAGGGCATTGCCCGCACCTTCCAGCATACTACCATTTACCTGCAGAATACCGTTCAGGGAAATCTCGTCATAGCCCATCGTTTGAGAACAAAATCCGGCATATTCGGTGCTATTTTGCGCACCGCCCGAAGTCGCCGGGATGAAAAGATATGCCTGGAGAAAGCCGATGAGGTGGCAGAGTTGATAGGACTCTACGGGAAGCGTTTCCTGCCCGCGTCGGTCCTTTCTCAGGAAGAACAGAAAAGATTGGCCATCGGCATTGCCATGGCCACAGACCCGCAGCTTTTGCTCCTTGACGAACCCATGGGGGGTGTGACGGACAGGGAAATGGGACCACTGGTCAAGCTGATTCAAAAAATAAATGAGCAAGGTGTTACCATCGGTTTGATCGAACACAAGATGGGGGTCGTGATGAGCATCTCCAATCGCGTTGTTGTTCTCAATTACGGACAGAAAATTGCCGAAGGCATACCTGCCGAGGTATCGAAGAGTAAGGAGGTCATCGAGGCATATCTGGGAGAGGATTATCATGCTTAAGATAAACAGCTTGGACGTCTTTTACGGCACGGCCCACGTTCTGGAAGATATTTTCATTCACGTCGAGGAACAAGAAATGGTGGCCATTTTGGGGGCCAACGGGGCAGGAAAAAGCACTCTTCTCAGGACCATTTCCGGTCTGGTCCGCCCGCGGTCAGGAAACATTGAATTCCAGGGACGGAATATTACTGGTCTAAGCCCGGATGAGATTGTGGCGCTGGGCATCACTCAATGTCCAGAGGGCAGACGATTGTTTCCTGATATGTCGGTCTACAAAAATTTGCTGGTCGGAGCCTACGTTTTTCGCCGGGACAAAGCAAGGATTAATCGTCTTTTAGAGACGGTCTTCCAGATTTTCCCCATCTTACAGGAGAGGAAGGAACAGATGGCGGGCACCTTAAGCGGAGGAGAGCAACAGATGCTGGCCATCGGTCGCGCCCTCATGTCGGAGCCAAAATTACTTATGCTTGATGAAATGTCTTTGGGTCTTGCCCCCAAGGTGGTGGAAAACCTGTTTCGAACCATCAAAAAGATAAAGGAGCGGGGTATTACCATCATCCTCGTAGAGCAGAACGCCGCCAAGGCCCTTGCCACCTCCGATCGGGTGTATGTGATGGAGTCGGGTAAGATAGCGGTTGCGGGCCTAAGCCGTGATTTACTGAAGGACCCGAAGATCAGATCGGCATATTTGGGTATTTGATTTTTAGATTGCGGCCGCAGATGGTTTTATCCATCCGCGGCCACAGTTTTTTCTATCGCCGCATACGATAGCGGCAAGTATCCCAGAAGGGCTGGATTTCCTTCTGTCGAGGTTCTTTTTTCAGGGACGCTTCGATCATCTCTTCCGTAAGCTCGCTTGATGACATGTTTATCGCGGCCTTCTCCAGGGTGGCATCGAGGAGAATCGTTTTTGGCCCCCCCGCTTCGTTGGACCAGGGCATCCAGACGGGCAAATCGGAGCTGGGTCGATTAGGATTTCCCGTTCGGGCAAAGGTAGACCAGTAGTCCATCATGGCCCGGGACAGGGCCGTGCGTCCCGGCCTATTCTTTTCGTTGAATACCAGCGCTCCTAAGGCCGCCTTTTCCGTGCCGAAGACAAAATCTATCTCCATGGCGTGACAGGCACCCAAGATGACGTTGAGGGGAGGTGGAATGACGTTATTTTTGGCCCCTCCCGCCCCCCACAGAAATTCGTAGGCGTAAATGGGGGGTTGATCGGAGTGGCTTCGGAAGGTCCGTGCCAGGTAATCCACCGCCATCACCTTCCAGCCGGCGCTCTGGTATTTAGCCACAAGCTCGAAAAGCTCCGTCTTGGCAGGGTCCGTAAGTAGCGAGTTGTCTGTACGCCAGACGACAAATGGCTTTTCGGACCGCAGGAATACTTTGGCCTCTTCCCTGTTGGAACCCAGGATCATGGGAACTTTACTGTAATTTCCCTTTTCCAGGGCTCCGTAAAAATCCTTCGGCAACACATAGCCGTCGGAAAAGCACTGGGGAAACCTAATCATGCCCGCCATCTTACCTTCAGGATGCCATTCGAGGAAATCCCTGGCGGCTTTGGAGCGGAGATAGGCCTCCACCTCTTTAAATGACATGGCCTTGAGCACTTCGGCAGACTCTTTCTCATCCTTTGCCTTTCCATCCTTTACTAGCATTTTTACAAGAAGACCGTTGACATAAGCGGTCCCTTCTTCCGGGCGGGCAATACGTACCACGCCGCTCTGGGATACGGCCCGCTGGAAGAGCCCTCGCGCCAGAGGCGATGCGATAAGCTTTAGAACATCCTGCCCACCAGCCGATTCTCCAGCGATGGTAATATTGTTGGGGTCGCCTCCGAATTTACTGATATTGGCCTTTACCCACTTAAGGGCGGCTATCTGATCCAGAAGGGTGAAGTTTCCCGAATCGTTTTCGGGATGGCCGTTCTTTAAGGCCGGGTGATTCATGAACCCCAGGGGCCCCAGTCGATAGTTAAAGGTAACCACGACCATTTTCCCTTTGCTGGCCAGGTATGAACCGGGCAAGACGGATAAAGGCGGCCACTGGATGCTGTTTCCTCCACCATGTATCCAGAAGAACACGGGCAGATCTCCCGTGGCACCCTTGGGTGCCCAGATGTTCAAGTACAGGCAATCTTCATTTCCTGTGATGATCTGGGGGGTGGCGGGGTTACGGTCGTGATCCACGTATTGGGGACAGAGAGAACAGAAGGAGTCGGCTTTGAAGACAGAGGAGCGTTTTTCCGGCGCCTGGGGCACTCTCCAGCGCAGTTCTCCCACGGGGGGACGGGCGTAGGGAATGCCCTTCCAGACGATGGTACTGGTGGCAGGATCTTCCGCACCCATTAACGGACCTTCCGTAGTTTCCACGAGGGGGGTTACCTCTACCTTCTTTACGGTGGCCTTTTGCAGACCCTCGCAGCCGATGAACAAGGCAAGAAAAGCCGTCAATAGGATCCCAAAGGTAATTTTCTTCACCATGTCGTCCTCCTTAAAGTTAGTTTGGCCATCTGCCACGACCGGTTCTTCCGATGTACCTGGGGAAAAATTTTTGTCTCGAAAGGTTCCTTTTAAGGGCTTAATCGTGGCTCTGGCGTTATATACCTCAAAGTTATCCTTCCGGCAAAAGATACTTTTTTGCCCCAGCGTGTGAACCTTAACTTTTCTTGATTTTGAAAGAAATCTCGGGTACGTGCAATCAATTCTAAATGAAAGGTTGAGGAGGGCGGACTGGATGGGGAAAATAGGGAAAATAACCGGTTTCCTGTTAATGCTTTCGATCGTTTGCCCCCTATTGGCGAGAGCCTCAAGCGGGCCGGCAAAGATAGGCGAAGTGCTTCCCTTGTGGTCGGTCTTGCCGTTTGTCGGCATCCTCCTGTCCATCGCCCTTTGTCCCTTGCTCGTTCCGAGGTTTTGGCATGAACACTTCGGGAAGGTGGCCGCCTTCTGGGCGCTCGCCTTTGCCCTTCCCTTCCTTTACTTTTTTGGGCCAACGGCGTTTCACGAAATAGCCCATATTATCATCGTGGATTACATCCCGTTCATCATTCTTCTGTGGAGCCTTTTTACCATTGGTGGCGGGATCGTTGTGAGTGGAACCCTGCGGGGAACTCCCCGGGGAAATGTGATCATGCTCCTCATAGGCACCTTCCTTGCTTCCTGGGTGGGAACGACGGGTGCCTCCATGATAATGATCAGGCCAATCTTGCGTGCGAATAGGGATCGGACCCGGCGCGCGCATATAGTTTGTTTCTTTATTTTCCTCGTCGCCAACATCGGTGGATCTTTGACGCCTTTGGGGGACCCTCCCCTCTTTCTCGGTTTTTTGCACAACGTGCCCTTTTTCTGGGTGACCGTTCATCTGTTGCCTCAACTCCTCTTTACTTCCGCTATCCTCCTTTTCATATTTTTCGTTTTGGACACTTACCATTATCGAAAAGAAGAAAGGTCGCAAGTTTCTGAGGAAAGAGAGCGCCTGCGCATAAAAGGTGCTTACAATTTTCTCTTTTTGGCGGGCGTGGTGGGCGCTATTATCTTGAGTGGCTATTGGCAGACCGGGGCGATCAACGTCTTGGGGGTTCCGGTGTACGTAAGCGATCTGGTGCGCGAACTGATTATCATCGTTCTTGGGTTACTTTCATGGTACCTGACCCCAAAGCCACTGCGTGAGGCAAACGACTTCAGCTGGGGGCCAATTCTCGAGGTGGCGAAACTTTTTGCCGGGATCTTCATCACCATTATCCCGGCTCTCGCCATCCTTCGGGCGGGGATGCATGGCGCCATGTCCGGTTTGATTTCTGTCATCCAAACGCCCGCCCACTACTTCTGGGCTACGGGCATATTATCCTCTTTTCTCGACAATGCCCCGACGTATCTTACCTTTTTCAACATGTCCCTCGGTCGCTTGGGCTTGACGGAAGCCGTTATTCCAGCAGCGCTGGCGGCGGGAGCGGCCACGGCCAATCCACAGTTCATCCTCGATCTGCAGGCCATATCTTTGGGTGCCGTATATATGGGGGCGAATACCTACATCGGAAATGCCCCAAATTTCATGGTAAAGTCCATTGCCGAGGAAGCGGGTGTAAAGATGCCCAGTTTCTTTGGCTACATCCTCAAATACTCGTTACCCATTCTCATCCCGGTCTTCTTCCTTGTAGATTTCATCTTTTTTGTGCGATAGTGAAAAGGAGGGTACGGAAGCATGGAAAAGAAATATTACGAGATCGTCATTTCTGGCCCTCATGAGTATGTGAGAGGGTTTGTCACCGGCATTTTGGTCGGTCGGCACCTGGTGGGAGAGGCATTTTGGGGCGAGGAGTTTAATCTGGAAAAGGAGAATCCCCTTTCCATGTTGGGTCGCCTCTTGAGCCACCGGAAGGAACAGACGGTAGTCATTGTGGACGCCCGTTCCTTGGGGGTCTTGGAAGAGGCGATCAGAAAATGGCCCGAACACCTCGATTTGGAGATTATTTCCCGGCTTCCCATTAGCGAGGGCTCTTTTCGCTTTTCTGTGGAAACCTTTTCTCGTGAAGTTGCCCAGGAGTTGAAAAGCATCTTTTCTTCCCTGCCACCGGGAGTGAAGATGGAGCCCCCTTATCAACCCCGGGAAGTGGAAATGCCTGAAGGGAAGGGAACGGAGGTTTATGCCCCCCTTCACGATTATGTCTTCCGGATAGCGGGCACTTTAATGGGCCGTATTCCGGCAATCCTTGCACTGTATGCGAAGCTAAAGCGATACGAGGTAGTGGAGCTTTCCACCATTGAATTCAAGTAGAATGCTTAACTTTAAGAGGCGAAGCCATGCATCGGCAAAGTAAGGAGGGAAGTAAATGACAGCAGCCGAGCTCATGCTCCTTGTGGCCAAGGCAAACGGCGTGGAAATATGTTTCGCCAACGCCGGGACGACGGAGTTGCCCATCGTTGCCGCCCTCGATAAGTTAAGTGGAATAAGACCTGTTTTGGGATTGTTCGAGGGCGTCTGCACCGGGGCGGCGGACGGCTACGCGAGAATTACGGGACAACCGGCCATGACCCTCCTGCATCTGGGACCCGGCTTGGGAAACGGCATCGCCAACCTTCACAACGCGCGGAGGGCGCGGATGCCCGTCTTGAACATCGTGGGAGAACATGCCTCCTGGCATGTTCCGTTTGATGCCCCCCTCACGATGGATATCGAGAAACTGGCACAGACCGTCTCCCGCTGGGTGGGAAAGGTTAAGAAACCGGGAGAGACGGCGGAAAAGACGGTAAAGGCCATTCTGGAGGCAAAGAAAGGGGGAGTGGCGACCCTCATCTGCCCTGCCGATCACATGGGGGCTGAGGTGGAAGATGGCGAAATTCCTGACCTTGTCTTTCCATCCTCACCGGTAAATGAAGACCTGATCGAAGAAGCGGCCCGGCTTTTGACCACCGGGCGAAAAATGGCCCTCCTGTTGGGAGGAGATGCCTTAAGGGAAAGGGGCCTGAAGGCAGCCGCCCGGATAAGGGCGAAGACGAACTGTGACCTCCTCTCCGTTACCTTCCCCGCCGTCATGGATCGAGGCGCCCATCTGCCGGAGCTGGTGCGGATACCCTACTTCCCCCGCCACGCGCGCAAGGCGCTGGCACCCTATGATGCGTTCCTGCTCGTCGGCACCGATGCGCCGGTGACCTTTTTCGGCTATCCGGGAGAGGAGAGCATGCTTTTAAGGAAAGATCAGGATTTCCTCCGGATCGATGACCCCGAGGTACATGCGGCGGCCGTCGCGCTGGAGGCCTTAGCCGACGCTATCGCGGCACCCGGCGAGAAGAGCGCCTTGGAAAGCCTTTCCCGTCCCGTTTCTATCCCCGCTCCGCCCAGGGGCGAACTCAACGTGCAGAGCATGTCGGAGGCTATCGCCGCCCTGCAACCCGAAGGGGTGGTGGTAGTCGAGGAAGGGCTCATGTCCGGTTACTACTATCATTTGCTTTCTCCTTCCCTTCCTCCCCACACGGTCATGACCTTGACGGGGGGATCCATCGGTTGGGGCCTCCCGTGTGCCCTGGGGGTGGCCCTCGGTTGCCCTGACCGGCCGGTAATTCTCCTCGAAGCGGACGGAAGCGCCATGTATACCGTCCAGGCCCTCTGGAGCATGGCCCGGGAGGACGTGCATGTGATAACCATTATTTGTAACAATAACCGGTATTCCACCATCGGCTACGAGTACAAGGTGGCTTACGGTACCCGCCCAGGAGCGGCCGGCCAGGCCTTGATCGACCTTGCACCGCCTGCCATCGATTGGGTCGGCCTCGGTCGATCCCTCGGGGTGAAGGCCTCTTATGCCAAAGAGGCGGAGGAGTTTGCATTCGCCTTGAAGCGCGCCCTTAATGAGCCGGGACCTCACGTGATAGAAGTGAGGCTGTGAAAAAATTTGACAGAAAAACTAAAAGGTAGCATAGTTTTGCCATTCGACAATTTCAGCAGGGGGTGGGCTATGGCAAGAGGCAGGGTGGCGATTTTATCCTTGGCGTGTCTTTTTATATTCCTCTTTTCTCCCTACTTAATGGCCCAGAATGCACCGGATTTAGAGCGGGGCATTAGGGAATATCAGGCCGACAATTACGAGGAGGCGATCGAGATTCTTTCGCAGGTGAGGGCCAAGGAACCGACCTCGTCGATGGCCGCATTCTTCCTTGGCATGGCTTACAAGCAGGTGGGTGATTATCCCAAGGCCATAAGGCACCTGGAAGACGCCTCCACCCTCAAGCCGCCCGTCAGGGAAGCCCCGGTGGAGCTCATCGATTGCCTTGTCTAGATGAAGAACTACCCGGAAGCAAAGAAATGGGTGGCCGAGGCAGAGAAATACGCCCTCTTTCCGGCTAAGACGGCTTTTCTCAAGGGCATTATTCTCGCGGCGGAAGGGAAGGCCGAGGAAGCGGTGGCGAGTTTTGAGAAGGCCAAGAGCCTCGACAAATCCTATGCCCAGGCGGCGGATCTGCAAATCGGCCTCACCTATATAGGGGCCAGGAAGTACGACCAGGCCAGAGAAAGATTGCAAGCGGCCATTACCCAGGACCCCGTCTCCGACCTCGCCACCTTTGCACGCAGGTATCAGGACCTGGTGGAACAGAGGAGCTTCCTGGAGCGCCCGCTCCGATTCACTATAAGTTTACTTGGGCAGTACGATACAAACATGCTCCAGGAACCTTACGCGTGGCCCATGTTAGGGGATATGGGAGAGGAGAAGAGCTACGCCATGACCAATACGTTCCGCGTGGACTTCGTGCCCCGCCTCTCCGGTCCCTGGCTATTCAACGCGACCTATGCCCTGGTGAGCAACATCCATCAGAAAAACGCAACGAGTCACGATCTTTTGGCCAACACCCTCTCCGTGAGCCCCGGCTACAGCTTCGGCCGGGTGGCCTTGAACCTCTTAGCCACCTATACTCATGTGCTCAGGCGCAATCCGAGCTATGAACGCTACGTGGAGATGTCGGAAGTGGGGCCCCTGCTTCGTTTCATCGTGTCGGAAAATCAACTGGCCGAACTCTTCAGCGGTTATACGAAGAAGAATTATTTCACCACCCCCTTGGCGCCGGAAGAAGACCAGAGCTCCCACGGTGGAAGCGGATATGTAAGTTACACGTTTTTCTTCCGCGGTGGGGCCCTGGCCAATGTAAAGTACCGTTACGCCGATGAGCGGGCAGAAGGAGACAACTGGGCCAACGAAGCCCATACCTTCACATTAAATACCATCTTTCCCTTGTTCAAGTCCCTCCGCGCCCAGCTGGGAGGCGAGGTGACCATTCAGGATTATAAAAATACCCATACCTTCTTCGGGGAAAAGAGGCGAGACCGCCTTTATACGGCCATGTTAGGTCTCGTTTACGATATAAACAGGTATGTGAGCCTGACGGCCCAGTATCAGTATACGCGAGGTTACTCCAACATCTTCCTCTACGATTACAACCGCAACCTATGGTCGGCGGGCGTGGAATTCAGGTTTTAAACCTTAAGGCGCTTTGGCGGAGGGTTGATTTATGAAAGCGAAAAGAAGTGTAACCATTTCGGTTCTGTTGATAATGCTCATGTTAATGCCCTTAACCGTTCTGGCTGCCCCCGTTGGGAAGGTAACTCACCTGGAGGGGCAGGCGGATGTAACCGTTCAGGGGGTGACGACGCCGTGCAGGCAGGGGATGGAGGTAAACGCGGGAGACATTGTGCGCACGAAGAAACAGTCCCGCGTGGGGATTACCCTGGTGGACGGGAATATGATCTGGGTGGCCCCCCTTTCTCGCCTGCGCGTTACCCAGTACAGCCCGGAAGAGGGGAAACAGAACTACTGCGACCTTTTCCGCGGCAAAACCAGGGTGGTGGTGAACGCCATTGCCAAGGGGTCCTCCTTGGAAGTGCATACACCCACCGCAGTGGCGGGTGTGAGGGGGACGATCTTTATCGGCTTCTTCGAGCGCGGCCAGAGTGGGTTCATCTTTGAGCGGGGCTCCGGGTACGGTTACAACCGGCAGATGCCCTCCAAGGTGGTTACCATCGAGGCCGGGCATATCATGGTCGTGCCTAAGACGGATCAGGAACCGGTCGTGCGGCCGGCGACGAGGCAGGAAATAGACCGCCATATACAGGATACGACGGGAGGGGAGGAAAAGAAGGCAGAGCAGGAGAAACCGACGGAGAAGGCCGCCGAGGGAGCGAAGGAAGAGAAGAAAGAGGCGGAAGCAAAGCAGGCGACGGAGGCGAAACCGGAGCCGACCACGACGACGGATGCCTCGGTGACCACGCAAGTAGCAGAAACAGAGACAACTACGGTACAGGGCACTACTCCTTCGCCACCGCCTGTAGAAACGCCGACCGTTCTGCCGGAACCACCTCCACCGGTACCAGTACCCACTGCCACCACGACGGACTTAAAGCCCGTTGACGTTTCCATTGACGGCATTTCCGGCCAGTTGACGGGTTCGGTGGACGATAAGACGAATAAAGGCACGTTGAAGTTTGCCGCCGCAGGTGCCCTGCCGAATTTCTCGAAGGTGATAAGCGGTACTCTCTCCGATGGCAGTAGCCTCGATGCCTATCTCGCCGGGGTGACGGGCTCCTGGAGCGGTCTTTTCTATGGCCTGGCAAAGAAGGGTGAATCAATCTCGCTTTTTTCTGCCGTCCTGGAAGATAAAAGTTACACCGGTAGCGGCACGCTTTCCGCCTCGGGTACACTGGAGAGAACGTCGGTCTGGAAATCAACATCTGGTTTGGCTGAGTATGAGTTTTACGCCCCCTATTTTAGTGGAGTATCTGCCCAGGGGCTGGCGATGGGAATGTCGAACGGTACACTTTACGGTTACGAAGGTGCGGCAGGTAAAATATACGGCATCTGGGGCTCCGAGGTGGTCGGTGGCGCTTACGAGGGCGTCCCTGTCTCGGCGACCGTTCCTTTTGGTTATGTGCACTATGCAGAGGATGTCCTGGCGGCGGTGGTCGTCGGGACGGGCACTTTAAATGACGATGGCGCGGGGCACGTGCAGATTGGGGTTGATCATGCCTATTACATGGATGGAGATTACTATGGCGAAGTAGGCATGTCCCATCGCGGCGTCTACGCGGGAACGGACTACCGCGGGATCACGGCCGGTGCCGGGCTGTTTACCCCCCTGTCGTATAGCGGTTTTGCGTGGGGGTCTTTGTTCGATATCGAGGAGTCGACCCAGGGGTATATTGATGGGCTCGTGGGGGGGACCTCTGGCCTTCCCTGGTCGGGCAGTGCCGATATAAAAATGCTCGGATGGTATTACACTTATCCGGGAGCAGCGGAAAAAAGGTTGCTCTGGCACGGATTAATCGGGGACCATGGCTATGGGACGGATGGCAGCTATGTCTATACCGGATACGCTCTGGGTATCTGGGGGGCGGAGATCCCTGGTTCCTATCGAGGAGTCTATTTCACCGAGGGGGCGGGCGGCTTTCTGGAAAGCGACGACTTGACTTTTACTTCTTATCCCATCGCCAACCTGCCCCAGGGCTTCGATGGGGTATGGATGGCCCAGGGGAGCCTTGCCGCGCGGGCCATGTCGGTCCCGCCCGGCTTTGCGATGGCAGGGTTTGCTTACCTCTTTAGCCCCCTTAACCTCACGGGGACTTCCCAGTCGCCCTCGGTTTTCGGTCAGGGGGAGTTCTGGGCTTCTTTACCTAAAGGCTCGGACGGTCAGATTCTTCCGTGGGGCTTATATGAAGCAGGGACTTCCGGCGTGGGGCTGCAGGGAGGCATAACGAACTGGGAAGTCATCATGGGCGGGGTGGAAAGCGATTCTTCTTTTTTCGCCTTTTTAGGCGAGTCCCAGGGGACGAGGTCCGAGCCGGGGATCATTAGAGGTGAGGCGAGGGGCGATTTTGTAACCCCCACCCTGGTGGGCACCTTTGAGGGCCCCGTTTACGGGGCAGATGACGGAAGTGGCAACTGGGGGACGTCCAGTATCGGCACGATGGAAGGAAAACCCAGCCTGTTTGGGGGAGAGTGGACGCATAGCACCATCTATAACGATTCCGGTACCTGGGCGTGGAACGGCGATTTCGACCGCGCATACTTCGGTCTTACGGAAAGAACGGATGGGAAACTGGATTTTCTCGCGATCGGGGGATTCTGGGATAAAGGGTACGGCGCGGCCGGCTACGGCGGGCCTTATATCTTGAGCGGGGCCCTTTATGATTCCCCATCCGGGAGCCGTACCTTGTTCGAAGGTTTCACGGGTGGAATCATGACTAAGGCGGCGGCGGATTTGTCGGGAACCATCACGGACTACCTGACATCCCTCTATGGCCGGTACGAGGGTGGCAGCTGGCAGGTGGGGCTCATCCGGGGCGATCTGAGCGGGCACTTCTACGAGATGTTCCGCAATGAACCCGAAGAGAAGCTTTACGACATGTTCCGCCTGAAGGGCACCACGGCCGGTCTGGAAGTGAAGGAAAAGACCGCCTTGCTGCCACCTGGACTGGGAGAAAATGATGTATGGATTTATTTCGGTGGATTTTCCAACGTTCGTTTCGCGGGGAGTTTCGACGGTACGGGGGAGATAATAGGTGATTATTATTGGGGTAAGACGAAGTTCCTCGGATATTCGCAAGGCGATAAAACGATAAGCTTGCCCTTCGGCATTTACAATCTAAAAATCGGCGCGGGCAATAGTTATTACGAAGATAAGCCGGCGGGAAGTGAGGTTTCTTTCCGCGCCCGAGTGGGGGGTATGGGAGCATTCGGATACGAGGGTGATGGTTACTGGCTTGCCTCAGTGAACGGTAACTCGTGGATGCCATACGCTGACGGGGCAGATCACGGAACGATCACGGGCACCTTGAGCGGCCGCTATCTAACACCGACGCAGATGGGAACCATGACGGGGCCCTTCTACGGGCTCTACCAGGGCTCAGGCGAGGGGACGTGGATAGGCCTTGCCGTGGGGACCTATGAAGGCGAGAGCCTCGCCATGAGTGCCTCCCTTTCCGGGCATCTGGCCTCCGTCGTGCCGGGATCTTTCAGGGTGCGGGAGTTCTTGCGCCCCTATTATCGTACCGCGGCGGCACAATCATGGTTCGATCCTCTCCAATATGAGGCCATTTACTTCGTACCCCAAGGGGGAGGGCCGGATATTATGCGTACCTTCTCCCACGAGAAAGTAGAAATACCGGGCTCGGATGGATCATATTACGATAAGGGGGTCCCGTACTTCCCGACGGGGAAATGGATGGCCCTTGAGAAGGGTAACGGCATTACGCAGGTGATCGGGGGCGGTGATACTGATCCAAACTGGTCTCTTGCGGGGGATACTCCGTCGGCCGTAATCAGTCAGAACCTATCGTTTTTCGCGAATCCCGATCCCGGCACATCTACCTTTACGTATGGTGTGTTCGTGCCCGCCTACGATGTGATGTGGGAAGGCGTAAACGGCATCATGGTGGGAAACGAGATTGAAGGGCGGCTCGGGGTGCTGGCAGGACAAGACCTCTGGACTTCCGCGCCGTCAAACAAGGCTTCCATGGTCATGATGGGCACTCACGGTGAATATAGCGGGCATGAGCTCGTATTTATGAGCGGTTATTCCGACTTCGGTAAGGGGGCCTTCTTTGCCGATGTGTTAGGGATCATCCGCAAGACGGATGCCGCAAGTGGGAATCCCATGGACGGGCTTTTGATCGGTCTTTACGCCGATGGCGAGGGTAAGGTAGGCGTCCTGAAAGGTGAATGGACGGGTTCCTCCTATCCGGAAATAGGCATGTGGGAGGCGGGGGGAGGTGCCACGGCGGCGATCTACCGGGATGGGACGCTCAAGGATTTTACGGGTAGTTCCGTGACCCCAGACGACCTAATAAGTTCCCGCGTTTTAATGGGGGCTTTCGGCCTCGGCACCAACAGTACCCTTTACGGGACCTTTGACGGAAGCGGGTATGTGAGGACCCCGGTGGGCATCATAGGCCGGACCTATTCTCTCGATGATCAGCCTGATTGGGGCATCTTTCGCCTCACGGCGGGGTTGGTAAATGAATACGACAAACCTGCCGGTACGGGGACAGGCTGGAGCGGCACCCTCTTCGGTGACGGGACTTTCGGGCGCTATCCTGGAAGTTCCCCATATAACGATTTGGGTATGTGGTACGCGGACCTTACTTCCGGCACGTGGGAAAACGGGAAGATCACGGGCAACTTTGCGGGTGAGTTCGTCACCCTCTTGAAGAAAGGGGCTATCGAAGGCCGACTCTTGGGCACCTATGATGGAAATGGTACGTCTTGGCAGGCGGTCGGGGCCGGGACGTGGTCGAAAAGCGAGGAGGTGTACTTTGGAAGCGAGATCTGGGGAAAGAGCTACGTCCTTACCCACCAAAAATACGGGGGGTTGGTCAAGTACAACTATTCCTACTCCTTTCAGTTTAACGATCAGGGTTACTACCGCTACGGGAGCGGGGTGCTCACCGAGTGGACAAATCCGTCCTCGCCCGAGAAATATACTTACTATTGGTACGGCATGGAGGGGCCGGAAGGTGCGCCGCAGCGCCACATCTGGACCCACACGACGGCGAATGATATCTTCACGTATCAGATAGAGGATTATGAAGACTTAGATGCGTACTACGCTGCCCTGGAAAATCTCGCCCGGGATCCTAAAACAGGATCACCCATCACCCTCAAGGAAGCGGCAGCTTTTCTGAAGAGTGACTTTAGCGGCGTCTTTGCCGGGCTGGATAACCTCTGGGCGAACATCGGCGTGAAAGGCACCCCCGTCTATCTCCTCGGAGATACGAACATGATGGATGCAAAGGGACCCTTCGACCTCTTCCGGGCCGAGGTGGTGAGTGTGGATCCCTTGGAAAGTTCGGATCCTTATGCAAACTCCAAGAGCCGTGTTTGGGAGGGAAAGTACGGTGCCTACTTCGGCTTCCTGGGTGGTAGAAACGACGCCTCGGCACATGCAGATGGTCTTTCCGTCATGTTCAAGGGCTTTTACCTGGATCAGGCTGGGAACTTTGGCCTCCTATATACGGATCCCACGGGCCCCTTGACCGGTACGGTAAACGAAGAGGTGGGTATGTGGAAAGCGTTAGGAGAGATCTTTGGCTATGCGCTGGGTACGGGTGGCATTTCCGGCGTCACGGCCGAGAACTTTGCCTCGAAACTTAGTATGGAAGGTTACTATTCTCCTATTTCGCTTTCAGCCGATAACGTGGTGGGTTCGGGCAGTCTTACCATGGAAGTCGTGGAAAGTACGAATGTCTACCTGCCGGAGCCTTACTTCAATACTTACCGTATTGGCCAGCAGATTTCTGCCGGTACTTACAACGGCACGAGTATCCCCACGGCCTGGACGTGGACGATGGAGGCAGGAACGGATACCTCTTGGATTCTGACGGAGGTGACGGCAACTAGAAATAACACCTTTGACGCTACCTCTGTCGAAGCCCACGTAAACTGGCAGGATGCCCGCACTTATGTAGCGGGGGGAGAAGTGAAGGGTATCTTCAATCCCAGTAATTCCACCTGGAAAGCGGTAGCGAACTCGTTCCAGATGGAGACGGGGGCCTTGATAAGTAAACTGAACTCGCTTACTTCTGATGAGGCCAGGCAGGCCTTCCAGCAGGCGACACGTATTCCCGCCTTCGAAATCGGGAGAGCGAATTTAACAGGAATGTATTCGGATGGTCATCTTACCATAGACATGCAGAGTGCTTCCTACGGGATGCGGGACGTCGTTTTCCTTGCCCCATCCAACGATGCTCGTCCTCAGATTTGGGCGACCGGATCAGTCTCCGGTCATACAACCGGACAGGCCGTTACCCCGGGGACGACGGTTTCGCTTTCTGATGCGGCAAAGAACATCTCCGCGGATTTCACCTTCAAAGCTTATATGCCTTGCGAGAGCAAGTGGAGTGCCACGGTGAGTGGTAATGCTCCCTCTGGTCTCGGTAACTATACCAGTGCCTTTACATTCCAGGGTGGGGCTGCCGGTACGATTCAGGGTACCGTCGGAAGTGGTGATTTTACCTTCAGTGGCACGGCGGCGGGGATCGTACCACCCAAGTGAGGAGAGGTCACGGTTTTAACGGCGGGCCGGGGGCTTTACTTCCGGCCCGTTTTTTTTGTCCTGAATGAGGGCGTAAAAGAGAAGCCCCGCTCCCAACGTGATGGCCGAATCAGCCACGTTAAAGGCAGGCCAGTGGGCGCTACCTAAGAAGAAGTCGAGGAAGTCTATCACCTCCCCTAACCGGATGCGGTCGATCATGTTGCCCACGGCCCCGGCGAAGATGAGCGATAGGGCGTAAGTAAAAACGGGCGGGCGCTCCGGGTAGCGGCGTAAATAATAGAGAATGAGGATCACGGCCAAGATAGCCACGGTCAGGAAAAAAAACGACCTCCAACCCGGGGGGGCCTGGGCGAGAAAACCGAAGGCGGCCCCGGGGTTTCGAACGTACGTGATGTGAAAGAATCCGGGAATTACGCAAATCGTCGAATGCAAGGAAAGGGTGGAGGCAATCCACCACTTCGAAACCTGGTCGAGGGTAACTACGAAAGCGGCGATGAGTAAAAAGGCAAGGTCCCTCTTCCAAAGCTGCATGTGTTTAGACCCTCGGGGCACATCGTTCGCAGATGTGGGGGTGATTCGGATTTATGCCCAGATGTTCGCTGTAAATCCAGCAGCGCTGACACTTTTCTCCCGGCGCCTTGCCTACACGGATGATGAGCCCGGGGAGTTCTTCGCTCTTGAGGGAGACAGGAAAACCTTCCTCCGGCCCGTTAAGCAGGACGCGGGAAACGATTAAGAGGGCCCGCAAATCCTCTTCCCTGCCCGAGAGAACCTCCCTAATCCTCTCCGGCGCTTGGATGTACACGGCGGCATCCAGGGAGTGGCCGATGATTTTCCTTTGGCGGGCGGCTTCTATGGCCCGCGCGACCTCGGCGCGTACGTCGAGGAGGAGCTTCCATCGGGCGGCGAGTTTTTCGTCGAGAAAATTGCTGTTTACCTCCGGGAAGGAAGCGAGATGTACGCTTTCCGTCTTCCCCGCCCAGTCAGGCAGGTGGGACCATATCTCCTCGGCAGTGAAGGAGAGGATGGGGGCGATAAGGCGGCTCATGGCATCGACGATGAGCCACATGGCCGTCTGGGCCGAGCGCCGCCCTTTTTCGTCGGGTTTCGAGGTGTAAAGGCGGTCTTTCAAGACGTCGAGATAAAGGGCGCTTAAGTCCACCGTGCAGTAATTGTACAGGGTGTAATAGACGATGTGGAATTGATAGCGCTCGTAGGCACCCCTCACGCGGCCGATGACCTCCTGGAGGCGGTGGAGGGCAAAGCGGTCCATCTCCGTCATCTCTTCGTAAGGGACACGGTCCCTTGCCGGGTTGAAGTCATAGAGGTTTCCCAGGATGAAGCGATTCGTGTTTCTTATGCGCCGGTAGGCTTCGATTAAGCGGCTTATGATTTCCTCGGAGATGCGGATATCCACCGTGTAATCCTCGGCGGCCACCCACAGGCGAAGGATCTCTGCCCCATAGCGGTCGATGATCTCCTGCGGTTCGACCACGTTTCCCAGGGATTTGGACATCTTCTTCCCCTCGCCGTCCACGACGAAACCGTGCGTAAGGACCGTTCGATAAGGGGCGCGACCGCGGGTGCCGATGGATTCCAACAAGGAAGAGTGAAACCAGCCCCGATGCTGGTCGCTTCCCTCCAGGTACATATCGGCCGGCGAACGAAGATCGGCCCTCGTCTCCAGGACGGCAGCGTGGCTGACGCCGGAGTCAAACCAGACATCGAGGATGTTCGTCTCCTTCCTGAAGGGGCCCGGACTGCCGCAGTGGGGACACGTGCTTCCGGGAGGCAGGAGCCCCTCCGCCTCACGTTCGAACCAGACGTCGGCGCCGTGATGGCGGACAAGGTCCACGACGTGGTTCAGGATTTCTTCCGTAAGGAAATCCCCGCCACACTTGCGGCAGTAAAATACGGTAATCGGCACGCCCCAGAGCCTCTGGCGCGAAATACACCAGTCGGGGCGGTTTTCTATCATGGCATAGATGCGGTCCTCTCCCCAGGCGGGTATCCAGGTCACGCCCCGGATGGCCTCCAGGGCCTTTTTCCTCAGGTCGTTCTTCTCCATAGAGATGAACCACTGCTCCGTGGAACGGAAGATGATGGGCTCCTTGCAGCGCCAGCAGTGGGGATAGGAGTGTTCCATCTCCAGATAGCCCAGGAGATTTCCCGCTGCCTTCAGGCGCTCGATGACATGCGCATTGGCAGCAAAGACGAATTCCCCGGCAAAGTACTCTACGTCGGGGGTAAATTTACCTTCTTCATCGACGGGGGCGTAATTTTCCAGGCCGTAGGCCATGCCTATTTCATAGTCTTCCTGACCGTGGCCGGGGGCGATATGAACAAGCCCCGTCCCCGCATCCAGGGTGACGAAGGGGGCCAGGATGAGGACGCTCTCCCTCTCGTAGAGGGGATGGTGGGCCTTTTCCCCTTCCAGTACCTTGCCGGGGAACTCCGCGATGACCTCGTAGGGCAGATTTCTGAAGCCAAAGGCCTCCCGGCAGTAATCCACGAGCTCCGCCGCCACGATGTACACTTCGCCTGCGACCTTGAGGGCGGCATAGGAAAAGTCCTCGTGCACGGCAATGGCAAGGTTCGCGGGAATCGTCCAGGGGGTCGTGGTCCAGATGACGTAGCTTACCCGTTCCCCCTTCAGGGCGGGTATCTTTTCTCCCAGATCCGTGATGGCGGGAAACTTCACATAGATGGAGGGGGTTATGTGGCTGTCGTATTCCACCTCCGCCTCGGCGAGGGCGGTCTTGCAGGAGGCACACCAGTAAACGGGCTTTTTCCCCTTGTACACGGAACCCGCCAGGTAGAGCCGGCCAAATTCACGGACCGTGATGGCCTCGTATTCGTAAGACATGGTGAGATAGGGATTTTGCCAGTCCCCGAAGGCGCCCAGGCGCTTGAACTGGTCGCGCTGGATGGCGACGTACTTTTCCGCGTAAGCGCGACAGGCCCTTCTCTTCTCCGCCTGAGAAATGGAAAGCCTCTTTTCTCCTAACTCCTTGTCCACCTGGTGTTCGATGGGCAGGCCGTGGCAATCCCAGCCCGGCACGAAGACGGTATCGAAACCGCTCATGTTCTTCGACTTTATAACGATGTCCTTTATTATCTTGTTCAGGGCCGTGCCCAGATGGATGTTACCGTTGGCGTAAGGGGGGCCGTCGTGCAGGATGAAGGGCGGTCTGCCCTTCGATGCCTCCCTAATTTTTCGATAGATGTCCCATTCTTCCCAGCGAGCAAGTATCTCCGGTTCCCGGGTGGTGAGATTGGCCTTCATGGGAAATGAGGTCTGCGGGAGGTTCAAGGTGTCTTTATAGTCCATTTGTCTATACCTCACGAAATAAAAGGGTTTTCAAGCCCCCTCTCTATAGAGGAGATTCCGTGAAATGTAAAGACCTTTGCCTTTCTTCGCGAAAGGATTCCGGAAATGTAGCGGCATTTAAAGTTTATCAACGGGGGCCGGGGGCTTTACTCCCAAGAAAAAAGGCCCCACCGTGAGGCGGGACCTTTTTCTTGGTTACGGATGAGTCACATTACATGCCCATGCCGGGATATCCGCCGGGTGCGGGCGTGTTCTTTTCCTCCGGTTTTTCGGCGATCATGCACTGCGTCGTGAGCATGAGGCCTGCCACGGAGGCGGCATTCTGCAGGGCAAACCGGGTAACCTTGGTGGGATCGATGACACCCGCTTCGATCAGGTCTTCATAGACTTCCGTGCGGGCGTTGAAGCCGAAGGCACCCTTCTTCTCCTTTACCTTTTCCACGACGATGGAGCCTTCCATGCCGGCATTGGTGGCAATCATCTTGATGGGCTCTTCCAGGGCCTTCTTCACGATGGCCACGCCTATTGCCTGATCCCCATCTAACTTGAGCTTATCCAGGGCCGGCAGGCAGCGCAGATAAGCGACACCCCCGCCCGGAACGATGCCTTCCTCTACCGCCGCGCGGGTGGCGTTCAGGGCATCTTCCACCCGGGCCTTCTTTTCCTTCATCTCCGCTTCCGTGGCCGCCCCGACCTTGATGACCGCCACGCCGCCCACGATCTTGGCGAGCCTTTCCTGAAGCTTCTCACGGTCGTAGTCGGAGGTCGTCTCTTCTATCTGGGCGCGGATCTGTTTTACCCGGGCTTCGATGTCGGCCCTCTTCCCGGCGCCGTCGATGATGGTCGTGTTGTCCTTGTCGATAGTGATCTTCTTTGCGCGGCCCAAGTCTTCGAGCCTTACGTTCTCGAGCTTGTAGCCCATCTCCTCGGCAATCACCTTTCCCCCCGTGAGGATGGCGATGTCTTCTAACATGGCCTTCCGGCGATCACCGAAACCGGGGGCCTTGACGGCGGCCACATGGAGGGTGCCGCGGAGCTTATTCACCACGAGCGTAGCCAGGGCCTCGCCTTCCACATCCTCGGCGATGATGAGGAGCGGTTTGCCCATCTTGGCTATTTGTTCCAGGATGGGGAGGATGTCCTTCATGCCGCTGATCTTCTTGTCATGGATGAGGATAAACGCATCTTCCAGCTCGGCCGTCATCTTTTCGGGGTTGGTGACGAAGTAGGGGGAAAGGTAGCCGCGGTCAAACTGCATACCTTCCACGATGTCCAGCTCCGTCTCCAGGCCTTTGGCCTCTTCCACGGTGATGACCCCTTCTTTTCCCACCTTGCTCATGGCTTCGGCGATGATATTTCCGATGGCCTCGTCGTTATTGGCCGAGATGGTCCCTACCTGGGCGATTTCCTTCTGGTCTTTGGTGGGCTTGCTCAGTTTTTTGAGCTCGGCCACGACCACCTCGACCGCCTTGTCGATGCCCCTTTTTAGGTCCATCGGATTGCTTCCGGCGGCAACGGCTTTCACCCCTTCGCGATAGATGGCCTGGGCAAGGATGGTGGCCGTCGTCGTGCCGTCACCGGCCACGTCACTTGTCTTGCTGGCCACTTCCCGCACCATCTGGGCGCCCATGTTTTCGAACTTGTCTTCAAGCTCGATCTCCTTTGCCACGGTTACACCGTCCTTCGTCACGGTGGGGGGACCGAAAGATTTCTCCAGGATGACGTTGCGACCACGGGGGCCGAGGGTGACCTTCACGGCATCGGCCAAGATGTTTACGCCGTTTAAGATCGATTTGCGGGCTTCTTCATCATACTGTAATATTTTCGCTGCCATATTAAACCTCCTTATCGAAAATTATTTTTCAACGATGCCGAGAATGTCGTCTTCTCGCATGATCAGATATTCCTGGCCTTCGATTTTCACTTCCGTCCCTGCGTACTTGCTGAAGAGAATGGTGTCGCCGGCTTTCACGGTGAGGGGTAACACTTTGCCATCTTCCGTAACCCGGCCCTTGCCTACGGCGATGACCTTGCCCTGCATGGGCTTCTCCTTGGCGGTATCGGGAATGATGATGCCTCCCTTGGTCTTCTCTTCTTCCGCCAGTCTCTCTACGATAACCCTGTCCTGTAATGGCCTTATCTTCATATCCGTAACCTCTCCTTTCTTCTGGAATTAATGAATGCAATTCGAGCAAGGGGTAACTTAAACACGAATTCTCTCGTGTCAAGGTGTTAATTAATGAGCATAATGATGGCCATGTAGAGGATGGCCGAAATGGCCGCCGAGAGAGGAATGGTTAGCACCCAGGCCCACACGATGTTGCTCGCCACTCCCCAGCGGACGGCGGTCAGCCTCTTTACGGCCCCCACCCCCACGATGGCGCCCGTGATGGTGTGGGTAGTGCTCACGGGTATGCCGAACAACGTTGCCCCGATGATGGAACAGGCGGCAGCCGTCTCGGCGCTGAAGCCACCGATGGGTTGCAGTTTGGTTATCTTCGTGCCCATCGTCTTTACGATGCGCCAGCCACCCGTCATGGTGCCCAGGGCGATGAAAAGGTAGCAAAGGAACTCCACCCAGAAAGGGATATGAAACGTCCCCCCCAAAAGGCCCCGACTGTAGAGGACGACGGCGATGATGCCCATGGTTTTCTGGGCATCGTTCATGCCGTGTCCCAGGCTGAATATGGCGGCGGATAAAAGCTGCAATTTGCGGAATAATTTTTGGGTGCGGGCAATGTTGGAGTGGCGGCTTAAGTTGAGGACCGAGGCCATGAAGAAGAGGCCCAATCCCAGGCCGATTAAAGGAGAAATGAAGATGAAGGCCGTGGTCTTGATAATGCCGTTCCAAATGAGGGTCTCGGTTCCCGCTTTGACGACGCCTGCCCCGATGAGGCCCCCGATCAAGGCGTGAGAGGAACTGCTGGGAAGGCCTAAGTACCAGGTGATGAGGTTCCAGGTGATGGCTCCCCCCAGGGTCGCGATGATTATGTAGTCATCTACAATGTCTGGGTGGATGATGCCCGTGCCGATCGTCTTCGCCACGGGGGTACCCACGAAGAAAATGGCGGCAAAGTTGAAAAAAGCCGCCCAGAGGACGGCTATCTTGGGGGAAAGAACGCGGGTAGATACGACGGTCGAGATGGAGTTGGCGGAGTCATGGAAGCCATTGATAAAATCGAAAATCAGGGCCGCCGCCACAATGATGAGGACGAAAAGGGGGATATTAAGCATTTTTCAAAACGATGCCTTCGACGATGTTCGAGACGTCTTCACAGGTATCCAACGTTTCCTCGAAGCGCTCGAATATCTCCTTCCACTTGATGAGTTCGAAGGGGTCTTTTTCCCGTTCGAACAGGTCGGCCATGCATGTCCTTAAGATGTTATCGCCGGCATTTTCGAGGGTGTTGATTTCGATGCACGCCTGAAGGATCCGTGGGGCATTTTTCATGTCCCGCAAGGCCTGAACGATCTCCATGACCTTCGTCGTGGCATTCGTGAGGAGTTTTGCCTGTTCAATGAGTTCGGGGTAAGTCTCCTTGACCTTGTAAATGCCCATCCGAACGGCGGTGGCTTCGGTCATATCGAGGATGCTGTCCATCTTGTTTACCAGGGCGTAGATATCTTCTCGATCCAGGGGGGTGAGGAAGGTTTTGTGCATCTTTTCATAGGTGCGATGGGTAATCATGTCCGCTTCGTGCTCTATTTCCTTGAGTTTCGTGAGTTTGGACTGAAAATCCTCGTTGGTGGTCACCATATCGAGGAAGAGCAAGGCCCCCTCATGAATCTTGGCGGCAAGCTCCTCAAACAAGTCAAAAAATTTTTCCTCCCGGGGAATGATGCGCATGAAGACCTCTCCTTCCTAACCGGTTTTCCCCTCTGTCAGGGCCGGGCGTCATCTACCGGATTACGGAGCAAAATGCAATAATTTTCCCCTAATCTATGGATATCGTTCACTATTACGGGTCGCGGCGAAAGAGTGCTTCCCATTTTGCCCGGGCGTCCGGTTTGGTTTCTCTTTCTCCCACCGCGCCTGTTCCAAAGGAAAAAAATTCGCAAAAGTTGGCCTTTTCCTTATCCAACACCCTTTCCGCCTGGGTTTCCCGGCAGTCGTTGTAAGCCCCCGGTTCGTAGAATCGGCAGTTTTTACACACGTGAAGATCGGCACCGCATTGTGGGCAGAGTTCTTTTCTCCCCACACGACCCTCGATCGTTAAGGTCTGACCGCAACGGAAACATCGCCTTTCCGGGATGGGTGCGTTCATGCCTGCTCCAAGATTTTTAAAATGATAGGGTCGTGCCGTTCCGAAGGAGCCGGGATCTCCCGTGGATAGCCCAAGATGATGGGAGCGGCGAGGCGGTAATCCGCCGGGATGCCCAACTCCTTGAGGGTGGCAGGGTCTTCGATGTGAGACCCCAAACCTATCCAGCAGGTCCCGAGGCCGCGGCTGGTGGCGGCAAACATGAGATAAGCGGCCGTCAGGGCAGTGTCGTAATCGCCGGAGGCAAGGTCCCGGGGAACACAGATAAGGATGAGGCAAGGGGCATTGTAGAATACGTTGAAGTGCTCGTTACCCAGTACATCGAGGTAATTGGCCAGTGGGGAGGAGGGGTTAGCTTCGATTTCTTTGAGGAGCGCTTTTTTGCTTTCTCGGGAGAGGCGCCAAATCCAATCCCGGTCTCGGACGATTACGAATTTGCAGGGTTGCCCGTTTCTCGCCGTGGGGGCAAAGCGGGTATCGGCGAGGATTTCGTGGATGAGGGAAAGGGGCACTTCCTTGGGTAGAAAATCGCGCACGGCCCGCCTTTTTAAGAGTAGTTCTGTAAAATCCATTGCATGCCTCCGTCCTGAAAGGTGGGCTTGATTATAATGCCCCCTTCCTTTAAATTCAACGCGTTCTTCTTCCCCCGGGGCCTACGCCCGGCGGGCGACCCAGACGAGTCAGTTGGGCCTTGAGGTTATTTACGGCGCCCACGGTATCGTCCCCCACGCTTACCTTCCCCGGATAAATTTCGTACAGACGCCGGTATTTTCCCGGCGTCAAATCGGGCATGATGACGTTGGCCCCTTTCATCAGGCCGCTAAAGAAACCTTGCTCGGCACTTACCGTCGCCAGGGCCGTCGTGCTCGGGATGTTTGCCTCCGGACATACGAGGCGGGTTATGGCCACTACCTTCAGGGCCATGAGCTCCGTGTTGGGGGCCTGATCGGGGTACCCTTCTCCCGTTTCCTTGGCCAGAGGGGTTTGGGGGTGGGGGATGTAGGGACCCACACCAATCATGTCGAGATCAAGCTCGCGAAAAAGGAGTATGTCCCGGGCGAGATCGGAATAGGTCTGACCTGGAAGGCCTATCATAATGCCACTTCCCGTCTCATAACCTATCTTTTTCAATGCGTAGAGGAGGGCGACCCGATCGGAGATTTTGCCCGGAAGCGAAGGATGAATGCGTTCGAACAGAGCCCGATTGGATGTTTCGAAGCGGAGAAAATACCTATCTGCCCCCGCCTCCTGCCAGCATGTAAGCTCATCGAGCCTTCGCTCTCCTAGGCTCAAGGTAACGGCGAGAGAGGTTTCTTCTTTGATGCGCCTGATGATGCGTACCATGGCATCCTTGGTAAAACCGTAATCCTCTCCCGATTGGAGGACGACGGTCCCCAGCTTTAAGTCCCGGGCCAGTCGGGCGGCGGTGAGGATTTCCTCTTCCGTCATGCGGTAGCGGGGGAGATTTTTGTTTCCCGCGTTGATGCCGCAATAGGCACAGTGTCGGATGCAGTAGTTAGATATTTCTATGAGGCCTCTTAAGTGCACCTCATCTCCTACTGTTTCCTTCCGGATGCGGTCGGCCTCCCGCCAGAGGGTCTCAAGTCTTAAGGGGTCTTCCTCTTTGAGCCAGGAGAGAATATCCTTTTCATCCATGAGGTGCTTTTCCCACAATGGCGATTGCCTCTATTTCGACCGGCACGCCCCGCGGTAGAGAAAAAACGGCGACGGTCGATCGGGCGGGTGGCGCGTCGGGAAAGTAACGGGCATAAACTTCATTCATGGCCGAGAAATGTTTCATATCCGTGAGGTAGACGGTCGTCTTGACTACGTCTTTAAGGCTGCTTCCGCAAGAGGCCAGGACAAGCGAGAGGTTTTTTAGGCAGCGATCGGTGGCGAGGGCCACCTGCTCCGTTATGACCTCCCCCGTTTCGGGATCGATGGGTATCTGCCCGGAGCAGAAGATGAACTCCCCCGCGACGACCACCTGCGAATAAGGCCCGACGGACGGAATCGGTGTGGCAGGGATCGCTTTTTCCATTGCCCATGCCTCCTCTTATTTTGAATGAGCAATCATGCCTTCTATAGCTTGACGGGCCCGGACGGAAATCTCGTCAGGCACCGTGATTTCGTGGCTCCCTTCTGTTAGGGCGCGCCATACGCTCATCAGGTTAGTTTTCTTCATGTCTGGGCAAATGACGGGGGGGTCGAGGGCATAAAAAACCTTATCGGGATTTTCTTTCTTCATCCGGTAGCAGATGCCCTCTTCGGTACCGATGATGAATTCCCGTGCCTGTAAGTCGTGTACCAACCGACACATGCCTTCCGTGGAGGCGACGTAATCGGAAAGGGCAATGATCTCCGGTGGGCATTCGGGATGCACGATTACCGGGGCCTCCGGATGAAGGGCTTTTTGCCTCTCAATGTGCTCCGGTCGAATGCTTGCGTGAATGGGGCAAAAGCCCTCCCAACAGATGAACCTGCGACCCGTCTTTTTCGACGTGTAATCGGCCAGGTATTTATCGGGGACGAAAATGATTTCGTCTTTATCGGCCAAGGCCTCTTGTACCATCTGGACGGCATTGGCGGAGGTGCAGCAAAGATGGCTTTCCGCCTTCACTTCCGCCGATGTGTTCACGTAACATAGGACGGAAGCCTGTGGATGGTCTTCTTTCAATTTTCGGAGCATCTCGCCCGTAATCATGTCCGCCATGGGGCAGCCGGCCTCTTTTTCCGGGAGGAGAACGGTTTTTCCCGGCGATAAAATCTTGGCCGTTTCGGCCATGAACAAAACCCCGCAAAACACGATGATATCGGCCTTCGTTTTTGCCGCTTCCATGCTCAGATTTAGTGAGTCTCCTACGAAATCGGCGATGTCCTGAATTTCCGGCCGTTGATAGTTATGGGCCAGGATGACCGCATTTTTTTCTGCTTTTAGGCGTCTTATTTCCCCTCTTAGATCCATGGCTCACCTCGAAATGGTGACGATCATCATAACGCATAAGCGGCCCATTTTCCAGCGTGGTTTTGTTTGCGAGGAGAGGGATATTGACAAAGATTTCAAGATAGATTAAAAAAAACACGATGTTAGTGCCTGCACGGTTTTTCTTGAGGCTATAAAAAAATAAGGAGGTTGCAAGATGCCACAGTTGAGAGAAGCCGTCATCGTTGATTACCTCAGGTCTGCCTTTTCCCGGTCTCGACCGCGGGAGCCGGAAAGGGATGTGTTCAACAGCCTCCGGATGGATCAGGTGGGAGGGATGCTGGTGAAGGAGATGTTGAAGAGGACCAACGTGAAACCGGAAGAGGTGAACCATGTCCTCGTCGGCACGGCGAATCCTGTGGGCGAGCAATGGACCTATGGGGGCAGGAGCCTGGTATTCGAAGCGGAGATGCCTTTCGAGGTAGCGGCCGAGCAATTCGATAAGCAGTGCGGTTCTACCCTCGCCACGGTGAACCGGGGGGCCATGGAGATCATGCTGGGGTATTCGGATATCGTCATCTCCGTGGGGATCGAGCACATGACCCATATACCCATGGGAGTGGATCCGAAGGACCCCCGGGCGATACTCCGGCAGCCGGATATGGCCTTCTTTACGGAGGAACGCTTTAAAAAGTACGATATGTTTACTTCCCTCAACATGGGCCTTACGGCGGAGAAGTTGTTTGCCGAATCGGGACTGACGAGGGAAGATATGGACCGTTGGGCTTTGAGGAGCCATCAGCTCGCGGCCAAAGCCGTGGAAGAAGGTTACTTCAAGGGAGAAATCATGCCGGTGGAAGTGACCTTGCCGGATGGGAAGAAACAGGTCATCGATGTGGACCAGTCCATCCGCGGCGACACGACCCTGGAGGGCTTGGCCCAGCTCAAACCGTCTTTCAAACCGGACGGGCAGATTACGGCGGGCAATTCGTCACCATTGAACGCCGGGGCCACGGCCATTATGCTCATGTCGAAGGAAAGGGCAAAGGCGATGGGTCTCAAACCTCTCGCCACGATTGTATCCATGGGTTGGGCCGGCGTAGATCCTACGGTGATGGGCAAAGGCCCCGTGCCTGCAAGCAGAATGGCCCTCGAGAAGGCCGGGCTCACGGTAAAAGACATAGACTACTGGGAAATCAACGAGGCCTTCGCCATCGTTACCCTCTACGCCATAAAACAGTTGGGCATCGATCCCGAAAAGGTCAATATCAAGGGCGGTGCCATTGCCATCGGCCATCCCCTGGGGGCAAGCGGCAACCGTTTGGTGGGTACCCTCGCCCGCATATTGAACCTCAAGAAGGGCACTTTCGGGATTGCCACGGCGTGCATAGGCGGTGGCCAGGGGGCTGCTACCCTGCTTAAGAGAGAAGAGTAAAAAAGGGTAAGGGAGGGCAGGAAAGAGCGTGCCCTCCCTTATTTTCCGAGAATACGGGAAAAGACGTCAAAAAACCTTTCCATCTGTTCCCTGGTGCCGATGGTGAGGCGAAAGCTCCCGTCGATCAAGGGTTTTCCCCTCATACTCCGGACGAGAATGCCTTCTTTCTTTAGTTTGGAAACCACTTCCTCGCAGTCTCCGGGAGGCCAGACGAGGAGGTAATTTCCTCCCTCAGAGAAGAATTTGAGCCCCATGTCTTTTAGCCGCCCTAAGGACCAAGACTTGGCGGCGAGGACCTCCCCGACGTACCATTCGATGTAAGCGCGATCAGACAGGGCAGCCTTCCCGGCAGCTACGGCCAAGGCGTTGATGTCGTAAGGGCCCGTAACTCGGGTCATGAGTTCTACCAACCGGGGAGGGCCGATGGCAAACCCGAGGCGCAGGCCGGCGATACCCGCCGCCTTGGAGAGGGACTGGAGGGCAATGACGTTTTCGCAATCGAGGGCCTTAGGTAGGACAGACTTCCCCGTAAAGGCCACGTAGAGCTCGTCCACCACGATGAGCGTCTCTGGGGATAGAAGGGCGAGCTCAAGGATCATGTCCGGTTCGATGAGGGTGCCCGTGGGATTGTTGGGGTTGCAGATGAAAAAAAGTCGGGGGTTATCTTTTAACTTTGTCTTTACCGCTTCGAGAGGGTAGCCCAAATCGGGCAAGTATGACACCTCGTCGATGACCATGCCCTGTTGCAGGGCGCATGGCCGGTAATAGCCAAAGGTGGGGGTCGTGGTGAGAAACACGGTACCCTTTTCCCCGAAGGCGTCGAAAACGGCATGGATCGCCCCGTCTACCCCGTTGAAGGCGGCGACGAACTCGGGGGGTACCCCGATGAAAGAGGCGTATGCCTCCACCAGACCCGCGTATTCAGGGTAAGTGGCGTACTCGTGAGGTGGGAGGTTACGGACGGCTTCTATCACCCGGGGACTCGGTCCCACGGTATTTTCGTTAAAATCCAGGCGCAGCATAGGCCGCCTGCCCTCAAGGGGCGCCACGTAGCGCGTGAGGTTTTCGACTTCCCTTTTGGCTCTGATCATCTTCCCATCCCGTTTTTGCGCTTATCTTATCATTTTTGCCCGTAATTACAACGATTCTTTGTCGTTGAAAATAAAGGGTCGATAATGTATCTCACATTGAGCATCGATTTAGGGGGGAAGATGGAAAGATTTCCCGTGATCATCGTGGGGGCGGGGCTCGCGGGCCTGGCATGTGCTTACACACTCGCAAAGGCCGGAACGGAATGCCTCGTCCTGGAGCGGGGAGACTACGCGGGGGCAAAAAGTGTTACGGGCGGTCGGCTTTATCTTGAGCCGGTGCGTACCCTATTTTCCGATTTATGGGGGGAAGATTGCCCCTTGGAGCGGAAGATAGTGAAAGAAGGCCTTACCCTGATGGGCAAGGAAGGTGCCCTTTCCCTGGAGCTTGCCGGGGGAGTGAAGGCGGCAAGCTACAGTATCCTCCGGGCGAGATTCGATCGTTGGTTGGCGGAGAAGGCCGAAGAGGCGGGGGCCATGATCATGACCAAGGCCTTCGTTTCGTGTCTCGTAAAGGAAGGGGAAAAGATCGTCGGCGTCCAGGTGGGGAATGAGATCCTGAAGGCCGATTGCGTCGTGGTGGCCGACGGGGCCCTTTCTCTCCTCACGGAAGGGGTGGGTTTGCATCCCCCCGTGTCGGCTACGAATCTGGCCCTGGGTGTAAAGGAAGTGATTGCCCTTTCGCGGGAAAGGATTGAAGAACGGTTCCAGCTTGCGCCGGGGGAGGGTGCGGCGCGCCTGTACGTGGGAGAAGTAACGGCCGGAAATTTCGGTGGAGGTTTTCTTTATACCAACAGCGAAAGTATCAGCTTAGGCTTGGTGGTGGCCTGTGAGATGCACGCCCATTGGCAGGCACCGGCAATCCCATCGCTGCTCGATCGCTTCAAGTCGCGTCCGGAGGTGGAAATCCTCCTTCGGGGAGGAGAAACGGTGGAGTATGCCGCCCATCTCATTCCGGAAGGGGGCCGGAAGGGCATGCTTCCCCTTTCTGCCCCGGGGCTTTTGGTGGTGGGAGATGCAGCCGGCTTGGCCCTTAATTTGGGTTATACGGTCCGCGGTATGGACTACGCCCTCGCCTCCGGCTATTATGCGGCCCGGGCAATCGAGGAAGGGCTACCCCACCGATATCCGGAGATGGTAGCCGCATGCTTTATAGGGAAGGATTTGGAAAACTACCGGGCCATGAGGGAATTTCTCGGCCAAAGGCGCTTGTACAACCATTATCCACAAAAGGTAGTTGATTTTCTCGCCGATCTGTATACGATTCCCGCCGGGGAAAAGGAGCGCCTTTTTACCATTTGGCGTCGGCATTTCCCCTGGCGGGAGGTGTGGAGAGTATGGCGGGATTTTAAAGAGTTGAGGCGCACGTGATAGAGGAGAAGCTCGCGAAAAACGTCTTTAAGGTAAGTGAACATCCTCATCTCCGCATAAAGCCCGGATTCGAGAAGGATGTGCGCCTGAGGATGATGGTCATGTTTTGCCCGGCGGGCCTGTATCGAGAGGCAGAAGACGGAAAGGTGACCGTTTCCACGGATGGTTGCCTCGAATGCGGTACGTGTCGAGTTATCTGCGGCACGGAAATTCTCGATTGGCAGTACCCGGAAGGAGGTTTGGGGGTACAGTACCGCTTCGGGTGAAAGATAAGAAATACGGAAAGGAGTGGAATGTCATGGAATTCAAGCTTACGGAAGAACAGGAACTCATCAGGAAAAACATGAGGGAATTTTGCGAGAAGTACGTCGATCCCATCGCGGCGGAGATAGACGAAAAGGCGCGCTTTCCCCAGGAAGTGTTCGAGAAATTGGCGGCGAGCGATTGGATGGGCATCCCGGTTCCTATCCAGTACGGTGGCGCCGGTTCCAGCTACCTTACCCATATTGTAGCCGTGGAAGAGCTTTCCCGCTCTTGCGCGGCCTCCGGGTTTACCCTTTCCATCCATGTGGGTATTGTAGAAATGCTCATCCTCCTCTTCGGAACGGAAGAGCAAAAGCAAAAATACTTGACCCCCCTAGCCCGGGGTGAACATTTAGGGGCTTTCGTCCTGACGGAACCGGGGGCGGGCACGGATGTCATGGCCGCCCAGACGCAGGTAACGCGGGATGGCGATTATTACGTCATCAACGGGACCAAGACGTTTACCTCCAACGGCCCCATTGCGGGGGTATACATCGTTTTCGGGTGGACGGACAAATCCGCCGGCCGGAAGGGGATGAGCGCTTTTATCGTACCCCGAGGCACACCCGGCATGAAGGTCGGCGAGCATTTTCAAAAGATGGGCATCCGCGCCTCCCAGACATCGGAAATGATCTTCGAGGACTGCCGGGTTCCCAAAGAAAACCTCTTGGGCAAGGAGGGAGATGGCCTTGCAATTGCCATGGCGGGTCTCGATCACGGCCGGGTGGGGATCGCCGCCCAAAGTGTGGGTATTCTTCAGGCGGCATTGGACGAATCCATCAAGTATTCGAAACAGAGGGTGCAGTTTGGCGCTCCTATTTCAAGGAATCAGGCCATTTCATGGATGATTGCCGATATGGCGACCGACCTTACGGCGGCGAGGTTTCTCACCTATTATGCTGCGTGGCTAAAGGATGAGGGGCGGCCTTTTTCCCGGGAAGCTGCGATGGCGAAGCTTTTTGCCGCCGAGGCGGCGATGAAACATACGATCAAGGCCGTGCAGATTCAGGGTGGATATGGATACTGCAAGGGGGCCAAGGTGGAACGCCTCATGAGAGATGCCAAGATCACGGAAATCTACGAAGGCACTTCCGAAGCCCAGCGGATGGTTATTTCCGGTGCGCTCCTTAGGTGATAGCGGACATGCTCCATATTGTAGCCTGTTGCAAATGGGTGATTGACGAAGCTTATATCAGGCGGGGGGCAGGTGAGGAAGTGGATCTCTCCGCCGTCGACTGGAAGATAAGCGATTACGATCGCCATGCCCTCGAAGAGGCGGTACGCCTGAAGGAGAGTCAGGGGGCAAAGGTGACCGTGCTTACCGTGGGAGATGAGAAAACGGCCAAAGGGATGAAAGACATGCTCTCGCGGGGAGCGGACGAAGGGTGTCTCGTGGCGGATAAGGCTTTTGGCGATCTCGATTCCGCCACTACGGCAGACCTAATGGTGTCGGCCATCGAAAAGCACCTGTCACCTTACGACCTAATCCTCTTCGGGGAGGGGTCGTCGGATCTCTATGCAAGGCAGGTCGGGCCCCGGGTGGCGGCGGGGCTCAAAATCCCGTGCCTTACGGGTGTGCGAAGAATTGCCGTCGGAGAGGGCTACGTAGAAGCAGAAAGGTCCTTGGAAGGGGAGATCGAGCTGGTGAGGGCTCCTCTTCCCGCCGCCCTCACGGTGTTGCCGGAAATAAATGCCCCTCGGATTCCCGGGGTAAAGGAGACGCTCGCCGCCTCAAGAAAGCCCGTCATGCATCTGAAATCGTCAGATCTCCCTGCTTTGAAGGCACCATCCATAAGGACGGTGAAAATAAAGGCAGCCCAGCTTAAGCGAGATTGTCTGTTTTTGGACAACACCCCCGAAGGGGTAAGGATCCTCGTTGAGGAGCTGAAAAAGAAGGGACTCAACTTTTAGGGAGGAAGCAGGTTTATGGCAGGCATCTGGGTGGGCGCCGACGAACTTTTAAGCGTGGGGAAAGAAATAGCAGGGGCAAGAAGGGAACCCCTTATCCGGCTAGTCTGGACGCAAGAGGGAGCCCTCCCCTCCCAAAATCTTCCTGCCCTCGTCCAGCTGGCACAGGAGGAGGGGCCATCGGTCATCCTTTTTCCTTCCACTGTAAATATGAACGAAATGGCGGCGCGGCTGGCCTATGCCCTCAATTGCCCTTTTATCAGCGGGTGTATCAAGGTGGGCTATGTGGTGGAGGAGGACTGCCTCGAGGTGGAGCGCTTGCTTTACGGAGGGGCGGCTGTTCAGGTGGTGCGCAACGAATCCTGGCCGGTGATTCTATCCGTTTCGGGAGGAGAGAAGGTGGAGGTAGAGGGGGTAAAGATAAAGGAGGTCATCCCCGCCCTGGAGGAAAGGGAGAGGTTGCTGGAAAGGAGAGAGAAGGCACATACCGGCCGCTCCATTACCGAGGCGAAGGTCGTTGTTTCCGTGGGCAGGGGACTAAAGAGCCGGGAAGATTTGAGCCTGATCAAGGACCTGGCCGTGGCGGTGGGGGGCGAAATAGGTTGCACCCGCCCCCTTGCTTCGGAGCTAAACTGGCTTCCCGAAAGCGCCTGTATAGGGCTTTCGGGCGTTCAGGTGAACCCGGATGTGTATATCGCCCTGGGCATTTCCGGTCAGATTCAACATGTCGTCGGGATGAGGGGCGCCCGGGTGGTGGTGGCCGTCAACAAAGACGAAAAGGCCCCCATCTTTGGCGTGGCCGATTTCGGCATCGTGGGAGACCTTTACAGTTTCATCCCCCTTTTCCTGATGGCCTTGAATGAGAAGAGGTGACGGTTCTGAATCCCTCGTCGAGGATTTGTTCTACCTCCCTGTCCCGAATACGGTAGGTCCGTGCCCCGAGGACGACGGCGATGAGCCTCGTGTTGCCCCTTTTTGCCGTGGCACTGATGTTGTATCCGGACTCGCAGATGAAACCCGTTTTTATCCCGTCCGCACCCGGATAATGGCCGAGCAGGTGGTTCCTGTTGCGCAGGATTCTCCCCCGATAGGTAAAGTGAGATTGGGAATGAAGGGCGAGCGAGGCGGGGAATCTGCTCACGTAGGCTTTGGAGAGGATCATGATGTCTCTGGCCGTCGTTACCTGCCCCGGTTCCGGCAAGCCATGGGGATTTTTGAATACGGTATTCTTCATGCCGAGCTCGCGGGCCTTTCTGTTCATCATGCCGACAAATGTTTCAACGTCTCCCCCGATGTGCTCGGCTATTGCCCAGGCGGCGTCGTTGGCCGAGGCGATCGCCGTGCCCAGGGCGAGATCGCTCAGGGTCACGCGTAAATTAGGCCTAAGGAACATGCGGGTGCCGCCTAAGCGGCAAGCGCGTGGGCTCACGACAACTTCATCGGACCAGTGCACCTTGCCCGCCTCTACCGCTTCGTAGGTGAGATAGAGGGTCATGATCTTCGTAATGGAGGCCGGGGCGATGGGTAAATCGGGATGGTGGGCATAGATGATGCGACCCGTTTGCATGTCCACGCAAATGGCGGCGCGTGATTTTTGCCCATTTAAAGCAAAGGCCTCAGACGGACATGTAAGAAGCCCGACCAGGAGAAAGGTGAGGAACGTTTTTTGCCAGCTCATGGTTTTTTATTTCGACTTTAAGTATTCTCTTGCCAGAGTGGTATTGACGTGGAGGACCCCTTTATTGAGGGACTTTAGTGGATAGTCTTCCGTGATCATAGGGAGCCTGTCCGCCGCTTCCTGGTTGGTGACGACGGACCCGGCCGGTACGTATCGTCGGGCGGCGACCCTGACCCCTACCAAGATGCAGCCCGGTTCCACCACGCAGTTTTCCTCTACGATGGAGCGAAAAACGAGGGATTTCATCCCGATGAAGGTTCCGTCCAGGACGGCCGCCGGTCCGTGGATTTGGGCTTGGTGGGCACAAGAGACGTTCTTTCCCACGTACACGGCGTATTTTTCCCCGTCTATGGTGATTAAGTTTTGTTCGATGGGGTTACCCTCCTTTTCCGTCTCCAAGGCATGAATGACGACGCCATCCTGGATGTTGGAATTGTCTCCCACGAAGATGGGATGCCCCTCATCACCTCGCACGGCGGCAAAGGGGGCGACCATGATGTTCTTCCCTAAGATGACGTGCCCGATTACGGCAGCGAGGGGATGGACATACGTAGAAGGGTCGATGACGGGTTCGTAAACGGCAGAGACGAAGTCTGTTTTTACGTTTTTTTCGATCATGGGGAAATTCTCCTTTTTAGGTGTATTTCTCTTTGCCGCTGGGTAAGTTCATCCCAGAGGGTATCCACCCGACTTTTCGTTTCCTCGAGGGGTAGGCTGTTATCGAAAACCATGTCCGCGAGGGGAATCTTTTCTTCGATGGGCATCTGGTTGGCGATGCGGAGCCTAGCCTCTTCTTCGGTAAATCCATTTCGCTCCATAAGCCTCTTTACCTGTATGTCCGGTGGCGTGTACACGACAATGGTGAAGTCGAATAGATCCTTTAGCCCGGCCTCGAAGAGCAGCGGGACGTCGCCCAAGACGATCGCGTTTTTGTCCCTAACTTCGATCTCCCTTAGGCGTTTCTTCCATTCCTCGATGACGGCGGGGTGCACGATCCGGTTGAGCAATTTTAGCTTATCCGGGTTCGTAAACACGATCTCGGCCAGCTTACGGCGATTGATGGCCCCGCCCGCTTCAAGGATAGAGGAGCCGAAGTTTTTTACAATTTCCGACCAGACCGAAGAACCCTTTTTTTCCACTTCATGGGCCAGTTGGTCGAAATCGATGTGATAGGCCCCTTTTTCAACGAGGAGACGGGTAACGGTCGTCTTTCCCGAAGCAATGCCCCCCGTGAGGCCCACCTTCAGCATCGGGCCTCCGAACGATTGCGCTGGTATATAAGGTAAAGCCCTTTCAAAGTGAGCATGTCGTCTATTTCTTCTATCGACTTCGTTTCGGGGGCAACAACCCGGGCCAGTCCACCGGTTGCAATGACCTTCGGGTTGCCCTTCACCTCCGTTTTTATGCGCTCCACGATACCGTCCACCAGCCCGGCGTAGCCGTAGATGATGCCGGCTTGCATACTGCTTACCGTATCCTTTGCTACCACCACCTTCGGTTTTACGAGTTCCACCCGTGGAAGTTTGGCGGCGCGCTCGAAGAGGGCCTCGCTGGAAATCATGAGCCCCGGCGCAATGCATCCTCCCATGTATTCCCCGCGGGGGGAAATGTAGTCGAAGGTCGTGGCGGTGCCGAAATCAACCACAATCAGATCGCGCCGGTATTTCTCGTATGCAGCCACGGCGTTTACGATTCTATCTGCCCCTACTTCCCGTGGGTTGTCATAGAAAATCGGCATGCCCGTTTTAATCCCCGGCCCCACGATGAGGGGCTTTAAGTGAAAGTACTTTTCGCACAGGGGCTCGAGGATGTTGAGCATGGGGGGGACGACGCAGGAGATGATGATGTCCGTGATGTGTTGGGAATTGATTTGGCTGGATTTGTAGAGCATGTAAATGAGCATTCCATATTCGTCCACCGTATGATCCGTGACCGTACGAATACGCCAGTCATGGACGAGTTTGTCCCCGTCAAAGATACCGAGAACCGTGTTGGTATTGCCTACATCAATGACAAGTAGCATGTTGCCCCTCAATTCTTAACCAATTCAATATCACCGGCCATAATCCGGTGTATCTGACCCCTTTCGTCCCTTACCAGCAAGGCCCCCTGCTCGTCTATCTCTACGACCACTCCCTCCCAAACCTCCTGCCGAAAAGTGACGCGGACGCGCTTCCCCTCCATGGGGGAGAAAGCCAAGAAGGCATCCCTTATCCCCTCGAAGCCCTGCCTAAGGAAGGTTTCATACCATTTATCCCACGCCAAGAAAAGCTCGTTGAGCAGGTGGAGGCGGCAGAAGTTTTTTTTCGCCTCGATCAGGAAAGAAGTGGCTGTTTCCTGTAATTCCTTAGGAAAATCGTGTATTTCCATGTTTACGTTGATGCCGATACCGACGATGATAAACTCCACGCCTTCTGCCGAGGCTTTTGCTTCCGTAAGGATACCGGAAATTTTTCGCCCCCCCACCTGGACATCGTTCGGCCATTTGATTTGAACCCGGCCCGGACAATGTCGAGCGATCACCTCGGCCACGGCTATACCTGCCACCAGGGTAAGTTGCGGGGCAGTGGTGATAGGTAGGGAGGGCCGTAGGATGAGGGATACGTAGAGGTTTTTGCCGGGTGGGGAGTGCCACGATCGCTCCAGGCGCCCTCGCCCGCGCGATTGGGCCTCGGCCATTACCACTTCCCCTTCTGGGGCCCCCGCCAGGGCGAGTTCATAGGCCGTCGTATTGGTTGAGGGGAGTTCGTCGTAAAAGTGCAGGCGCTTTAACATGGTGGCGTTTTGATTTTAAGGGAGATGTCTGCCGCCCGAACGGAATGGGTAAGGCATCCGGCCGAGATGAAATCCACTCCCGTTTCGGCCACTTCTCGCACACGCTCGAGGGTGATGTTTCCCGAGGCCTCCAGTTTTACCCGGCCCGCGGTCAGCTTTACGGCTATGATCATTTCTTCGGTGGGCATGTTGTCCAGCATGACGATGTCGGCTCCCGCCTCGATGGCCAGGGATAATTCATCTAAGTTCTTCGCTTCAACTTCCACCTTCATGCCCAGCGGGGCCTGAAGGCGGGCCCGGGTAACGGCTTCTTTAATGCCCCCCGCGGCGGCGAGGTGGTTATCCTTGATGAGAATGCCGTCGAAGAGGGCGAAGCGATGATTGTAACCGCCGCCCATGCGAACGGCATACTTATCGAAGGCCCGCAAACCGGGCGCCGTTTTTCGCGTATCGAGGATGCGGGCGCGGGTACCTGCCACGGCTTGGACGAAAGACTTCGTCAAGCTGGCAATGCCGCTCATCCGCTGGAGAAAGTTGAGGGCCGTTCTTTCTCCCGCGAGAATAGGGGCAAGTGGCCCGGAAACTTCTGCGATGACCGTGCCGGGGAAAACGGTTTCTCCGTCTTTATAAAGAAAATTAACGTTTATGCCGGGATGAAGGGTAATAAAGACCTCTCGAAAGACGTAAAGTCCCGCCAAAGTTACCTCTTCTTTGGCCAGGGCTTGGGCAGATCCTTCTTCATGACCCTTGAGCACCGCCTGGGTGGTTAGATCTCCGGGACCGAGGTCTTCGGCCAGGGCCCGCCTGATTGCCTCCCTTATTTCGGGGGTAATAATCATCCCGGGATGAGTTCCTCCACCTTTTTCAGCGCTGCCTCGATGAGGGATTGGCGGTGAGAGAGTCTCTCCTGTTTTTCCCTTTCCTGAGATACCACCTCTGGTGAGGCCTTGGCATGAAACTGAGGGTTGGACAGTTTGTTCGTGACGATGGCCAAATCTTTTTTGATTTTGACCAGTTCTTTCTCGAGGCGTGCCTTTTCTGCCAGGGGATCGATGGCCCCCTCGAGGAGGACGAATATTTTTATGTTTCCCGCCACGGTCGTCGCGGCCCCGCGCGGTTCGGTCTCATCGGCGGTGATGGTAAGGGAGGTAAGGTTGGCGAGATTGGTAATATAGTCCATGCCCCGCGTAATGATTTCTTTTTCCGCGGCAGGCGGGTTGGGGATGAGGACCGAGAGTTTTTTGGAAGGGGCGATGCCCATTTCTCCCCGCACGTTCCTTATCCGGGTGATCACCTCCATAAGTAAGCCCATCTCGGCTTCCGCTTGCCCGTCCTCGGGAAAGTTTTTCGCCTCGGGATAAGGGGTGATCATCACAGAAGATGTATCGCCCACGAGTCTCTGCCAGATTTCTTCCGTTACGAAGGGCATGAAGGGGTGAAGGAGTTCGAGGGATGCCTTCATGACCTGATACAACGTCTGTTGGGCCGCACGCCGATGGGTGGCATCCACCCGGCCGTAGATGGCGGGCTTGATCAGTTCCACGTACCAATCGCACAGCTCGTGCCAGATGAATTGATAGATCGTACTTGCCGCCTCGTTGAACTTATATTCGTCGAGGGCGCGCGTCGTTTGCTCTATCGCCTTCCGCAGGCGGGAAAGGATCCAGCGGTCCGGCAGGGCAAGGTCGGTATCTGCCACCTTGATTTGCGGGTCGTAATCGTGGAGGTTAAGGAGGGTAAACTTCGCCGCATTCCATATCTTGTTGACGAAGAATTTGTAGCCCTCTATCCTCTCCTCCGACATCCTTACATCCCGGCCTTGGGCGGTGAAGGCGGCCAGGGTAAAACGAAAGGCATCGGCTCCGTACTTCTCAATCATGTCGATGGGATCGATGCTATTTCCCCGCGATTTGCTCATCTTCTCGCCCCGCTCATCCCTGACCAAAGCGTGGAGATAGACATCTCTAAAAGGCACGTCCTTCATGACGTACAGGCCCATCATCATCATGCGGGCCACCCAGAAGAAAAGAATGTCGAAGCCCGTGATGAGAAGGGACGTGGGGTAAAAGGTTTTCAGGGCCTTGGTTTCCTCGGGCCATCCCAAGGTGGAGAAAGGCCAGAGGGCCGAACTGAACCACGTGTCGAGCACGTCTTCGTCCTGGTGAATATCCGGGTTGCCGCAATAGGCGCAGCGATCCGGGTCCTCCGGGCGAACGGTCTTTTCTCCACACCGATCGCAGTACCAAACCGGTATGCGGTGACCCCACCAGATTTGGCGGGAGATGCACCAATCCCTTATGTTGTTGAGCCAGTCGAAGTAGGTCGCCTCCCACATGGAGGGGATAATGCGGGTGCGTCCCGTTACTACGGCCTTGATCGCTTCTTTTGCGAAGGGTTCCACTTTCACGAACCACTGTTTAGACACGTAAGGCTCGATGACCGTTTTGCATCGGTAACAGCGTCCCACATTATGCGCGTAGGGTTCCACGCGGACGAGGTACCCCCCGCGGTTTAAGTCTTCTACGACGCGGCTCCGGCATTCCTCCCTGTCCAGGCCCTGGTAGGGGCCTCCTTCCTCGTTTATGATGGCGTTTCCGTCCATGATTTTAATGATGGGCAGGTGGTGACGCTGGGCCATGGCAAAGTCGGCGGGATCGGAGCCCGGCGTGATCTTTACCGCCCCCGTGCCGAATTCCATGCTCACGTAATCATCGGCAATGACGGGGATGGGTCGGTTCATGAGGGGAAGGAGCACCATGCGGCCCACGATATTTTTGTATCGCTCATCTTCGGGGTTCACGGCGACGGCCGTATCGCCTAACATGGTCTCCGGCCGGGTGGTGGCGACGATGACCTCGCCGGGACCGTCCACGTAGGGGTATCTAATGTACCAAAGGGAGCCTTGCCTTTCGACGTATTCTACTTCGAGATCCGAGATGGCCGTGTGGCATCGAGGGCACCAGTTCACGATATAATCCCCCTGGTAGATGAGGCCGTCGTTGTAAAGGCGCACGAAAACTTCTCGCACCGCCCTGGATAGGCCTTCGTCCATCGTAAAGCGCTGCCTCTCCCAATCGCACGAGGCACCGAGGCGCTTGAGCTGCTCTATGATTATACCCCCGTATTTTTCTTTCCACTGCCAGACTCGCTTAATGAACTTCTCCCGTCCCAGATCGTGGCGGCTCAATCCTTCCCGGGCAAGTTCCTGCTCGACGACGTTTTGGGTGGCAATGCCCGCATGATCCATGCCCGGCATCCATAGGGTGTTGTATCCCTGCATTCTGCGAAACCGCGTCATGATGTCCTGCAGGGTGTTGTTGAGGGCGTGGCCCATGTGAAGAATGCCCGTTACGTTCGGGGGCGGGATGACGATACAGAAGGGCTTTTTTTCGGGATTTTCATCCTCCGCATGGAAGTAGTTGTGCTCAAGCCAGTATGCATACCACTTGCTCTCCGCCGACTTCCAGTCGAAGGTATCACTGAGACTTCGGTTCCGCATTTCTTCTCTCCTCGCGCAATTTTAACCCCTCCAGGCCGGGACCGGGAGGGGTTTTGGCGTGTTCGATAGCATGGTCAGGTTAAAACTTCAATTCTTCCCTGAATTTCTTGATGATGAGTAAAGCCTCCACCCCCGAGACGGGATCGAGGGGGGCAAATTCGCCGGAAGTTAGGCTTTTGGCCTGCATGATACCCCGCGAGGTGACCACCATGACGGCGTTGAAGTAGGGGAGATCGGATCGCAGATCCGGGAAAGTGGAGGTGCTGCCGATGAATTTGGTGGCCAGGGATTGATCTCCCGTGACTTTGATTAAGATATCTTCTATCATCATGGCATAGCCCGCCCGGGTGACGTAATCGTTGGGCAGGAACTTACCGTCGGGAAAAACCTCCAAACCCCTGACGCCGAGCTCGATGATGCCTTCCATATCGAGCCGTAAAGGATGATCGGCTATGTCATTGGCGGTAGGTTTGGGCGTTGCCTTGGACGGTTGATCGGGGGCCTTGAAAGACGTATCGAAAGTCTTTAGAGTCCTCTTTTTGTAAAGGGTATCAATCTTCAACTCTTCCATGAAGAGGGCGGCGGCATCGGCCCGGGTAATCTTTTCTACAAGGGCGATTTTCTTTCCCGTATACGTGCCGGGCATGGCCCGCTGAATATCCTGGACGAGCTTCCACTGGATATCCGCTTCATTGGTGAGCTCGCCCTTCAATTCCAATACCTTGGCGAACATCTGGCCCGCCTCGGCAAAGTCGAGGGCGTTTTTATAGGCGAGTCCCATGTAGTAATAGGCGGCCGACGATTTGGGGTCTATGGCGATGGCTTTCTTGAACTCGCTCTTGGTCTTATCCAGCCAGGCCGTATCTTGCCGGCAGTCCACTCCTATTTTCGTGCAGGCGGCCTTGCTCATGGTGTTTACCCGGATGTAACCGATGTGGACGAATAGCTTCTCGTCGTCTGTTTTGGCGTAATCCCAGGCGGTATCGAGTTTCTTAAAGGCTTCCGTAAAGTTTCCCAGGTAGGCATAAGCCAGGGCCAGGCCCGCGTGGGCCTTGGAGAATTTCGGCGCAAGCTTAAGGGCACGGTCGAAGGACACTTGTGCCTCTTGGGGGCGATTCTGATCTATCATTTTCATGCCCGTATAGAAGTGGTGCTCGGGTGTGTCCATCTCCGATACGGGCTTTACGGCCTTAGGGCCACAGGCAATAATCATGGATAGGGCCATGATGATGGCAAAGGGTATCATTAATCTTTTCATGATTCCGGCTCCTTTCCTCTGGTTTCGGTTAATTATCGTTAATTGACTTCTTGAAGTCAAGGGATTTCCCTTAAGTTCCCTTCGAGAAATCTCAAAACGGTATCTCTCGCCGCTTGGTCATCCCGCTTGAACCATAGGATGTCCTTCTCCTTTTTAAACCAGGTGAGCTGCCTTTTGGCATAATGTCTCGTATCTCTCGCGGTGAAGTTGATAGCTTCTTCCCTTGAAATCTCTCCCTCCCACAGGCGAATCGCATGACGGTATCCCAGGGTTTGCAAAGGGGGCAGTTCTTTCCCGTAGCCCATCGAAAGCACCTTTTTCACCTCTTCCACCAGGCCCTGGGCGAACATGTGTTGCGTTCTTTTGTCTATGAGGTCGAAGAGGATGCCTTTCTCTTCCATGATGCCTATTTTTACGTAATCGTACTTCCTTTGCTCGAATCTATGGCGGAGCTGCTTACTCACAATGGATTCCCCCGTGAGGAGGAATACCTCCAAGGCCCTTACGATTCTTACCCGATCCCGGGGATGAATTTTTTCGGCTGCCAGGGGGTCGAATTCTTTCAACATTTCGTAAATATTTTCTTTTTGCCGGAGTAATTGCCTCAATTGTTCGTCCCTCGGTGGACTTTCGATTAAGCCCCTAAGGAGGGAGCGGATGTAGAGGCCTGTTCCCCCGACCACGAAAATGGGCTTTTCTGCTCTAACTAGGCGGCGGATGATACGGTCTGCCTCTTGCACAAATCGGGCGGCATTGAACGGCTCATCGGGATTTACCACGTCGATCAGGTGATGGGGGATGCGCTTGCGTATCTCGAGGGAAGGCTTGGCCGTTCCGATGTCGAGGTAACGATAAACCTGCATCGAATCGGCGCTGATGATCTCTCCCCCTAATTGATGTGCCCATTTGATGGCAAGCTCCGTCTTCCCCACTGCCGTGGGCCCCAGGATAACGATGAGGCGCGGCTTCATCGGCGTTTAAAAATCCTTTTTAAGTCTTCGGATGAGAACTTTACGAAGGTAGGACGGCCATGGGGGCAGGTCGCGGGGTTTAACGTTTTCTTAAGGTCCCGAAATAGGTTACATGCCTTTTCCTCCGACAAGGGGCTATGGGCAACAATCGCACCCTTGCAGGCCAGGGTGGCGAGCATTTTATTTCTCCTTTCTAAGAGGGAAAGGGATCTGATCGCCGGATCGGAAACTAAGTCTTGGAGGAAAGAAACGCAATCGTCGTTAGAGAGATGAACGGGGATTGCCTTTACGGCGATCGTAGAGGGACCGAAGGGCTCTATTTTAAATCCCAGGGCCGTCAAATCCGGCATGATGGTTTGTAGGAAAGAAAATTCAGGGGGGGAGAGGGTAATAATGATGGGTATCAGCAGGGCTTGCGATTCACCGGTCGTTTTCGATGCTTTTTCGGTAAGGCGATCGAAGAGGATGCGTTCGTGAGCCGCATGTTGGTCAACGATGACGAGCCCCTCCGGGGTTTGAAACAAGAGATAACAGCCGTCTATCTGCCCGAGGAACGTAAAGTCATCGACTGGCCTTTCCTCGATGGGGGCCGTAATCAAAGGTCTTATGGGTCTTTTCGCCTCGACGTAATAGCGCTCCACGGCTTCCTGTACGCGCTGGCTTATTTCTTGGCGTTTCGGTTCTTCGGGGGAGAACTTCGACATGGAGTGGATTATTCCCTCTACGACGAGGCCGTAAATCCTTTGCGGATTGGCGAATCTCACCTCCATTTTCGTCGGGTGAACATTCACGTCCACCTCCTCGGGGGGGCAGTCTAAGTAGATGAGGGCCAGAGGATATTTACCGGGCGGAAGCACGTTTTTGTAAGCCGTAAGCAGGGCGTGATTTACGATGGTATCCCTCACGGGGCGCTTATTTACGTAACAGTAAATCCCTTTGCTGTTTGCCCTCATCCATTGAGGATGCGAGATGTAACCGTTTACCCGGTATGGTCCGTCGGCGGCGGGAATTAAAGGGACAAGGTAAGAGGCGGCCTCACGGCCCAAAAGAATGGCGAAGCGCTCCTCCGCCCGTGCGGAGGCCGGCACGAGGATGGATGGTTTGCCATCCGTTATGATTTCTGCCCTGATGTGTTCTATGCCCAGGAGGATTCTCGTTATAACCTCCAGGCAGTAAGACTGCTCCGTCGAGGCTGACTTCAAAAACTTTTTCCTGGCCGGTACGTGCTCAAAGAGGTGGGTTACCTTAACCAAGGTCCCCACGGGGCATCCAATTTCGCTTTTTTCTATAATGTTTCCTTCCTCTACCACCATTCTCACGCCGGTCGGTTCCTCCGACGGGCGGGAAATCATTTCCACGCGGGCCACGCTGGCGATACTGGGCAAGGCCTCTCCGCGGAATCCGAACGATTTAAGGGTATAGAGGTCTTCAAACTCGCTGATCTTGCTCGTGGCGTATCTTACAAAGGCCTGATCCATTTCTTCGGGTGGGATGCCCAGGCCGTTATCTGCCACGGTAATCTCCCCTTTGCCCCCTTCCTTCAATTCCACTTTTATCGATGAAGCTTGGGCGTCGATTGCATTTTCCAACAACTCCTTCACGATGGAGGCCGGTCTTTCGATTACTTCTCCGGCCGCAATTTTCATGGTGACTTCTGGAGGGAGGATGCGGATTCGGTTCGCCATGGAAAGGCATCTTAGCAAGAGAGGCCCATCCCTGACAACAGTAAAAAATTGACGAAAATCAAAACGTATGATATAGATATTCTTTCAAAATATTTTTGGTATTAGGAGTAAGGTCGGTATGTTTAAGGTAGGCGATTTGGCTGTTTATCCCGCCCAGGGAGTCGGCATCATTGAGGCGATCGAGAGCAAGGAGATCATGGGCCGCAAACAGACCTTTTACGTCTTACGCATTATGGGTAACGGTATGAAAATTATGGTCCCCACGGCGAGCGCCAAGGCGGTAGGTTTGAGAGAGGTTATTTCCAAGGATGAAATACCCAAGATCTATGCCATATTGAAAAACAGGGACATTAGGATAGATAAGCAAGCCTGGAACAAAAGGTATCGGGATTACATGGAGAAGATCAAGAGCGGTTCGGTGTATGAAATAGCCAAAGTGCTCCGGGACCTGCTCGTTCTTAAGAATGACAAAAACCTCTCCTTCGGCGAGAGAAAAATGATGGATACGGCCAAAAATCTACTCGTCAAGGAAATATCGGTCGCCACCAAGCTCGATGAGGCCAAGGTGGAAGAAGAACTAAAGCTAATCTTTTCCGTGCAATAAGGCACTTACAATTTAACATAAAACGCCCGTTCGGGAAAAAAGTGATCGCATCACCCGAAGAGGGTGACTTTTTTTTATTGTTTTTTTATAATATCCCAGAAAGGAGGTGAATACATTGATCTTGAAGTTATTTTTGGTGGTAGTTTGCGCCATCAGCGGCTTTTTCGTAGCTTATCTTTCCTATCCGATAGATAGTTGGTGGACGTGGCCTCTGGGAGGTGTCCTGGGCATCTTGCTTGCCCTCTTGGTCATCAAGCTGGAACACGATTTGAGGAAGCTCTCCGTTCGGGTCATTGTGGGCGGGGTGGTGGGGTGCGTCGTCGGTTTGATAATCGCCTTCATGTTTGCTTATGGTCTCAATTTTGTGAATAAAATCAGGGAAAATCAGGCTATCATACCCTGGATTTACGCCATACTCACGGTGGCCATGGGGTATCTGGGATTGGTTTTGGGAGCCCGCAAGGTAGAGGAATTGCACCACGCCGGCTTTCTGGCCTCGAAAAAGGAAGAAGAAACGAGGATTCTCGATACGAGTGTGATCATAGACGGGCGCATTGCGGATATCTGCGAAACGGGATTTCTGGAAGGAACCCTCGTCGTGCCCAGGTTCGTTTTAGATGAGCTTCAGTACATCGCCGATTCTGCCGATCCCACCAAACGTTCCCGGGGCAGAAGGGGGCTTGATATCCTGAACCGCATGCAGAAGATGCCGAATATTCGCATCGCCATTTCCGACCACGATTTTCCCCGCATAAAGGGTGTGGATGCAAAACTGGTGGCTTTGGCCCAGGCGACGGGAGGAAAGATCATCACCAACGATTTCAATCTAAATAAGGTGGCGGAGCTGCAAGGGGTGAGAATCCTCAATGTGAATGAACTCGCCAACGCCTTGAAACCCATTGTCCTTCCCGGCGAAACCATGTCCGTTAAGGTGATAAAGGAAGGTAAGGAACCCGGACAGGGAGTGGGTTACCTGGATGATGGTACCATGATCATTGTAGATAACGGGCAGAGGTTCATCGGGCAGACCTTGGATGTAGTGGTGACGAGCGTCCTTCAGACCACGGCGGGCCGGATGATATTTACCGAGATGAAAGGAATGACGGATAAAAAGATGGCCTCTTCCCCCGCGAGGACGTAGGCGAGTAATGAAGACGGTGGCCATCATTCCGGCGGGGGGAAAGGGCCTCCGCTTTTCCCCCAGGGGGGAAAAGAAACAGTTTGTAGAGGTAGGAGGCGCCCCCCTCATCGTTCATACCCTCCGAGCCGTACAGGCCTCGCCGCTCGTGGACGGTATTATTCTCGTCGTGCCGGAGGAAGACCGCGAGTGGCTTACGGAAAGACTCGCTTCTTATGGGGTGGAAAAGGTAAAATCCATTGTCCCTGGGGGAGCTCATCGCCAGGATTCGGTGTGGGCGGGTATCCGCGTGGCGGATGAGGATGCCGATATATTGATGATCCATGACGGGGCAAGGCCCCTCATTACGACCGACATAATAGGAAATATCGTGATGGCCGCCGCCGAACGAGGGGCAGCCATCACGGCGGTGCCCGTGACGGATACGGTGAAGCTATGTCGCCCTAATAATTGGGTTATCCGCACGTTGCCCCGTTCCGAGGTCTATCTTGCCCAGACCCCGCAGGCCTTCCGCAGAAAAATTATAGTTTCTGCTTACGAGGCGGCCTACGGGGAAGGATTCTACGGCACAGATGATGCGAGTCTGGTTGAGCGCATGGGGGTGCCCGTCTATGTTGTGGCCGGTTCTTACCGAAACGTAAAGGTTACCACGTGGCAAGACTTGCCTTACCTTCGATTTCTCATGTCGGGCACGTAAGATGTGGCGGGTGGGTATCGGATACGACAGCCATCGACTGGTCGATAACAGGCCCCTCATTTTAGGTGGCGTATCCATTCCGTACAGACAAGGGCTCCAAGGGCATTCGGATGCCGATGTTCTCGTCCATGCCATCGGTGATGCCATCCTCGGGGCGGTGGGCGCCCCGGACATCGGCTCCCAATTTCCCGATACCGACCCCGCTTACCGGGATATATCCAGCCTTGTCCTGTTAAAGAGGATAAGGGAAATAGCCGAGGAAAGGGGCTATGGGGTATCGAATGTGGATGCGGTCGTCGTGATGGAAAGGCCGAAGATATCTCCCTATCTCAATCAAATGAAGAAAAACATCGCCCTCGTCCTGGGAATGGATGAAAAGTGGCTGGGCATCAAGGCCAAAACCAACGAAGGCATGGGATTTGTAGGGCGCGGTGAAGGGGTTTACGCGATCGCCGTGGTTATCGTCGCAAAAAAGGTGGAGCGAGATTCATGAAAAAACCAAGGGTTCGCTTTGCGCCCTCTCCCACCGGTGAACTCCACGTGGGTAACGCCCGAACAGCCCTCTTTAACTGGCTTTTTGCCCGTCACCATGAGGGGGTCTTTGTCCTCCGAATCGAGGACACGGATCGGGAACGTTCCTTAACTATCTACGAAGGGCGTTTGTTGTCTGCCCTTACCTGGTTGGGGCTGGATTGGGACGAGGGGCCCGATAGAGGGGGGCCTTTTGGCCCCTATCGCCAAAGCGAAAGGATCCACCTCTATCGTGAGTTCTTGGGGCAACTCGAGAAAAAAGGTTTGGTTTATCCTTGCTACTGCACGGAAGAGGAGCTGGAGGCGGAAAGGAAAAGCCTTCTGGCCCGGGGGTTCATGCCTCGGTATATGGGGAAGTGCCGCTCTTTAACCCGGGAGGAGAGAAACAAAATGGAGGCCCAAGGACGCAAGCCCGCCTGGCGGTTCAAGGTCTCCCCCGGCCCCATTCACTTCACGGACCTGATTCGAGGGCCCATGCATTTCATGGGGGAGACCATCGGTGATTTTATCGTCTTCCGGAGCAATGGGTTGCCGGCTTACAATTTTGCCTGCGTCATCGACGATCACTTGATGGAGATAACCCATGTCATTAGAGGGGAAGATCATCTAACCAATACGGCCAGCCAAATTTTGCTCTACCGGGCATTAGATTTTGCTTGCCCACTTTTCGCCCATCATGCCTTGATTCTCGGCCCAGATCGGTCAAAGCTAAGCAAGAGGCACGGTTCCGTCACGGTGGAGGGCTTCAGGCTCAAAGGCATTCTTCCACAGGCCCTCGTTAATTATCTCGCCTTGTTAGGGGCTGCTCTGGAGGGGGAGGGCGAAATCTCTTCCCTTTCGGAACTCGTGGCCAGGTTTTCCATTGAGAGGGCGGCAAAAGGTGGGGCCATCTTCGACGAACGAAAGTTGTTGTGGCTTAACGCCCTTTATTTGCGCAACGAGCCTTGGGAAAAAATAGAGCCCTATTTGAGGGATGTCGTGAGAGAGAAACAGGTAGATGGGGCAACCTTGAAGGCCGTTTTTGAACTGGTGCGGCACAATATCTCCACCTTAAACGATGTCGCCCACTTTCTTGACCTCTTTGGGCAAGAGGCGTTTGAGCCCTCTTCCGAGGCGAAACGGGTCCTTTCCCAGGAAAGGGCCAAGCACATTATTCGTTTGGCGATCGATGAGATAAGAAACCTGCCCTCCGAGGGAGAACATTTGTTTGAACGTCTCTATGCTGCCTTGAAGGATAAGACGGGTTTAAGCGGCAAAGAGATCTTGATGCCCTTGCGGGCTGCCATCATGGGAGAGACGGCCGGTCCTGAGCTCAAGAGGGTCTTTTCCTTTTTAGGGAAAGAGAGGGTCCTTGCCCGGCTCATGAGGACGTCTTCTTAACGCATAGCTTTTCACCTTGACCCTTCACCTGCAATTTGGATATAAGCCTTCATAATTCTTCTTCGGGAGGAAGGTCATGAAGTACATCGATGAAGTGGAGGTAAAAGGGAAAAGGCTGCTGTGTCGTTTTGATTACAACGTTCCCCTCGATGCCATGCAAAACATTACCGATGACACGAGAATAAGGGCTACGCTTCCCACCATCAACTATGCCCTGGATGAAGGGGCAAAGGTCATCATCATTTCCCATCTCGGTCGTCCGAAAGGGCAGTTTAAGCCGGAGTTGAGCCTGGCCCCTGTGGCCAAGAGGCTTTCTCGACTCCTTCAGAAAGAGGTTAAATTCGTGAAGGACTGTGTCGGTGAGGAAGTCCGGGAGGTGGTGGCGCAGATGAAACCGGGGGACGTGGTCATGCTGGAAAACCTCCGGTTCCACCCGGAGGAGGAGAAGAACGACGACGGTTTTGCCCGGCAACTTGCTTCCCTGGCCGATGTTTATGTAGATGATGCCTTTGGCAATGCCCATCGTCGCCATGCGTCCAATGTGGCGATAACGAAATTCGTCCCCGTCTCCGTGGGCGGTTTTCTCATGAAGAAGGAGCTTAACTACTTCCGCCGGATCATGGAGAACCCCGTCCGACCCCTGGTGGCTATCATTGGAGGGTCCAAGGTTTCGGGTAAAATCGAAGCCTTAGTAAACCTCATCAAGCGGGTGGACAAGATGATTATAGGCGGGGGGATGGCGTTTACCTTCTTGAAGGCCCAGGGATACGAGGTAGGACAATCCATCGTGGAGGATGACCTTATCCCGCATGCCCTGGAGGTGATGAAGACGGCGCGAGAGCTAAAGGTGAAGTTCTATCTCCCCGTGGATTGTGTCATCGCCGAGCGGATGAGCCCTGATGCGGAAACGAAGATTGTACCCATTCAGGAGATGAATTCTCACTGGATGGGGCTCGATATCGGGCCGGCCACGATCACACTCTTTACGGAAGCCCTGAGCAATGCCAAGACCATCGTGTGGAATGGGCCCATGGGGGTTTTCGAAATCGATGCCTTCAGTAGGGGCACCTCGGCCCTGGCCCACAGCGTGGCCAATTCTTATGCCTTAACCATCGTCGGGGGAGGGGACACGGATGTGGCCATTCACCGGGCGGGGGAAAGCGATAAAATGACTTATATTTCAACGGGGGGAGGGGCGTTTCTGGAATTGCTGGAAGGAAAGGAACTGCCGGGTATAGCGGCTCTGGAGGCGTGTGATCGTGGTGATACCTGAAGTATGCGCAACCTGAAATTGACCATCGAGTATGATGGTACCAATTATTGCGGCTGGCAACGTCAGAAGAACGGCATTTCCATTCAGGGGGTCTTGGAAGAGAAGTTAAGAAACATCGTCCGGGAAGAAGTGAAAGTAGTAGGCTCCGGGAGAACAGATGCCGGGGTCCATGCCTTAGGGCAGATAGCCCATGTTCACCTGCAGACCTCCTTAAACGTCACCAATATCTTGCGAGGCGTGAACAGCCTTTTGCCCGTGGATATTGCCGTAAAGGGCATAGAAGAAGTACCGATGGATTTCCACGCCCGCTATGACGCGGTAAGTAAGGTCTACCTCTACCGCATTTGCAACCAGCCCACCCGCTTGCCCCTGGAGTATAGGTATGCCTGGAGCGTTTTTCCTGTTCTCGACGTGGCGGCCATGGGCGAGGCGCTTTCTTATATAAAGGGGACGCACGACTTTACGTCTTTTAGCGCCGTGGAGACGAAGGTCAAAAATAAGAAAAGGACCATCCTAAGCGCGAACATTTTCTCTCGCCCGAGGGGGATAATAGAGGTCGAGATAGAAGCGGACGGCTTTCTCCGGCATATGGTCAGGGTAATCGTGGGTACGTTGGTCGAGGTGGGGAAGGGGAAGATGAGGCCGACGGATATTCAGGCCATAATCCAGGCCAGGGATCGCGCCCAGGCCGGGCCGACCGCCCCGCCGCAGGGATTGTTTCTCAAGGACGTGAAATACGGGAGGTGAATATGCGCCTGTTGGTACTGGGCCATAGGGGGATGTTGGGATGCGATGTCATGGAGAGATTAGCTGCTCACCACGAGGTGATAGGTCGTGATGTGGGGGATTTCGACCTGACGGACGCCGATTCTTGTAGGAAGGTAGTGGATGATGCCGATCCCCAGGTGGTGATAAATTGCGCGGCCTATACGGATGTGGATGGGGCGGAGGAGAACAGGGATTTGAGTTTCGCCGTCAATGCCACGGGCGTGGCGCATCTCTGCCGTGCCTGTGAAGGGAGGGAGGTGAAGATCGTTCATCTCAGTACGGACTACGTGTTTGACGGCAAAAAGGGAGACCTCTACACCGAGGAAGACCTACCCTCGCCTTTAAACACCTATGGGGCTTCGAAACTGGCCGGAGAAGAGTTGCTAAGGAAGTGGCCGGGGAGATTCATCCTCGTTCGCACGGCCTGGTTGTACGGAAAGAACGGAAAAAACTTCGTTACCACCATCCTCGATAAGGCCAGAAGGGAGCGACATCTGCGCATCGTCGACGACCAGATCGGTTCGCCAACCTACACTTGGGATCTTGCCGGAGCCATACAGTTACTCATCGAAATGGATGTGACGGGCATCTTTCATGTAACGAACCGTGGACTTTGCAGCTGGTATGCCTTTGCCAAAAAGATACTGGAAATAGCGGGCATAAACGGCGTGAAGATCGAACCTATAAAGTCATATGAAGTGGGCAGAAAAGCCTTAAGGCCTCCTTTTAGTGGCTTGAGCAGTCGCAAGTTTACCCAGGTGACAGGAAAAACCTTGCGCTTCTGGCAGGCGGCATTGGACGATTTCCTCTCTCGGGACCTGCGGATAGTAAGATAGTTAGCCTCTCATGGAGTTTTTTATCTCTCCCCATCTAAAAGCGTAAGAGGGTAAAAAAACGAGCCCCAGGCCGACGATTAAGGCCATGCTGACGAAGTGATAAACGATGGCAAAGGAGAGGGCATCTGCCTTCGGCACCCCGAAGAGGGAAAGGCCGATTACGCAGGAAAAATGCCAGTTGCCGATGAATCCGGGCGCGGTCGGGATGACAATGCCAACCAGGAGAATGAGCATAATAACCACCGCCGCGATTAGGGGAAGCTGAAGGTGAAAGGCCTTAAGGAGGAGGTAGATGGAAAAAATATCCAAGACCCAGAAGAGGAGGGATAAAATTCCCGCCAGGGCGAGCCCCCTTAAGTCCGTGACGATTTTGAATCCTTCCACAAATCGCTCAATAACTCTGATCAAGCGTTCCCACCTTCCCCGCGCGGGGTTTTTGCCGGAAAGGAGCCGGTGAAAGACGAGCTCCCTTTTTACATAGACGAAAATGATGGCAGTCACCGTGATTACCGTAAAAGATAGAACAAAGATGCCCGATTTTACGAGCCAGGAGGGGAGAGGGGTCACCAGGATGGCGATGGCCAAGAGGATGAGAACGGTGATGGAGTCGAGGAGGCGTTCGGAGAAGATGGTGGCGAGGGCCGAAGACATGGGGATCTCGCTTTTCTTGGTGATGAGATAGGGGCGTGCTAGCTCGCCTACCCGGGCGGGAATGATGGCAATGGCGAGAAAGCCAACGGAGGTAATGGCAAAGAGGACCCGTTGGGAGATGGGTTGCAAGGGGGCAAGGAGGAAGCCCCACCTGACGGATCTCACCAGCTGCATGAGGAAGAGAATGAAGAAGGTGCCTAAGATGTAGTAGTAGTCCATTCGTCTCAGCGCCTCCCAGAGGGCCTTTTTGTCGATCCCCCGGAAGGAAAGGTAAACAAGGAGGGCGCTTATGATCAGGCCTAAGAGGAGTTTCTTCATTACTTGGTGGGGTAACCTACGGTTTGCGCGGCAATTATCTTTTGGTCCGGTTTTAAGTTCATCGCTTGATGGAGTTGCTCACGGTTGATCGAGGTTCTAAAGACCGTGACGATACCCTCTGAGGCGCAGTAGAGATAAACGTTTTGGGCGATGAACCCCGTATCCAAGGCGGCGTAGAAGTCCCGTTCTTCTGCCGGACAGTCCGTCATGCGGGCGAGATCTGCTACATACACGAGGTTCACTGGGGCATTAGCAACGAACGGTTGCATACCGGTTATTCCTCTTATATCCCGTTCGTGGACGGGTACAAGGAGATGGTCTTTCGGGTCATACAAGTAAAGCCCGTTGGCAGTTGATACGTAGACGTCGATTTCCTGCCAGTTTCTGGCGGAGGGGGCCGTTCTTTTTCCCGTGGGGGGGCGATTTATGCCGCAGGCGCACCACAGCAGGTTAGAAAGCACCCTCAGCGGCAGTTTCCTGGTACTGAAATCACGTGAGGATTTACGCTCTTTTAGCACGAACATAAGTTGGCGTCCCCCATCCATCTGGGGCTTGACGAGCTTGATCGGCTTTTGGTCTGTGCCTATGGAAACGGTGGGGATAAAAATCCCCAGCAGGCATATGATACCTAATTTTTTAATGGTCTTCATGATTTCCCCCTATTTGATGCAAACTGATAACACTTCCGTCAAATCGGTCTGCCCCGCCATCACCCTCCGAATACCGTCTTGAAGCAGGGTTTTCATGCCTTCTTCCATGGCCGTTTTCCTTATTTCGGATACGGATTTTTTCCCGATTATCAAATGTTTAATCTCCTCCGAGGCGATGAGAAGCTCGAAGATGGCCTTTCTTCCCCGGTAGCCTGTCTTATTGCAGGCTTTGCAGCCGACGGGTCGATAGAGGGTCTGGGTCTTTGGAAATTCTTCCTTGAGGGATTTTCCAGATAAGTGTTCGAGCTGGGCCCATTCTTCCGCCGTCGGTCGATAGGGCTCGCGGCAGGCGGGGCACAAGGTTCTCACGAGGCGCTGGGCGAGAACGCAAAGTAAAGAATCGGCAAAGGCGAAAGGGTCGATGCCCATATCGAGAAGGCGGACAATAGTTTCCGGGGCATTGTTGGTATGGAGGGTACTTAGCACCAGGTGACCCGTGAGGGAGGCTTCAATGCCCGTTTTGGCCGTCTCGTAATCCCGCATTTCCCCCACCATGATGATATCCGGGTCCGCTCTTAAGAAGGCCCTCATGGCATGGCTGAAATCGTATCCTATTTTGTGATGGACCTGAACCTGTCTTATCCCTTTTTGGGCAATCTCCACGGGATCTTCGGCCGTCCAGATCTTGACGTTGGGTTTATTCAATATCTGAAGGGCGGCGTGAGCCGTGGTGGTTTTTCCCGAACCCGTCGGCCCTACGATGAGGATAAGGCCGTAGGGTTTCTTCAAAACCTCCAAGAATCGCCGGTGATCCTCGGGTGTCATTTGGAGCTCCGCCAGGGACAAGATCCGCCCTCGCGTGAGAATCCTGAGGACCACGTCTTCTACCCCGCCATAAGTGGGAATGGTGGCCACCCTTAGTTCTATTTCCTCGTCGTTGGGGCGCCGGAACTTTATCTTCCCGTCTTGGGGCAATCTCCTTTCCGTGATATCGAGATTGGCCATGATCTTGAGGCGGGAAACGATGGGGGAACGATAGGAAAAGGGGAGGGTTTTATACAGAAGGCATTCCCCATCTATGCGAAACCTGACCTTGACATCTTCGTCGCTGATATCGGGCTCGATGTGAATATCGGAGGCTTGCCGCTCGCACGCTTCGTTGATTATTTTATCGACCATCTTTACGATCACGCTATCGGCCTCCCCATGGGCCACCATCTCTTCCAGGCCGAAAAAATGGTCGATGAATTTGTCTATATCCTCCGCGGTGGCGGGTAGGTATTTGACATTCTTCGTCTTCAATATCTGTTCTATTCTGTCTCTTTGGGGTAGGTCATCGGGATTGACCATGAGTACCACCCATTCTTCCCCCCTCTTATCCAGGGGCACCCAGCGTTCACGCTTGAGGTACTGGTAGTTTAGAGAAAGGGGCAGTTCAGGCGGAGGTGGATAGGAAGGATCGAATTCCACTTTGGAGATGGCCTTTACCTGCTTCATGGCCCTTTTATACCCCACGGGGGATGGCCATCGCAATAACAATCTTAGCATTTGACGGGGCGGCATTTTTTTCTTAAAAACGTACCCCATGTTATCTTTGGAGCAACTGGACACATCACGGGTGGCCATCATCGGGCCGGGGAGGCTGGGGACCTCTTTTGCCTACAAATTAGGGCGGGATAACAAACGCCTTACCATTTATTATCATCGTTCGGAGGTTTGCCGGGCCATCAATCGAGATCGGCTTAATCCCATCCATTTAACGAAAGACCTGGCCATGAGGCTAGGAGGTATGGATTGCGTGCCCCGCCTTCCCCCACGGGTCGTGGCGACCAACGACCTGGAGAGGGTGGTGGAAGACCACGACTTCCTCATCATCGCCATTACGATGGATCACCTGCCCAATTTTCTTCATGATTTAAAACCCCTTTTAAAGAAGAAGGCTACCAGTACCTGTCTCATTACCCCCATCAAGGGCCTTACCTCGGATGAAATCACAAGCGAGCTCATTACCCCCTCGCAACTCATTCACAATTATCTGAGGGATATAAGGCCCCTCTACGAAGTCGTCGGTATCGGAGGGCCCTTCTTTGATGTGGATATCGCCTTAGGGAATCCCGTGTGTGTAACGGTGGCCGGTAACCGGAAATTGGCGAAGGTCATTAGAAAGGAAATCCTGGGAACCAATCGCCGGGAACTGACCTCTTACTACAATTACGATCTCATCGGCGTTGAGGCTTGTGGGTCCCTCAAGAATGTGGTGGCCAATATCAAGGGTCTGACCGATTGCCTGAACCTGGGCGACTCCATTCCCGGCACGATCTTTGCGCGGGCAGGGGTGGAAGTTAGGGCCCTCGCCATGATTTTGGGCGGGGGGTTCCAGGCTTTCAACGGCCAAGCGGGGGTGGGAGACATGTATGTCACCGTGTCTTCCCTGGCCAGTAAGAACTACCGTTATGGCAAGTTCTTCTATGAGCTCTACGATGGTAATCCCATCGAGACGAACTTACGGGTCCTCGAGAGGATCGATGGTACCCCCGAAGGGCCGCACACGATCCGGAATGTCCATCGATATTTGGAGAAGAAAAACATGTACAGCCCCCTGTTTAATTGTGCCTACTGCCTTTTCAACGAGGGGGTAAATAAGCTGGAGATGAAAGAGTTGATAATCGAAGCCTGTCAGTTTGATCGTCGGGAAAAGGAGTATGTGGGCGCCGTCTCCCGCCTTTTGTACAGGCTTTTCCCTTCCCTTTGGTACCGTCGGAAGGAAGGCATCTTTTCCCGCCTGTGATTTGCCTTAAGCTAAATCCTTGACGGAGCTAAACATGCGATGATAAAAGAAGCCCTTAGCATTATCCCCATGACGCGTTTAAAACGGCCGGGGAAAACCTGCGGCCGTTTGATTTTTAAAAAAGGAGATTTCTCTTATGGAACGGATTAAGGTCATTCTGTCGGATAGTGACATCCCCCGCCAGTGGTACAATGTGCTGGCAGATTTGCCTTCGCCTCTTAAACCCCCGCTCCATCCGGCCACGGGTGAGCCGGTGAAGCCGGAGGATCTGGCCCCCATTTTCCCCATGAATCTCATCGAGCAGGAGGTTTCCACGGCAAGATGGATCGACATCCCGGAGCCGGTACTGGAAAAGTACCTTTTGTGGCGACCCACCCCTCTTTACCGGGCGAGAAACTTTGAACGCCTCCTCGATGCGCCGGTGAGGATATATTATAAACACGAAGGGACTTCCCCGGCCGGCTCGCACAAGCCCAATACGGCCATCGCCCAGGCTTACTATAACAAGGTCTTTGGGACCAAGCGCATCTCCACGGAGACGGGAGCGGGGCAATGGGGTAGTGCCCTCAGCATGGCGTGCCAGATGTTCGGCCTTGCCTGCCGGGTCTTCATGGTACGGGTAAGTTACGACCAAAAGCCTTACCGGCGGATTATGATGCATACGTGGGGAGCAGAGTGTATCCCCAGTCCCAGTGAACTTACCGAGGCAGGAAGAATGGTCCTAGCCCAAAACCCCGATTCTCCAGGTAGCCTCGGCATTGCCATCAGCGAGGCCATCGAGGATGTGGTCTCCGATCCCGAAGCCCGTTATTCGTTGGGGAGTGTCCTCAACCATGTGCTCCTTCACCAAACGATCATCGGACTGGAAGCCGTGCAGCAGATGAAGATGCTCGGCGAATATCCTGATGTGGTCATGGGCTGTGCGGGCGGGGGCAGTAATTTCGGGGGTATTGCCCTGCCTTTCGTCCGCGACAAGATATATGGAAGGCAGGTTACCATCGTAGGGGCTGAACCGACCTCGTGTCCTACCATGACGAGGGGGCCTTTTGCTTACGATTTCGGTGACTTGGCAAAGAAAACGCCGCTTCTTGCCATGCATACTTTGGGTCACGATTTCGTGCCTGCCCCCATTCATGCCGGTGGCCTCAGATACCATGGCATGGCGCCCATCATCAGTCATCTGGTTCGGGAAGGCATAATCGAGGCGAGGGCTTATAATCAATTGGAAACCTTCGAAGCGGGTATCAACTGGGCGCGAACGGAGGGCTTCATCCCCGCCCCGGAGACGGATCATGTGATTGCAGCGGTGGTCGATGAGGCGAGGAGGGCGAAGGAAGAGGGCAAAGAAAAGGTGATCCTCTTTAGTTGGAGTGGTCATGGTTTGGTAGATCTGGCCTCCTATGAGGCTTATCTAACGGGCAAACTGCAACCTTACGAACTGCCGGAAGAGGAGATAGAAAGGGCCCTTAAGGCGATCAATGGGTTCCCCAAGCCCTGAACGTCCTATGATTATTCGCTGTCCCCGGCTCGGCCATGAGGTGGAATTCTCATACTGCCGAAGCGAGTCTGGAACCATGCCCTGTGAACGGATTTTATCCTGTTGGCAGGGCCGATTCAGGGTGGAGGAGTTTTTGAAGGCAGATATGGGTCCCGAGGCGTGGGAGGCCTTTAAGGCACGAAACTTTCAAGACAAGATTTCCACCTTGATAGGTCTGGTCGAAGAGGCGCGATCGAAACAAAAATGGCCCAAATGAAACCGCCCTTAGCGGACCGCATGCGGCCCCGAAACCTGAAAGAATTTGTGGGGCAGAGCCATCTCCTGGGGCCGGGGGCTTTGTTGAGAAAGGCGATAGAAGAAGATCGTCTTTTTTCCATGATCTTCTGGGGTCCTCCCGGCTCGGGAAAAACGACCCTCGCGCGTGTTATTGCGAAAGAAACGCAGGCCCACTTTGTCAGCCTTTCTGCTGTCCTGGCGGGGGTGAAAGAGCTGAAAGGGGTGGTGGAAGAGGCCCTCTCATACCGGGATACGTTTCGCAAGCGGACCATTCTCTTCGTCGACGAGATTCATCGTTTCAACAAGGCTCAGCAGGATGCCTTTCTGCCCCATGTGGAAAGCGGGCTCATAACCTTGATTGGGGCTACCACGGAGAATCCGTCGTTTGAAATCATTGCCCCGCTCATCTCCCGCTGCCGCGTACTCGTTTTGTATCCCTATACGAGGGAGGAACTCCGGATCATCCTGGAGCGGGCACTAAGGGATGAGGAGAGGGGGTTCGGCGCAGAGGGTTGCGAGATAGAAGATGAGGCCGCCGATTTGATCGTATGGATGGCAGACGGTGATGCCAGGATGGTTTTGAATAGCTTGGAGGCGGCGGCATCGCTCCTCGAAGGAAAAGAAAAGAGAATCACCCGTATACTGGTGGAGAAGGCCCTGCACAAAAAGCCGCTTCTTTACGATAAGGCCGGGGAAGAACATTTCAATCTCATTTCTGCCCTGCACAAGAGCTTGAGGGGAAGCGACCCGGATGCGGCGATCTACTGGCTTACGCGGATGCTCATGGCCGGAGAAGATCCGCTCTACATTGCGAGGCGCCTGGTTAGATTCGCTTCCGAGGATGTAGGATTGGCCGATCCCCAGGCGTTGACGGTGGCCTTAAGTGCCATGGAGGCTTACCGGTTTTTAGGCTCCCCAGAGGGCGAACTGGCCCTCGTGCAGGCGGCCGTTTATCTGGCCACGGCACCGAAAAGCAATGCCCTTTACGTGGCTAACGGCCGGGTGAGAGCAGTGATAAATGAAACCGGGCCCTTACCCGTTCCCCTGTATCTCCGAAATGCCCCCACAGAGCTGATGAAGGAAATGGGCTACGCCAAAGGTTATCTTTACCCCCATGACTTTGAAGAGGCCCTGGTGGATCAACCGTATCTCCCCGAGGCGCTTCAGGGGGGAAAAGTCAAGTTTTATCTCCCAACCAGCCGGGGTTACGAGCAAAAGATCGCCGAAAGGATGGCGAACTGGGAGAAGGAGAAAGAAAAAAAGCGGGGCCCCTGAAAAGGGCCCCGTTCTTAAGGAGGAATCGGTTAGGAGGTTTTACCATGCCCGGAGTAAAACCCTCTTGGTTTTCCTGTCGTTTATGATTAAAGCATTTATTGTGCCAGCTTGTGGTAGCATATAACATGTGGATATTTAAAGGGTATTGTAAAGCGAGGCTTTTTGTCGAGGGCAAAAATTGTCGCTTTTTTGCCGTCCTTGAGATAGGGGCAGAAGGGACGGGGATTTTTTCTCGACAAAAATGTCGGAAATGGATTTCATAGGGCCATCGGGAAGATGATGAAGAACGAAGAACACGTAAGGTGGGAGGTTTTTAGGTTTCCAAAGAGGCGTCCTTTCATCCAGCCCATTGCCGTAGCCAGTGTTTGCGCCGTGTTTATCGGCCTTATTTTAGTGATGGGCATCATGGATATGAGGCGGATGGAGCAGGCCCTGATGGGATTCATAGAAAACCGGGGGGTAAGCCTCGTATCGGTGGTGGAAAGGTTGTCCCAAGAAAATCTCGACAATCTCGTCCGGGCGTCTAAACTCCAGGAAAAGCGTCCCGCCACCCAGCAGAGCGATGAGTTCTCACCTCAAAAGTACCTCGTTTCGGCCTTGGTCGAAGTGGGCAAAGAGGTGGATAACAAGTGGATGAGCAAGAAATTGACGGAAGCATTTTTGCGGAAATATGCGGATGAGAAGCACGTGCTCTACATCGGCGTTATAGACAGCCGGGGCCGCCTGCTCTTTCAAAACCGTCCTTTGCCCCCGGAATACCTGCCGCCCCAGATGAAGGGTAAGGGCCGGCGGCCGGAGATAACCATTGACCTCTTTACCCAACTGGGGGAATTGAAGAAAATAGGCTTCATTGCCATGAAGCGTCGAGATGGTAAGGGAACCATTATCATTGCCCTGGATCCGGAGGGGGTTCGCTTCTGGGGGATGAAAGTTGCCCTCGAGAAAGCGATCCGGGAATTAGGGGGGGTTGAGATGCACGAACTTGCTTATTTTCTCGTGGAAGATAGAAAAGGGTGCCTGTTAGGAGCGGCCGGAACGTTACCGGAGAAATGGCGAGAGGGTGAAATACGCCTAAAAGAGGTGCTGAGCGGTAACCTTAAGTGGGATAGCAGGAAAGTCGTCTACCTGAAACGGGAAATTTTGGATATGGCCATCCCGTTTCATTTGAATAATATGATTGTGGGACATGTGAGACTGGGGCTTGCCCGGGGGGCGGCAGAAGCGGTGCTCGCAGAAAGCAGGAAGAATGTCATTATCTTCATTAGTCTTACGATCATCATAACCCTCCTTTCCATGTGGCTTCTTTATACCAATCAAAACAGGCATTTGGAAGGCATCGTCCAGATGGAAAGGCGCCTCGAAAAGGCGGAGAGGCTTTCGGCCCTGGGGCAGCTGGCGGCGGGCGTAGCCCATGAAATAAGAAACCCCCTCAATGCCATTAGTATGGCTTCTCAACGCTTGATGAAAGAGTACATGCCGGCAGAAGCAGGGAAAAAGGAGGAATTTCAGAATATCGCAGGCGTCATAAAAGACGAAATCAGGCGCTTAAACGGCATCATCGAAGAGTTCCTCACCTTTTCCCGGAGCCGTCGCCTGACTCTCGCGCCCTATCCCGTGGAAGAGGTCCTGCAAAAAATGGTGAGTCTCATGGAGGAAGAGGCCGCTCATTGCGGGGTGAAATTAGAGCGGGCCTGGGGTGATGGGGCGACGGTGATCCCCATGGATGTGGACAAATTGAGGCAAGCCCTCCTCAACTTGATAAAAAATGCCATCGAATCCATCCAAGGAAGTGGGGTGGTAACCGTTTCCCTGGACAAATCCTTCAGAGAATGGGTGCTCATCCGCATCTCCGATACGGGCTGCGGGTTGACGGCGGAGGAGATCGATAAGATTTTCAACCCCGAGTACACGACCAAGGAGAAGGGATTGGGCTTGGGGTTGTCTTTAGCCCATGAGATCGTAAGGGGGCATAACGGGGAGATCAGGGTTATGAGTCGCCCGGGGAAGGGGACGGTGTTTGAAATTCTTTTGCCCCGACCGAAGGTCGTGAATCAGAAAAACGGTGTGAATGGCAGGTGATGGCATGAAGAAACTGGAAATCTTGGTGGTGGAAGACGGGAAATCGCAGCGGGAAATGCTGCGCGATTTCCTCATCAAGGAAGGATATACGGTTAGAGAGGCAGGAAGCGGTGAGCAGGCGGTGGAGGAGGTGAAGTCTCGCTATTTCGACGTGGTGCTCCTCGATTATAAGATGCCGGGTATGGACGGCATGCAAGTTTTACGGGAAGTAAAGCGCATTAACCAGGAAATCGATGTGGTCATCATCACCGCTTACGGGACCATTGAAACGGCGGTGGAGGCCATGAAGGCAGGTGCCTTGGATTACGTAACCAAGCCGGTAGATTTCGAGGAACTGACCTTACTTTTGGAGCGGGTTCAGGAAAGAAGGGTGCTCATCAGGGAAAATGAGTTGCTCCGCCAGGAACTGCGGGCCAAAGGGGTGACGACGGATCAGATTGTCTACCGAAGTGCCGTCATGGAAGGTATCGTGAACTTGGTCAGTCGGGTGGCGCCGAGCAAGGCCACCGTTCTCCTTCAAGGAGAAAGCGGAACGGGGAAGGAACTTTTTGCCCGCCTGATACATCAGATCAGTCCCCGCTCTTCTCGCCCCTTGCTTATCGTGAACTGTGGGGCCCTGCACGAAAATTTCCTCGAGAGTGAACTCTTCGGCCACGAAAGAGGTGCTTTCACCGGTGCCGTAACGAGGCGTATTGGACGGGTGGAAGAAGCCGACGGAGGCACCCTCTTTCTGGACGAAGTGGGGGATTTACCGCCCTCCATTCAAGTGAAACTTTTGCGTTTCCTCCAGGATCGGGAATTCCAGCGGTTGGGAGGTAACCAGACCTTGTATGCCGATGTGCGCATCGTCAGCGCCACGAACCGAGACCTGGAAAAAATGGTGAAGGAAGGGAAATTCCGGGAAGATCTGTACTATCGCCTCAATGTGGTCAATATAAAGATCCCTCCCCTTCGGGAGAGGAAGGAAGATCTGCCGCCGCTCATTGACCACTTTATCGAAAAGTATGCGCGAGAAAACGGAAAGGAGGTGGCGGGATTGTCCGGAGAGGCGCGCGATGTACTGCTTAAGTACGATTATCCCGGAAATGTGCGGGAGTTGGAAAACATAATCGAACGGGCCGTCGTCATCGCCCGGGACGATGTGATAACCCTCGAAGATTTACCCTTTGGTGAAGAATCTTGGGCGTCGGGACGGGAAGAGGGAAGGTCGGAAGGATGGCTCCGAAGCTCCATCGAAGAGCTGGAAAAAAAGATGATCGTAGAGGCGATGGAAAAGGCCTCTCACCACCAAACCCGAGCAGCGGAGATATTGGGCATAAGCGAGCGTATGCTGCGCTACAAACTAAAAAAATACGGCTTGAAAAGTTACTGAGCTTAATCGACCCAGGTGACCATCTCTTCTACGGGTATCCTCGGGCGCGGGAATCTATTGATCGGGGCGTCTTCTGCATATCCGAGGGCAATCCCCATAACGATTAGGGTATTGACGTCCACGTTTCCCACCTGCCTTATGATATCGGGGTAACCCACAGAGGCGGCCATGATGCACGAGCCGAGGCCGTAGGCGTAAGCGGCCAGGCAGATGGATTGAATGATGATCCCCATGTCGAGCATGGCGTACTCGACGGCGACCTCTCGGGGAAGAGTACCGACGATAAGGCAGGGGGCACCGAAGAGGCGTGACATCTCGACGTAAAAATCACCGCGCCCCTTTTTATCTTCTCGTTCAATGCCCAGGGAGGAAAGCACCAACCTGCCCGTTTCTCCGTATCTTTTTTTCAGCGCCTCCGGCCAGGCAGCCGGCATGGGTATCTCCGGTTGAAACGGTTCACCCTTTAATACCCTTTGGGAGGCGAGGTCTTTTATTTTTTCCAAGGAGGCCCCTTGAAACACCCAAAACCTCCAAGGCTGGGTATTGCCCCACGAAGGGGACCAGCGGGCCAGGGAGATGATTTCTTTCAGGATTTGGCGATCAACGGGATCCGGTTTGAAGCATCTGATACTGCGCCGTTGGCAAAGGGCATCGGTAACGGTGGGCATGAAAAACCTCCTTGATATTTTGCCGGTGATAAGTAATATCCAAAGCCAATTAAGTCAAGGAGACCTTTTTGACGTCGGGAGAATAACCATGAACGAGGATAGGGAAGCGAAAAAGGCAACCCGGGATTTTATCCGGCAGATCATAGATGAAGACCTGGCGGCGGGGAAGACTGACGGAAAGGTCGCGACCAGATTTCCGCCCGAACCCAACGGTTATCCGCACATTGGTCATGCCAAGTCTATTTGTCTAAATTTTGGTTTGGCCCAGGAATACGGAGGAACCTGCAATCTCCGGATGGACGATACCGATCCGGAAGGGGAAAGCATGGAATATGTGGAGGCCCTCATCCGGGACGTGAAGTGGTTGGGATTCGATTGGGGCGAAAGGTTATTTTTTGCCTCCGACTATTATGATCAACTCTACGAATTCGCCGTGGAGCTCATCAAGAGGGGAAAGGCATACGTATGCGATTTGAGCCCGGAAGAGATGAAAGCCTACCGCGGTACTTTAACGGAACCGGGGAAGGAGAGCCCTTATCGTAATCGTTCGGTAGAGGAGAATTTGGACTTGTTTCGGAGAATGAGGGAGGGAGAATTCCCCGAAGGAAGCCGGGTATTGCGGGCCAAGATTGATATGGCGTCCCCGAATATGAATTTGCGTGACCCCGTTTTATATCGCATAAAAAAAATGACTCATTATCGCACGAAAGACAAGTGGTGCATCTATCCCATGTACGATTTTGCCCATCCGTTGTCGGATGCCATCGAAGGTATTACCCATTCTATATGCACCCTCGAATTTGAGAATAACCGTCCCCTTTACGATTGGGTGCTGGATCAATTCGAATGGCAAGTACGCCCCCGCCAGATAGAGTTTGCGCGGTTGAATCTTACCTATACCGTGATGAGCAAGCGGATCTTGATAGAATTGGTGGAGCAGGGCGTAGTACGGGGATGGGATGATCCCAGGCTCCCCACCATTTCCGGTATGAGACGGCGAGGTTATACGCCGGAGGCCATCCGAGAATTCTGCGACCGTATCGGGGTGGCCAAGAATGATAGCCTGGTCGATGTGGCCTTGCTGGAAGATTGTGTCCGGGATGACTTGAATCGCAAGGCAAAGAGGGTAATGGCCGTCCTTAGGCCGTTAAAGGTCGTCATCGAAAACTACCCCGAGGGACAAACGGAAGAATTCGTCTGCCCGTATCATCCCCAGGATAAATCGTTGGGGGCGAGGGTTGTACCCTTTTCTCGCGTCTTGTATATAGAAAAGGACGATTTTATGGTCGATCCCCCTCCCAAGTTTTTAAGGCTGGCGCCGGGGCGAGAGGTGAGGTTGCGAGGGGGTTACTTTATCAAGTGCGTGGATTGGAAGGAGGACCCCACCACAGGTGAAGTCTCGGAGGTGCGCTGCGTTTACGACCCGGAAACGAGAAGCGGATTTGCGCCGGATGGCCGCAAGGTAGGCGCTACCATTCACTGGGTTTCGGCGGCGCATAGTCTCCCGGCCGAGGTGCGCTTGTACGACCGATTATTCCTCGTGCCCGATCCCATGAGTGGGGGCGATGATTTTCTTCGTTATCTAAACCCCCATTCGTTGGAAGTATTAAGGGCTTGCCGTGTGGAGCCGAGTCTTGCCCATGTCGTGCCCCAGGAAAGGTTCCAATTCGAGCGCTTAGGGTATTTCTGCGTGGACGATGAATCCCGGCCGGGGGAGCTTATTTTTAACCGGACGGTAACCCTGAGGGATACCTGGGCTAAGGTGAAGGCAAAGGTTGAGATGCAGAAATGATTCTCTCCCAACGCCGACTTTTCGGTCATTTTAACTGGCCACTTGCCTTTGTCACCTTGCTTCTGTGCGTAATAGGGATCATCAATCTCTACAGTGCCGGGTTGTCTTATGATACCAAAGGGGCAGCCCCCTTCTATCTCAAACAATGCCAGTGGATCGTGGTCGGCTTGGTATTCATGGTAGCGGCGGTCGCAACGGATTATCGTATCATAGTAAGATACGCTTACCCCTTACATGGCCTTGCCATTGCTATGCTTCTTCTAGTTTCACTTTACGGTTATGCGACACGCGGTTCTCAACGCTGGATCTACATGGGAGGCCTTTGCTTCCAACCGTCGGAGGTGGTAAAAATTACGCTCATACTTGCCTTGGCCCGTTATTTCAGTGAAAACTACCGGGACGATGGATACAAATTGAGGGAATTGATCGTCCCGTTCATCATGATGGTCATTCCCTTTGTATTCATCCTCCATCAACCGGACCTGGGCACTGCCCTGATGCTGGTTATTATCTTTGCCTCGGTGGTTCTTTTCGTTCGCATCAGATGGAAGGATCTTCTGGCCGTGACGGGTTTAGGTTTGGTAGGCCTACCCGCCCTCTGGTATCTCCTCAAGGATTATCAGAAAGAACGCATACTTACCTTTTTCAATCCCGATCGAGATCCGTTGGGAGCGGGCTACCATATTATCCAGTCCATCATCGCCGTCGGATCAGGGGGCATGACGGGCAAGGGTTTTCTGAAAGGGACCCAGACCCAGCTTAAGTTTCTGCCGGAGCAGCAAACCGATTTTGTATTTTCCGTCGTGGGAGAAGAATGGGGCTTCATTGGGGGGGCGATCGTCGTGGGTATCTTCATCGCCCTTTTAAGATACGGGTTTCGTGCCACTCTTAACGCCAAGGACTATCCGGGGACGCTCGTTGCCTTCGGGATTACGATGCTCATTTTCTGGAGTGTCTTTATCAATATCGGCATGGTCTTAGGGCTCCTGCCGGTCGTGGGGATACCCTTACCTTTTCTCAGCTACGGGGGGTCATCGATCGTGGCTTTTCTCACGGCCGTGGGTCTTTTGCTAAACGTAGATGTCCGCCGCTTTGCCCTTCACGGCTGAGATAAAAGGGACAAAAAAAACTTGACAACATAGTTTACATGTGGTTAGTAGTCCGCGCTTTTATGTATGGAGGAATTGGATTTGTCATTTCCACCGTATACGATAGTTATTCTGAATGCCGGTCAATGTTCAAGGCAAGTAATCTCTTCCACCCACGAAACTGGTGAAATTGACAAAAGGTGGGCCTAAAGGTCTGCCGGTGGGCGTATTTACGCCCTTGAAATTCCTAAAAATCAAGGCAGGTTGTGGGGTGCCATGATAAGTATAGACAAAACGTTGTTCCTGCAGATGGTGAATTTCATCCTTTTGATGATCATCTTAAACTACCTTCTTTATCGCCCGCTCCTCGGCATAATCGAAAAGAGAAAAAAGATACTCGAATCTTCGGCCGCCGAAGTGGAAAGCTTAAATAAGACCATTGAGGAAAAGCAAAAGGAGTACGAGGAGAAATTGAGGTTGGCCAAACAGGAGGCTCTTGATCTGAAGGCCCGCATCTTGAAGGAAGCCAACGATGAAGCGAAGGCGATGATAGACGAAAAGAGGAACAAGATTCCTGCCATGATGGCAGAGGTCCAAGAGAGGGTGGCGAAGGAAGTGGAAGCGGCAAGGAAGATCTTACAGGGACAGTCGAAGGAGCTCTCTCAGGAAATTGCGGAAAAAGTATTGGGAAGGAGTCTCTAATGAAGGGCGTTTTTTCCAAAGGCGCTGTGATATCTGTTTTAGTATTCGTACTACAAGTGGCACTGGTTTACGCTTCCAGTGGCGAGGAGGCCCACGGCGCAAGCAAATCGGATTGGATCGATTTTGCCTGGCGGATGGTCAATTTTATTATTCTCGTGGGATTCCTCTGGTGGTTGCTGGCAAAGAGAATCAAGGATTATTTTGCCGGTCGCAAAGCCACCATCACCTCTTCCCTGGAGGAGGCCCGGGTGCTGAAGGAAGAAGCGGAGAGGAAATACCAAGAGTATACCACCAAAATGGATAAGGCGACCGAGGAAATCGGTGGTATTGTGGAGTTAATAAAGGCGCAGGGGATGGCGGAAAGGGAGAGAATCCTCGAGGATGCCCGCAAGGCGGCGGCCAAGTTGGAGGAAGACACGCGGGCAAGGATGGAGCAGGAGTTCAAACTGGCCAAGGAAGAGCTCATGAAAGAGGCCGTAAAGCTGGCCGTGGAAATGGCCGAAGAGCTGGTAAAAAAGAATATAACGGTCAAAGACCATGAAAACATGGTTCGAGAATATCTTGATAAGGCGGTGATAAAAAGTTGATAGGAAGCACAGTTGCCAAAAGGTACGCCCAGGCTTTTTTTGAAATCGCGGAAGAAGAAAAAAAGTTAGAAGAGTATTATGGTGAATTGAGCGCCCTTTGTGAGTTAATCGAGGAAAACGGGGAACTTAAAGAGTTTTTGGCCAACCCCATCGTAGAAAAGAGGGATAAGAAGAACATAATCGAGGTTATTCTCGAAAAGGTCAAGCCATCCCCCATTACTGCCAACTTTGTTCGCCTCCTTACGGACAAGGGGCGTATCGTTATCTTTAAGGAAATTGTTGACGCCTACCGGGAAAAGATGGACGAGGCCCTGGGTATCGTTCGTGTTCAAGTGAGAACCGCCTTTCCCCTGAGCCCGGAACTGGAAGGGAAGCTTAAGGAGTTCCTCATGAAGAATACGGGTAAGAGGGTGATGATGGAAGTTTCAGAGGATAAATCTTTGTTGGGTGGGTTGGTGGTTAAAATCGGGGATCTCGTCTACGATAACAGCATTAAGACCCAACTAAACAATATAAGGAATCTCTTAGGGGAGGAAAAATAGCGTAATGGATGCGATCAGAGCCGAAGAAATAAGTCAGATCATATCGAAACAAATAAAGGAGTATGAGAAAAAACTCGACATCAGCGAGACGGGTACGGTCCTTTCGGTGGGTGACGGTATCGCCCGTGTCTATGGGGTTCAGAATGCCATGGCCATGGAGCTCCTTGAGTTTCCCGGTGGTACGTTGGGGATGGTGCTCAACCTCGAGCGCGACAACGTCGGTGTGGCCGTCTTGGGCGAGGTTACCCATATAAAAGAGGGCGATATTGTACGGAGAACGGGTAAAATTGCTCAGGTGCCGGTGGGAGAGGCGGTATTGGGCCGGGTTATCGATGCCACGGGTCGTCCGCTGGATGGCAAGGGCCCCATCGAAGCGACCGAGTTCCGCCGCATAGAAATGGTGGCCCCCGGCGTTATCCACCGCCAGCCGGTGAATACCCCCATGTATACGGGCATAAAGGCGATCGATGCCATGACACCTATCGGGCGGGGGCAGAGAGAACTCATCATCGGTGACCGCCAGATCGGCAAAACGGCCATCTGTATCGATGCCATCATCCGGCAGAAGGATACGGGGATCAAGTGTATCTACGTCGCCATTGGGCAGAAAAAATCTACCGTGGCCCAGGTGGTTGAAACTTTGCGGAAGTACGATGCCCTCTCTTATACCTGCATCGTTTCTGCCTGTGCTAGCGACCCGGCCACCCTTCAGTACATTGCCGCCTACTCCGGGTGCTCGATCGGTGAATATTTCCGCGATCGCGGTCAGGATGCGCTCATCATTTACGACGATTTGTCCAAGCAGGCCGTTGCTTATCGGCAGATTTCCCTCCTCCTCCGTCGACCCCCGGGACGTGAGGCTTTTCCCGGTGACATCTTCTACAACCACTCTCGCCTGCTGGAGAGGGCTGCCCGTCTGAGCAATGAATTGGGGGGCGGGTCCCTGACGGCTCTTCCCATTATCGAAACCCAGGCCGGCGACGTTTCGGCTTATATCCCCACGAACGTTATTTCCATTACCGATGGGCAGGTTTACCTGGAACCGGGTTTGTTTTACTCCGGTATCAGACCGGCGATTAACGTCGGCCTTTCGGTCTCGCGCGTGGGCGGTGCCGCCCAGGTTAAAGCGATGAAACAGGTGGCGGGTACCCTCAAGCTCGATCTGGCCCAGTACCGGGAACTGGCCGCTTTCGCCCAGTTCGGCAGTGACCTGGATAAGGCCACCCGGGCTCAGTTGGACCGAGGCATCAGGCTGGTCGAGATATTGAAACAGCCCCAATACCAGCCCATGTCCCTTTCCGAAGAAGTGGTAGTACTCTTTGCCGGTACACGTGGCTTTTTGGACAAATACCCCGTGGAGAAGCTAAAGGATTACGAGCCTCAACTTCTCTCCTTTGTCAAGAGCAAGTATCCGGAGATAATGCAGGAAATCGAAGAAAAACAGGTGATAAGCTCCGATCTGGAAAAGAAAATGAAAGAGGTGCTCTCCGAGTTCGATACGGTCTTTTCCGCATGAACCGATTTCATTACGGTAAAGGAGAGAAAGGTTTAAATGGCCGCATTAAAGGATATTAAGCGCAAGATAACGGCGGTAGGGAAGACAAAGCAGATTACCCGGGCCATGAACATGGTGGCCGCGGCAAAGTTTAAGGTGGCCCAGGCGAGGATGGATAATTTCCGTCCTTACGCGGGGAAATTCATGGAGGTACTGAACAGCTTGGCCCTGAGGGTAGATGTCCAAGCCCATCCCCTCCTGGCCGTCAGGCCTCCCCAGAGGGTTTGGGTCATCTTGATGACCTCCGATCGCGGCCTTTGCGGCGGGTTCAACACCAATGTGATCAAGGCCGCCGAGAGATTCATCTCCCTGAAGATGTCTCAGGGGCAGGATGTATCGCTTATCCCTATCGGGCGGAAGGGGAGAGACTACTTCCGGAAAAAGGCCAAGATCATCCACGAACGGGTGGATTGTATGGCGAAGTTCGATATCAAACTCGCCATCGATATTTCCCATGACGTCATTTTGCCTTTCATTCGGGGTGAATATGACGAACTATACCTGGTTTACAATGAATTCCGGAATGTGGCTTCTCAGCGACCGGCACTGGTGAGGCTATTTCCCTTACCCGCCGTGGGTTCGGAAGAAGCCGTGGAGCCGGAGCAAAGGATTGAATACTTGTATGAACCGTCTTCGGATATACTGCTCGACAGGTTACTTGGTATGTACGTCCGGGTGTTACTGTTTAGGGCTCTCTTGGAAACGTCTGCCGGAGAGAATGGGGCCCGCATGGCGGCCATGGATAACGCCACCAAAAACTGTGATGAATTGATTGAATCTTTGACGTTGAAGTTTAACAAAGCCAGACAGGCTGCCATTACGGCAGAATTGATGGATATTGTCGGTGGTACCGAGGCATTGGCCAAGGGATCAAAGAATTAACTTATCAAGGAGATAGTTATGAATATAGGAAAGGTTGTACAGGTCATCGGGCCGGTTGTTGACGTCGAATTTGAAGAAGGGAAGCTTCCCAACATTTTAAGTGCCCTCCTCATAACCAATCCAGCCATCAATGATGAAGAAGACAACCTGGTTATAGAGGTAGCCCAGCATCTGGGAGACAATGTGGTGCGATGCATCGCCATGGACATAACCGACGGTCTCGTCCGGGGGATGCCCGCGAAGGATACGGGTAAACCCATTATGGTACCGGTCGGCAGGGAATGTCTGGGGCGGATTTTGAACGTGGTAGGTCGTCCGGTGGACGGCTTGGGCCCCATTGAGGCGAAGAATTGGGCCCCTATCCACCGGGAAGCGCCCTCTTTCCTCGAGCAGGATACCACGGTCCATGTGCTCGAAACGGGGGTCAAGGTTATCGATCTTTTAGTGCCGTTTCCCCGCGGCGGAAAGATGGGCATGTTCGGTGGCGCTGGCGTAGGAAAAACGGTGGTTATGATGGAAATGATTCATAACATCGCTATGCACCATGGGGGAATTTCCGTTTTTGCCGGTGTGGGAGAGCGGACAAGGGAAGGCAACGACCTGTACCTCGAAATGAAACAATCTGGGGTTATCAAGCAGGCGGCCCTGATCTATGGTCAGATGACGGAACCGCCCGGAGCCAGGGCCAGGGTGGCCCTTACCGCCCTGGCAGCGGCGGAATACTTCCGGGATGTGGAAGGTCAGGACGTGCTCCTCTTTATCGATAATATTTTCCGTTTTACCCAGGCGGGTTCGGAAGTATCGGCCCTCCTTGGAAGAATGCCTTCGGCCGTGGGTTACCAACCCACCCTGGCCACGGATTTGGGCGAACTTCAGGAACGCATTACCTCAACGAAGAAAGGCTCCATTACGGCCGTCCAGTGCGTTTACGTGCCCGCCGACGACTTGACCGATCCGGCGCCGGCCACCACCTTTGCCCACCTGGACGGTACCGTCGTGCTCTCTCGCCCCATCGCTGAGCTGGGCATTTATCCCGCCGTGGACCCCTTGGATTCCACCTCCCGCATTCTCGACCCCAACGTATTGGGTTGGGAACACTACACGGTCGCGCGCCAAGTTCAGATGACGTTGCAGAAGTACAAAGATTTGCAGGATATCATTGCCATCCTCGGGATGGATGAACTCTCCGAAGAGGACAAACTCACCGTGAGCCGGGCGCGGAAAATTCAGCGATTCCTCTCGCAGCCGTTCTTCGTGGCGGCCCAGTTTACGGGCGTGGAAGGAAAGTTTGTTCCCGTGGCGGAAACCGTAAGAGGTTTTAAAGAGATTCTCGAAGGCAAACACGACGACTTGCCCGAACAGGCATTTTACATGGTCGGCGGCATCGAAGAGGCGGTAGAGAAAGCGAAGAGACTGACGGAATAATCGGAGGATATGATGGCAGATGATCTGGTACTGGAGATTGTAACCCCAGATCGTATGATTTTCAGCGGTCAGGTAGAGGATGTGACAATCCCGGGGGTCGAAGGTGAGATGGGTATTCTGCGCGGCCATACGCCTGTTCTTACAGCTATAGATTTGGGAGAGCTGAGCTATTTGAAGGAAGGAAAACGCACGTATTTTGCCGTCAGTTCCGGTTACGCGGAAATACTTCCTTACAAGGTGACCTTACTCGTGGAAATAGCGGAAAGGGCGGATGTCATAGACAAGGCAGAGGTAGAAAAGCAAAAGGCGGAAGCGGCCGCCAGTCTGGCAAAAATGGTAAAGGAAGATCCGGAATACGAACGCATTACCAGACAGCTGCAGCTCGCAGACTTGATGCTCAAAGTAGCGCAGAAGGGCTGAGGTAAACTTCTCGCCGTTATGGGCCAGGGCTAAAAAAGCCCTGGCCTTTTTATTTGCTTTCAAGAGGTGTATAAGCGCAGGGCATAGGTAGTTACCGTTTAATATTTTGCCTGGGGGAGGGAGGTAAGTAAGTATGGGTCTAAGCATGAATTGTGAGGGAGGTAGGTACATACGGGAAGTGGCCGGGGCGCAAAGGGAGCTAAAAAGGCATCGGATAGTAGAAAGAATCTGGGCGAGGGATTACACGGTTTGGAAAGAAAATCCACAAGAAATTGTCAATCGCTTGGGTTGGCTTACGGCTCCCAGCTGGACTCTTCAACATCTACCCGAGATAGAAGCATTCGTGGATTCAGTCATCAGCGATGGTTTTGAGCGGGTACTTCTTTTGGGCATGGGAGGCTCTTCGCTTGCTGCCCAAGTCATATCCCAAATCTATAAAGGAAGAGCCGGCTACCTGCCCTTGAGTGTCCTCGATACGACGGATCCTGCCTTAATTTTACGGGAACGGGAGGCTATCGAGCGGTCTAAGACGCTCGTCATCGTTTCTTCCAAGTCCGGTACGACCGTGGAAACGGATGCCTTGATGAAGTATTTCTACCGCGCCCTTGTTTCCCGATGGGGGGCAAAAGAGGCGGGGCGATGGATGGTGGCCATTACCGATCCGGATAGTAACCTGGCTAAAATAGGAGAGGCATTTGGGTTTCGCCATGTGTTTCTAAACGACCCCGAGATCGGGGGTAGATTCAGTGCCCTGTCTCTGGTCGGAATGGTGCCCAGTGCGCTGATGGGGCTAAACTGTCGCGAATTTTTGGCCGCGGCGGATAGCTTTGCGGCGCAGGAAAGGGAAAGGGGGAGCAAAGCCCTTTCGGCCCGGCTCGGCGTCTTTCTCGGGGAGCTGGCCCGCTTGGGGCCAGACAAACTCGAAATTTTCATTTCACCTCACCTTTCGGAACTGGGGGCTTGGCTGGAACAGCTTATTGCGGAAAGCACGGGGAAGGAGGGAAAAGGCATGCTTCCCATAGTAGAAGAGGCTATTTTGCCTGCGGAGTATTACGGGTCGGATCGCGTCTTCGTCCACCTGAGGAAATCGGATGAAAAGACCGTTTATCTTGTCGACTGGCCTTATGTGGACCTAAAATTTACCGACCTGGCCGACCTAAGCTCCCTTTTCTTCCTGTGGGAACTCGCCATTGCTATTGCCGGCTGGCGGTTGGGCATCAACCCGTTCGATCAGCCCGATGTGGAAAGGGCAAAGAAAGCCGCCCGGGAGGCCTTGCACGGGGGAAGGGAAGAAAGGCCCGATTTCACGGTGGATGGGATGGAAATTTACGGGGCTAAGGGTTTTTCCCGTATTTCGCAGCTGCTGGATGACATAATAACCCGGCAAGATACCTCCTACCTTGCCATCCTGGCCTATCTCACGCCATCTCCCGAAATTTTAGAGGCTCTTCGGGCGCTTAGGGCGGCCTTTGTTCAGAGATACAGAAAGGCGGTCACCGTGGGATTCGGCCCCCGGTACCTCCACTCCACCGGACAGCTCCATAAAGGAGATGCGGGGAAGGGTGTTTTTATCTATCTCACAGAGCCTGTTCACACAGATGTGCCCATCCCCGAGAGCATGGCCGAGGACCGATCGTCCTTAACCTTCGGAGCGCTCCGGGCCGCCCAGTGGGCCGGAGATTGCCAGGCACTTACTCAAGGCGGTCGCCGGGTCATCAGAATCAATTTTCGAGATTCCACGGCAGAGAGGTTGACAGCCTTAGGCCAGATGATGTAATCGCCCTTCAACATTTGGAGTCGATAAAAAAATGAGAGAGCAGTGGGGATCAAAATTTGGATTCGTCATGGCTGCTGCGGGTTCGGCGGTGGGATTGGGGAACATCTGGAAATTTCCTTATTTGACCGGTTCCAAAGGTGGGGCGGCCTTTGTCGTTGTTTATCTTTTGGCCGTTTTCATCCTCGGGCTACCCCTCATGATTGCAGAATTAGTTATCGGGCGTCATACGGAGAAGGATCCCGTGGGGGCCTTTAAAACGATGGTGGGGGGTACACCCTGGGTCCTGGTGGGATACTTAGGGGTGCTTTCCGGTTTTTTGATCCTGTCTTACTACAGTGTGGTGGGGGGCTGGACGATTGGCTACATCGTCAAGGGTGTAACGGGGGCCCTTTCTAACTTATCGACGCCGGATGCCGCCGCCAGGGAATTTCGAGAATTTACTGTGAATCCCGTGTTATCCGTTTTATTTCACCTCCTTTTTATGGCGGCTTGTATGTACATCGTCATAGGGGGCGTCAGGGGGGGCATAGAAAAGTGGAACAAAGTGCTCATGCCGCTTCTCTTTGTCATTCTTTTAGTGCTTATTGTGCGGGGCTTTCTTGCCGGGGGTGGCGAAAAGGGCCTCACCTTTTATCTCACCCCTGACTTCTCCAAGATTACGGGAGAAACGATTATGGCCGCTCTCGGTCAGGCCTTCTTCAGTTTGAGCCTGGGTATGGGAGCGATGATCACCTACGGAAGCTATCTTTCTCCCCGAGAACGCATACTTTCAGCCGCTTTTTGGATTGTTTTCCTTGATACGGCGGTCGCTTTACTTGCCGGTTTTGCCATCTTCCCTTCCGTTTTTGCCATGGAGCTCTCGCCAGCTGAAGGCCCGGGTCTTGTTTTTCACGTCATCCCTGCGGTCTTTGCCCGCATGCCGGCAGGGCAGATATTCGCCGTGCTTTTCTTCATTTTGCTTTTTCTTGCCGCCGTCACCTCCGGCGTCTCTCTATTGGAAGTCGTTTGCGCGTATTTAATAGATGAGCGGGGATGGAGCCGACGACGGGCGGTTCTCATCATGGGTTCGTCCATTGCCCTTCTTGGAATCCCCTCCGCCCTATCGTTTGGATGCCTCTCTCATATCTCGATTTTGGGGGGGACTTTCTTTGATTTCATCGACAAACTTACGTCCAATTACATGCTTCCCATCGGGGGTTTCTTCATTGCCATCTGCTTGGGGTGGAAATACGGGTTGGAAAAAACGATTCACGAACTGGACCCTGACACGCCGTTCCTGTCCGTGAAGGAACTTTGGGCTTTTACCATTAAGTTCATCTCCCCCTTTGTGCTCCTTTTGGTTTTCGTTGCCCTGGTGAGAGAGGATGTGGTGGCGCTTTTTAAGCGTCTATTTACGTGATTTTTTCCGGAAAATAAGCCGGATGGGCACGTAGAAAAAACCGAAGGCTTCCCGCAGACGATTTCTGAGAAAACGCTCATAGGAAAAGTGGATGGCCTCCGGCTCGCGGACAAAAAAGACGAAGGTAGGTGGTCGGGTGCTTACCTGGGTCATAAAGGTAAAGCTGTTTTCCCGTGCGTGAACCCGCGGTGGTGGGTTCTCGTCAATGATAGACCGGCAGACACGATTCACCTCCGCCGTGGGGATGCGTTTGGTGTATTGGACATAGACATCCTCAATCAGGGGAAAAATCTTCATCACCCGCTGGCCTGAGAGGGCCGAGACGAAGATGATGGGTGCAAAATCGAGAAATTTAGCCTTATCTCTGATAGCTTTTACGTAGTAGCCCACCGTCTCGTTGTTTTTCTCGATGGCGTCCCATTTGTTTACGACGAAAAGGCAAGCCTTCCCCTCTTCGTAGGCCAAGCCCGCAATTTTAACGTCCTGCTCCGTGATGCCCTCAGTGGCATCTACAACTATGAGGGCAATGTCGCATCGATCGATGGTTTTGAGGGCGGAAAGGACACTGTATTTTTCCAGCGTGAGGCTGATGCGGCTTTTTTTTCTGATACCGGCGGTGTCGATGAGGAGGTAGTGCCGGCCTCCATACGTAAAGGGCGTATCGATGGCGTCTCTTGTTGTACCCGGCTGGGGGTTGACTACGGTCCGGTTTTGTCCCAGGATCCGATTGACAAGGGAGGATTTTCCGACATTGGGCCTCCCTATCACGGCGAGGCGAATCTCGTCCTCGTCCTGTTCTTCGTTAGCGATAGTCGACTTGGGTAAAGAAGCGACCACGTCCTCCATTAGCTCGTATATGCCATATCCGTGAAGGGCGGAGATGGGATAGATGGGTGCTACACCTAATTCATAGAATTCTGCCGTGAGGCTCGCGTGTTTGGGGGCATCGATTTTGTTCACGGCAAAAAAGACGGGTTTTTTTGTCTTTCTCAAGAGGGCAGCCATTTCCCGGTCGGCGGGCGTAAGGCCCGTTCTGCCGTCTGAGAGGTGAATGACCGCATCGGCTTCCTCGATGGCCAGGAGGGTCTGTTCTTTCATTTGAGCCATGAGGTCCCGCTCGGGGTTAGGCTCGAATCCCCCCGTATCCACCATGGTCAGGGGCCGTCCTTCCCACGTAACCTCGGCGTAGTTTCGGTCAATGGTTGTTCCCGGTTCATCTGCCACAATGGCCCTCCTCTTCTTTGCCAGCCGGTTAAAAAGGGTTGATTTTCCCACATTGGGGGGCCCCACAATGGCGATAATCGGTTTCACTATTCCTCCCGTTACGTTTTGTATCCGAATTCTTTAATCCACTTTTCTTCTCGCGTCCAGTCACGTCGCACCCGCACGAAGAGGGAAAGAAATACGCGGGTGGCAAAGAATTTCTCCAGTTCAAGACGGGCTAAAGTTCCAATTTTCTTTAGAAGCGCACCGCCCGCGCCGATGATGATTTTTTTCTGCGATGGCCGCTCCACGGTGATGGTTGCCTCGATAGTTATCAAGTTCCTTTGTTCGTCTTCTTGGAACGTTTCTACCGTCACGGCCGTGGAATAGGGAAGTTCTTGGTGAGTATACAACATGACTTTTTCCCTGATTATTTCGGCGGCAAGAAATCTTTCCGAACGGTCGGTGATCATATCGGGTGGAAAAAAGGCCGGCCCCTCGGGAAGAAGGTTTTTTATGGTTTCTATAAGCTCCTCGACTCCTTCACCCGTCACGGCACAGATGGGAAACACATGGGAAAAGGGGGTAAGTTCGGAGGCTCGAGCTATCATCTCCCTCATCTGCTCAGGAGAGGCCAGGTCTTTCTTATTGAGGGCAAGGACGAGGGGCAAGGAAGCTTCCTCTGCTGCCTTGATTATTGCCTTGTCGCCCGCAACCAAGCCCCTATGGGCTTCGACGGTGATAACGATTACATCGACGGAAGAAAATACCGCCCTTGCTTCCGCCACCATAGCCTGGCCCAGGGGATTTTTTGCCTCATGGATACCCGGCGTATCGACGAAGATGAGTTGACCGTTGGGGAGATTTTTTATCCCCATGATGCGATTTCTCGTGGTTTGTGGCTTGGGGGTGGTGATGGCAATCTTTTCCCCCAGGATGGCGTTGAGCAACGTAGATTTTCCCACGTTGGGCCGCCCCACGATTCCTATGAAACCCGAACGGAAACATTCCCTCGTCGTCATGGAAGGGAGCCTTTAGTGGTCGAGGAGATGGATTTCACGCCCGTCTCCGCGAATTAAGTCGATGCGGGTGAGGTGAAAGGCCTCTTTTAAATACCTTAGATTCTCGTTTCCCTTTCCCCGGAAAGCAGATTCGATTTTCCTCGGCACTTGAAACGTTACCGTCGCTCCTCCTGTCTCCTTACTTGCAAGGAGGAAACAAGCATAATCCCTCAGCATCTTCGACTTCACCAGCTCACCGAAGGCTGGATGGAAGGGGCCGGCGACGATGTTTCCTGGCTTCATCAAGGTCGCTGTAGCCTGCAAGCCCAGCCGGATTACCCTTATGTTCCGAGACTCGAATATTTTTACGGCTCTTGCGGCCCAGTCCACGGCCTCCTCTAAGGATAAAGGGTGATACAGACCCTTTTCGTAGTCCTCTGCGAGGGCCGTCTGGGCAAGGACGACGGTAGGATGTAGCCTAACCAGATGGGGGGCAATTTCCGCCACTTTTGCCACCGTGCGCATGAACCGATCGAGACTATCCCCGGGAAGGCCCAGCATCAGATGCAGGCCCACTTGGAAACCCCGGGCCTTCAAGAGACCCGTGGCTTTAATAACGTCTTCTGCCGTATGACCTCGGTTGGCCTGCTTTAAGATCTCGTCATCCAGCGATTGGGCTCCTAACTCAACCGTGGTCACATGGTAACGGGTGAGGATTCCGATCTTTTCTTCGTCTATCTCGTCCGGTCGGGTGGAAATGCGGATTCCCGCGGCGATTTTTTGCTCTACAAAGGGTTTCAGAAGGAGAAGGATGTTTTCTTGTTCTTGGGGAGGAAGGCCGGTAAAGTTTCCCCCATAGACGGCAATTTCAATTTCCCCTTTATTTTTGCTGTTTTTTAGATAGTGCTGGACGAGGTTAGCCAGGGCATCTTTATTTAAAGGGGTCTCTTCTCCCCCGGTGATACGGGCATTACAAAAGATACACCTGTTTTTGCAACCTTTCTGATTGATAAAAATGGGTATGATGAGTGGCATGGTTAAAATAGCTCATCCAGGATATGCAGGGCTTTCCTTGCGGCGTCCTTTTCGGCTTCCTTTCTGCTTTTACCCTGCCCTTCGGAGACGAATTTGTCTTGAATCTTTAGATGAACAACATAGGTGCGGTCGTGATCGGGGCCGGATTCACTTACCGTCAAGTATTTCGGCGTGCACCTGAATCTGGCCTGGCACCATTCCTGGATAGAAGATTTGTAGTCTTCAAAGAGGAGATCGTCTCTTTGCCCTTCGAGGGCAGGTTGGAAGCATCGGGCAACAAAATCGTAGGCGGCCTGGTATCCCCCGTCTAAGTAAATCGCCGCAATCACCGCCTCCATTGTATTGGCAAGCAGGGATGTTTTCGTCCTGCCACCGGTCGTTTCTTCTCCTTTTCCCAGGAGGAGCGCATGGCCCAGATTGAAATGAGTGGCCAGTCGCGCCAGGGCGAGTTCATTTACGCAGGCCGCCCTCTTGCGTGACAAGAGGCCTTCGGAATCTTCTGGAAACATACGCGTAAGCAGGTCACTTATGATGAGGTTAAGGGCGGCATCCCCTAAGAATTCTAACCTTTCGTTGTCTACCCGGGGATCACCCCCTTTCCCGCCCGAGAAGGATCGATGAGTCAAGGCCTGATCGAGGAGCTTGATATTTTCGAAAGCATAACCTAAGGCCTCTTCCACGGCGGAGAGGGCTTCTCTTCGTGCATCGTTCATCGGCTTGCCTCTGCCAGGATCATCCCCTCCTCTATCCGGATGGGCCTTACGGTCTGGATAGTATTGGCGTCCTTCTCTGTGAGATTTTCTACCACCACGGGTAGGTAGTGTTTGGAGATCCCCTTAATCAATCCGGTCTTTTTATCCCTTCTCTGTTCCACGACGATTTCGATGGGCCGCTGAAAAAAGCAGGCCATAAATGCCCTTCTCTTCTTTTGGTCCAAAAGCCGAAGCGCCATTGCCCTCTTCCTTTTTTCTTCTTCCGGGACCTGATCGGGAAACGAGGCCGCTGGGGTGCCCGGTCTTCGCGAGTAAGGGAAGACGTGTAGGTAGGCGATCGGCAACTCCTCTAAAAGGGCATAGGTTTTGGCAAACGAGGCTTCGCTTTCGCCGGGGAATCCTACCATCACGTCCATACCGATGGCGACATCGGGGCAGAGGGTTGTGATTTCGTTGATTAAGTGGCGGATGAATTTGGCACTGTAATTTCTGTTCATGCGCGCCAGCACTTCATCGTCTCCGCTTTGAAGGGGAATATGCAAATGGGGACAGATTTTGTCACCGGCGGCCAGGAGCGAAATCAAGCGCTCGCTTATCTCTAAGGGTTCGATGGAACTGAGCCGGATGCGAGCCTCCCCGGGAAGCCGGGCTACTTGTAAGAGTAGCTCATCTAAGCTACATGGTGGATTTAGATCTCTCCCATAGGCCCCCAGATGGATCGCCGTCAAGGTTACTTCTCGGCTGCCGGTCTGGATAAGCAGGGATAACCTTTTAATGACTTCGGTCGGTGGAAGGCTTAAGACCGGGCCCCGGGCCAAGGGTACGATACAGTAAGAGCAGAAAGCATCACAACCATCCTCGATTTTCAAACTCGCCCGCGTTCGCCCGGGCAGTACCGCCGGGGGCGGGAAATTGTTGGTCCAAGTCTCTTCCTTCCCCTGAGCGTACATCTTACTTCCCATGACCCGCTCGACCAGGCTTTGCTTTTCTTTGTTTCCCACAATTTGCGTAACACCGGGTATCTTTGCGATGGCCGCGGCCTGGAGTTCCGCGTAACAACCCGTCACCACTACCTTCGCTGCCGGATTTTGTCTGATCGCCCGTCGGATGAGTTGGCGTGACTGATAATCGGTCTTGGCCGTGACCGTGCAGGTATTTATGATGTAACAGTCCGCCTTGGCGGTAAACGGCACGTATGATAAGCCCGCCTTTTGCAAGGCATTGATGATGGCCGCCGATTCGTACTGATTAACCTTGCAACCCAGGGTGGCAACCGAGAATCGCCTCATATTTTTGCTATTTTCCCTCGCCATACGTGAAACCTCGCGCCATTTAACTATCCTAAACGGTACTTGTCAAGACGGCATAATTTTTGACACGGGTTTGGCAAAGGTCTTATTTTGTGGTAAACTATTATATCACCTTGCGTCAGGGGAAAGATGGAATCTATTTTCGAGTTTATCCACACCCATCAGGCCGCCGTCATCGCCGTGGTTATTTTAGCCCTGATCGTGGTCTATTTTCTCATTAAAAACCTCGTTAAGCTGGCGATGGTCGCCATCTTGATTCTCGTTCTCGTGGGTACGTACTTTTTCCTTACCGCGCCGAAGAAGTCTCCTTCCGATCTGATCCGGGCCTGGCAGAAAATGAAGGGCGAAACGGTGACCGTCGTGGAAAAGGGGAAGGCGGCGGTAAAAACGGGGCAGGAAGTATTGAAAAAGGGGCAGGAAATATCCCAGGGGGTGGTAGATAAGTTGAAAAAGGGGGAGGCGGAAAAGGGGGCTAAAAAAGATTGACCTCCATGGCCCGGACGGGACAGGCCGTGACGCACACTTCGCAGCCGTTACAGCGCTCAACGTTGAAAGATACTTTCATGGTTTCCTTGTCGATGGAGAGGGCTCCCGTGGGACAGAAGGCGGTGCAGGCCCCGCAGTGGACGCAGCGGTCCGTATTCTGGGTAACATTTTTCGATAAGGGCTCCACCCGTAGGCCCTTTTCCTTCAGATATCTAATGCCCTGATCGAAATTTTCTTTGCCTCCGCTCAGTTCAAGAACGATTACCCCGTCTCTCTTGGGCAGAATGCGGGCCTTCAAGATATTGACGACGAGGTCGTATTTTTTTACCAGTTCGTAGATGACGGGTTGATCTACGTTTTCGGCGGCGTAATGGATAACTATCTTTTTGGCAACTGGGTTTTCCATGGCAATGACCTTAAATGCATCATACGTCTCATGGTAAAGAAAGTCAACTTTGGGATTGAATTGAAGGGTCGTTTTTGCCCTTTTCTCAGCGGTTATGATGGGATAAATAAAATAGGAGGCACCCTTGATGGAACGGGGGAAGATCATCTGCGAGTTACTGGCCTTTCATAAGAAATGTTTTGACAACCATATGCGCACCATCACGGTCCTTTTGGAGCAAACAGAGAAGATGATGGAGCTTTTCTTGCAGGAGACGCCTAACCTCTCAGAAGAGGAAAGGAAGGCCGTCTCCGAATGGATCGCCGTGTGCCGAAAGGGGCGAAAGGAATTGGTCGAGAAGGCAACCGAAAGCTATAAAAAGGTAAAGGATGCTTTCCTTGCACCCAAGTGAAATCAGGCATGAGGCGTTTTAAAACGGGGACGGAAATTGTAAAGCCAACAAAACATCTCATTGAGCCGGCCCTTTTTTTGTGTTACATCACTTTCACCTAACTTTCAGGGGGTACTTCTATGGAAATAGCATGCGAGCTCATTTCGCCGGAAAAGAGAAAGCCCAAGTATACAGATGAAGGAAAATTGGGATTTGGGCAGATCTTTACCGATCACATGTTTACGCTTCAATATCATCGCGATCGGGGTTGGTATGAGCCCAAAATCGGGCCGTATCGTCCTTTCGTATTGGATCCCGCTACGATCTGCCTCCACTATGCCCAGATGATCTTTGAGGGATTAAAGGCTTACCACGGCCCAGGAGGCGAAATTTATCTCTTTCGCCCCGGGGAAAATGCGAAACGGATGAACCGATCTGCCGAAAGGATGTGCATGCCCCCACTGGATGAAGAACTTTTTTTGAAGGCTGTCAAAGCCCTCGTTTGGGTAGACCGGGCATGGCTTCCCAAGGGCAAAGGTACTTCCCTGTACATAAGACCCACGATGATTGCCACCGAGAAGGCGTTGGGCGTTCATGTTTCCTCGGAATACCTTTTCTTCATTATCCTCTCCGCCGTAGGGGCCTACTATGCCGAGGGTTTTAACCCCACCAAGATTTACGTCATTGAAGAGTATACTCGTACGGCCCCGGGCGGGATCGGGCATATAAAAGCGGCCGGTAATTATGCGGCCAGCCTTTACGCCAGTTCCATCGCCGCGAAGAAGGGTTACACTCAGGTGCTTTGGTTGGATGCGGTTCATAGGCGGTTTGTGGAAGAAGTGGGGACGAGTAATATCTTTTTCCTGATCGATGATGAGTTGATCACCCCACCCCTGACGGGGACCATTTTGCCCGGCATCACCCGCGATTCCGTTATCACCTTGGCAAAGCACTGGCAGATAAAGGTCGTTGAGCGCCCCATGGCCATGGACGAAGTCGTAGCGTCCTATAAAAGCGGCCGGTTGAGGGAGGTCTTTGCCTCCGGTACGGCCGCCGTGATATCTCCCGTCGGCGTTCTCTATTACCGGGGGGAGGAAATGGTCATTAATGAGGGGAAGACGGGTCCCTTGACCCAGAAACTCTACGATGAACTCATGGGTATCCAGTATGGAGAGAAGGAAGACCCCTTCGGTTGGCGGGTCCGGGTGGATAATGAAAGGCTGTAAGCCTACTTGGCCGGGGAATTCACAGTCTTGTGGAAAAACATGTTGACAGGTATGTGGATAGCTTCTATAAGGTGCGAAATATCACGTGAAAGGAACGGTTTGCACAAGAATTGAGCACGATGTTTGCTCAATGATATTAAATAGTTGCAATTTTTCAAGGGATAGAGGGGGTTGGGTGTTTCTGCTTCTTAAGTTTATTAACAGGTAATGTTATGGCACGGTTCTTGTGGAAGTCTCGTTCCTCCCCCGGTACAGATCAGGTAAGGAAGAAATTCCTTTTTGTCTTCATATGTTCCATTGTAATCTTGGTCGTTTTTGCCCGCTCCGGGTGGTCACTTACTGCCGAGGAAGTGGTGAAGCGAATTCAAGCGGTCTATGATGGGATGGATACCTTTCGGGCGACTTTTGTTCAGGAGACGCAGATACGTGCCGCCAAGAAGGTCATCCGGGAAGAAGGCAAGGTCTATTTCCGGCGCCCCGGTTTGATGCGATGGGATTATCGTGTCCCCAAGGAAAAACAGCTTTACCTCTCGCCCAAGAAAAATTGGCTTTATCTCCCCTCGGATAAGGTGGCATACGTGAAAGAGGGGGAAGGGGTAGCCTCAAATACGGTCGCCCGCTTCATCATGGGGGCGGGTCGCATCGAGGAGGATTTTTTCGTCGAGATGGAGGGGAGTGCAGGGGAAATCAGGTTGACGATGAAGCCGAAAGAGCCGTCTCTAACGGTAAAGGCGCTGAAAGTAACCGTGAGCCCGTCATCATTTTTTGTCACCTCCTGCCGGTATTCAGACGATTACGGAAATGAAGTTTTCATCAAATTCAGGGATATCGAACTTAACGTCCCTTTGAATCAAAGGCTCTTTCTTTTTTCTCCCCCCCAGGGAGTAGCGGTACTGCCCATGCAGTAAAGAGGGAGCCCCTTGGGGCTTCCCGAGGAGGAGGTCACAGATATGCGGGTACTCATGTTTGGGTGGGAATTTCCGCCTTATATCAGCGGAGGTTTAGGTACGGCATGTTTGGGCCTGACCCAGGCTTTGAGCCGCCTAGGTGTGCAGATCATCTTTGTCTTGCCTCACATCAAAGGGGAGATCTCTGCCTCCCACGTGGAAATAAGGTCGGCTTCTTCTGCGCTGGGTCCGGGAAAGAAGTTTACCCGCCTTTACGCGTATCCACCTGCGGCGGGGTATCATAACGGGGAAAAGGCCTTCACGGGGGAATACACGGCCGATATGCTCAGGGAAGTTGAGTCTTACGGTATTGCCGCAGGGATCATAGCTTCCCAGGAGAGGTTTCATGTTATCCATGCCCATGATTGGATGACCGTTTACGCGGGCCTTGCGGCCCGTAAGGCAAGCGGCCGACCTTTCATTTACCACGTCCATTCCCTCGAATTCGATCGGAGTGGGGATAACGTAAATCGGGAAATCTTTGAGATTGAAAGATTGGGGTTGTGGGAGGCAGATCATGTGATCAGCGTGAGCAACTATACCAAATCGATGATCATCCGCCGCTACGGCCTTGACCCGCAAAAGGTAACGGTGGTTCACAATGCCGTCTCTCGCAAAGAAGGGATGACATATGCGCGGATGCCCAAAAATCCCCACGAGAAGATAGTGCTCTTTTTGGGCCGGATTACCTTTCAGAAGGGGCCGGATTATTTTGTCGAAGCGGCGGCGAGGGTCATAAGAGCAATGCCGGAAGTGCGATTCGTCATGGTGGGTACGGGTGACATGATGCCCGCCATGGTGGAGCGCGTGGCGAGCCTGGGGCTGGGGAGTCATTTTCATTTTACCGGTTTTCTCCAGGGAGCAGAGGTGGACAGCATGTACGCCCTAAGCGATCTATACGTCATGCCCAGTGTATCCGAGCCTTTCGGCATCACCCCCTTGGAAGCCATGCTCTACGATGTACCGGTCATCATCTCCCGACAGTCGGGGGTCTCGGAAGTGGTGAGGCACGCCTTGAAGGTGGATTTCTGGGATGTGGAAGAATTGGCCAATATGATGGTAAGCGCCCTCAAGCATCCTGCTTTGGTAAGGGAGCTTACGGAGAAATCTCAGGAAGACTTGAAAAATATTCATTGGGATCGGGCAGCGGAAAAAGTCGTTCGCCTATACCAAGACCTTTGTTCATAAGGAGGGGCAAAATGCCGGCCGTTTGTATTTACTTTCAAGTTCATCAACCCCTGCGTCATCGCCGATTTTCCGTCTTTGATATCGGCAAGGGTCTTCCTTACGAGGATGAGGAAATGAACAGGCAGATACTGGAGAAGGTGGCGGATAAATGTTACCTCCCCGCCAATCTTTTGCTACGGGAACTTATCGAAAAGTATGAGGGAAAGTTTCGCCTATCCTTTTCCCTTTCCGGTATAATTCTCGAGCAGTTGCAAAGATACCGTCCTGAGGTGCTGGATAGCTTCGTCAATTTGGCGCAAACGGGCGCGGTGGAATTTTTAGGTGAAACATACTACCACTCCTTGGCGAGCCTCTTTTCCCTGCCGGAATTTCGCGCGCAGGTTAAGCTTCATCAGGCCGCAATGGAGAAACATTTTAAGTTCACTCCCCGTGTTTTCCGCAATACCGAGCTCATATATTCCGATGCCCTGGCCGAGGAAGTAGAGAAGATGGGGTATCAAGCCATGCTGGCCGAAGGCGCGGATCGTATCTTAGGTTGGCGCTCCCCGAATTTTGTTTATCAATCTGCCCGGGGAAGTTTGCGCATACTCCTGAGAAACTACCGTTTGTCCGATGATGTAGCCTTCCGCTTTTCAGACCGTTCCTGGTCTGAGTATCCTCTCATGGCCGACAAATTCGCCCGTTGGATAAAAGAGGCGGCAGCAGGATGTCAGATCATCAATCTCTTTATGGATTACGAGACCTTTGGCGAACATCAGTGGGCGGATACAGGGATCTTCGAGTTCCTGCGGGCCCTGCCGGAAGAGATCCTGAAACTTTCCGATTTAAACTTCCTCACGCCGTCCGAGGTGATAGACGTTTATGAACCGGTAGGTTCGCTAAACGTGCCGGAGCCCATGTCCTGGGCCGATGTGGAAAGGGATTTGACAGCTTGGATAGGTAATCATCTCCAGAACGATGCCATCAAGACCCTCTACGGCTTGGAAAAAGTGGTGCAACAGGCGAAAGATGACGGCCTCCTGGAAGCCTGGAGAAAGCTTCAAACCTCGGACTATTTTTACTACATGTGTACGAAATGGTTTGCCGATGGGGATGTCCATAAGTACTTCAATCCGTATCCATCCCCTTATGAGGCTTACATTAATTACATGAATATCATCGATGATTTTACCCGACGGGTAGGGGGAGGGAAAGAGGCATGAAGGCATTAGAGCCGGCGTTTCTATTCGAGGTAAGCTGGGAGGTTTGCAACAAGATCGGAGGCATCTATACCGTCATCACCACCAAACTACGGGAGGTTGAGAAGGTATTCGGGGATCGCTACATCCTTCTGGGGCCCGACCTGAAGATGAACATCGACTTTGAGGAGACGGACGAGCCAGGTTGGCAGAAGATAAGAGAGGGGACGGCCATTAAGGGCCTGTCCTGTCGCTTTGGCCGCTGGCGTATCCCCGGCGAACCTAAGGTGATTCTCGTTTCGGCCAGTAAGAGGTATAGCTCGGATCAGCTACTCTACCACCTGTGGGAAACCTTCGGGGTGGATTCTATTGCGGGGGGAATGGATTACGTCGAGGCCGTTTTGTTCAGTTACGCCTGCGGGGAAGTCATAGAAACCTATTACAATCTTCACCTGAGAGATGAGAACATTCCCGTCATTGCCCATTTTCACGAGTGGATGGCCGGGGCCGGGCTCCTCTACCTTAAAGAGCACCTCCCCGAGGTGGGAACGGTCTTTACCACCCATGCTACCATCTTGGGGCGCGCCCTTTCCGGGGCCGGTATCGATATTTATGCCCAGATGGACAGTATCGCCCCCCAGAAGGAAGCCAGCATTCACAACGTGTCCGCCAAATATTCTCTGGAGATGACAGCGGCCCGTGAGGCCGACTGCTTCACCACGGTCAGTGCCATCACTGCCGTCGAAGTGAAAAATTTCCTCGGTTGCGAGCCGGACGTTATTACCCCCAATGGACTGGATATGGAAAACATTCCCGATTTGGTGACGAATCGGGAACTTGCCCTGGAGGCAAAGTCCAGGATTCTCGAGGCCGCCAACCGCTTTCTCCGGAGAGAATTGCCTTCCGACACGAGAATAATTGCCATCTCGGGACGTTACGAATATCGGAACAAGGGGCTCGATATTTTCCTCGAGGCGCTGGGACAGCTGGAGAATTCTGCCTATGTAGGGCCACCTCTCATGGCCCTGGTGCTTGTTGTAGGGGGTTATAAGGACCTAATCCCGAGTTTGAGAAGCGATCAGGCCAAGGCAGAGACGCAAGCCATCCCCATTGCTACCCATCGCCTGGAGAACGAGTCGTTTGATCCCATTCTCCAGGCCTGTAACCGGTTGGGTCTTACCAATCAGGCCCAAAATAAGGTCAACGTAATTTTCAACCCCGCTTACCTAAACGGCCATGATGGCCTTTTCAACATGAACTATTATGAAGTATTGGCCGGATGTGATTTAGGGGTCTTTCCTTCTTACTATGAGCCGTGGGGTTATACGCCCCTTGAAGCGGCGGCCCATGCAGTACCCACGGTAACCACCGATCAGGCGGGATTTGGTCTTTGGGTGGAGGCAAATATCGGGGAGGCATCGGGCATCATTCTGCTTCGCCGCCGCGGCAGACCTCTCGATCAGGTTATTCAGGACATGAAGGCCATTTTCCAGGCCTTTCTCTCTTGGCCGCCGGAAGCCCTGGAAGAACGGAGGAAAAGTGCCCGTACGGTGGCTATGAAGGCCAATTGGCAAGATTTCATTTCCTTCTACCTGGAGGCCTTTGCCCGGGCAAGGGTTAAGGCAGAAAAGAGAAAAGAAGCCGTTCCCGAGGCAAAACTGATGGCCGGCGTCCATGTTTTCGCCGGAGTTGCCTCTGCTCGCCCGCATTTTCGCTCTTTCACGGCGATCGCCAGCTTACCCGAAAATATATCCCGTTTGAGGGAATTGGCCTACAATCTATGGTGGGCCTGGAATCCTCGGGCACTGGATCTCTTTGCCAGCCTCGATTTACGTCTGTGGAATGAGGTGGGTAACAATCCCGTGCGGATGCTCGAAAGCGTCTCTCCAGAGGCTTTGAAAGAAGCCTCGGAGAATGAGACTTATCTTGCCCTTTATTCTCAGATTTTCCAGCGCTTCGATGAATACATGAAAGGTCCAGGCTTAAAGAAAAAGTACCCCTACGCAGAAGAGATAAAGTCCTCCTCGCCGATTGCCTACTTTTCCACCGAATACGGCCTGCATGAATGTCTGCCTATCTACTCTGGAGGACTGGGCACTCTTTCCGGTGATCATTTGAAAACGGCCAGTGATATGGGAATCCCCCTGGTAGGGGTGGGGTTGCTATACAAGAACGGGTACTTTCAGCAGCTGATAGATCAGAACGGCAAACAGCAGGAGCTTTACCCGGAGAACGATTTCTCCATTATGCCCATTCGGTGTGTGAGGGATGATAAGGGGCAAGAAGTGCAGATTTCCATCGAGCTTCCTGGACGTGTCCTCTTTGCCAATATATGGGAGGTGAAGGTAGGTAAGGTTTCCCTGTATCTCCTCGATACCGATGTGCCCCGCAATACGCCACAAGACCGGGCGATAACTGCCCGCCTTTACTTGGCCGACCAGAAGGTGCGCCTGGAGCAGGAGATCCTCCTCGGCATAGGGGGGATAAGACTGTTGAAAAAGTTGGGGATAAAACCTTGCGCCTATCACATAAACGAGGGGCATTCGGCCTTCTTGCTCCTCGAGCGCATGGGATCTTTAATGGAGGATGAGGGCCTTAACTTTTCGGAAGCAGCGGAAGTGGTGAGGGCAGATAGCCTGTTTACCACCCATACCCCGGTGGAGGCAGGAAATGAACGTTTCCCCCGTGAGTTGATGGAACACTACTTTTCTGGTTTTGCCAAACGATTGGGATTGTCCTGGGATCAATTCTGGGAATTGGGGCGGCATGAAGGGGGGGACGAAAAGAATTTCTACCTCAATATCATGGCCCTGAAATTGACGTACCGGAAAAACGCGGTAAGTAAGGTCCACGGGGAACTCTCCCGCCGCATGTGGCGAAATGTGTGGAAGGGATTCGACGAAACGGACATTCCCATCATGCACATAACAAACGGGGCCCATTTTCTCTCCTATCTCGCCCTCCGCATGAAGGCCATTTATGATGCCTACTTAGGGATTGAGTGGGAAAAAAATCTCTTAGATCCGGAGCGATGGGCCAAGGTGCAGGACATTCCCGATACGGTTCTCTGGCGGGTCCACGGCGAGCTCAAGCAAAAACTTCTGGACCTCATCCGGGAACGGATTACCCGGAATTGGCCCCTCTACAGGAGTGAGCAAATCAGGAGAGAACAGGTCTTTGGCTACCTGAACAGTGGGGCCATGCTCATAGGTTTCTCTCGCCGGTTTGCGCCTTATAAACGTGCCTATCTCATCCTGTCCGATCTCGATCGATTGGACCGCTTAGTCAACAATCCTCAGCGGCCGGTGCAAATCGTATTTGCTGGGAAGGCCCATCCAAACGATAATTTAGGAAAAGAAATCCTCGAAAGGGTTACGACCGTATGTCGGGATGATAGGTTCGTAGGCCGCATCTTTTTCTTGGACAATTACGACATCCGTATGGCCCGCCATCTCCTTCAAGGAGTGGATGTATGGCTGAATACCCCGAGGAGACCTTATGAGGCGAGCGGAACGAGCGGAGAAAAGGCCATAATAAACGGGGTTATTCATGCCAGTGTATCGGATGGATGGTGGGTGGAAGGTTACGATGGAACCAACGGTTGGACCATCGGTCCTGTTCGCCGAGGATACGTAGAAGAAGCGGGAGAGCCCGATGAGGAAGATGCCCATTCGCTGTACGAACTACTCGAAAATACCATCGTCCCCCTGTACTATGACCGAGATTTAACGGGGGTGCCCGTCAAGTGGATGGCCATGGTCAAAAGGTCGATCCAGACCCTGGCGCCCGTGTATAACACGGAGAGGATGATGCAGGACTACCTGCGCCGGATGTACGAGCCTGCCGCCCGTCGCGGGAGAAAAATTGCGGAAAATGCCTTTGCCCTGGCCAAGGAAATAGCCGATTGGAAGTCGAAGATAGCCATGCGCTTTTCGTCTCTGAAACTGGAAGAGGTAGTGGTTAAGGGCATTCAGGGAGATTCTATCTCCGTCGGGGATACCCTCGAGGTGACGGTCCGTATTGCACCGGGACGGTTAGGCCCGGAAGAGATATACGTGGAGTTGGTCATCGGCGAACGGGGAGCGAACGGTTTTTGCGGCATGCCGGAAAGGATACCCCTCAGCCTTACCGAGCAGGGAGAAGGCGGCGTGCTTATTTATAATTTATCTTATGAGGTTAAGTTCAACGGCCAGTATCAGTACGGCGTCCGTGTGATGCCCTATCATCCCCATCTCGATTCCATCATCGAATCGGGGCTTGTTCTCTGGGGATAGGGTCTAGAGGCAAGCTCTCCGGAGCGAAGGTTTTCCTAAGGCGGTTTACGTTCTTCCTTCGCTCTCGCCGGCCAGAGGGGTCATCTCCTTCCGATGAGCCATAATATAAAGGTGAGGAGCAAGCTGATGACTATGCAGGTCGTGAGGGGGAAGTAAAAGTGGACCCGCTTACCTTCATAGGAAATATCCCCCGGCAACCGGCCGAACCAGGGTATTTTATCCATAAAGATCAAGGCCAGACCCATCAGGGCCAAAATTACGCCCGCTGCAATTAAGAGCTTTCCCAAGGTAGGGAATGGTTGCATCTACTTACCCTCCTTATCGTCATACCAGGCAAAGGGTTTTTCCCGTCCGAAATCCGGCATCAAGTGCCTGGCATCGACTTCCTGAATATAAATATTTTCAAACCCCATGTCCAGGGCGTAGTTTACCACCGTCTCGTACTCCTCCTGGGAGAGACGCCGCCCCAGTTGGGGATGGTAAGAGAGGGGAGGGATAGGGGTGTACTGAGACATGATACTCAAGGTCAGGTGGCGAGACACCTCTTCGGCCAGGATCCGGATGGCCTTTAAGCTATTTTCCACCCGGCCGGGCAGAACGAGATGGCGCACGAGCAGGCCGCGCTTGGCGATTCCATCTTCGATTAAAAGTCCATCCCCTACCTGTCTTATCATCTCTTGGAGGGAGGCCGTGGCGATCCTCACGTAATCCCCTGCTCGGGAGAGCTCAGAGGCCACCTGTTCGTCCCCGAATTTAAAATCCGGTAGATAGATGTCGATCCATCCGGCAAGTAGTCGGATTACCTCTGGCTCTTCGTAAGAGCTTGTGTTGTAGACGATGGGCACGTTGAGCCCCTTTGACCGTGCTTCGAAAATCGCGTCGAGGATGAAGGGGGCATGGGGGGTAGGGGTGACGAGGTTAATGTTGTGACAGCCTTCTTTCGCGAGGGAAAGCATAATGTTCGCCAATTCTTCTGGGGTCGTTTTCTTACCTGTGACGACGTGGCTAATCTGGTAGTTCTGACAGAAAGTGCAGCGGAGGTTGCAGGAGGAAAAGAAGATCGTTCCCGAGCCTTGGGTGCCGGAAATGGGTGGCTCCTCTCCAAAATGGGGTAGGGCGCAGTCCACCACCATGTAATCTGCCAGGTGGCAAAAACCCCCTTTCTTTTCTCTCCGATCCACCCGGCAACGCCGGGGGCAGAGGGTACAGTTGGATAGTCTTTCGTACAGGGCGTTCATTTAAGGGGAATAGGCTCCACAACACTTTTTATTTTCCCACTCTCTACAAGCTCCATAAACACCTCGCCTAAGTGGGATGAGCACCTGACCGCTTCCCGCCAGTTTCTCATCCTCCTTTCGGGGTCGGAAAGGTAATGGATAAAATCATCCCTCTCCGGGACCTTTCCTTCCGGCAGTCGGGCAATAAATTCTGCCGAAGGCACGACCAAGATGGTTTTTTTCACCCTTTTCGGATCTGGCCGTCGGTCGAGTTTCTTGTCGAGCCAGCGTGGGATGATTGCTGCTTGATGCAAAAAACAGAGGGTTAACCCCACCTCTGCCTCCGGAGGGAAAGCGGAATTAAGCTGGTAATCCGTAAGGCCCCCGTCTCGATACGTACCCGGAGGGGCCCCCCAAATGTTTCTTACCCCTGCCACAACCAAAGGAATCGCCCCGGAAGCCAAGAGGGCCGGTTTAAAATTCGCCGGGGAAAGGGGTACCACGTACCCCGACTCGCAGGGGGGAGGGTGTGGGCCGGAGAAGAAGATAACCCGGTCCACAAAGGCAAAGATGGCGGAAGGAGAAACCATATTCAGTAAGTAACAGAGGCCGAAACCAGTGCCTTGGATGATTTTCGAAGCAAAGGAGGTGAGGTGCTTGGCTTTCGCCGTGATGATGGCCAGGCGATAACGGGGATGTTTGAGGGCCAAGTAAATGGCGTCGTCTCTGATGGCCTGGTCGATGACGTGCTCAAGAGATTTCTTTATGGTTTGGGGGGTGTCCTTATCCGTGTAAGTGGCTGAGATGTACGCCTCCATGAGGGCTCGGTAACTATTTTCGGCCTCTGGCATGGTCCAGGTAGAAAGCCGCCAGGCGCCGGCAGAAGCCCCGATGAGCAAAACCGGCCTTCTTTTCCCCAACACTTCGTACCTCAGCAAGGTAAGGTCAAATCCGGACGCGATAAGCCAGCGGGGACCGACGGCGGCGCCGAAATATACGCCGATATCATCGAAGTTAAGGCCCCCGTCTTTGATGATTTCGTAAGCTTGAGGGCCGGCCAGAACCCTTAAATCTTTGATGAATTGGCTTGACATGCGCCTTTTTCGCCTGGTAGAAGGTAAGTTGCATGGTTTCATAGGCAGGATATCGTTTTTTGTCAATCACCTTCCGGGAAAGAGAAAGGAGTAAAAAATGGCCTTGAGAGATGAAATGGTTAACCTAGCCAAGAAAGCCAAGGAGGCCGCTCGAGAAATGGCGGTGCTTTCTTCGCGGGTCAAGGACATGGCGTTGATGGAGATGGCGGAGGCCTTAACCGGTCAAATCGCATACCTGGTTATAGAAAATGAAAAGGATGTGAAGAGGGCAAAAGAGATGGGGCTCTCCGCCGCCATGATCGACCGCCTTACCCTCACGCCGGCCCGCATTCATGACATGGCAAGGGGCATAAGAGAGGTAGCCGCCCTTCCCGATCCGGTAGGGCGGATCACCTCCATGTGGCGCAGGCCAAACGGGCTTTTGGTGGGTCGCATGAGAATCCCTCTGGGAGTGATAGGCATCATTTATGAGTCCCGGCCGAATGTAACCTCCGATGCTGCCGCCCTTTGTTTGAAGGCAGGAAATGCCGTTATACTCCGCGGTGGCTCCGAGGCCATTAATTCCAACGTGGCCATTGCCCAGGTGTTAAGGCAGGTAGTGGCAAAACATGGCATTCCAGAAGGGGCAATTCAAATGGTCTCTGTAACGGATAGGGCAGCTGTCTACGAGCTGCTGCAGCTCGACGAGTATATTGACCTCATCATTCCCCGGGGGGGAGAGGAGTTGATCCGTGCCGTCGTTAAGGAGTCGAGGATCCCCGTGATTAAGCACTATAAAGGGGTGTGTCACGTATTTGTGGATGAAGATGCAGATCTGGAGATGGCCCTCCAGATCTGCTTAAATGCCAAGGTTCAGCGCCCCGGTGTCTGCAATGCCATGGAAACGCTCCTCATCCATGAAAAGGTGGCCCCTGTCTTTCTCCCGCAGGTGGCGCGGGCCCTGGAAGAGGTGGGGGTGAAGCTCAGGGGTTGCCCGGAGACGAGAAAGATCCTTCCTCATATCGAAGCGGCGACGGAAGAAGATTGGTATGCCGAGTACTTGGACCTCATCTTGGCGATAAGGGTGGTGCCTAACCTAACGGAAGCGATGGACCATATTGCCCGCTACGGCTCTAATCACACGGAGGCCATCGTCACCCGAGATTATAGTCGGGCGCAAGAATTTTTGAATAAAGTCCAGTCATCGACCGTCCTCGTGAATGCCTCTACCAGATTCAGCGATGGCTTCGAGTTGGGATTGGGCGCAGAAATCGGCATCAGCACGACGAAACTCCACGCTTACGGCCCCATGGGGGTGGAGGAATTGACGACGACCAAATTCATCGTTTACGGTGAAGGACAGATTAGAACATGAGATGGGGCCTTTTTGGGGGGTGTTTCGATCCCATTCACTACGGACACCTGCGCAGCGCAGAAGAGGTGAGAGAAAAGCTGGGCCTCGAGAAGGTGGTTTTCATACCGACCCGTGTCCCCCCACATAAAGATCCGGCCGGACTAAGTGCTTTCCCTCATCGTTATGAGATGGTAAGGCGGGCCATTGGCAACCACCCTTTCTTTGAGGTTTCCGATGAAGAGGGAAAAAGGGATGGCGTTTCTTACACCGTGGATACCGTTGATTCCTGGCGAAGACAGTGGGGGGAAGAAAAAGGCCTTTTCTTTATCACCGGTCAGGATGCCTTCGATGCCATTCGAACCTGGAAAGAGTGGGAGAGGCTCATCCGGATATGTAACTTCGCGGTTATGACCAGGCCGGGTTCTTTGAGGGGGGATCTTGCTTGCGTTTTAACGCCGGAGGTGGCAGCTTACTTCCAGTACAGCGAAAAGGATGATTGTTACCGGGGGCCGGCCGGCTATGGCATTTATTTCGTTTCCGTGACGTTTCTCGACATCAAAGCCCGCAGCATCCGTAAGATGATAAGGCAGGGGCGTTCCGTTACTTTTCTAACGCCCGATCCTGTAATCAGGTACATCAAGGAAAACAAACTCTACATGGAGGGAGAGGGGGCATGAGGGGAACAATAGCATTGATGGTGGCGGCACTTTTGAGCCTTCCTTGCCCATCGGCGGCCCTTAGGTGCGGGAAGGGCCTTGTTGTGGTGGGTGATATAAAGGCGAAGGTGCTCGCGGAATGCGGGGAGCCGCAATATCGGGAAAAAGTGAGGTTGAAAGAAGACCCCTACCTGGAAAGAAAAGGTGGGAGGAAAAAATCGGGGCGTCACGTGGAACAGTGGACCTACAATTGCGGTGAAGACGATTTTATGTACGTCCTTACCTTCGACGGTGGAAAACTGATTAAGGAGGAACCCGTCGGCCGCGGTAAGGGTGCCTCGAAGTGCCGGGGCAATTAAAGTTCTTTTACCTCCTTCATGTACTTGATCCGGCCTTCCCTCACCATGGTTGTCTTCAGCGCCTCGATCCAAAAACGCATGGCTTCCGCCTTTTTCATCTGCAGCAGGGTTTCTCTGATGGTAGCCTTTTTCTGCGCCAATTCCTGGTCCGTGGGGGGGATCCAATCTTTTAACTGAAGCACGAGGTACCCGTTGCCCGAGGGAATGGGTTTTTCCACCACTCTATTTTGGGGGCTCAGGCGGGAGAGGACCGAATACACGTCCGTGGCACTTCCCAAGTTGGAAGGGGGAGAAGTGACAACAAAAAGCCCCGTTTCCGAAAGGGGCAGGTTTTTCCCCCTAACTATGTTCTCCAGGGTTTCTCCCTTTTTCATCCTTGCAATTATCGCCTCCGCTTCTTGGAAGGCCTGTTTTTTTGCTTCTTCCTCCAGGTACCTTTTCCTGACTTCTTGCTCTACGGTGGCGAAGGGTGGACTGTGGGCCTCTTTTCTGGCCACCACCTGCAGGATGACATAACCATCGTCGGTCGAAAGGACGCGGGATATCTCTTTGGGTGGTAAAGAAAACACGATCTTGGCCAGGTCCCGAATGCCCTTTAGTTCACTAGGCAGGTTATTTTCATCGAAGAAATCGGTCGTTTTTATTTTCAGGTTGTGCTTGGCGGCATAGGCTTCGAAATTTTCCATCTGGTATATTTCATCGTGGGCTTTTTTGGCTTCCCCGTAAGCGATTTGCATGCCCTTTGATTTCTTTATTTCTGCCACGATTCTTTCTTCCGCTACCTTCTCTTTCACCCGCAGGCGGTAATCGTTGATCTCGTCTTTTTCCACCACCACCTTATCCGTATAACAGCTCGCGTAAAAAGGCATGTATCTTACCTGCACGCGGGTGGGAACTCGGAACTCCCCTTCGTGGGCTTTAAAGTATGTTTCTAATGCCGGGCGATCTGGTTTTATGTGACGGGCAAATTCCGATGCTGGGATCTGACATTTGAGTAAGTTTACCTTGGCATTTCGTGATTGGTAGTATTCCTTGATTTCTGCCTCGGTGACGTGAATGCCGTCCAGTATAAGTTCTTCCAACTTGGCGGCAGTTAGGTTCTTTCGCTGCATGTCTTCGAACTCTTCCGGCTTTATCTTGTTTAACCTGAGCATTCTCTGGTAGAGGGCTTCGTCGAAGACGCCGTTTCGTTGAAAAGCGGGGATGGAAGCAATGCTCTTCCTCAGCTCCTCATCCGAGACCTTGATCTTCATTTCCTCCGCCTTTTTCATGAGGAGGGTGTCGTAGATCATCTTGTTTAACACCTGTTCTTTCAGGTTCATGGACCGAATCATTTCCTCGCTGAGGAGTCCGCCGAATCTTTGCCGGTACATGTCTATCAGGTCTTGATATTGACGGTTGAATTCGGCCTGGGTGATTATTTTCCCGTCGATCGAGACGATGGCTTCGGCCCGGTGCCTTCCCCCCATAGATCCGAAATAGAGGACAAAAACGACGATAATGATGCCCAGAAGGACCTTCATCATCCAGTTTCTGGCATGTTTTCTCATCAAGTTGAGCATTTCAACTCCCTCTCGATTGTCTTTAATGTCCCCACATAATATAACCCCGGCCACAAATCAAATATAAAAAGGGTGTGGGAAGGCCTCCTTTTTAAAGGCTGGGTCAAAATAAAAACATTGCCGGACGGCAAAAAATGAGATAAGCAATCGAAAATTTTAGCCATCAAAAATATGGAGGTAGAGGCATCGTGTTTTTCGACTTTATCCTGGGGAAGTTTTCCAACGACTTGGCCATCGATTTGGGTACGGCAAATACGCTCGTCTATGTCAAGGGAAAAGGCATCGTCCTCAATGAGCCCTCCGTGGTTGCTGTTCATCGGGATTCTAAGGGTACGAGAAAGGTCCTGGCCGTAGGTGCGGAAGCGAAGAACATGTTAGGTCGCACACCCGGCAATATTGAAGCCATCAGGCCTTTGAAAGAGGGTGTAATCGCTGATTTCGATACCACCGAAGCGATGCTGAGGTATTTTATCTTGAAGGTGCACAATAGGAGGACTTTGGTGCGCCCCCGGATCATAGTTTCCATTCCCTCGGGCATTACCCAGGTGGAGAGAAGGGCGGTACGAGAGACGGTGGAATCGGCCGGGGCGCGGGAAATATACTTAATCGAGGAGCCCATGGCAGCTGCCATAGGGGCGGGGCTTCCCGTGACGGAGCCGACGAGTTCCATGATCGTTGATATAGGTGGGGGAACGACGGAAGTGGCCGTGATCTCTCTTTCGGGTATCGTTTACTGTAAGTCGCTGCGCGTGGCAGGAGATAAGATCGACGAGGAAATTGTCCAGTACATGAAGCGAAAATACAGCCTTCTTATCGGAGAAAGAACGGGGGAACAGATAAAGATGACGGTAGGTTGTGCCTTCCCGGACAAGGAAATCCAGACGATGGAAGTCCGGGGAAGGGATTTGATCTCCGGCATTCCGAAAACGATCGAGGTCACTTCCGAGGAAATCAGGGAGGCTATTTCGGAACCGGTAAGTTTGATTGTGGATGCCATCAAGGATGCCCTCGAGAATTCCCCTCCCGAACTCGCCGGTGACATTGTGGATCGGGGGATTATGCTTTCCGGTGGTGGGGCGCTTCTCAAAAATTTAGATCGACTCATCAGGGAAGAAACGGGACTGCCCGTGATGGTGGCGGAGGGTCCCCTATCGGCCGTAGCCAGAGGGGCAGGTATTGCCCTCGATCAAATCGACGTGTTGAAAGAAGTGGCGGTAAGGGTTTAAGGAGAGAGGCTCTCGGGTGATTAGGTCGTGACCAGGAAATTTCGCACCCCGATTATCCTGCTCTTCGTAGGGGTGTTCCTTTTCTCTTTTACCGTCTACAATTTTTATCACGACGAGCATGTTTCTTTCTTCCGCCAAATAGTCATCGAGGGCGCTACAATAGTGAGAAATGCCCTCGACTATCCTTTGAAGGCAGCCAAAAATGCCTGGGAGAGGTATATCTTTCTCGTCGGGGTCGTGGAAGAAAACCGGAAATTGAAGAAAGATATCGATCGACTCGTCTCCCAACTCGCAAATTATAAGGAGGCCGATGAGGAGAATAAACGGTTGCGCAGTCTCCTCAAGCTAAGCGAGGAGATCCGCTTCCGACATGTCGTGGCTCGGGTTATAGGTGTCGATAGGAAATCCGTCGTCAAGGCAATGATTATCAATCGCGGCTCTATAGATGGGGTCAGGAAAAATGATCCCGTCATCACGGATCGCGGGCTCGTGGGGCGGGTGACGGAAACCTCTTGGCGGGTGTCGCGGGTTTTACTCTTGATCGATGAGACGAGTAACGTCGATGCTATCGTCCAGAATTCTCGTGTTCAGGGTATAGTGCAGGGAACGGGACATGGCTGTGCGGTCAAGTACGTGGGAAAGGTGGATGAGGTGAAGGTAGGGGATGCCGTAATTACCGCGGGCATCTCGCAAATCTTCCCCAAGGGTCTTCTGATCGGTCACGTAAGCCGGGTAGATTGGAGGGAGGGAGGCATGTTCAAAAAGGTGGAAGTGGATCCGGCCGTAGATTTTTCCCGCCTTGAAGAGGTGATGGTATTGCTCATTCATGATGGTGGGTGATGGTTGCTTATTTTGTCGTGCCCCTCTTCCTTTTTTTGCTGGTAGTAGTCCAGAGTCTTCTGGCGGATGTCTTGTTCCGCGGGCTCTGCCCTTTAGAAATTTCCCTCATTGTCGTAATTTACCTGGCCCGGCGGGTGAATTTATGGAGAGGCGTCATAATTTGTTCCTACTTGGGTTTTCTCATGGATGGTGTCACCGGGACCGTGACGGGTACCTACATGTTCATCTATTTCTTGGTGTTCTGCATCTCTTATTTCGTCTCCCGCCATCTATACGGGGAAGGGGATGGATTCATTATGATGCTCGTATTCTTTTGGGGGGTGGTGGAGGCTTTGCTTCTTCTTTCCTTTAAGTCTATGTTTTTCGGTGCCTTTTCCCTTTCAGGGTGGTGGGGATTAATGTTTCCTCAGGTCATCCCTCTTTGTGTGCTGGGGCCGTTTGTCTTCCGCCTGGCCGATCGATGGGGTATTGTCCATGGATTTAATGAACGGTCGCCTGAACGCCCCTGATCGGCGGGACTACAGGGGTCGCCTTGCCGTATTTTTTGCCCTCGTGATGGTGGCCGGTCTTATCATTTTCGGTCGCTTGTTTTATCTGCAGATTATAAAGGGTGATGAGTATCGCCTGCGCTCCGAGAATAACAGCGTAAGATTGAGGAAGATCAAACCCGTTCGGGGGGTGATCTTTGATGCGAACCGCCGGGTCATAGCCGATAGCGAACCTTCGTTTGACCTTGTTTATCTGCCCAAAAAGAGAGAAAGCATCAAGCCCATATTGGATAGAGTGGAAAACGTCTACCACCGTTACGGCCTAACCCCCCAATTCGACCTTATTCCCTCCGATTACCTACAGCCGTTTGTCCCCGTTCGGTTGGAAAGAAACATTTCCTGGGAAAAAATCGCGATCATCGAAACCAATATCCTCGAATTGCCCGGGGTGGCCGTAGAGCCCACCGCCATCCGCAGCTATAAGGCAGGTGAGATGATAGGGCATCTCGTGGGCTATATCGGGGAAGTAACGCAAGATGAACTCGGGCAGAAGGACTGGGCCAATTGCCGCATCGGGGACATTGTCGGAAAAGGTGGAGTCGAACGGGCTTACGACGTTTATTTGCGAGGCACGAGTGGTGCCGAGCAGGTGGAGGTAAACGCCGTCGGCAAGGTGGTAAGATCGCTGGGCAAAATCGAACCTATACCGGGGTGCAATGTGGTTTTAACCGTCAATTTAGACGCTCAGGAGGCAGCGTGGAGGGCCCTGCAGGGCCGTCCGGGGGCGGTAGTCGCCATTGACGTGAGAGATGGTTCGGTTTTGGCCCTCGTTAGCTCGCCTTCGTTCGACCCCAATCTCTTCTGTGTAGGGATCAGAGCCAAAGAGTGGCAAAAACTGGCGGGTAATCCTTGGCACCCTCTGAAAAATAGGGCCGTCTCTGGTCAGTATCCACCGGGTTCAACATTTAAGCCTTTCGTCGCTTTGGCGGCCCTGGAGGAGAAGGCGATCGAAGAAAATACACGGTTTTTCTGCAACGGGACCTTCCAGTTGGGGACCAGGGCTTATCGGTGCTGGCAAAAACACGGCCACGGTTGGGTAAATCTCCATCGAGCCATAGTCGAGTCCTGTGATGTGTATTTCTACAACTTAGGAAAGATTTTAGGGGTTGATCGCATGGCCAAATACGCGAAGATGTTTGGGCTGGGAGAACCCACGGGGATAGATTTACCTTGGGAGAAGGGGGGGCTTATCCCCACCAAGCAATGGAAGTGGGAAAGGATGAAAAAGCCGTGGCATTTGGGGGAATCGATTCCTGTCGCTATCGGTCAGGGTTACGATTTGGTGACCCCCCTTCAGCTCGCGGTAGCCTATGGGGCCATAGCCAATGGGGGCATCGTCTATAAACCTCATGTGGTGAGACAGATCGAAGAACCGGATGGGCGCGTCATTAAATCGTTTGCCCCAGAGATAAAGAGAAAAGCGGCTATTTCGCCTGAGGCCCTTTCTGTTGTCCGGCGTGGGTTATGGGGGGTGGTGAATGAAGGGGGAGGAACGGGGCAGGCGGCCCGGCGGCTGACCAAGGATGTGGCCGGGAAGACGGGAACGGCCCAGGTAATAAGTCAGCCGGAGCGGGGGCGCACCCTATCTGCCCGTTTTCGAGACCATGCCCTTTTCGTTTGTTTTGCCCCTTACGAGCATCCAGAAATTGCCGTTTCCGTCATCTTAGAAAATGCGGGTCATGGCGGGGCGGTGGCGGCCCCGGTGGCCAAGGCCGTAATTGACGCATACTTTGCAAGTCAAAAGCATCTGCATTAATCATGGGAAAGAATCAGGTGAACAGGGGTACCCGTTTGGATCCCGAATTTATCCGCCGCGCTTCCTAAGGGGGCAAATAGTTCCAAAAACCCCGCGCTGTTGAACAGGCAGGCCAACTCCTCGGAAGTATCCGTGTAAAATCGGGCGGGTTTAATGACCCTCTCCTTGAGAAGGACGTGCTCCACCTTGAACCCGAAAGGCACGTCTTTTTCCGAAAGGTTGGTAATGGCATTCCCGAATCGATCGATGTATATCACCTCGCCAGTTAGGCGGTTTTCTTCTCTCAGGGGTCGATGTACGGATATGATGGTGAGATCCTCTACTTCCGGGCCGAATTCGGCCATATCTACGCCCCTTGCCAACCTTGCGGCAACGGGAGCAAATACATCTCGTCCGTGAAAAGTCTGACTTATCGGGTGTTTGAGAATGGGTAGGTGGGTTATGCTTACGGCGCGGTATTTGCCTTTTTCCTTTTCTAGGATGGACGAAAAGATGCCATTATCGGGTCCGACAAAGAAGTGTTGATATGCAGAAACGATGACCCCTCGACGGCCGGATCCTACCGTCGGATCTACCACGGCCAGGTGCACGGTCCCGGTGGGGAAATAAGAGAAAGAGATGCCCAGGATAAAGGAAGCGCAGGTTATGGACTGGGGCGGCACTTCATGGGTAATATCCACGATCGTTACGTTGGGATTCACCGATAGAATAACCCCTTTCATTTGCGCCACGTAAGGGTCAGAAGTGCCAAAATCTGTCGTCAGGGTAACGATCATGGAAGGCTTACGCCAAAGGGAAAACACCCCTATTTCTAAAAAATGGTAGTCCCAAGGGGAGTTGAACCCCTGTTTCCGGCGTGAGAGGCCAGCGTCCTAACCACTAGACGATGGGACCTTATCCTTGATGAGGGCCATCTTCTATGAAATTAAAGGGCAAAAGTCAAGGTCGATTTTATCCGGCGGTCGCATCTATATACTGAACGGCTGTCTCTAAGCGCTTCAAAACCCTATTTTGCCCCAGGGTCAGCATCACCTCGTCGAGCCCCGGGCTTACCGTTCTGCCCGTGAGGGCCACGCGTAAAGGTTGGGCAATGACCTTAAGTTTGATGCCGTTTGCTTCCGTGAAGGTGTGGAAGAATTTTTCCAGGCCGGTCTTCGAATAATCCGTCCATGATCTTAAACTATCGGCCAAGGCCACGAAATAGGGTCTTACTTGCCTTGTGAGATATTTAGAGGCCGTCTCCTCATCGTAGGTCAAGTCTTCAACGAAATAAAAGGCCGCCTGCTCGGTCATTTCTATGAGGGTTTTGGCGCGGGGTTTCAAGTCTTGAATAATTTTTTTTAGGTAGTTTTCGTCGGAAAGATCGTAGCCTTTCTTTTCCCAGAAGGGTTTCACCCTCTCGAGAAGCTTATCCAAGGGATATTCGCGAATGTAATGCTGATTTAGCCAAAGGAGTTTGTCCGGGTTGAAGACGGCCGGTGACTTTCCAACCCCATCCAGATCGAAGTAGGCGATGAGTTCATCGAGAGAGAAAATTTCCTGATCCCCGTGCGACCAGGAAAGGCGGACGAGATAATTTACCAGGGCTTCCGGCAAGTAGCCCATTTCTTTGTAGGCCATAACCGATGTGGCGCCGTGGCGTTTGCTTAAGCGTGTTTTGTCGGCGCCCAAGATCATGGGGACGTGGGCAAATTTTGGAACGGGGAAACCTAAGGCTTCGTATAGGAGGATCTGGCGGGGAGTGTTGTTTACGTGGTCGTCTCCACGAATCACGTGGGTAATTTTCATCAGGGCATCGTCCACGACGACGGCAAAGTTGTAAGTAGGGTATCCGTCGGAGCGCTGGATAACCAGATCGTCAAGCTCCTCGTTTTGAAAAACAATGTCTCCCTTTATGAGATCGTGAACGATGGTGACGCCTACTTCCGGGGAACGGAAACGGACGACGGCACCAGGAGTTTCGGGCAGATTGCGATCCCGACATGTTCCATCGTATTTGGGTTTCTTGCCTTCCGCCAGGGCTTGTTTTCTCTTCTTTTCTAACTCCTCCGGCGTGCAAGTACAGAAGTAGGCCTTGCCTTCCCTGATGAGTTTGGCCACCATTTCTCGGTAGGTGTGGATTCTCTCTGCCTGAAAATAGGGACCTTCGTCCCAGGTGAGGCCAAGCCACGTCATGGCGTCGAGGATGGCCCGGGTGGATTCTTCTGTTGACCTGAGCTGGTCGGTGTCTTCGATCCGCAAGACAAAGACGCCCCCGTGATGGCGGGCATAAAGCCAGTTGAACAAGGCCGTCCGCGCCCCACCGATATGTAAATAACCCGTTGGGGAAGGGGCAAATCTGGTTCTTACCAAAGGTTTGCTTTCCATTTTCTTAAGTAAACAAAAACCCCTGTCGCCACGGGGTCTATTTCTATATAGGTTTCACGGGACTGACTTGTCAAGATTTAAATTGTGCTTGACAAGCTTCGCATTTTGTAATTAATCCCACAAATTCATAGTGGATCGAGCGAGGCAATTAATAAGTGAAGATTATAGTTTCGTGTCTACCGGCGGAGGGCTTGCGCTTACCCATCACCCTGGAACAGGGTTGGTTAGAGGGGACGTTTGCCGAGTTCGGAGATGAGATTTCTTGTTCCGGCCCGGTGAAGGTTTCGGTAGAGGTAAGAAAGATGGGCACCACGGTGGTCATTAACGGTTCAGTTTCGACGCGGCTCATCTTGCCCTGTGCCCGGTGTTTGGAGCCCGCCGATTTTCCCATCGATGCCGACTTCCGTTACGTCATGGTGCCGGAACCTTCAAGGTACCAGGCAGATATGGAGTTAACCGCCGAAGATATAGAATACGGATACTATGCGAACGATTGCATCGATCTCTTGCCCCTTGTCTATGAGCAGATTTGTCTGCAGCTACCGATGGTCGTCCTTTGTCGGGAGGACTGCCGGGGTATCTGTCCTCATTGCGGGCAGAATTTGAACTACGGAGTCTGCACCTGCCGGGAGGAGGAGATAGATGTGAGGTGGTCGCAATTGAAAGGTTTAGTAATCGAAAAGGCCAATAACAGCTAAGAGGTAAAAGGTCATGCCAAATCCAGTAAAGAGACATTCCAGAACGAGAAGAAATCAGAGGCGGGCTCACGATTTCCTTGCGAGTCCCCCCGTTTCGCGATGTCCTCAGTGTGGCAGCCCCAAGTTGCCTCATCGGGCATGCGCCCAATGTGGTTACTATAAGGGTCGGGAAGTAATAGCCGTCGAGAAGGGAGAATGATCATCGATCTCCACGGCCGGGTGGCTTTGGTTTCTGGTGCCTCGCGGGGCATCGGTCGGGCGGTTGCCGTAAAACTGGCCCGGTCAGGTGCCTTTACCTACGTGAATTTTGTGAGTAATGAAGAGGCGGCGCGAGAAACCATGAAGATGATCCATGAGCAAGGGGGAGAAGGCGATCTGCTGAAATTCCCCGTCGAAGACCGCTTGGCCGTGGGAGAGGCCGTAAGAAAAATTATCGAGGAAAAGGGGCGGATTGACATTCTCGTCAATAATGCGGGCATCTGGATGGGGGGCCCTTCTTTAAGATTAAGGGCAGAGCAGTGGAAGAGGGTAATGGAGGTGAATCTGGAGGGGACCTTCAACTTAATTCAGGCCTCTGTACGGGCTATGATGAAGCAGAGATGGGGCAGGATTATCAATATAAGTTCCGTTATTGCCTTGAGCGGTAATAGTGGCGATGCCCTCTACGGGGCATCCAAGGCCGGGATCGTGGGAATGACGAAGTCTCTCGCGCGGGAGTTTGCGTCCCGTAATATATGTGTCAATGCCGTTGCCCCAGGGTTCATCGAGACGGACATGACAAAAGACATCCCGGAAGAAATGAAGCGGGCCATGTGCGATATGATTCCCTTAAGGAGGCTGGGGCGGGCGGATGACGTGGCTGGCATGGTCGCTTTCCTATCTTCGGAGGAGGCCTCTTATATAACGGGGCAGGTAATCCACATAAACGGTGGTTTATATATGTAGTTACTGCACATTACAATGGAGGATGCAAGGTATGACGTTGGAAGAAAAAGTCATAGATATCATTGTGGAGCAGTTGGGCGTAAGTAGAGAGCAGTGTGTCTTGGAGGCATCATTCATAGAAGATTTGGGAGCGGATTCTCTGGATATCGTGGAGCTCATCATGGAAATGGAGGAAAACTTCGGCATTCAGATTGCGGATGAGGAGTTGGAGCAGATTAGGACGATTAAAGACGTGATCGACTTCCTCCGTTCCAAGGGGGTCAAGTAGGGGGATTTATATTGAGAAGGCGGGTGGTTGTTACCGGAGCCGGGGTACTTACCCCGGTAGGCAACGATGTCACTAAGATGTGGGAAGCCGTTTGCCAAGGCAAATCCGGCGTCGGCCCCATTACGAAATTCGATCCCACCTATCACGACACGAAAATAGCAGGGGAAATAAAAAACTTCGATCCCCTGGCCCATGTGAACAAGAAGGAATTGAGGCGGCTGGACGATTTCATTATTTACACCCTGGCGGCGGCGGATATGTTGATGGCCGAGACGGGATTTGTCGCCTCCGGGGAATTGGCCGAGAGAACGGGGGTGATCATCGGCTCGGCCATTGGAGGGGTGGCCTCCATCGAAGAAGAAAAGGAAACGTTAATGAACCACGGCCCGGGGAAAATTTCTCCTTTTGCCATCCCGGCTATTTTAGGCAATCTGGCCGCAGGGCAAGTGTCCATCCGTTACAACCTTAAAGGCCCGATCGAATGCCCCGCGATGGCCTGTGCGGCAGGGGCCTATGGGATAGGTAGGGCCTTTCACGCCATTGCCTATGGCTATGCGGATGCCATGGTGGCAGGGGGTGTTGATGCCGCGGTGACCCCTCTTTCCGTAGCCGCTTTCAATGCTATGCGGGCCCTTTCCCGAAGAAACGAAGAACCAGAAAAGGCAAGCCGGCCTTTCGATCAGGGTAGGGACGGGTTCGTCATTGCCGAGGGGTGTGGCCTGGTTTTACTTGAAGAGCTGAATCAAGCCCTGAACCGCGGGGCCAAAATATACGCTGAAATCGTGGGTTTTGCTTCGACAAGCGATGCTTATCACATGGCCGCGCCGCCACCGGGGCACGAAGGGGCAGCCCGCTGCATGCGGGAGGCGCTGGCCGATGCGGGGGTGGGGCCGGATGAGGTTGACTACATCAATGCCCACGGTACATCCACTCCTCTCAACGATCTTTATGAGCTCCAGGCAATAAAGTCCGTCTTCGGGGATCATGCGCCTCGGCTTGCCATCAGTTCCACGAAGTCTGTCATGGGCCACCTTTTAGGTGGGGCCGGCGGCGTGGAGGCGGTCATAACCGTAAAGGCCATCTGCGAAGACTTTGTTCCTCCAACGATCAATCTCGATTCACCGGATCCGGAAGTGGGGGATTTGGATCTGGTGCGTAATCGGGGCGTGAAGAGGGACGTAAGGGTGGCCATGTCCAATAGCTTCGGCTTCGGCGGTGCCAACGCCGTCCTCGTTTTTAAAAAGTATCAGGATTAATCGAGTGATGAATGTTATAATGGGTGCCGATCACGCCGGGTTCCGTCTGAAGGAAGCGGTGAAGGAGGTTCTTGCCTCTCTGGAGGTTAAAGTGACGGATGTGGGAACCATGAGCGAAGAGCCGTGTGATTATCCGGACTTTGCGGTGGAGGTGGCGAAGCGCATCTCCCGGGGAGAATTCAACCGTGGCATCCTGGTGTGCGGCTCGGGTGCCGGGATGGTGATCGTAGCCAACCGGTTTCCACAGGTGAGGGCCGTTAACTGTTTGACCGAGGAAATGGCGCGGCTGGCACGCCTGCACAATGATGCAAACGTGCTGGTCTTGGCAGGCCGGCTTTTGGATATTAAACGGGCGGAAGGGATCCTCCGCGTCTGGTGGTCGACGCCGTTTGCCGGTGATAGACATGCGCGGAGATTGGAGAAGATAACGATGATTGAGGAAAAAATATGTCAAGGGAGGTTGTGATTTGTATTTAGAGCAGGTGGACCCCGAGGTTGCCCAGGCGATCAGGGCAGAAGCGAAAAGGCAGGCGGGGAAACTCGAGATGATTGCCTCAGAAAATTTTGTCAGCGAGGCGGTATTAGAGGCCCAAGGTAGTGTGATGACCAACAAGTACGCCGAGGGTTACCCCGGAAAGAGGTATTACGGCGGTTGCGAGTACATGGACGTCGTCGAGAACCTGGCCATAGAGAGATGCAAAAGGCTCTTCGGCTGCGATCATGTAAACGTTCAGCCTCATTCGGGAACGCAGGCCAATATGGGGGTGTATTTTGCCGTCCTCAAACCCGGCGATACCATTTTGGGAATGAACCTTTCCCACGGCGGCCACCTCTCCCACGGCAGCCCGGCCAATTTTTCCGGTCGTTTATACAATGTGGTTGCCTACGGGGTAAGCCGTGAGACGGAGACCATTGACTTTAACGAAGTGGAAGAACAGGCCAAAAAATATCAGCCCAAACTCATCGTTGTGGGAGCCAGTGCCTATCCGCGTGTAATAGATTTTATCCGGTTCAGAGAGATCGCCGATATGGTAGGGGCCATGGTGATGGCCGATATAGCCCATATCGCCGGACTGGTGGCGACCGGTCTTCACCCCTCACCGGTGCCCGTTTGTGAATTCGTTACTTCCACGACTCATAAGACCCTCCGGGGGCCTCGGGGTGGCATCATCATGTGCCGCCATGATTTCGCCAGTGTGATCAACAGCCGTGTTTTCCCCGGCATGCAGGGAGGGCCTCTCATGCACGTCATAGCCGCGAAGGCCGTCGCCTTCAAGGAGGCCCTGTCAGAGGAGTTCAAGGACTACCAAAGGCAGATTGTGAAGAATGCGAAAAAACTGGCCCAGGTTCTTATGGAAGAAGGATTCCGTTTGGTATCGGGAGGTACGGATAATCACATGATGCTCGTAGATCTCACGCCTCAGGGCATAACGGGGAAAGATGCGCAGGAAGCCCTGGATCGGGCGGGGATTACCGTTAATAAAAACGGCATTCCCTTCGATACGAAGGGGCCGACCGTCACGAGTGGGATTCGGATTGGCACCCCGGCCCTAACCACGCGGGGCATGAAGGAAGAGGAAATGGAGATCATAGGTCACTTCATCTCGACCATTTTGAAAAATATAGATAACGAGACCGTAATCGAGAGGATTCGAAAAGAGGTGAGTGCCCTGTGTGCCAGGTTTCCTCTCTATCCGGAAAGGCAGTGATGCGTCCCGAACAGGAGATAAGAAAACGACCTGATTGGGATACTTATTTTATGGACATTGCCGACCTCGTTGCGACGAGGTCTACCTGCCTGAGGCGGGCGGTGGGAGCCGTCCTGGTAAGGGATAAAAGAATTCTCGCAACAGGGTACAACGGTGCCCCTTCCGGGCTCAAGCATTGTCTGGAACTCGGCTGCCTCCGAAAGGAGAAGAATGTGCCTTCCGGGGAGCGCCACGAACTTTGTCGGGGGCTTCATGCGGAGCAGAATGCCATTATCCAGGCGGCCCTGCACGGAGTAAGCACGAAAGATGCGACTATGTACTGTACCAATCATCCGTGCAGCATATGTGCAAAGATGATTGTCAACGCGGGCATTATCTCGGTCGTCGTCAAGGAGAGTTACGCCGATAAACTGGCCGAAGACATACTTCGTGAGGCAGGAGTAGAGGTCAGGACATTATGAAATGCCCCTTTTGCCAGTACGATGAGGACAGGGTCATCGATTCACGCTTGAGCAAAGATGGTAGTGCCATCCGTCGCCGCCGGGAGTGTCTGGGATGTGGGAAGCGTTTTACCACCTACGAGGTGGTAGAAGACGTAATGCCCATGGTGGTGAAGAAAGATGGAAGGAGAGAGCCTTTCGATCGCATGAAGATAAAGATGGGCTTGATGAAAGCCTGTGAAAAACGCCCCATCAGCGTCGATGAAATAGAAGGGATCGTGGAAAGGGTAGAGAGGGCTTGCCAGGGCACACCGGGCAGGGAAGTTTCCACCTCCTTCATCGGGGAACGCGTGATGGAAGAACTGCGTCATCTCGATGGGGTGGCGTACGTGCGATTTGCATCTGTTTACCGGGAATTCAGAGATGTGAGCGATTTTATGGAAGAGCTCAAGGATCTTTTGAAACGAAAGAGGGGATAACTTGTTCACAGGCATCATTCAGTTTACGGGTCAAGTAAGGAGATGGGATCGCTCGGGGCGGATCGCCCGTCTGGAGATAGAGACGGCGGGTGAGATCGGCGATGTTAAAATAGGGGATAGTATAGCGGTAAACGGCGTGTGCCTTACCGTCATAGGTATCTCGAGCTCTGTATTTCAAGTCGAGGTTTCGCAAGAGACCCTCTTGCGTTCCACCATCGGGGAGTTAAAGATGGGTGAGATGGTAAATCTCGAAAAAGCCTTGCGCCCCATGGATTTTTTAGGCGGGCATATCGTGCTTGGTCACGTGGATGCCGTGGGCGTAATCAAGGAAAAGACGGAGAAGCCCGGCGCCCTGATAATAGGCGTGGAGGTGCCGGAAGAGATGGTAAAGTACATCGTGGAAAAGGGTTCCATAAGTGTCGATGGTATCAGCCTCACCGTAAATTATTGTCAGGGGAGGGTATTTTATGTCAATATCATACCCCATACCGCTCGGGTGACGACCCTGGGTCGGAAGCGTCCGGGCGAGCGGGTGAACATCGAGGTGGATATCATTGGTAAATATGTGGAAAAGCTGATAGAAAGAAAAGAAAAGGGAATTGATGAAAAATTCCTCGCAGAACACGGTTTTTTGAGGTGATCATATGCCGGTAAGTACCATTGAAGAAGCCATTGAAGATATAAGAAACGGGAAGATGGTCATTCTCGTAGATGATGAGGATCGGGAAAACGAGGGTGACTTGTGCATGGCCGCTGAATTCGTGACGCCGGAGGCCATTAATTTCATGGCCCGTTATGGCAGGGGCCTCATCTGTTTGACCTTGACGGAGGAACATGCCGACCGTTTGGGCCTTACGCCCATGGTGAGGGACAACAAGTCGAGGTTCGGGACGGCCTTCACCGTGTCCATTGAAGCCAAGAGGGGTGTTACGACCGGTATTTCGGCGGCCGATCGGGCAACCACCATCAGAACGGCCGTAGCCGACGATGCCAAGCCAGAAGATCTGGTGAGCCCCGGTCATGTGTTCCCTATCCGGGCCAGGAAGGGGGGCGTGTTGGTAAGAACGGGCCAGACGGAGGGCTCCGTGGACTTGGCGAGGCTCGCTGGGTTGAAACCGGCCGGGGTGATTTGCGAGATTATGAAGGATGACGGAACGATGGCCCGCATGCCGGATTTAGAGGTTTTTGCCCGGGAGCACGGCTTGAAGATCGTGACCATTGCCGATCTTATAAACTTTCGGCTCAAAAACGAATCCCTCATTCATCGGGTAGCGGAGGCGACTTTACCCACCAGATACGGGGGCATGTTCCGCATCATTGTTTACGAAAACGACGTGGACGATTACCAACACATCGCGTTGACGAAAGGGGAAATTCATCCGGAAGACGAGGTGCTCGTCCGGGTGCATTCTGAGTGCTGCACGGGCGACATATTCGGATCCCTCCGGTGTGACTGCGGAGACCAGTTGAAACGGGCGATGGAGATGATCGAAGAAGCCGGCAAGGGCGTCATCGTCTACATGCGGCAAGAAGGTCGGGGGATCGGCCTTGTAAATAAAATAAAGGCCTATGCCCTGCAAGATCAGGGGAGGGATACGGTCGATGCCAATCTGGAATTGGGATTCAAGGCGGACTTAAGGGATTACGGTATCGGCGCCCAGATTCTTGCTGACCTGGGGGTGAGGAAGATGAGGCTTATGACCAACAATCCCAAGAAAATCATTGGCTTGGATGGCTACGGCCTGAAGATTGTGGAGCGAGTGCCCATCGTCATAAGTCCCACGGAAACTAATGCCCACTACCTCCAGACGAAAAAGGAGAAGTTGGGGCATTTAATCTAAAATCGAGGAGCGCATATGGCTAATGTAATTGAAGGCAAAATCGTTGCGAAAGGCATGAAGTTTGCCGTCATTGCCAGCAGATTCAACGACTTCATAAGCGGACGGCTGGTGGAAGGGGCCTTGGATGCCCTCATCAGGGCAGGGGCCGAGGAGAAAGATATTGATGTTTACAAGGTGCCGGGGGCTTTTGAGTTGCCGCTGGCGGCAAAGAGGATCGGTCAGATGGGGAAATACGATGCCGTGATCTGCGTGGGGGCCTTGATTCGCGGGGCCACGCCTCATTTCGACTATATCAGTGCCGAAGTAACAAAAGGTATAGCTAATGTAAGCCTTGAGCTGCAGAAACCCGTTTCTTTCGGTATTCTGACGACGGATACGATCGAGCAGGCCATTGAGCGTGCCGGGACCAAGGCCGGCAATAAAGGATGGGATGCAGCGATTGCCGCCGTGGAAATGGTAGATCTCTTTAGGAAATTGAAGTAAGGAGTATGCACCGAAGGCGAAAGGCCAGGGAAGCAGCCCTCCAGGTTCTTTACGGATTGGACATGACAAAAGATAGCGCGGAAGAAGCGATGGCCTTGTTCTGGGACATGGGGGCTTATGCAGAAGATAGGGAAGACACCGTTAGGTATTCACGCCAGGTGAAGCCTTTTGCCACCCATCTGGTCTTGGGTACTTGGCAGCACCGCAGGGAAATCGATCACCTGATTGCCCAATACTCGGAGCACTGGTCTTTAGGACGCATCTCCTGTGTAGATAGATCCATCCTTAGACTGGCCATATTCGAGATGCTTTACTGCGACGACATTCCCCCCAAGGTTTCCATAAACGAGGCCATCGATTTGGGGAAGCTATACGGGACCGAGAATTCGAGTGCCTTTATAAACGGTATCTTGGATGCCCTTTACAACCACCTCGAGAAAAGAGATGAGAAGCGATAAAATTTCTTGACAATCTTGGTTGGGGTGGTAAAAGGCACCCCAAGCGGTGATTTAAGGGTAACTTGCTCCGCTTTATAAATGTGCTAAAGCACCGAAACAAAGAATTTTTGGACCCGTGCTTTGGCACGGGTTTTTATTTTATGCCAAGGAGAATAGAAAATGCAGATTTCATCGGAAAGTATCAAGGTCGGTCATCCTGACATCGTCGCGGACATGATTGCGGCCCACATCATCGCCGCCATTCTGGATGAGGAGGCCAAATTAGGTCTCTCCCTCGAAAACATGCCTCACTGCGGTTTGGAAGTATTCTTAGGGAAAGGGCTTTGCATCGTGGGGGGGGAGGTAAGGACCCGGGTGTGCGTGGATGTGGGTGATATAGTTCGGAAGACTGTTCTGTCCATCGGTTACGACGATACCGCCAAGGGGTTAAATGGCCACTTGATGGGGGTCCTCAATGCCATCATTCCCCAATCACCGGATATTAACTTGGGGACGAGTTGCCTGCTCAATAAAAATAGGGAGATAGGTGCGGGCGACCAGGGTATTATGTACGGGTTTGCCTGTGATGAAACCCCGGAGTTGTTACCCCTTCCTTACGTCCTTGTGAACAAACTCATGCGGGCCTTTGAGGATTGCGGGGACCCCGTTTTCGCGCCCGATGGCAAGGGGCAGGTGTCGATTGAGTACGACGAACGGACGGGGAGACCCGTGCGGCTCGTAAAGGTTTTGATGTCCAATGCTGTCGATTACCGTTTTGTCAAAGGTGCCAAGGGGAAGGTAAAGGAGAAGGCTAAAAAAATAGCCTTTTCCGCCTTGGACGAGTGGGTGGACAGAAAAACGGAATTTCTCTTCAATCCTACCGGCGAATGGCAGGCCGTGAACTCATGCAGTGCCGCCGATTCGGGTGTTACGGGGAGGAAGCTGGTAGTGCAATTCTACGGCGGCTATCCTGGTGCCCAGTTAGGAGGAGGGTCGGTGGTGAATAAAAGCCCGGAGAAAGTGGATTGTTCCGCTGCCTTTGGTACGAGGTACGTGGCGAAGAATATCGTGGCTGCCGGTTTGGCCAAGAAGTGCTCCGTTCAGGTAGCTTATGCCATCGGCATCGCCCGCCCCTTTTCTATCTATGTAAATACTTTCGGGACAGGCGTAATCCCCGACAAAAAGCTCTCGCAGGTGGTGGCTCAGGTATTCGACCTGACTCCCGCGGGTATGATTACCCGTTTCGATCTTTTGCAGGGGGATATCTATCGTCGCATCCCTCGGACCCTGTTCCTCGACGACTATCCCTGGGAAAAAACGGACATGGCAGACGTGCTGGAAAAAGAGGTCAAGCGCCTTTAGAACTAAATACGCTTGTCTTTTAAGAAGATAGGGGCCGTAGGCTTCTTCTGACCACGTCGTGTGGGTTGTAATGCATGTTGACCGCGGGTAAGGGTGCGCCTTTTAACTATTTGATAATGCGTTTATATTTTTTGCAAAAATTAAACGCGCCGAAAAATGCCTTGACATGAAAATGACGTTTTGCTTAAAGGGTATTAGATAGCTATTCTGGAGGCAGGAGGGGCCTCAGGGGAATGATTTTATGGGTTAGTTTTTCCCCTAAACCCATAGGGGGGGGAATTGAAAAAGCGCCGTCATATTGCTTCGACTTTGCGAAAACTAAGGGATCGCACGTAAAGTGCCATCCCTTTTTTATTTTTCGAGAAAGGAGGTGAATTTTTCCATCTCAATGCCACGCACTTGCGGGGCATCAAAGGTTCAAAAATCAATTCCATAATTGTTCCCATAAAATAATCGAAGGGGGGCAAGGAAAGAGGGTTACAGCTATGGAGATGTTAGTTACCTATGTACAGCAGGTTTTAATCTATGGTTTTGTTCTCGGGGCGATTTATCTTCTCATCTCCCTGGGATTTTCTCTCATCTGCGGTGTTCTCAGGATCTTCCATCTGGGATACGCCTACATCTTTCCCGTTACCGTTTATTGTACGTGGATGTTCATGAAAGAGTTCGGCTGGGGGCTCGTTTCGTCCATGTTAGGGATGGTGGTAATCCAGTTTGTTTTAGCCTGGATTATATATATCGGGATCATAAAGCGTTACATCGAACGGGAAGAAATACAGCTGACCGGGCTTTTGCTGGTGGCCCTGATAGTGGAGCAGGTGGCCAATTACTTTTATCCCATTCAGGAAGCCGTTTACCTCTCCACTACCTTAAAGGAGGGAACCGTAACCATCGGCTCGGTCGTAATCCCCTGGCAGCTCCTCTTGGGGGGGATTATCTCTCTTGTCATGACCGGCCTCTTTATCCTCTTTTTCCTCAAGACGAAAGAGGGCATGGCGGTAAGGGCTATTTCTCAGAACATATACACCTCCGAGATCGTGGGCATAAACGTGGAAGTACTTTACGTATTCATCATGATGGTCGTGCTTCTACCCGTCATTATCGGGATGTTGCTGGTGGCGCCCATATGGAACGTGGAACCCGGGATGGGATGGTTGTACCAGACGACGGCCATTTTGGTTGCTGTTCTCGGGGGGTTGGGAAATATAAAGGGAACGATTCTGGCAAGTTTCCTCATCGGGCTAACCCATGCCGTCATGTGTAATATCTTGGGAGAGCCGAGATTCATGAACTTATCGGCGCTGGTTCTCGTCATGATAATCTTAGTGATCAGGCCTCAAGGACTGGCAAGGAGTGAGAGCATATGGTAGACATCGAACTCAAAAGAGAAAGAATCGTCATCCGTTACAAGGATAAGAAGTGGGATTGGATATTAGAGCCGCGTTACTGGCGTAACGCCATACTCTGGACGCTGGTTCTCCTCATTTTCCCCGCCGTTTGCTATTTCGTGAGCCCCGGCTTGATCAACACCATGATCAATGCCAACATATATTCCGCGATTGCCATCCCTCTGGGGCTCATGACCATCGGCACGGGCCGGATGAATTTCGGTCCCAACTTCTATATTGGTGTGGGTGGGTATACGGCGGCCCTCTTGAGTATCGCTTACGGCTGGGGGCCTCTTATGACCCTACCTTTTGCGATTTTTACGTCCATCGTTTCGGCCCTCGTTTTCAGCCCCCTCGTGATCATTGCCCGGGGTCTTTACTACGTGCTCCTCACGTTGCTCCTCCCTCTCGTGTTCCTGGAGGTGACCTTCATTTATTCCGACACCTTTAAGGGGGATACGGGTCTCTTCGGTATCGTTCCCCTCGTCGATACGGGAAATGCGAAGATTAACTTCCTCATCGTCGCCTACCTTTCTCTCACCATTATGCTCGTCTACCTCCTGGCGATAAACAAGATCCTAAAGTCCCGTTACGGTCTCATCATGGCCACCATTAACGACGACGAAGATGTGGCCCACGGGATAGGCGTAAATATAAACAAGGTGAAAATCATTTCCTTTGTTGCCGCCTCGGGCATGATAGGTATCATGGGGTGGTTTTACGCCCATTATTTCAGCTCCTTTGCGGGCATTACGTATCTTCCCCTTACCTTCATGTTGAAGATCCTCCTCGTCATGATGATCGGGGGACGCGCCCAGATCTTCGGCTGTGTTGTGGGCGGGTATTTCGTGGCCTTTTTGGAGACCTTCCTCATCCGCTACTTAGGCCCCACCCAGCCCATCATCTTCCCCGTGATTCTTATGATTTTCCTCTTCACTTTACCGGAGGGATTGTTCGGTATCTGGCGCAAGCGACGGTATCGTGAATATCTCCCCACCCTGCACGTTCGGAGGTAAGGACATGAAGGACATTCTCAGGGTAAGAAACCTAAACAAGAATTTCGGCGGCATCGTGGCCGTGCGCGATTTATCTTTCGAGATAAGAGAAGGCGAAACGTTGGGATTCATCGGACCCAACGGAGCGGGAAAATCGACGGTAGTAAACATACTTTCCGGTCTCATACCGGCCGATAGTGGTGAAGTGGAATTAGACGGGGTGAACATAACCCACATGAAACCGTATCAAAGGGCCCGTCTGGGATTGGCGAGAACCTACCAGATTCCGCGGCCTTTTCCTGAGCTCACCGCCCTGGCGAGCGTGACGGTAAGTGCCCTCTGTGGGAAGAAACGTAAGAATCAGAGTTTTGAAGATGCGGCGGTCGAGGCAACCCACTATCTCGAATTCGTAGGCTTGTTCAGCAAGCGAAACATCCTGGCGAGAGACCTCACCTTCTATGAACTACGCATGTTGGAGCTGGCCCGTGCCCTCGCCACTACTCCCAAGATTCTATTCATTGACGAAGTTATGGCGGGTCTCAATCCCGGTGAGGCAAACCGGGCGGTGAAGATGATAGCCAAGGCCAAGGAACAGTTCGGATTGACGATTTTCTGGATTGAGCACGTCATGGCCGTCCTCGTTGAAGCGGCGGATAGAATCGTGGCCATTAACTACGGGGCCAAACTGGCGGAGGGTACGCCGGACGAGGTGGTGAATAACGATGCGGTAATTGAAGCCTATCTCGGTAGGGGGTGGAAAGAGTATGCTTGAGGTAAATAATATCAACGTCGCTTACGGTGTGATACCTGTTCTGCATAATGTTAGTTTCAACGTGCGGGAAGGTGAGATCGTTACCATTTTGGGTTCGAACGGAGCGGGGAAGACGACTATTCTCAATACCATTCAGGGCTTTCTGAAGAGTTCGTCGGGAAGCGTGATTTTCCGCGAGCAAAACATCCTGGGACTTCCGCCTCACAAGATAGTGGAGATGGGGATTGTCCAGGTACCGGAAGGGGCAAAGACTTTTCCCTACATGACGGTGAAGGAAAATCTCCTCTTGGGGGCTTATCGTGGCAATTCCTGGAAGGTGAGGAAGGAGAGAATGGAATTCGTTTACCGTCTGTACCCCAGGTTGAAGGAGCGGTCGAATCAGGCCGCCCGGCTGCTTTCGGGAGGAGAGCAGCAAATGCTGAAGATTGCCCGGGGGCTCATGTCAAATCCTCAACTTATGATGGTGGATGAACCTTCCATCGGGCTGGCCCCCATTATTGTGGATGCCGTCTATGAAACGCTGACCAAGCTGAGGGAGACGGGGATTACGATCCTGCTTACAGAGCAAAATGCCCTGCGCGCCCTTAGGCTCGCCGATCGTGGATACATCCTTCAGGACGGCCACATCGTGCTGGAGGATACGGCGAGTAATTTGATGAAGAACGATTTAGTGAAAAAGGCATATTTGGGGAGATAATGGATATGGAAGACTACTTCGATTACACAGCCAAACTTTTTGATCAGTCCGCAATCATGGGAAAGCCCGAGGCCCTCCAAGGCATTCGCGTCCTGGACTTTTCCCACGTCATTTTCGGTCCCACGGCGGCCAGAATCCTCGGCGATTACGGGGCCGAAGTTATCAAATTGGAATTGCCTTATTACGGAGATTTGTGGCGTCCCGCTACCTATTGGGGAAAGTACTGGAAGCACTCCAATCCCATCTGGCACAGTGTGACCAAGAATAAGTACTTTATAACGGTAAATTTGAGGCTTCAGCAATCGAAAGACCTCATCTACCGGATGGCAGAAAAGGCCGATGTGGTCATCGAAAATTTCGCCCCCGGTACGGCAGAAGCCTGGGGTCTGGGGTACAGCCAGATGAGCAAGATCAATCCCAAGATCATCTTTTTGAGCTGTTCCACCTACGGACAGTACGGACCCATGAGGTATTTCCCCGGCTGGGACCTGCTGGCCCAGGCGGCAAGCGGGGTCCTCAGCTTGAACGGCTATCCGGGCACGGACAAGTTCTTCAAGTTGCCCGATTATTTGGGGGACTTCGTGCCGGGTAACTTCGGTGCCCTCGCCGTCATCATGGCCATTTACTACCGGAACAAGACGGGTCAAGGTCAGTACATCGATATTGCCCAGACGGAAGCCATGATGAGAATGCTCTATCACTTCACTTTCTATTCCTTAACGGGCCGAGAATTAGGGCGGGTAGGCAATACGGATCCGACGATGATCGCCGCCGCCATCTACAAAACGAAAGATGAAAGGTTTGTTGCCCTCGCCTGTGGGACGACGACCCAATTCCACGGCCTTCTGAAGGCCATGGGAAGGGAAGACCTGGCCCGGGAAGAAAGGTTCTTGGATTACAGGGAAAGCCTGAAGCCGGAAAACAACGAGTTTCTGAGAAAGATAGTGACGGAGTGGGTAAAGGCAAAAACGGCGGAGGAAGTAGTTCAGGCGGGAAGAGATTACGCATTTCCCGTCGCCCAGGTGATGGATGATTACGAGATTTGTCACGATAGCTGGCGGCGAGAAAGGGGCAGCGTCATTCTATTCAGGGATGACATGTACGGGGAAATCGCCCTTTCCGGGCCCTCAGCGCAGTTAAGCGGTACTCCCTCTCGCATAAAATGGATTGCCCGCCCCCTCGGGTATCATAATCGCTACGTCCTGAAGAAATTCTTGGGCCTGACGGAAGAGGAGATAGTGGACTTAGAGAAGAAGAAGGTAATCGGCACCTTCGACGATCGTCCGGGATTGAAGCCGCCCGTTTATTACAATCTGGATAACGACCCGATTTACAATTACGGAAGAGAGGTTGGAAAATGACGACGGAAACGAAAGAAGCCATTTATACGAGATATGGACGACCTTCCGATCTCGCTCGGGCGCTCGCCCAGATTATGGACCCGGAGGGAAAGCCCGAGGTGCTGGAAGATATATTGGTTCTTGACGCAAGCTATGCCAATTTTGCCGGTATAATTGCGGCAAGCATCTTCGCTGAATTTGGTGCCGAAGTGGTAAAAATAGAGCCTCCCCAGGGCGATCCGGCCCGTCACATGACCCCTGAAGGGGAAGAGGTAGGCCAAGTGGGGATCCCGTTCATCGTCGAGGGCAGGAACAAACGCTACATGACCTTGGATCTCATCAATTCGGCGGAGGATAGAGAAACGTTTCGGCGTTTGGCAAAGAAGGCGGGTATAGTCATCGAGACCTTTCCCGCAGGCCAGATGGATAGCTGGGGTATCGGCTACCGGCAGCTCGGCAAGGAAAATCCCGGTCTCATCTACATCGCCATCACCCCGTATGGACAGTATACCAAAAAGGCACGTGAATTTGCCGAATTGCCGGACAGTGACATTACCTCCCAGGCGGGATCCGGCCTACCGGCCAATATGGGAGATATCCCGGAAGCAGGGGAGCCGTACAACTGGCCGCTCAAGGCCGGTCTATGGGCGGCATGGTACATCTCGGGTTTGAGTGCGGCTCTGGGTGGGGCGATAGCCATCGTGCATCGGCAGAATACGGGCGCCGGGCAGATGATAGATATTGCCTCCATGGATGCCTATGCCAATATGGTTACCATTCCCCCCACGATTGGCTATACGTGGGAAAAGCCGCGGCCCAGAATCGGGGTGCTCGATTTTACCCTTTACCCTTATGGTCACTGGCAGTGCAAGGATGGGATGGTAGCCATCGCTGCCCCCAGGGACCACGATTTCCGTGCCTTACTGAAGATTCTCGGCTTGTGGGAAATCGAGGACGATTGGCGCCATTCTTCAGACCGTATTCCTGATATCCTCGAGCAGGCCACCCATCTTCATAAGATAATTCAGGAAAAGACGATTAAATTCAACGCCGACGATCTCGTAGCCAAGGCTCTCAATTACAGCAAGAAAGCCGCTCGTTCCAAGTGGCGCGGTGGAGGGGTCCCCATCGTGATGAGGGTTATGACCCCCGTGACGGCCCTCGCCAACAAGCAGTGGCACATAAGGAAGGCTTTCCAGGAGGTGGAGGACGCAGATTTGGGAAAGAAGTTCATCCTCAATGCGAGTTTCGTAAAGATGTCCGCCTCTCCCCCGCGGGTAAAGTGGGTGGCAACGAAGATCGGTCGCGATAATGAGTACGTAAGGCAGAAATACCTGGCGGACAAGTGAGCCCGCCGGTGATGGGTGATATAGGAGGTAAATAAACATTATTTTCGGAAGGAGGGGTAATTTATGAGTCAGAAAAAAATGTGGCGGTTTTTAGGTTTTTTCTTATTGGTCTTGGGGCTTATCCTCTATGCGGGTAGCCCTTCCATGGCGGCACCCCCCAAGGGAGAGCCCATTGTTATTGGGTATGTGGGGATGGTGGCTTCGCCGGGGACGAGGCCATGTATGGACATCCAGAAGATGGCGGTAGAAGAGATTAACGCCAAGGGCGGCATCTTGGGAAGACCCGTCGTTTACAAGGTGCAGGATGGAAAGGGCGATACATCTCTTTCCGTCGAGGCCTTAAGAAAACTCGTCATCGAAGACAAGGCCATCATGGTTTCCGTGGAGGGTCGAACGGAAATATGTCTCGCGGTCCAGGAAGCCTCGGCGATGCTCTTCAAGGAGTATCCCCATATTCTCGTGTTCAACGGTCCCATGGGTTCCGAGCTTACGGCCAGGATACTCGATGAACCGGGAAAGTACGACCATTGCTTCCGTGACTGGGATCCGGAGCCGGCCCACTACGCCCAGATGAAGTATTTCTTCTCTTACGCATATCCCAAGATTTTTGGCGTGAAGAGATTGGCCATCCTATGGGAGGATTTGGATTGGACGACGGAGTGGCGAAAGGGTATTGCGTACATCAACCTGCCCACCTGGGAAAAGCTGGCCCAGGATTGCGGCATCCAGGTAGTTTACAGTAAAGCCGTAAAGCCCCGTGGTACCATGTACTTCCCCATCCTCCAGCAGATAGCAGCGGCCAAAGCTGATCTCATCCTCTATATTAGCTCCTGGTTTACCGATACGGAATCCTTTGCCAAGCAGTGGTCGGATTCGGCTGCAAGAGATCTGGCCGTCTTTCTTTACGGGGGTGTGGCCCAAACTCATGCCTTCTGGCAGATGACGGGTGGTAAAGCCCTGGGGATTTTGAGCTCTTATACGGACCTCATCGATACGCCTGTTACGCCCCTCACCGTGCCTCTCGTGAAGAAGGCCCATGAGAGAAACATCCCCATGCAGATCCACGTTCATCTCGCTTACGCGGATATATACCACTTCAAAAATGCGGTGGAGAAGGCCGGGGGCACCGATAATTTAAAGAAGTTAATAAAAGCCATGGAGGACGTCGTTACCCCCTATTCACTGGGTAAGTTGAAATACCAGACCCAGCGGGTGAAGCCGTTCTTCCATTCTATGACGAGGGTTTATCCGACCGACCCGTACAAGACCTATCCCGGTTACTATTACCAGCTGGTCGGTCAGTTCCAGCAAGACGGCAAGTTCGTGTTTCTCCACGAGTCCTGCCCAGAAAACGAACCCGCTATGAGGAAGTTCCTCCATCCGGAAAAGTACAAGAAACCGGCCGAATTGAGGGCGGGCAAATAACGATGTTTCTGTTTTTTGCGGAAGGGGTGGTTCTTCGGACCACCCCTTTTTGTCGCTGATAGAGGAGATGGAAAATATGCAGAAATACAGATTTTCTCGGTACATTGGCCTGGTGGTATTGTTGATAGTTTTTTTTCTTGGTTTGAATAACAATGCGTCGGCCGCGCCTGCCGCCAAGGAGCCCATCGTCATAGGTTATGTGGGCATGGTTGCCTCGCCGGGGACGAGGCCATGTATGGACATCCAGAAGATGGCGGTGGACGAGATCAACGCCAAGGGCGGCATCTTGGGACGGCCCGTCGTTTATAAGATTCAGGATGGAAAGGGCGATACGGCCCTCTCGGTAGAAGCCTTGCGGAAGTTGCTCATCGAGGACAAAGCCAAGATCGTTTTCGTGGAAGGTAGGACGGAAATAGGCCTGGCGGTGGAAGAAGCCTCGGCCATGATGGTTAAGGAATACCCGCACATTCTGGTGATTAACGGCGCCACGGGGGCGGAGCTCACGGCCCGAATTATAGACGAAGCACCGAAGTACGACCACTGTTTTCGCGATTTCGACCCCGAACCGGCCCACTATGCCTGGACAAAGTACTATTTCTCCTACTCCTTTCCCAAGGTGGTGGGGGCAAGGAAAATAGCCCTCCTTTGGGAGGATCTAGCCTGGACAAATGAGTTTAGGCGAGGGATTTCCTATATTAATCTCCCTACGTGGGAAAAGCTGGCCCAGGAGTGTGGCATCCAGGTAGTCTACAGTAAACCTGTGAAACCTCGCGGCACCATGTACTTCCCCATCCTCCAGCAGATAGCGGCCGCCAAGGCAGAGCTTATCTTTTACGTGAGCTCCTGGTTCACCGATACGGAGTCCTTTGCCAAGCAGTGGTCGGATTCGGCTGCAAGAGATCTGGCCGTCTTTCTTTACGGGGGTGTGGCCCAAACTCATGCCTTCTGGCAGATGACGGGTGGTAAAGCCCTGGGGATTTTGAGCTCTTATACGGACCTCATCGATACGCCTGTTACGCCCCTCACCGTGCCTCTCGTGAAGAAGGCCCATGAGAGAAACATCCCCATGCAGATCCACGTTCATCTCGCTTACGCGGATATATACCACTTCAAAAATGCGGTGGAGAAGGCCGGGGGCACCGATAATTTAAAGAAGTTAATAAAAGCCATGGAGGACGTCGTTACCCCCTATTCACTGGGTAAGTTGAAATACCAGACCCAGAAGGTGAAGCCTTTTTATCATTCCCGGGTAAAGGTAAATCCTCTGGAACCTTATAAGACCTATCCCGGCTATTACTATCTATTGGTAGGACAGTATCAACAAAACGGGAAAATGGTTTTTCTGCACGAAACCTGCCCGGAAAACGAGCCGGCTATGAGGAAGTTCCTCCATCCAGAACTGTACAGAAAACCGGCCGACCTGAGAAAAGCCCAGTAATCGCTGAACAATTTATTTGTAAATGGGTGTTGATTTTTCAAGTCACATCCCTTTACACGTTTATGCCCTTTCTTTGTGCCTTTTAATCTCCTTGACCGGGCCTGACGGAAAAAGTATAGGAACCACTGCAGGGAATTTTGAGAGCATGGTTTTCATTTAGCTTGAAAGGAGGAGAACTTATGAAGAACATTGGTCGCGGGAAGTTCATAGGGACGATTGTGTTGGCAGTGGGTTTGATCATTTGTTTTAGCGTGCCTTCCTTGGCGGCAAAAGCCAAGATGGAGTCAATCGTGATAGGCTATGTAGGAAACGTGGCCTCCCCTGGAACAAAGCCTTGCATGGACATCCAGAAGATGGCGGTGGAAGAGATCAACGCCAAAGGCGGTATCTTGGGACGGCCCGTCGTTTATAAGATTCAGGATGGGAAAGGTGATTCTTCCCTTTCTGTTGAGGCTTTGCGAAAGTTGGTTATCGAGGACAAAGCCATCATGGTTTCCGTAGAGGGAAGGACGGAGATATGTCTTGCCGTTCAGGAGGCATCGGCCATGCTGGTGAAGGAGTATCCCCACATTCTCGTGTTCAATGGTCCCATGGGAGCCGAATTAACGGCAAGAATTTTGGACCAGGCACCTAAATATGACCATTGCTTTCGCTCTTTCGATCCTGAACCGGGTCGTTATAGCCAGATGAAATATTTTTTCAGCAATATTTTCCCGAAAGTATACAAAGCCAAGAAACTTGCCATCCTTTGGGAAGATCTGGCGTGGACCACAGAATGGAGGAAGGGGATTTCCTATCTAAATCTGCCAACCTGGGAAAAATTGGCCCAAGATTGCGGTATCCAGGTGGTTTACAGCAAACTCGTGAAACCCCGTGGTACCATGTATTTTCCCGTTCTCCAGCAGGTAGCGGCCGCCAAGGCAGAGCTCATCTTTTACGTGAGCTCCTGGTTCACCGATACAGAGTCCTTTGCCAAGCAGTGGGCTGATTCAGCGGCCAAGGATATTCCACCTTTTCTCTATGGTGGAGTTTCTCAAACACAGGCATTTTGGCAGATGACGGGAGGAAAAGCATTAGGAATCCTTTCCGAATATACGGATTTTTTTGATCTACCTGTGACTCCTCAGACGATTCCGTTGGTGAAGAAAGCAAGGGAAAGAAATATTCCCATGCAGGAGCACGTCCATCTCGCTTACGCAGATATTTATCATTTCAAAGATGCAGTGGAAAAAGCAAAGGGTGTCGGCAATCTAAGTAAACTTATAAAGGCCATGGAAGAGGTAGCAACCCCCTATTCGCTCGGTAAGTTAAAATATGAAACACAAAAGATAAAACCCTTCTATCGTTCCATGATGAGAGTACTTCCCACGGATCCGTACAAATCCTATCCTGGTTATTTCCATCAAATAAACGTCCAATTCCAGCAGAACGGGAAAGTGGTGTACTTGAATGAAGGATGCCCGGAAAACGAGCCGGCTATGAGGAAGTTCCTCCATCCAGAACTGTACAGAAAACCGGCCGATCTGAGAAAAGCCCAGTAAGTTTTCTCTCTATGGAGGGGCCTGGATTCAAGGCCCCTCAAGCCTATCTATCGTATTGAAATCCCGTTCACTATGTGTTACGCAAGGCAAGCTAAAAAATCGCGAGGGGTATGCAAAGATGACCGTAAAATATAAGCCGTTCGATATCGAGATCAAGTGGCAGAAGAGATGGGAGGAAGAGAAAATTTTTCACGTCTCGGAAGATCCCGGTCGACCCAAGTACTACCTACTCGAAATGTTTCCCTATCCCTCCGGTCGTATCCATATGGGGCATGTGCGGAACTACACGATTGGAGATGTGGTGGCCCGCTACAAGAGGATGAGGGGTTTTAATGTACTACATCCCATGGGCTGGGATGCCTTCGGCCTGCCGGCGGAGAATGCGGCCATTGCCCATGGCATTCACCCCGCTGTCTGGACGAACGATAACATCAACTTCATGCGCAATCAGCTAAAACGTCTCGGTTTCAGTTACGATTGGGAGCGCGAGATTTCCACGTGCGAACCCAACTATTATCGGTGGGAGCAGCTTTTTTTCCTGTGGATGTATGAAAAAGGCCTCGCCTACAAGAAGACCTCGGTCGTAAACTGGTGTCCCGATTGCCAGACCGTCCTGGCCAATGAACAGGTGGAGGGAGGGTTATGCTGGAGATGCTCCAGCGAGGTGGAACAGAGAGAGCTGGATCAATGGTTTTTCCGCATAACGGCTTATGTGGAGGAACTGCTCGAGTTCTGCGACAAGCTCCCCGGCTGGCCGGAACGGGTCCTGACCATGCAGAAGAATTGGATCGGGAAAAGTTACGGTTGCGAAGTTACGTTTCCCCTCGCCGATCGCACCGGCGAGATAAAGGTGTTCACTACCCGTCCCGACACCCTCTACGGGGCTACCTTTATGCTCATTGCCGCCGAGCACCCTCTCGTTATGGAGCTCATCGCCGGGAAGGAGCGAGAGACGGAAGTAAGGGAATGGGTGGAGAAGATAAAGAAGCAGGATAGGGTGCTTCGCACCTCCGATTATTACGAAAAAGAGGGCATCTTCCTCGATACTTACTGCATAAACCCCCTTACTAAGAAGAAAATGCCCGTCTTTGCGGCAAATTTTGTGCTCGCCGATTACGGTACCGGTTGTGTCATGGCCGTTCCCACCCATGACCAGAGAGACTTCGAATTTGCCAAGAAGTACAATTTACCCCTCATAATCGTCATCCAGCCCCACAACAAGACCCTTAATACCCAGACCATGACGGAAGCCTACGTTGAGGACGGTATCCTTGTCAACTCGGGCCCCTTCACAGGCATGGAAAACCGAGAAGCTATGGACAAGATCATAAGTTACCTCGAGGAGCGTGGCATGGGAAAAAGGACCGTCCAGTACCGTCTCCGGGATTGGGGGATATCTCGTCAAAGGTACTGGGGTGCGCCCATCCCCATCGTTTACTGTGAGAAATGCGGCACCGTACCGGTGAAAGAAGAGGATTTGCCCGTCGTTCTCCCCTATGACGTGGAATTTACGGGGGAAGGAGGTTCACCCCTGGCCCGACAGGACGAGTTCGTAAACACCGTATGCCCTCGGTGTGGTGGGCCGGCGCGGAGAGAGACAGACACCATGGACACCTTCGTCGAATCGTCCTGGTATTTCGCCCGGTTCTGCTCGGCCCGCTACGATAAGAAGCCGGGATTGGAGAGAGAAAAGCTCGACTACTGGCTTCCCGTTGATCAGTATATAGGGGGCATCGAGCACGCCATTCTCCACCTCTTGTATGCGAGATTCTACACCAAAATGCTGCGGGACTTCGGAATAATGGGTATCGATGAGCCTTTTACCAACCTTCTGACCCAGGGCATGGTCTGCAAGGAAACGCAAAGATGTCCTCAACACGGTTATCTATATCCTACGGAAGTAAAGGATGGCCGATGTATGCACTGCCGTGAACAGGTTATTGTGGGTAAAACGGAGAAGATGTCCAAGTCGCTGAAAAACGTGGTGGACCCCGATTACCTGATCCAGCGTTATGGGGCTGATACGGTGCGCATGTTTTGCCTCTTTGCCGCACCCCCGGAAAAAGACCTGGAATGGAGCGATCAGGGGGTAGAAGGGGCCTTCCGTTTCCTCAACCGGACGTGGAGGATCTTTGTAGAGTACCTCGATGCCGTAAGGGACGTTCCACCCTATGCCGGAGAAGGAGAAATCAATGAGGATTTAAGGGCCTTGCGCAAGAAAACACATCAGACCATCATGAAGGTGACACGGGACATAGAGGACCGTTTTCATTTCAATACGGCCATAAGTGCCATCATGGAGTTGGTCAACACCCTGTATCTTACTCCCCGTCCGGCCGAGGAAGACAAAATAGCCCTCTCCGTGGTGAGAGAGACGTTGGAGGCCATTCTCTTGCTTCTTGGCCCCATCGTACCCCACTTTGCTTCGGAGCTGTGGTCTCTCATGGGGCATAAGGACTTGATAGTCGATGCGCCGTGGCCTCAGTACGACAAAAACGTGGCGAGTGAAGAGCAAATTACCATTGTCGTCCAGGTAAACGGAAAGTTAAGAAGCCGCATCACGGTCATGGCGGATGAGGAAGAAGAGGCCATAAAGGCCATGGCGAGAGAGGACGAAAAGGTAAAAAAGATAATTGCGGGGAGAGAAATTGTAAAAGAGGTCTATGTGCCGAAGAAGCTCGTCAATCTCGTGGTGAAAGAGGACTCATAGTGTGAATAGGCTTATACCTTTGAGTGTGGCGGTAGTTTCCCTTTTTTTCATTCTTTCGGGCTGTGGATACCGCTTTGCCGGGGAAGAGGTGGAGCTGAAGAAAGTGGGGACTTCCATCTACGTGGCCCCGTTTGAGAATAGTACCCGGGAGGCTTATGTGGATAGCTTCTTGAGAAGTGCCATCATGGATTGGTTTCTCAAGGCCACGAGATTGAAGGTCGTAACGAGGGAGGAAGAGGCGGATCTCGTTCTCGTCGGGAAGGTAAGAAATATGTACACCGTCCCCATCTCTTATCGCCTGGGAAACATCGCCGCCGAAGAGAGGGTTCAGGTGAAGTTAGAAGTTTCCTTGAAAGAAAGGCGAAGCGGCAAGATTGTTTGGGAAGAAAAAGAGATGGTAGGGGAACAGGATTATTCGGTGGTGGATGTGAACCGCCGGGAGGATGCCCGCCGTTCTGCCCTCATTAAGCTGGCCAATGATATGGGCGAGCGCATTTACCGACCCATAGCTGCCAGATATTAATGGGCCGCCGGTTGCAGGAGGGTATTTACCTTTCTGGTTAAGCGGGATATCTTCCTTGCCGCCGAGCGTTTGTGGATTACGCCTTTCGCCGCCGCCTTGCTGATCTTGGAAATGGCCGCTCGGAGGGCATCTTTTGACGCTTCATAGTTTTTCGCTTCGAGGGTTTGCAGGACCTTCTTGACGGCCGTCTTCAAGTTAGATTTTACCACCCTATTTCTCAGACGTCTTTTTTCATTCTGCCGCGCCCTTTTGATGGCCGATTTGCTGTGAGCCACTGAGTAACTTTCCTCCTACGAGAAATGTGAAACGTGCTCCTATCTTAAATGTCCATCGATGTCAAGGGATAATTGCGCCCCCGGGGTGTTTTTAAGGTTTTTATGAGGCCTCGAGGAGGGCCCGAATTTCTTCCCCTTCTAATTTTTCCTTTTCTAACAGGAGCTTTGCCCCTCTCACGAGAGCTTCCTTTCGGTTTAGGAGGATCTCTTTTGCCCTTTTGTACTGTTCGTCTATGATCTGCCTTATTTCCGAATCGATTAATTCCGCCGTCGCTTCGCTGTAATCGCCCCTTGCCGGTCCGCTCCCGACATCGAGAAAGTAAGGCCTTTTTTCATCGGCAAAATAGACCTGCCCTAACTGACCGCTCATCCCGTATTCTTTGATCATGCTCCGGGCGATGTCCGTAGCCCGGGCGAGGTCATTGTGGGCCCCCGTCGAAATATCCCCGAAGATGATTTCTTCTGCGGCCCTTCCGCCCAAAAGGGAGGCAATCTTGTTTAGCAGCTCCGTTTTCTTCATGAGAAACCTGTCTTCCGTCGGGACCTGAATCGTGTAACCCAGGGCGGCGATCCCGCGGGGAATGATGGATATTTTCTGCACCGGATCGGTACCTGGTAGGGATAAGGCAACGAGGGCGTGTCCCATTTCGTGGTAGGCGACGATCTCTCGTTCTTCCTTGCTGATCAGGCGATTCTTCTTCTCCAGACCGGCGATTATTCTCTCCACTGCTTCTTCGAATTCTGCCATTTCCACCTGGTTTTTGTTGTGCCTAACGGCGAGCAGGGCGGCCTCGTTGACGAGATTGGCGAGGTCTGCCCCGACCATGCCCGGGGTCATATTGGCGAGTTTCTCAATGTCTACATCGGGCCCGATCTTTACTTTTTTCAGATGAACCCGCAGGATATCCATGCGGCCCTTTTTGTCCGGCCGGTCTACCAGGACGTGGCGATCGAAACGCCCGGGCCTTAAGAGGGCCGGGTCAAGTATTTCTGGCCTGTTGGTGGCGGCCATAATGATGACACCCGTCCGGGAATCGAAGCCGTCCATTTCCACGAGTAACTGGTTCAAGGTCTGCTCCCGCTCATCGTGGCCGGAAGTAACGCCAAATCCCCTTGCCTTCCCTAAGGCATCGAGCTCGTCGATAAAGATGATACAGGGGGCCTTCTGCTTGGCCTGCTCGAACAAATCCCGGACTCGGGCGGCCCCCATGCCGACGAACATTTCCACGAATTCGGAGCCGCTCATGCTTAAAAAGGGTACGCCACTTTCCCCTGCCACCGCTTTGGCGAGGAGCGTCTTGCCTGTCCCCGGCGGTCCCACCAGGAGGACACCTTTCGGGATCCTTCCTCCTAAGGCGGCAAATTTTTCTGGGTTTTTCAAGTAGTCAATGATTTCGACCAATTCTTGCTTGGCTTCATCGACGCCGGCGACGTCATCGAAGGTGACATTTAAGTCGCTTTGCATGTAGATGCGGGCCTTGCTTTTTCCTAACTGGAGAAAACCCGCCTGCCGACCGTTTAATCGCTTCATGAGGAGATACCAGACCCCGAAAAAGAGGAAGATGGGGAATAACCAAGAAAATAAGTCCTTTAAAAAGGTGGATTCGATTTCCCCTTTAAAAACGACGGGATATTTCTCCAGCATGGACGAAAGTTCCTGATCGACCCGGATGGTGCGGAAGGATTTTAGTTCGCCACTTTCCGTCTTCATCTTACCTTGGATTTGATTGGCAGAGATGGCAATTTCTGTTATCCTGCCACTCTTTAGGAGGGAGAGAAATTGGCTGTAAGGGATCACCTGAATCGAGAGGAGGGCAGAGATGTAGCTCTGAATGATGAGCACCACCCAGATGCCGATAAGCACGTACCAGAGGGAAAATTTATGATGCTTTTCCATAGGACTTTCCACCTTTATAATATAATCATTCGGGGTTTACAAATAAATTTTATGGCCCTTTTTTTCGCCCTCTGCCCGCTTGCGAGCGGATGGGCGGGGGACGTGATAAAGCGGGAAATTGTTTACCGCGTAGTGGCTTCCTTTCCCCACGCACCTCAAGCCTTCACCCAGGGCCTGTACTACGAAAAGGGGTTTTTTTACGAAAGTACGGGTCTTTATGGGCAATCTTCTCTCCGGATGGTGGAGGCCCGCACGGGCCGGATAAAAAGAAAAGTAGCCTTGCCCGATGAATGGTTCGGGGAAGGGATTACAGTCTTAGGCGACCGCCTCATCCAGCTTACCTGGCGAACGGGGATAGGGATCGTCTACGATAAGAAAACCTTCAGTCGGAGGAAGATGTTTCATTACCTCCATGAGGGTTGGGGGATTACCCATGACGGTCATCGCCTCTTGGTAAGCGATGGGACGGAGGTGATCCGTTTTTGGCATCCGACCGATTTTCGCGAAATAGGCCGCCTAAGAGTTATGGAGGGAGGAAAACCGGTTTACGGTCTAAACGAGCTCGAGTTCATCGAGGGTAGCATTTACGCCAATGTTTGGCCCACGGCGCGGATTATCCGTATAAATCCAGTCTCTGGGCAGGTTACAGGGGAGATGGATTTGAGCGGCCTTATCGCTACCTTCGAGAAAAAAGACGTGGATGTGGCCAACGGCATTGCCTACGATCCCATAAGCCGTCTTGTCTTCATAACCGGTAAATTCTGGCCGCGGGTTTTTGTGATTAAGATAGAACATAGCGAATTACGAGAAAGCCGCCGATGAGCAGGATGGTAAAGAGGAAGGCAAGCCAATTGAAGTAGCGGTCTATGAAGGCGGTGATAGGGGCCCCGAATTTCCATATGAGGGCCGCGACGAGAAAGAACCTCGCGCCCCGGCTCACTAAGGAAGCGAAAACGAACATGGGAAAATTGATGGCGCAGGCGCCGCCGGCAATCGTGAATACCTTGTAAGGTATGGGGGTAAAGCCGGCAGTGAAGATTACCCAGAAGTTCCAATCTTCGAATTGCTTTTGAATTGTTTCAAACAAGGGTACGGAAAAGCCGGGGATGTGGTGAAAGAAGAACCACGCGAGGGGGGAGAATTGCCCCGGTGATGACCACCAGGCAAAGTATCCGATGGCGTACCCTATGATGGCCCCGCCGATACTGCCTAAGGTGCAGATGAGGGCGAGGCGAAAGGCCCGTACCGGCGCACCCAAGACCAGGGCAATGAGCAGGGGGTCAGGGGGAATGGGGAAGAAGGATGCCTCGGCCGTGGCCAATAAAAAGAGGGCCCCGGCCCCGTAAGGGGTTTCGGCCCAGTGAAGTACCCAGTCGTAAAGCTTACGCAAAAGGCGCATAGAAGGTTACCTCCTCCTTCATATTTGCCACCGCCTGAAGCGGCGAAGGAGAATAAGCGCCGGGATACAGGCGACGGTGCAGATGGTGAAGAACCATATCCAGCCCACCGAGGCAACGAGAAATCCGGTGGGAGCGCCTACCAAATAGCGGCTGATGGCCATCAGACTACTCAGGAAGGCATATTGGGTGGCGGTGAATTTTGTGTTGCAAAGGGACATAAGTAACGTCATGTAAGCGGCAGTACCCATCCCACCAGTAAAATTTTCCAACCCGATCACCAAGCTCAAAGCCCAAATGCTTCGGCCGGTAAATTCGAGGAAAAGAAAGGTGAAGGTAGAGAGGCCTTGAAAAACACCGAAGAGGAAAAGTGACCGGGGAAGGGTAAGGTAGTTAAGTAAGCATCCCCCGACGATGCCGCCGGCTATGGTTGCAATCATGCCGAACCCTTTCAAGATCATCCCGAGCTCCGTCCGCGTATAGGTGAGGTGTCCTAAAAGATAGGGGGTCGTCATCTGGGCCGCGGCCACATCTCCTATTTTGTACAACACCACGAATAACAAGACCTCGATTGCTCCCCGGCGAGCCAAGAGGTCGCAAAAAGGCAAGGTAAGACTCTTTGTCAAGGGCTCTTTCTGTGAGGGGAAGGAGTTATCCGCCGGGGTGTTGGGGGCAAGGAGGACGGCGATGGCGCAGGGTAGGAGCGTCATGGCGAGAAGGAAGAATACCTTTGGCCAGGGGAGGTAGTCTGACAAGATGAGCCCCAGGGCACCTCCCACGAGAATCGCGAGCCGGTAACCCGTGATCCAAACGGCAGCACCGGGCCCCCTTTCTTCCGGGGAGAGGTACTCCGTTCGATAGGCGTCTAAGGCAATATCCTGGCTGGCGCTGAGAAAGGCGATTGTAATGGTAAAGAAAGCGGTGAGACCCGTAAGCCGGGCGGGATTCAAAAACCCCATGGCGGAAATGCTAATAAAAAGGGCAAGCTGCAAGATGAGTATCCAGCCCCGGCGCCGGCCGAGAAAGGGGAGGGCCAAACGGTCCATGAAAGGAGACCAGAGGAATTTTCCCGCATAAGGGAGGCCCGTTAAGGCAAACAGGCCGATGGTGGGGAGATCTACGCCGTAAGACACCAGCCAAGCTGCCAAAGTGGTGCCCGTGAGCGTCAGGGGTAGACCGGAGGAAAACCCCAAAATGAGCATGAGGAAGAGGCGCCGATTCAAATAGATGGTAATTACGCTTTTCCCCATCGCCATTTTTGGGCGGCTTCGATCAGATGATTAAAGAGGCTAAGCTGGTACAAGTCTGAAATCATTCGTTCTGGGTGCCACTGGACGCCGATAACAAAGCGCTTTTCTCGTGCCCAGGAAGAGGCGGCGTCAGGTTCGATCGCTTCTACGATTCCGTCGAGGGAATAGGCACAAGGTTTGAAGCCCCGCCCCGGTGCCTGAGGTTGCACGGCCTGATGGTGAGAGGTGTTGGTGACCAGGGTTAACCCTTCGCCCGAAGCCAAAAGCTCGGCCAAATACGTGTGGGCTAAGATCTTTACTTCATGCCGGCCTTCTTTGTGGTTTACGGCTTTGTCTTGCTGAATGGACCACTCATTCCTTATGTCCTGGATGAGTTTTCCTTCCCTCGCGATGGTCATAAGTTGCATGCCCCCGCAGATGCCAAGGACGGGGATTTCTGTCTTTTCGAGGACGTAATGGGCAAGAGCGAAATCGAAACGGTCCCGTAGGGGATGGATAAGTTCCTCCTCCGGCTGGGGATGACCACCGTAATGTTTTGGTGAGTAATCTTGGCCGCCAATGAAGATGAAACCATCCACCCGGGAAGAAATCTCCCTTATCGCATCAAGGTCGGCACTCGGGGGAATCAAAAGAGGGATTCCCCCGGCCGAAATGACCGCCTCGACATAGCTATAGGGAACTTCGACCCCTCCGCCGCTCAAAGATGTGTTCAGGCCTATGATTGGGCGCCTCTTACGGATCACTTTGGTCAGATCATTTCAATGGCCGCCGCCATCGAAACCCCTCCACCTCCGCAGAGGGTTGCGAGCCCCAGGGATTTTCCCCTCTTCTTCATGGCGTGAATGAGGGTTACCATAATGCGGCAGCCGGTAGAACCGACGGGGTGCCCTAAGCCGACGCCGGAGCCGTTTACGTTGGTGATTTCCCGATTGAGCTTAAGTTCCCGTTCGCAGGCTAAGTACTGGGCGGCGAAGGCCTCGTTCAGTTCGATCAATTCGAAATCTTCGAGCTTTAGCCCCGATCTCTGGAGGAGGTCTCTTACCGCTGGCACGGGGCTTAGGCCCATAACGGAGGGATGGCATCCGCCTTTCCCCACCGCCTTTATCCTGGCGATGGGTTTGAGGCCTAACTCTTGTGCCTTTTCCGCGGACATGAGCACCATGGCGCTTGCGCCGTCGTTGATACCCGAGGCATTGCCCGCCGTTACCTTCCCAACTTTGGGAATGAAGGCCGGTGGAAGGGCAGCGAGATCCGCCATCGTCAATCCCGGCCTGAAATGTTCGTCGCGGTCGAATACTTTGGGCGGTTGGCCCTTTTTTTGGGGAATCATCACCGGTACGATTTCTTCCTTGAAGTCCCCTTCCCGGGTGGCCCGCTCCACGTTGTTGTGACTTCTCAAGGCCACTTCATCTATTTCTTCCCGGGAGAGGTTATATTTGTATGCCACGAGCTCGGCCGTAACGCCCATGATATAAGGCTTACCCCGGAAAAGTTCGACAATGAGTCCTTCTTTGACGGGCCCTTTTTCCAATCCCGGGATGATGTGAGAGCCGGCATGGAGGGCATGAATTAGATCGTCCACGAGGACTTGATCTTGAAGGCGACTGCCCCACCGGGCGGTGGGAACGGAATAGGATATACCGGACATGTGTTCCATGCCACCTGCGAGGATACAGTCGGCAAGCCCCGCCCTGATCATGGCCCAGCCGGAAATTACGGCCTCCATACCGGAGATGCATACCCGATTGATGGTTACGGCCGGTACGGTTTCAGGAATACCGGCCAAAAGAGCTGAGACACGAGCCGTGTTCAAGCTGTCGCTGGGTTCCCTGCAACATCCAAACCTTACATCGTCTATCATGTCGGACGTAATGCCTGCTCTTTTTATGGCTTCTTCCATCACGACGGCTCCTAATTGGGCCAGGTTGACATCACGCAGTGAACCACCGAAACTACCGATCGCAGTCCGGCAAGCGGATACAATGACGACTTCTTTCATTCAGCTTTCCTCCTTCGAGAATATGGATTGATATGCTTCGGGAAATGCATCTCTCCCACAAGCGAGCATCAGGGTTAATGGCATCACGTTTCGGGCGCAGGCAAGCATTTCTTCTACGATGCTGCGTATATCCCATTGGGCATGGCGGTCAGCCCTCAGCCTGGCCATGTGATAGAGCTCTCGGGCATTTACCTTGAGCAGGACGCGGCGACGATGGCTGTTGGTTAGGATGTAGGGAGCGGCCTGGGGCGCTTCCTTCAGGATTTGGTCATAGGTTTCGTTGGTCGTCTCGATCAGGTCGAGGAATGCCTCTTGGAGACCGGCGGATAGGAGGTTGGGCGGTATGGTGTTGCCTAAAGCGGGATGATAATCCTGGCTTACGATGGTAGCCATGCGGTGTCTCTTTAGTTGAGCAAAACAGCTTGCACTTACGGTAAGATCGTAAGTAAGCTCTACTATTTCGAATTCCCGCCGCACTTGATCGTAGGCTTGAATGTGACGGAGGGCATCTTTGATGATGGTTTTTCCCTCTTCCTTGGGTAGTTTGGTCGCCTGGGCAAAACATTCCTCGTAACTACCTTTATTTAATCCGTAAAGGAGGGCAGCGATAAGCCTCCGGTCGGCATCGGGGGTAAACCAGGCCAGGTTAACCGGCTTCCCCTGAGAGGGAATGGTCCCTGCGAACTCCCCTTGGCGGTGGTACCTCAAGTCATAGGCGGTAGGTTTTACGTAGCGGATGAGAGAGGGCGCTACAGGATGGACGTTTTCAAACAGGGCGTAACCTAACTTTTGAGCTTCGGCGAGGGGATGGGCTGACAAGCGTCTTACCATCAATTCGAAGTTTCTGGCATTGATGGTCATGCCGAGCTGGGTGTGGGTGGCAAGAGAGATGGCATAGCGGGCGTCTTCTTTGGCGGCATTATCGAGGGTGGGAGAAAGAGGCCCCCCGTTTAATCCTGAAAGGTAGGACCGAAGTTGCTCGTAGGCCGTGCGGTAGAATTGCTGCTGGCGGCGAATGGTTGCTATGAACTGGTCGGCCAATGAAGAATCCTTCAGTTCTTCGGGGAGCGTGAAGTCGTCCTGAAACAGGCAGTAGCGCTGAGATTTTTCGGTAAAGGAGACGAGGCGAAATTTTTCTATTTCCTCGACGAGCAGGCGGGATACACCTATGATATCTATATTAAAAACGGCATGCTCGGCAATAGAACTATGACCCATCTCAAAGACAATTTTTTCATTGGACTTCCGCGCCTTTTCCACGTCTTTTCTTGCCATCTCTCTCAGTTCCCAGGTTGGAAGAGGGCTACGGCTGATGCGGGCATAAGCAGCCGCGATCGCCTCCGGCGTGGCCTCGCCTTCGCGGGCTGGAGGCAAAGATGCTCGATCTACATTAAAACCGGCCAGGATGACCTTCATGGCCGGGCATCCTATCGGAAATTGATTTTATGTTCAACTTATTTCATCGGTTTCTGGGCCGAGACGAGTATGCTTATCACCTTGATATCGGTTGTTTCGTCTAGGTCCATAAGCGGTGATAACAATTCTTGAACGGGATAGGCCGATTCTTTCACTACCTTGATATTTACGAAGCCCGCCTTTCTGATGGCGCTAAGGTACTCTTCTTTTTCTACGGCACCGGCTATGCACCCGATGTAGGCTTCCATGGAGTCCCTGATCGTGGGGGGGAGCTCCCCATTTAGAACCATATCGGAAATGTGAAGGAATCCACCCGGTTTGAGTACACGGAAGGCCTCGGCAAAGGCCCTTTCCTTATCCGGGGAAAGATTTATCACGCAATTGGAGATAATGACGTCCGCCGTGTTCTCATTTAGGGGCAGGTACTCGATTTCTCCGAGGCGGAACTCGACTTGCTCGTATTTGCCCTTTATCGCATTAGCTTTTGCTTTTTCTATCATTTCCTGGGTCATGTCGATGCCAATGACCCGACCCTTCTTTCCCACTTTACGAGCCGCAAGAAAACAGTCAAAACCTGCCCCACAACCTAAGTCCACGACCGTGTCCCCTTCTTTCAAAGAGGCGAGGGCCAAGGGATTACCACATCCCAGTCCAAGATTGGCGCCTTCCGGGACGGATTGTAGGTCCTCCTCTCGATAGCCGATCTTCTCCGTCAAGGTGGTGATTGAGCAAGCCGTAGGGGGCAGGCAGCAGCTGAGAGATTTTTTTGCAATCTTGCCGTAGGCTGTTTTTACCGATTCTTTCACTCGTTCCTTTTGTTCCATCGTTCTAAACCTCCTTGGAGCTTCCCATTACGGAATTGATAAAGGAAGTAATCCCGCTTGCCAATTCTACCACCGGAATCAAGGTAATACAGCAGGCCTTCCCTTCTTTTTCCCATACCACGCAGGCCATTTTATCGCCCGCTTGCACACCCATGAGATCCCTTATTTCCTTCGGTATGACCATCTGCCCTCTTTCGTCGATACTTACGAGGGCTTCTATCTTGCATGTGCCGGCTTTGCTGCGTGTAGTCATCTGCAACCTCCAAAAAATCAGGTTAATCTGACTATACTGATAATTCACATATTTTGTCAACCATTATTTTCTTGCTGCTGGGCCTTTAAGTTTGTAAAAAGCATTATTAAACGAATCGCGATATAAGGGGGAAGACCATGGAAGAGAAATTCTGGCAGAGGTTTTACGATTACAATATGCCGACGACCATACGTTATCCGTCCATTACCATCCCCGAGCTCCTACAGATACCCGCCAACGTTTTACCCGACAAGGCAGCGGCCATCTACGAAGGGGCGGAGTTATCTTTCTTTGACTTGCGCCACCATGCCCTGAGGATGGCCAATGCATTAGAGGCATTGGGTGTGAAGAAGGGGGATCGGGTGGGGATTCACTTGCCCAACTGCCCTCAGTACCTAGTCGCCTATTACGCTTCCTTGATGTTGGGGGCCATTGTAACGGGTTTGAATCCTGCCTATCCCCATGAAGAATTGCTTACGGTAGCCCGTACGACGGGATTGACAACCGTCTTTACCCTGGACGAGACGGCGGATCGGATTGAAAGGCTAAAGCCGCAAGTTTCCATCGAAAGGATAATTGTATCAGCGCGAGGCCTTTACGGACGGGAGAGGAAAACGGGCATCTCCTGCGATTTAAGGGAAGGATGGTTGAGCTTTCATGACCTGCTCGAAAAGTTTCGACAGCCGCGCCGTCCCCGAGTTCAGGTGGAGACGACCGATCCTGCTATTATTCAATTCACCGGGGGGACGACGGGTGTACCGAAGGGGGCCGTTTTGAGCCACGCCAACATGATCGCCGCCGTAATGCAGACCTCTCCCCGCATGGAGCCCATCCTTAAGTTCATACCACCGGAAAGGAGAAAATCTCTCATAATTTTGCCCCTGTACCATGTATACGGGAATCTGGTGGCCAACTGGTCCCTTTTCAACTGCGTGACCCAAGTACTTGTCCCTCGCTTCCAGGTGGATGAGGTTATCGATCTTCTCTGTGAAATCGATGAAATCACCTATTTCCCTGCAGTACCCACGATGCTCACGGCCCTCGTAAACCATCCCCGCATTGGCGAGGTCAATTTGGGCCGCAAGGTACATGTTATCAATTCCGGTGCCGCCCCCTGCCCGGTTGAGCTGATCGAACGTCTCCGCGACCTGGGGGTCTTCATCACGGAGGCATGGGGGATGAGTGAGACCTCGAGCCTGGGTATCGTCAATCCCATTTTGGGAAAGAAAAAGCCGGGGAGCATAGGATTACCGGCTCCGGATAACGATATTCGTATCGTAGATGTGGTGGACGGAAAAACAGAGGTGCCTCGTGGGCAACCGGGAGAGCTTCTTATTAAGGGGCCCTCGGTCATGATGGGATACTGGAACAATCCGGAAGAAACGGCCCAGGTGCTGAAAGACGGCTGGCTCTATACCGGGGATATTGTGGTGCAGGATGAAGATGGGTTCATATTCATCGTGGATCGGAAAAAGGATATGATCATTGCAGGGGGGTTCAATGTCTATCCTCGGGAAATAGACGAGGTCCTTTACCGACATCCCAAGGTGAAGGAGGCGGTGACGGTGGGTATCCCCGACCCGTATCGGGGCGAGACGGTTAAGGCCTTCATCGTGCCGAAAGAAGGGGAGGAGGTTTCGGCCGAGGAGATTATTGCCTTCTGTAAGGAAAGGCTCGCGCCCTACAAAGTGCCGAAAGAAGTGGAGTTTCGCGCCTCTTTGCCCCAGTCAGCGGCAGGAAAGATATTACGCAAGGTATTGCGGGAAGAGGAAATGAAAAAGAGGGGAGAAAAGAATTAGTGTCCGGCCAAGAAACCTTAGACTGGGAAAATCGCTTCAGCCCCCCTTTTTTTCGCAAGCTGCCTCTATCTATCGAAAGGGGAGAGGGCATCTACGTTTGGGACGAAAGGGGACGCCAATATCTTGATTTCACGGCCGGTTGGGGTGTCACTTCCCTGGGGCATGCCCATCCGGTCATCCTTCAAGCCTTACAACAGCAAGCCCGCCAGATTTGGCAAACACCCAATGCCGGCCTGGTTTGTAATCCTACCCGGGCCAGGTTGCTTGCCTTGATGGCGAACATTTTGCCTCCACCTCTCACGAGGACTTTCTTTTGCACCAGCGGTTCCGAAGCGATCGATGCGGCTATCAAGTTGGCAAGGAAGGTAACGGGTCGCATGGATATTGTTTCGGCCTCCCAGGGATTTCACGGCCGCATGATAACCGCTTCTTCGGCCACGGGGGGAATTGGCCACCGGGAGAAAATCGACCCCCAGGCATCACACTTTAGATTTGTGTCCTACGGTGATGAGGGGGAGGTAGAAAAGGCCATCGACGATAAAGTGGCGGCCGTGATCATGGAACCCATCTTAGGTGAGGGGGGTGTATTCGTGCCGCCGCCGGGTTATCTTTATTACGTCTCTCAGCTGTGTCGTAAGTATGGGGCTTTGCTGATTATCGATGAGGTTCAAACGGGGTTTTGCCGAACAGGCCCCATGTTTGCATCTTCTTCCCTCAACCTCGATGTTTCCTTCCTTACGATGGGGAAGGGCATCGCGAGCGGTTTTCCTTTCGCGGCCTTTGCCATGACGGAGGAAGTGGCGGCCAAGATCGAGGTGGGAGACCACGGAGGAACCTATGCGGGGAACCCTCTGGGATGTGCCGTGGCGGAAGCAGTGGTTAGATACCTCATCGACCATGACATCTCTTCCCACGTGGAGAAAATGGGCGGTATCTTCCGCACCGGCCTTGCATTACTTCAAAACAAATATCCATACGTCATAAAAGAGGTAAGGGGACAGGGTTTACTGTGGGCCGCCGAGATTTCGCGGCCTGAACAGGCGGGGGCCGTTTTCGATGCCTCCCTGAAGAAAGGCCTGATTCTAAATATCGTCAAGGAGCAAGTGATCCGCTTTTTCCCCGCCCTCGTCATAACCGAAAAACAGATTCAGGAAGGCCTCTCTATTTTCGAAGAAGCCATTTGCGAAACGGCCGTCGACAAATGTGATTGACCATCTCACGGGTCTTATTCTGTTTCAAGCCTAAATTATGTTTTACGGTGAAACAAAAATTTCGAGAAAACAGCAAACGCTTATTGACAATCATTTGTTGATTAGATATTAAAAAACTTAGTTAAATAAACAATAATATCGTAAGGTTAATTTTATTCAAAGAAAATGATTGTGAATTTTTTAAGCGCAAAGTCATAAGGTATTGAAGGGATATAAACCGCTTGTGCGGTTAAATAAAAACAAGAGGAAGGGACAAATGGATGCAACAACTGCCATGTATGTTTCCCAGGCGATTCATGGGATTGCCTACGGCATGATCTTGTTTCTCATCGCCTCGGGATTGAACCTCATCTTCGGGATGATGGGTGTACTCAACCTGGCGCACGCCTCTTTCTTTATGCTCTCCGGCTATTTCTGCTATCAGGTGCTCACGATAACTGGAAATTTCTGGTTATCCCTCCTCTTTGCCCCCTTGGGGACGGCCCTCTTTGGTATCATCGTGGAGCGTGTTTTTTTGAGACGCATGCATGCCTTCGGTCATTTGGGAGAGCTTATGCTCACCGTAGGCTTATCACTGGTCATACTTGCGGGAGTAAAATTCTTCTGGGGGACGGAGAGCTTGCCGATTCCGGTACCGGAAACTCTTCAAGGTCTCGTTCGAATTTTCGGGTTGGAGTACCCCATTTATCGCTTGTTTGTGATCGGGCTTTCTCTTTTTGTGCTCGTGTTGATGATCCTCGCCCTATATAAGACACGGTTGGGTATGATCGTGCGGGCGGCCGTGTCCGATCGAGATATGGTAAATGCCTTAGGCATCAACATCCCCCTCGTTTTTATGGTTGTATTCGGTATCGGCTGCTGGCTGGCCGGTATTGCCGGCGTTGCCATCGCACCTATTCTCACCGTGTTTCCCGGTTTGGCCGACCAGGTGGGGATGGATGCCTTTATCGTGGTGGTAACGGGGGGTATAGGTAGCCTGGGAGGAGCCTTCATCGTTTCCCTCATCTTTGGTCTGTTGAGTTCCTTTGGTATCCAGTTTGTGTCCCAGCTGGCACCGGTGTTGATGGTGGGATTCATGGCCCTCGTGCTAATAATTCGTCCGCATGGATTGTTCGGGGTGGAAGAATGAAAGAAAAGATGACGAAAATTGTTCTTTGGTTGGCCCTAGCCATCCTACTTCTGGCTTATCCGAAGTTGTTTGGCCTGTACTACGTGAATCTCTTCGTAACGTTCATGGTGTTTGCCGTTTTTTCCCTTTCCTTCAATATGCTATTGGGTTTTACAGGGCTTTTGAGTTTCGGTCATGCCATCTTTTTTGGAATGGGCGGCTACGGTACCGCTCTGGCCCTGAGGCATATCGAGGGAATTTCCCTCTTCCCGGCCATGGGTTGCGGAGTGGCAGCGGCAGTTTTGCTCGCCGCCATTTTGTGTCCCGTAGTGATAAGAGTGACGGGAACGGCCTTTGCCATGGTACACCTCGCGTTCGGTCAGCTCATGTATGTGCTCGCCCTGAAATTGAGAAATATCACGGGGGGTGAAGATGGGATAGGGAATTTCCCCCTCCCTGATTTTTCTTTTTTAGGAATTATTTCACTTCCCCTGAAAAACAATCCCGTAAACTTTTATTACTTTGCCCTTCTTGTCCTGGGATTGTGCACCTGGCTCATGTGGTTTTTTACCCAGACCCCCTTTGGGCAAATTCAGGTAGGGATTCGTGATAATGCCAAGCGCATAGATTACCTGGGCTTTAAGGTGCCGGAATCAAAAGCCGTGATTTACATTACGTCCGCATTCTTTGCCGGCATGGCAGGTTCCGTATACGGGTTATTCCATAATCTGGTTTCTGCCGACGGTTCCCTCAATGTTCTCGTTTCCTTTGCGGCTATTACGGCAACCTTGATCGGCGGTATCGGGAGCTTCTTTGGCCCCATCTGGGGCACGGCGATCTTTCAGATCTTGGAAGAAATTACCATTCGATTTACGGAACAGGTGGAGCTGGTGACAGGGGTCATCATGATATTGGTTATTATGTATGCACCCCGCGGATTTGCCGGTTTCCTTTCTGCATTGAATCTCAAATGGCAAACGTACAGAGCTGGGCGGGGGAAATAATCCATGTATATCTTGGAAACGAAGGATTTAAACCATGATTTTAGCGGCTTAAAGGTGCTTTTTGGAGTGAATCTCCAAGTAAAGGAAGGCGAAAAGCACGCCATAATTGGCCCAAACGGTGCAGGCAAAACGACCCTGTTTAATTGCATTACGGGCACTTACCACCCATCAAGTGGGAAGGTGTTATTCAAAGGGATGGATATCACGGGGCGAAAACCCCATGAACTGACCAGAATGGGCATCGGGCGATCGTTCCAGATCACGACCATCTTTATGAACCTTACTGTATTCCAGAACGTGAGGCTCGCCGTTTTATCGAAACGGGGAATCCGTTTCAACCTGTTTCGCTTCATCGACCGGATGAAAGAGGTCACGGAAGAAACGGACGAAATCCTGAGGCGTGTGAATCTCATCGAAGAAAGGAACCTGCCTGCCAGTGCCTTGTCATACGGTAAAACCAGGGCATTAGAGATGGCCCTGGCCTTCGCCACCGACCCTGAACTTATCCTGCTCGACGAGTTTACGGCCGGCATGTCGCGCGATGAAACCCATGCGGCCGTTGAATTGGTGCGGAAGCTTACGGAGGGGAAAACAGCCATCTTAATCGAGCACGATATGGATGTTGTATTCTCTCTGGCGGACCGTATTACGGTGCTTCATTACGGTCGCATCATTGCATCGGGTAAACCGGAGGAAGTGCGGGCCAACCAGGATGTGAAGGATGCCTATTTGGGTGATCTGGAAGTCTAATACCGGGGGAGGAAGAAAATGCAACTCGAGGTGAAAGATTTAAATACGTTTTACGGTCCGGTTCATGTCCTGCAAGGGATATCACTCTCGGTGGAAAAGGGGGAAATAGTGGCCCTTTTAGGCAGAAACGGCATGGGAAAGAGTACCACGCTAAAATCCATCATGGGCCTGGTAAAACCGAAATCGGGGCATGTCATCTTCGAGGGGAAGGACATTATGGGATTCCCGCCCTTTAAGGTGGCCAGGGTCGGGATCGGTTACGTACCGGAAGAAAGGCGTATCTTCCCCACCCTGACGGTCATCGAAAATCTCAAAATGGGAATCAAAGGGGGGAAAGAGGGGGATCCCAACGACCCCTATACGTGGACCATGGAGAGGGTGTTTGCCCATTTTCCCAAACTAAAAGAACGTTGCGATTCGCAAGGGCGTTTTCTTTCCGGAGGGGAGCAACAGATGCTGACCATTGCCCGCTCTCTCATGGGAAATCCTCGTTTGCTCCTTGTGGATGAGCCCACGGAAGGACTGGCACCTATCATGGTGCAGGAGGTGCGCGATATGCTGGCAGAAATTAACAGGGCGGGGGTATCTATTCTTCTCGTGGAACATAACCTGAAAGTAGCCCTTTCTTTGGCTCACCGGGTCTATCTCATGGGTAAGGCCCATATTGGGTACACCGGTACCATCGAGGAGTTTAAAAACGCGCCGGAGGTGCGGGCTAAGTATCTGGAAGTTTGATTCACGCGACTTGTGTTTATTGAAGGAAGGGCGATAAATATTTTTCAAATTTAGAGGGGGTAGATTGGAATGGCTCAAATTAATAACGGCAAGGTTATGACGGCTCGGGAGGCGGTTTCGCGGTTTGTGAGGGATGGGG
>ERZ795045.27-NODE-27-length-169230-cov-11.336226_pt1 | contig 169230 bp, 167 predicted proteins | sample MGYA00375129_ERZ795045 | MGnify/ENA primary metagenome ERZ795045 (study PRJEB30174, sample SAMN05720166) | activated sludge metagenome | isolation source: anaerobic digester from wastewater treatment plant | place: Japan | collected 2015-05-15 ...
TACAAGAAGTGACAAGTGGGATAGAAGAAGTAGCAGCGAGTGCACAGAACGTATCGAAATCTGCACAAGGTTTGACAGAAAAAGCCAGTGAAGTGAACAGCGCAGCGAAAGAAGGAGAAAAGGCAGTACAGATGATAGCGCAGATAATAACACAGACAAAAGAAAAGACGAATCAAACAGAGAAAGCAGTGAATGAACTGAGTGAGAGGGCGAAGAACATACAAGAGATAGTCCAGACGATAAACTCGATAGCAGAGCAGACAAATCTCTTAGCATTGAATGCAGCGATAGAAGCAGCGAGGGCAGGGGAAGCAGGAAGAGGCTTTGCAGTGGTGGCAGATGAGATAAGGAAACTTGCAGAAGAGAGTAAGAAAGCGACAGACAAGATAGGACAGATACTGAATCAAATACAACAAGGTGCGCAACAAGCCAGTGTAGTAACGACAGAGACGGTGAAGGTAGTAGAGAAAGCGACAGAGCAATCGGAGGTAGTGAGAGAGAGGTTAATGAACATATTGAGACAGGTAGAAGGTATAAGCAGTCAGATAGAGAGCTTAGCAGCGAGTGCACAGGAACAGAGTGCTGCAGCAGAAGAGATGAGCAGTGCGATGGACACAGCGACAAAATCGATCACGATGATAGCGCAACAGATACAAGAGATGACACAAGCGGTGAAACAGCAAGCAGATTCAAGTCAGAATGTATCGAGTGCATCTGAAGAATTGAGTTCAATAGCTGAATCACTTGCAGAACAGGTGAGAAAGTTCAAAGTATAGGGACAAAGTAATGAAAAACAAGGGGCACATCTGTGCCCTTTGTTTTTTATCAAGTACGCATTGATTATTTTTCTGACGAACACTCATTCAACCTCGTCAGTATTTCTTGTACCATATGCGCATCATTTGATAGCTCCCACAGTGATTCCCTGTAGAAAATACCTTTGGAAGGCAAAGAAGACTATCAACATTGGGATGGCTGCATAGGTTGCACTTGCCATGTGTAAAGCGTACTCCATAGGGATTTCTTCACGTATCATCACAAGACCTGCCTGTAGTGTTTTCATGGCTGTTGTGTTTGTAACTATCAGGGGCCATAGAAAGTCATTCCACTCGTTCACAAAAGTAAAGATCCCAAGAACCGCTATCGCTGGTTTGGATATGGGAAAGATGATCTTCCAAAAGGTTTGAAATTCGCTCGCACCATCTATTCTTGCCGCTTCGATGATCTCATCTGGCAGGGTTACCATGAACTGTCTCATCAAGAATACACCAAAGGGTGCAGCTACGCTTGGTAGAATCAGACCCCAGTATGTGTTTATCATTCTCAGATTCGAGACAATTATATACAGTGGTATTAAGGTAACTTGGTTGGGTATCATCATCGAGGCAATATAGATCCAGAAGAACAACCTCGCACCGGGAAATCTCTTTTTTGCAATCGCGTACCCTGCCATAGCGCACAGAATTATCCTGACCGCTGTGACAGAACCAGCCACAACGGCGCTGTTGAAGGTCCATCTGAGCACATAAGGTCTTTGCAACAATTGCCTGAAATTCATGAGTGTTGGATTTTTTGGAAAGATCTCAGGAGGAAACTTCAAGACCAATGTCGGTGGCTTGAGAGCAGTCACAACCATCCAATATAGTGGTATGAAAGCCATTAAGCCAAGAACAAGAAGAATGATCAGTGAAATTGTATTTTTGACCAATTTCGCACGGTTCATCTTTGTCATAAGATCACCTCAGTATTGAACGTTCGAGCCGAGCCATTTGAACTGAACTATACCAAGTCCTACCAAGATCACAAACATCACCATAGACATCGCAGATGCCAAGCCCAAGTTGTAGTCCCTGAAAGCCGTTGTGTAAACAAGATACGCAACGGTGATGGTCGAGAACTCCGGTCCTCCCTGAGTCATTACGTATATGTTCGAGAAGGTCTGAAAATTCGCTATCGTTCCCATCACAAGTGCATACAGGATCGTTGGCTTCAAAAGTGGGACGGTTATCTTTGAAAAGATCTTCCACGAATTGGCGCCCTCTATCTTTGCAGCTTCAAAATAGTATTCAGGTATCGAAGCCATAGCGGCAGAAAGTAAGACTATGGTCGAGCCCCCACCCATGATCACCTGCATCGCAATCAATGAAGGCATAGCCGTGAGCTTGTTTCCAAGCCAGATTACGGGATTCAGCCCCATCAGTTTCATGAAATAATTGAGCAAACCAAAGTTCGGGTTGAATATCCACAACCAGATTAGAGAAATTATAACTGAAGAAGTGACATGAGGAAGATAGAAGATTGTTTTGAAGAACGTCTTTATAGGTTTTCTGAACGGGTATATGAGAACAGTCACAAGCAGAGCCTTTCCAAGCCAAAGTGGAACGACACCGAATGTGTATATGAACGTGTTAACAAGAGCCTTTTTGAACAACCAGTCATTGAAGATTTCTTTGTAATTCTCAAGCCCGATGAAGGTCTTTGAAAAAACGTTGTAGTCGAATAGACTGAGGTATACACCGCTGCCAACGGGAATCAGAAAAAAGATCAGAAACAAAATGAAGTGCGGCAACAAGAAGAAATACCCATAACGCGCTTTGTAGATCTTTCTTAAAAGATTCAAGCTGCATCACCTCGCAGAAATTTAAGGGACGACCCGACAGGTCGTCCCAAAGGTTCACTTTGTTTTCTTGAGAATTTTGTTCGCCTCTGTGACAAAATCGTCCAGTGCCTTCTGAGGTGTCTTTGTTTTTGCAAAAACCGCTTCGAGTGCTGCTACAAAATGTGAATTCATCTGAGACCATGGGAATTCTTCGCTACCGAAAAATTCCACACCGTACCTGTCCATGATCTGTGAATACTTTTTGACCTGCTCGTTCATGTACGGATCGTTCTTGTAGAGCATCTGGTTCACGGATTTTCTCGCAGTGAGATACTGAAGAGTCTCAAGCAGTGCTATGTTTTGTTGGTTAGTCATGAATTTGAGAAATTCGAAAATCATTTCTCTCTTCTTTGGATCATTCTGTTTGAAGACAATAAAACCACTTCCGCGAGCGTAAGCTACAGGATCTTTGCCTTCAACGTGCGGGAATGGTGCAATCACAGGGTAGAACGCTTCGGCAAGGCGGCCTTCCTTGACATAGCGTGTGATTCTGCCTATTTCATAAGGTCCCCCAAAACCTATACTCGCTTTGTGGGTATGGAAATAGCTTATCACACCGTAGATATCAAGCGCTTCTGCTCCCTTTGGTGCCACTCCGTATTTCTCTATCAAATCGAGGACGAACTGAAGCCCCTTGACTGCCTCAGGGCTGTTGAGAATCACTTCTGATTCATCTTCATTTGTCAGTCTTCCACCAAAGGCGTAGATGAAGTTCAAAACGTTGTGAACCATATCGCCCTTCGCACCAAGTGCAAGAGCATAATGGTCTACCTGTCCGTCACCATCACTGTCCCAAGTCAGCTTTTTGCATATCTCGACAAACTCTTCCATCGTCCAACCTTCATTGACTATCTTTCGCCAATCGATACCTGCCTTCTCGAAATCTGGTGTATAGAGCAGCATCGTTGAGCCCATGCCGTTTGTCCCATAGACCCATGGCCAGACATAGTGCTTTCCGTTGATGTAGCCAGCCTTCAGACACTGGTCATAGAAATCGTTCCAATCTTCCTGTGAGAGATAATCGTCGATTGGCTCGAGTAATCCACTCTTAGCCCAACGGCTGTCCCAAACAGGACCCTTGAAGAAATCTGGCTGAGTCTTTGTTGCGATCGCCGCGGCAAGTTTCTGCGCGTACTCCTGGTTTGTAACAAGCACGTACTTGACTTCCACATCGGGGTGCAGTTTCATGAACTCTTCAGAAATCCACTTTGGATACTCCTCACCAGTCAAAGCTTTGTCTGCCGGGTGACCAGGAGGTGCTATCCTCCAAGGGTTGATCCACCAGGTGATCGTGATCTTTGCAGGAAAGACCATGGCCCCAACAAGAAGTAATGTCACAAAAAGGACTTTGAGACCTGTTCTCACAAGAATCTCCCCTTTCTATTTATTTGGCAGAAGATGTGACTCGAATAACTTCTGCCTGAGTTCTTGCGCATTAGTGAAGAGAATTGACTCGATGCCCAACTTTGATGCCGATTCGATATTCTCAACCATATCGTCGGTGAAAACCGTTTGTGATGGCTCAAAGCCTTCATCTCTGAGTATGTGAAGATAGAACTCTGGGTCTGGTTTCATCAAGCCCATGGTATGAGATGCGTAGACTTTGTCGAAAAATCTGTAATCTCCTCGTTTCATGTGTATTTTGTAGTGCGACTCAATCGTGTTTGTGCCTGCGACAACTCTGTAGAATCTTCGCAGCTGATTGATCACTTCCACCGTCTGGGTGTTCAAAGTGGGGTTGAAGAACTTCGCCCACAGATCTTCGGTGATTGGAATACCAGATAAACGAGAAAATTCATTCCAGAACTTTTCTACCGTGATCGCACCAGTTTGAATTTCTTTAAGCCCCGATTGATTCGCTATGGTTAGGAATTCAGACCTCGAGATGCCAAGGTGCTCACATATACTCGGTACCACCGAGGTGTTCTCGCACACCACACCACCTACGTCAAAGATAAACAGTCTCACTGCCGCCACCCCTTTCATGTCTGCGTCCATAGTATAACATAGGATTACTCTTGTACTTTTGTCATACCTTTTGGAAACTCTGCCACCGATTTTTTAGATTTTCAACAAGACAATGGCAAAGTTCAGGTTTTTGTGGTTTAATTATTCTGCGTTTGTTGAACTGTGGCAAAGCCAACGACGTCTATTAATGGAAAGAACTATTCACTCATTTTGGAGGTGATCTGATATGCAATCTTGGATGGAAAAATACGTGACCACGAAGGACGAGAGGAAACTGCTCAAACAACTTCTGCAAACAGGTGAGATTTCCGATCTTGAGAGTACATTCGGAGACGACTTTGTGAGAGAGTTGATCGAGAACTCTGAACATCTGGAGTCTTACGGTGACTATGAGATACTCAAATTCGCCGACGAGGGAAAGGTCAGATTGATTGCGATAGGGTATGAAAGAAAGCACGGAATTCCATATGTGGTACAAGAACTGATACTGGACAAAGATGAGTACAGCGAATCGAGTATAGAGGAACTGAAAGAACTCATCGACAGCGATTATGTCGAAGAAGACAGTGATGAAGTTGAGAGACTGGTTGACATCGATGAATATGAAGACACAGATGACTATGAGGACATGGACGAATACGACGAATACGATTAATTACAGTGTGGTAAAATTTAGTCAAAGGATCTGCTTTTTGACGTGCCCGGAAGGTGGTGGAGTGAGTGGCGAAGGTAATCGTGGTAACCTCGGGGAAGGGTGGTGTTGGTAAGACCACGATAACTGCAAACCTTGGATGCACACTGGCGAAATCAGGCGAAAAGGTCTGTTTGATCGACGCCGATATAGGTTTGAAGAACCTCGATGTTGTGCTCGGGCTTGAGAACAGAGTTGTGTACACATTGCTCGACGTTGTGAATGGCAAGGTCAATGCCCAGGAAGCCCTTGTGAGACACAAACAGTTGAGAAATCTATACCTTTTGGCGGCTTCACAAGTGGCAACCAAAGAGATGGTTTCACCAGAAGACATGAAAAACATTGTGAAGTCGTTGTATCCAGTATTTGATTACATCTTGGTTGACTCTCCAGCTGGCATCGAGAGAGGTTTTAGAAACGCTGTTGCGGCTGCAGAAATTGCTTTGATAGTTACAACCCCTGAACTACCAGCTATTTCCGATGCCGACAGAGTCGTGGGATTACTGGAGAACTTTGGGTTCAACGACAAATCCATGAAGGTGATACTGAACAGGTTCAAGATAAAGATGGTCAAGGCTGGAGAGATGTTGACACAGGACGATGTCCAGTCAACCTTGGCACTGGAGATCATAGGAGTCGTTCCAGATTCTGAAGAAGTAATCATCGCGACAAACAAAGGACTGCCGGTTGTGCTCAATGGTGATATGTCGGTGTCAAGGGTTTTTGAGAACATCGCAAAACGTTTGAAGGGTGAATCGATTCCAGTTGACGAGGATATATCTCAGATCTCCGAAAAAGGGTTCGTTGCGTTCTTTAAAAACCTCTTTAGCAGGAAAAGGGGATGATCTTGTGTGGTTTTTTGGACTGTTCAAGAGGAGAAAACGCGAGAAAAGTAGAGAAACTGCTTACAAGAGGCTCGAGACGATTCTGGAACGCAGACGACCCGTGGCGGTTACTGAGATAATCCCAAAAAACGAGTTCGAGGAAAACTCTGAGAAGATAAAAGAGAGAATCGTTGATTGGGTGAGTGATACCTTCAAAGTCGAAAAAGACAGAGTCAAGGTGGAGTTCGAAGAACACAATGGCTACATAGTCATAATCACCAATGTACTTTTTGAGTGAGGTGAGCTTTTGAAAAACTTCACGGTGAAAACAAATCAGCGCGAGGAATTCATAGATATTTCTCATCAGGTGCAGAGAATAGTAGACGAATCCAACGTCAAGGAAGGTATATGCCTGGTATTTGTTCCTCACACAACTGCAGGTATCACGATCAATGAAGGGAGCGACCGATCTGTCGCATTTGATATATTGAGGCGACTTGCAGATTTGGTGCCTGAGAGTCTGAAATATGAACATCTGGAAGGAAATGCCGATGCACATATAAAAGCATCTTTGACAGGGTCTTCGGTTTGTATCCCAATCTCTGGTGGAAAATTAGCCCTGGGAACCTGGCAGGAGATCTTTTTATGCGAATTTGATGGTCCCAGGGTCAGAACCGTACTTGTACAGATCCTTGCAAGTTGAATCTTATTTCAAATCTTGAACAAAATAGACCTTAGGTGAAGGTATCCCGTTGAAGGTTGTTCCGTACTCCACAGTGTATGCGCCGGTATTTATGAAGTAGATTATGTCGTCTAAGGTTACGTTGTATGGTAACATGGCATCGTCGTAGACTTTGTCCACGCTGTCACAGGTCGGACCAGCCAGGACAAAAGGTATTTTCTGTTCCGACTCTTTCCCGTCAACTTGTAGCTCGTATCTGAAATTCTCAATGGTTTCCATCAAGCCGTGGAAAACACCGGCATCGATGTACACCCATTCCTCACTTCCCCTTTGACATCTCAAAAGAACCTTGGTTACCATTATCGCAGAGTTACCAACCATAGACCTACCCGGTTCTGCAAAGACTCGCAGATCTTTAATTCCATAGAGATACTCGTTGATCGATTGCACAACGATGCGCCCGATCTCCTCGACGGTAGGAATTGGTTTCACGTGTTTGATTGGGATTCCTCCACCGATGTCGAGGATCTTCAGGTTTATCCCAAAATTCCTGTCAGCCCAGTAGAATATCTTTGCCACTCTTTCAATCGCATTGGACCAGCTATGTGGATCATAGTTCTGAGAACCCACATGAAAACTCACTCCAACGGGTATCAACCTCAGTTTGTGCGCGTATGCAATCAGATCAACCGCGATTAACATGTCGACACCGAACTTTCTGGACAAGGGCCAGTCGCTGTGAGTGTTTTCCACCGCAACTCGTATTACCACCTGTGAACCCGGTGCGTTCTCTGCCAGTTTCTCCAGCTCCATCGTTGAGTCGGCAGCGAAAAGGTCCACACCAAGATCATAAGCCGCAGCGATGTCTTTCTCGCGCTTTATGGGATTTGCGAAGATCATCCTGTCTGGAGTAATGCCAAGATCTATCAGCTTTCTTATCTCTCCTATCGAGGCTACATCAAAGTTGCTGCCCAAATCTCTGAGTCTTTCGATTATCCTTGGATGGCTGTTTGCTTTTATTGCGTAGTAGATCTTGCATCCAGGGATTGCCCTGGAAAGTCTTTTGTAATTCTCTTCCACTATATCCAGGTCAATCAACAAAAAAGGTGTTTCGAGGCTCTTGGCAGCCTTTCTAACAATCTCGTTCACTTCCACTCTTTATCACTCCTCATCTTCTGAGATATTTTTTCACAGATGGTATTCAAGAATCGATCATCATCTTCATCAAAAGGGCTCAGTATATGACTGTCTATGTCTATTTCTCCAAAGATTTTCCCAGCTAATTTTATCGGCACAACTATTTCAGATTTAACCTTCGGACTGCAAGAAAGATAGTTTGTCTCCCGTGAGACATCTTGAACAAGAAAGGTTGTACCCGTTGCAGCCGCCTGACCGCATATACCTCTACCAAAGGGTATCCTCACATGCTCTGTCGGCTCACCCACGAACGGTCCCAGTACAAGTTCGTCTTCTTTATCTGGACTCACCAGATAAAAACCAACCCAGTCATAGTAGGCAACATTGGAGTACAACAGTGTGCAGATCTTTTGCATAGAATCATCGAGATCAGAGTCTTCGATAATCTCATCTATTTCTTTCAAGAGTTGGGAAAAGAGTCGTTGCTTGGAGATATATTCTCCTGTATCTTCGCCATCTCTGAAAGCTTTCACAGATTGGAATGCGACCTCTGCTACCCTGTCGATGATTCCTTTCCGGTAGAGTGACAAAAGATCTATGAGAATGACGCTCTCCCTGTTGCCATTAACTGTCACCCAGTCCTTGATACCGAGCAAACCTGTCAGGATTATTGAAAAATCCTCTTTTTCCAAATGAAAAAGATCATGCCTGTGAGAAACCAGTTTTGAACAGTAGAGTTTTTGATCTCTTGAAATTTCATGCCAGTACTGCATCAATCTGTCTATCAGTGGACGGTCCAATTGGTCGAGCAGTTCTTTCACCTGCTCCTTTGACAGGGCAAATTTTTCTTCGTAGTTGCGAATGATGGGTTCGTATTTCTCGCGATACTTTTCCCAGTATGTGTACCAGTCTTTCTTGTCATATCTCAGTATCTGGAAAAAATCATCTGCTATGTTCTGGACTAAGTTTCTCATCTTCTGTTCATCTCCGAGCAGTTTCCGAGTAAGTCTTTCAGAGTGACCGACTCAAGAGTCTTTTCAACCGCTTCTTTCAATTTCTCCCAGATCATCAAACGAATGACACAGGTCGATGGATTATCACAGCACGTTTCATCGAATGTGCATTTGATGATCTTATCTGGGTTGTCCACTGCCTTGACAACATCGAGCGCAGTTATCTCATCGGCAGATCTTGTCAGACGATAGCCACCCTTCCTGCCCCGAGTTGAATGTATTATCCCAGCTTCTTTCAGTTCAACCATGATCTTCTCTGCGAACTCCTTCGGCACCCTGATTTTTCCAAGCACTGCCGCAAGAGAAACAGGCTTGGTCTGCTCACAACCAGCTATTTCCAAAAGAATCTTGAATGCGTACTCGCTTTTGATCGTGATACCCAAGGCTTTCTACCTCCAATCACCTTTGAGTTGCCACGATGTAGACATCAACGTAGGAACGCATATTCGCACGCGCTTGTCTCAGGCTGCTCGTGTAAATATCAATCTTGTCGTTCTTGATAGCCAGACCGGTGTCTTCTACTTTGAAAAAACCGTAGTTTGGCTTGTCGGAAAATTGGGGAATATAGACAATGCTGCCGAGAGGTATGACTGAAGGGTCAGCTGCGACAGTCCACCAATCTTTCGGCACAGTGCCACTTGCAGTCACTCGGAAAGTGGGATGCTCTGGTAATTTGGCGTCTTCCCATTCAGAATAGTAGGTTGCCTCAAATCTGCCTGCGTATTTCAGAAGGATTCTGAGGGGATCTCTTGGCTCACCATCTATCCAGATTTCAAAGTGAAACACCGTGTCAACTGTACCTATGCTTTGACCACTGGTTAGCCATTGACCTTGCGAGACCTCAACGGTACTGAGATTCCCATATATCGCGAGTATGCTGTTCCCATGATCCACCCGGACATGATATCCGTAGTCATCAAGTAAGACACCCAGAACTCTGCCAGGTAGGATGGAATAAACCCTTCTTTGATCAGTGACTTTGACATCTATACCCGTTCTCACACCGCCGCCGGCAGGCTCAGAGAAAACACCGACAACATCCTGTGGGTTCAATGGAGAGCTGAGTGGGTATTTGAACAGTGAACTGGTATCTTCTATTGGAATCCTTATCCTCTGTCCTACGAGCAATTTGTTTGGATCTTGAATTTGATTCAGCTCCACTATCTGTCTTATCTTACTCTGGTTCATCCCGTAAGCCTGAAGAATACTGGATAATGTATCACCAGATTTCACGATGTATGTTATGTACCCTTGATCGAGCCTGAGAAATCTGTCTCTGTCGTACTCACGGACAATACCGCGAAGAGTTTCAAGTTCTGTAGCCAGTTGCCGAACTAAAGCCGTTGTGTTCGCCACGTACTGTTGCAGTTCTGCGGAAGTACCAGAAAAAACAGGTTTGGACTGGGTTTCCAAGAATTTCTGAAAATCTCGCCTGAGATTGGTCTCTGTCTCTTTTAACGCCGATCTCAACTGGTTGATCTCAGTTTCAACAAAAGAAAGATCACCGATATACTGTGTCTGAGGTCCCTCAGAAGCCAATTTCTCTATTGTGCTCTCGATCGATTTTATTCTCGAAGACAGTTCCAAAACCTCCAGAACCTGATTGGAAATCGAGGTAACAGAGTTTTCAAGACTGTTCAATCTTGTGGCGATTTGCTTCGCGTCTACCTGCTCAAGGAGCTGCTGTGTGTTCTGGACAAACCTTTCATAGGCCTGCTGCTGCTGTTTTTGAGAAGCTTCCAGATCACCCAATCTGTATATGAGTTCTCTTATGTCCGAGACATTCAAGGCAGCCGAAAGCTGGCTGTAACGCATCTCAAGAGAGGTGATCCTTGCCAAGACGTTCTTCAGGTCATCCTGTGAAACTATCGGCATATTCTTTTGCTCATTTATTGCTTGTTTGGCAGTGGCAACTTCATTGTTTATTCTTGTGACTTCCTTTTGAAGATTTTGAAGATCCTTTTGGTTTGCGATATTGCTCTTCTCAATTTGAGAGATTCTGTACTCAAGATCGTCTAATCTTCTGTTTATCTGCTCGAGTAGATCTTGGTTGTATGGACTGCAGGCGACGAGCAGCAGCAAAATAGAAAAAAAGAGAAACAACCTTTTCATCCGACTCACTTCCTCATGGTGACTTCCTGCCATTCTTTGCGCGCCAGTTTAACATAAACAGAATTCGAGTTTCCAAACTTCTGTATGAGCGTTGAAAACCACTTGACTGCCTCCTTTTTGTTGGAGAGGCGTGCATTGAGTTCTCCAAGATAGAACAGAACCATGATCTGCTGGTCCTCGGAAAGCTCCTCTGTTTTGTAGCTTTCTGTGAAATGTTTCAGTGCGCCCGTTATAGCCTTGGTCTCTTCGGTGTGGTTGTTCATATCTCTGAAAATCCAAGCGAGTTTCAGATAAGATTCGGCCGCTCGCAGATGTTTTCCAAGCAAAGAATATACCGCAGCTGCTATTGTGAAAAGTGAGGCACCGTCTTTGAGAGTTCTTTCTTTGGAAAGATCGACGGATAGCAACGTTTTCAATTTCTCACAGAGCTTGGTGAGCAGTTCTTTTTGTGTTTGAGAAAGAGATGCCTCAAAGTCACTCTCAAAGGTTGTGTATAAACAATTAGGACAGGTAACAGGCTGAAAGAGCAAGGCATTGACACCATCGTAAGTTGGTTTCAAATCACTGTCACGGTCTTTGATCTTGATTGCATCACTGAACACACGAATGGAATGGAATGTTTTTGCGCAGACAGGACATTTGAATTCTTGTTCCCAAAAGGTTTGCAATACCACACCTCCGCATAGATATGCTGTGTGAATTATATCACCGATTATTCCGACTTTATTTTGCAACTTTTTTCCAGAACTATTAGCTTATTCGTAACCATACTCTTTGCGGATTTTTTCGAGGTTTCTGAGATTCTCAAGGCTCATCTCATTGACGGCGGCAAACTCAAAAAGGAGGGCATCAGACATAATGACAGGTATAGCCATCGAGCGATAGCTGCCGATTCCTCCGCGATCGGTGACGATCATTTCATCTGCAAGATCACTCAGCTGACTGAGTTGTCTATCTGTGAACAGTATGTTCTTTCCGCCCCTCTTGCGAGTTTCCGAGAACAGTATCCTCAACTCGAAATTGATCTTCCTGTATGCAAAACCGACAGAGACATCGTTTTTACTTATATTCACTATGTTTTCAAAAAAAGAACGGCCCGTTGTGTTGAACAACCAAGTCTTTTTGCCAAACCTGTTCAGCCAGAAAGAGAGTTCCAGAGCAGGTACCAACGCCGCACCTTCACCAAAGACATAAACATCATTCGCCTCAAAGATGATTTTCGCTGCACTCTTTAAACTCTTGGTGAGCTCTGAAAGATTCATATTCTGAAAGACAGCGTGGTGTGTCTTCAGAAGTTCTTCAAGCACCGACTCAGATGAAATTGTCTTTAAACCTTCTTCGACTTTCTTTGAAGATGTGAGGTTGTTAACCAGCGCGCGCTGAAATTCTTCTTTCATATCGGAGTACCCATTATAGCCAAGGGTACGAGCAAATCGTATAACGGTCGCCTCGCCGACACCAGATGCTTTGGCAAGTTGATCGGCACTCATTAGGGTGATCTTGGATGGGTTATCGACAATGAACTCAGCAACCTTTCTTTGACTCCTCGTGAGCTTTGAATAAACCTTCTGGATCTTTTTTCTGTATTCAACGTTCATACAGCTTGAACACCCAATGCTGGTAGAATTCGTTCACAATGACCTTGTGAGCAAGACCTGCTGGGATGAACAATATATCGCCGGGTTGCATTTCAAACTGCTCGGTTATCTCCATCGAATCACTCCTGAGTTCTCCCTGGGATATCTTTTCCACCTCTCCAACGAGCCTGCCCAGTTGAACAGTCGCTTTCCCAGCCAATGCAACGTACAGATCGTGCTGAAATTCGTGAACCTCTGGCTTACCAGTCGAAGGACCGTTGATCGTGATCTTTCTAACCTGAAATCCCTTCGTCAATTCAAAAAGCTTGTCAACCGATGAAAGCTTCGTCGCCTTTTGCATCTTTCATCCCTCCGAATGTTTCACGAGCAACTATCAACACACCTACGACGCCCGGATTTGGCTCAACCTTAGAAAGTTCCAACGAGACCACTTTGCCCGGCGGACGATAATAGTTCTGCTGAATGTACTTCAGCACTTTGCCGACATAAAACTCGTTCTTTGTCAGTCCACCACCGAGCACAAGGGTCTGTAAATCAAGCGCATCGACGATGTTGGTCAAAGTTCTTGCCAAAACCTGTGCACCATGCAAAGCCACCTTGAGGTACGGTTCAATTCCGTTCTGTGCTCTCAGAAGTATCTCTTCGCAGGACAGTTTTTCTCCCGTTATCGACTGAATCAGATTCTCCAAACCTCTGCCTGAAGACAACGCCTGTAGACAACCTCTACGCCCACAGCTACACACAGGACCTTCTTCTTCGACGATCGTATGGCCTATCTCCCCCGCTGAAGAATGTGATCCACGAAATACCTTTCCTTGCAAGACCAGCCCCATGCCGATGCCGGTACTCACCGTCACGTAAGCCAAATTCTCGGACTGTCGTACCCAGGATTCAGCATAAGCGGCAGCGTTGCAGTCATTCTCTACAACCCCATTGTCGCCAAAGATCTCGCTGACGATCTTTTTCAAAGGAAGATTCTTCCAGCCCAAATTCGGTGACCACAAGAGATTGCCGTATTCATCGACGGCTCCGGCTGTGGAAATACCCCAAACATTTGGGTGGTTGCCATTAAGAAGCCTTTTGCTTATTTTCACCATCCTGTTCAGGAAATCTTCAAAACCTCTGTGAGACTGCGTGGGAAATTGTTCTACCTCGCGTGGAGTGATGCTGTCATCGTCAAAAACAGCGACAAATGTTTTGGTACCACCTACATCAACACACAGGTCCATTTGAACCACCTATCAACTGCTTTATCTTCTTGATACGATCTGACAGCTCTGTAAACCTTTTCTCCTGCAGTAATTCTTTGTTTGCTATATAAGAGCCTATGCCAACCGCGGATGCACCATAAGAAAAGTACTGAACCACATTTGCATCGGTGACACCACCAAAAGGCATGAACTTCACCTTTGGGAACGGCCCGCGGTAAGATCGGAGCAAGTCCAAATCTGCAGGATACAACTTCAGTAGATCGAGTCCCAACTCTAAGGCATTCTGAACATCTGTCGATGTGAAGACACCTGGTATATAAGGTATTTGGTCTTTCTTTGATAGCTCCGCCACCTTCTGACTCAGGCCCGGGCTCAACACATAATTGGCACCCGATGCCAGTGCTTTCTGATAAATTCTTTCTTCAAAAACTGTTCCTGCGCCAAGGAATAATTTGCCATCGAAAGATGACTTCAACGCACGTAACACGTCAGATGCATCTTCGTCTGAGAAGCTGACTTCTACAAATCTCACATCGTTTTCCAAGAGTATGTGGCAGAGATCTGTCGATTCTTTCACGTTGAGACCTCTGATCACTATCAAGATCTTGCCTTCGAGCAGTTTATCTATCAAGATCATCTACCTCCGTTCGTCGCCTTTTTCTTCAAAGTGGATGTCAACAATGATATAACTGAGAGAATTACCAACACCAAAGAGATCGGTCTTGTGAAGAAGGTGGCAAAATTGCCTTGACTTAGAATCAAGGCTCTCCTCATGTTCGCCTCTGCCATCGGACCCAGTATCAACGCGAGTACAATTGGTCCAAGTGGTACGTCGAACAATCTGAAAGCGAACCCAGCAAAACCTGAGATGAACACAATCAGAAGATCAAATGCGCTGTTGTTAATCGCATAACTACCAATAAGAGAAAGAATAATTATCGTTGTCCAGATGAAACTCTGTGGCAAGGAGAGAAATTTCGTGAGAAGCTTTGAAACAAAAAAGCCCACAGCGAGAAAAGCAACATTTGCCAGTATCATGAGGATTATGACTGTATAGACAAAACTCGCGTTGTCTCTGAACATAACTGGTCCGGGTTGAACACCGTACATTATGAAAGCCCCGATCAAAACAGCGGTAACGGCATCTCCTGGAAGGCCAAGCGCCATCATCGTTGTGAGAGCCCCTCCAAGGCATGCATTGTTTGCAGTCGTTGATGCTGCCAGCCCTTCAAGAGAACCTTGTCCATACTCCTGTGGCTTTTTTGCAACTCTCTTACTCTGGTCCCATGCCACTAAACCAGCTATGTCGGCACCTGCTCCTGGTATAGCACCTATGATTATTCCTATCAGAGCAGACAAGAGCGCCACGGGTGTCAGACTTTTTGTTTCTTTGAAGGTTGGTACCACTCTTCCAAGTTGAGTTACTGGTTGCGCGCCTGTTGAAACAACTTGTCTTTTAGCGAAGATCTGGTAGAAAACCTCACCAATTCCAAACAAACCAATCATCACAGGTACGAAAGAGATTCCATTCAAAAGTTCCATCTTCCCAAAGGTGAATCTTTCAGAGCCAAAGATGGGATCAAGGCCTATCAGTGAAATCGAGAAACCTAAGAACCCGGCGATTATTCCCTTGAGTATGGATTTGCCCGAAACAGCCACCATCGTTGAAAGCCCAAAGATTGCGAGAGTGAAATATTCTGCAGGTCCAAAAGATAAGGCAAACTTCGCCAAGGGAAAACCAACGACGATCAACGCGAGGACGCCCAGGATTCCACCGATGAACGAAAAGACAACATTTATACCGAGCGCGAGACCAGCCATACCCTTCTTAGTGAGCGCAAAACCATCAAAGGTCGATGCGATTGAAGCGGGTGTACCTGGTGTGTTTATCAGGATCGCCGAGATTCCACCCGAAAAAATAGCTGAATTCCACACTCCGATGAGCATCGCGAGCCCCTGGTTTGGTGACAACCAGAAGGTCAAAGGAGTGAGTATAGCCACCGCCATCGTGGCTGTCAGTCCTGGGAGAGTCCCGATAACAAGCCCTGAAAAGGTCCCCAAGAGTAGATAGATTACCGCCCGTGGATCAACTGCCTGGAAGAATCCCTGAATAAACTGTTGCACGTGATCACCCCTTCAGAAAAAGAGCACGTGAAAGATCTTCCCAAATAATAGAAAAACACTGACGCTCAGAGTGGCAGAACCAATCAACGCAACGTACCACTTCGAGCCAGTAACGACTTGAATCAAAAACAACAGGACAAAGGTGTTGAACAGAAAATTCCCTTTACCCCAAAGTAGAACATAAAGGAAAACCAGCAATATAGTCGATATGGTTTGGATCCATCTTCCTTGAGAAAATGAAGCTTCTCTTTTTTTGGAAAATCTCCAAAGGCTCAAAATCAAGAGCCAGCAAGACAGAATCAGAACCATGAAGGCTATCAACCTGGGGAAAAACCCTGGTCCTGGCATGTTGGCAATGCCTTCGGGCAACTTTGAAGATTCCACAAAAAGATATATCGAATAAGCAATTGACATCAGTGAGAAAAATAGATCACCCATCTTTGTCACCTCAACGTTGAAGGCTGCCCCATAAGGGCAGCCGGAAGATCATTTACCCAACGCCTTTGGAATGAGTTCCATGAACATGTTGTACTGCGATATAGCGAATTCTTTGAATTTCTCACCATCGAGATAAGCTGGTGTCATGCCTCTGTCGCTAAGGAATTTCTGGAAGGTCTCGCTTTCATATGCCTTTTTGAACGCATCTGCAAGTATTTTGTAAACCTCCGGGTCTACACCTTTGGGCAGCGCAAGGCCTCCCCATGCCGCGACCGAGACATCATATCCGAGTTCCTTCAATGTCGGTACATCTGGGAAGAGCGGAGATCTTTCATCACTCATCAATGCAAGGATTCTCAGTTGACCTGATTCCACACCGGACTTGACCTCGGTGGGACTGACGGTGACGGCGGTGATGTGTCCTCCCATCAAAGCAGCAACTGCAGGCGCTGCACCATCGAACGGAACATGGATGAGCTTTGTACCGGTGGCTTTCTCAAAACTGAGCGCGGCGATATGCCAGATGGAACCTGGGCCAGAGTTACCCACCGTCACCGTGCCCGGATGAGCTTTTACGTACTCAATGAATTCCTGGATAGTCTTCCATTGCGAGTTGGCTCGAACGGTGACTGCCGCGGGTATCACCATTATTCTCATGAGTAGGTCAAAGTCCTGTGGTCCAAAGTCTGCATATCCCAGAGCTTTGACCATCGAAAGCTCAACCGGTACATACCCCATCGTGTAGCCATCTGGTTTACTGGTTTGAAGTTTTTTCATCGCGATTGCCCCAGATGCACCTGTGATGTTTGTGCAGGTAATCGGCACCTTCAGGATTTCCTGTGCGATGGATGTGATAGTTCTTGATGTCATGTCTGATGCTCCGCCGGGCGCTGCTTGAATGATGAAGGTAATGGGTTTGTCTGGATAAGCTGCAAGAAGCAGGGTCGCAAGAATTAGTAGGAAAGCCACAAGAAGTTTTTTCATAGTACAACCTCCTTTTGGAGTAAATTCTTCCATTGATAAACCATTTGGAAGCTTTTGCTTCAAAAATATCACATTGCGCGCCACACTTCAAGCGCAGATGAACAGAGAAATCTCGCAGATCAGAATGATTTGCACAGATATTTGGCGAGAAACTCTTCCTTTCTCTTCATTACTTTGATTTTCTCTGAAAACCATGATCAAGTATCGGGAACACACGGTGTGCTTTTCCATAAAATTGGAATCTTCACAGAATTTTTAAGAGAAGGGTAACGACTCGACAAAGATGAAAGGGCTATAATGTGTTTTGCCTACCAAAGATCGAGGTGTGTACTTTGACAGTTCTTGGTATCGATCCTGGATTTGGCATCTTAGGATATGGCATTCTTCGAGTCAGTGGGAATTTCTTTGAACATATTCGTCATGGAACGATACAGACAGAAAAGGAACAAAAGATAGCATTACGTTTGAAATTCCTATATGAAAATCTCTGCGAACTGATCGAAGAATTCAAACCAGACGAAATCTCTGTGGAAAAGCTATTCTTTTCTCGGAACGTGACAACCGCGATGTCTGTCGGTGAGGCGAGGGGCATTGTGCTCTTGTCGGCTGCTCAAAACAAGATAGAAGTATATGAATACACGCCGCACGAGGTGAAGAAGGCTGTGACTGGTAACGGTAGAGCCACAAAAAAAGAGGTTCAAGAATGGATAAAAATTCTGCTCAGTCTGCCTGAAGTACCAAAGCCAGACGATGCTGCAGACGCCCTCGCCATAGCTTACTGCCATGCTGTGGTTAAGAACTTCAGTCGGAGGTTCACAGTATGAAGAGAATTGTGGTTGAAGATCTACAGATGACCTTTAACGATCTCGCAAACAAGATTGGTTTTCAATCTGCGTATGACTGCCAGATTGAATCTCTCGAGTATGATAGTCAGATCAATACGATCGTTATAAAGACAGACAAGCCAATTCAGATCGCACCAGATCTGCACAGGCTCCTACAGGAGTTTTTCGAAAGTTCTGTCATCTTTGAGCCATCAAAATCTGGAGATTACATAGATCTGGAGATGCTCAGAAAGGAGCTCAATGGGAGTTTTCCATACGTTCAGTCTGCCGTTGTCGATCGAGAAGAGGTCATACTGACGGTTTCTGGAGAGTTTGGCAAGGACAGAATTAACAGCAAAATGAACCAGGTGAAGAAGGTTGTCAATCGATTACTCGGTAAAGAGCTGGAGATAAAGGTCGAGGTTGAAGAGCCAAAGCCAATGCCTGAAGAGCCAAAGATAGCCGTGAAAAAAACCGAGCAGAAAAGAAAAACAAAGAAAACAGATCGATATCACACGCCGTCTGATCTGCCACAGGAAACGGACAATGTAAAACTTGCTGGGCAGATCTTCAAGATGGAACTGAGAGAAGGAAAGAAAAGGTTTGCCGCAATCTATCTCACAGACAAAAAAGACTCGATGACATGTCTTGCCTTCAACAGCGTTGCAGATCACATCACAAACGAACTTCAAGAGAAAGATTGGGTCGTTCTGGAAGGCACGCTCAGGTACGATGAGGCCGGTGAACCCGTTTTACACATCAAAGGTTTCGAAAAGATCGAACCCATGATTCGCATGGACGACGCCGCACAGAAGAGGGTCGAATTGCACGCACACAGTAAACTGAGCGACCTCGACAGTGTACTGGATATAAATGAATACGTCGAGAGGGCATCACTTTGGGGTTGGAATGCCATCGCATTGACAGACCACGGCGTAGTTCAAGGTATACCATATTTCTACGAGGCGTGCAAGAAGAATGGTATAAAACCCATATTCGGTGTGGAGGCTTACATAGTTAACGATTCAGAACCTGTCATAATCGGCACCGACAACGATGTGAGCATTGACAGCAGCAGGTTCGTGGTTCTGGATATTGAGACAACGGGTCTGCATCCCATGTTCTCAGAGATCATTGAGATAGGTGCGGTTGCGATTGAAAAAGGGCAGATAACCGAGAACTTCCATAGCCTCGTGAAGCCGAAAGAGAGGCTTAACAGTTTCACCATCGAATTCACAAAAATAACAGACCAGATGCTCGAAGACCAACCTTCCATAGAAGAGGTGCTCCCTAAGTTTCTTGAGTTCTGTAAGAACAGCATCGTGGTTGCCCACAACGCCAATTTCGATTACAGATTCCTGAGATATTGGATTGAAAAGGTCATGAAAGTGAACTGGAAGATACCCGTCATAGACACGCTGGCACTTGCCAAAAGACTCGTCAAACTATCAAGCTACAACCTTGAAAAACTCGCCAATCATTTCAAAGTCGGTGCGTTTTCTCACCACAGAGCCTTTGAAGATGCGAGGGTAACAGCACAGATTTTCGTGGAACTGTTGAAGATCGCAAAAGAAAAGAATATACAAACTTTTAGACAAATAGAAGTACTGCACAAAGAATCAATGCTCAAGCAGTCAAAACCGTTTCACGGGACGATAATCGTTCAGAACAAAGAAGGCCTGAAGAATTTGTACAAATTGGTTTCCAATGCACATGTGAAGTACTTCCACGGCGTACCGAGGATCCCGAAGAGTGATCTTCAATCGCTGCGAAACGGATTGTTAGTGGGTAGTGGCTGTGTCAGCGGTGAACTGATACAAGAGATGTTGGCCGGTGCAACTGAGGGTGAGATAGAAGACACTCTGTCATTCTATGATTTTGTTGAAATAATGCCGTTGAATCTTCTCCCGATCAACAACGATATAGGCCTGACACGAGAAAGACTCAGCGAGATATACAAAAAACTCTACCAGATATGTGAAAGAATGAGTATTCCTGTTGTCATGACAGGTGATGTGCACTTTCTTGACCCCGAGGATGAGAAGATAAGATCTGTCCTGCAAGCACCACAACAGGATACTGTAGCGGAACAACCAGAAGCATATCTGAGAACAACACAGGAGATGCTCGAGGCAGCACTGGAAATACTGCAGGATGAAAAGAAAGCATTGAAGGTGGTAGTGGAATACCCACAGCAAATAGCCTCAAATGTCGAAGAAATTGTGCCCCTTGAGAAGAAATTGCACACGCCAAAGATCGAAGGTGCGGAGGAACAGGTGAGGAGTATCGCAACACAAAGGGCAGTAGAGTTGTACGGAGAACCTCTGCCTGATTTGGTTGAAAAGAGACTGAACAGAGAACTTGATGCAATTATCAACCACGGTTATGCAGTTCTTTATCTGATAGCCAAGAAGATGGTGGACAAATCGTTAGAGGATGGTTATGTCGTCGGCTCGCGTGGTTCAGTCGGCTCCTCTTTCGTTGCATTTTTGATGGGCATCACCGAAGTGAACCCGTTGCCACCGCATTATTTCTGTGCAAAATGTCATTACATCGAATTCGTTCAGAACAACGGTTATGGCTCAGGTTATGACCTGCCGCCAAAGAAATGTCCTGAATGCGGTGAGAACTTGAACAGAAATGGGCAGGACATACCCTTTGAAACCTTCATGGGGTTTGAAGGTGACAAGGTGCCAGATATAGATCTGAATTTCTCTGGCGATTATCAAGATGAGGCACATAGATTCATCGAAACGCTCTTTGGTAAAGAGCATGTGTACCGTGCTGGAACGATAAACACAATAGCTTCCAGGACTGCATACGGTTTTGTGAGAGCCTATGAGGAGAAAACCTCAAGAAAGGTGAGAAAGGCAGAGAGTGAAAGGCTTGCGAATGCCATAACCGGTGTGAAGAGAACCACCGGGCAACATCCCGGAGGACTGATGATCATCCCAAAGGAATACGAGGTTTACGATTTCACACCCATACAGTATCCTGCCAATACAAAGGAAGCCATGGTTTTGACGACGCATTTCGACTACGAATCGATCCACGATGATCTTGTGAAAATCGATGCACTCGGACACGATGATCCAACTTTTGTGAAACTCCTCAAAGATATCACCGGGATTGATCCGATTCAGATTCCGATGGACGACGAGGATACGATGAGAATTTTCTCAAGCGTTGAGCCACTCGGCATCAAACCTGAGGATATCAATACAGATGTCGGTACCCTTGGAATACCCGAGTTTGGTACACAGTTCGTCCGTGGAATGCTCAGTGAAACTCGTCCGAAGACCTTTGCGGAATTGGTCAGAATCTCTGGGCTTTCACACGGCACCGATGTGTGGTTGAACAACGCGCAGGAATGGATGAGGCAGAAGAAAGCCACTCTCTCAGATGTCATAGCATGTCGCGATGATATCATGAATTATCTCATTAAAAAAGGGATGAACGCTTCGAAAGCCTTTAAGATCATGGAAAATGTCAGAAAGGGCAAGGGGCTCTCTGAGGAGAATGAAAAAGATCTGAAGGATCTTGGCATCCCTGAATGGTACATCGAGTCCTGTAAGAGGATAAAATACCTTTTCCCAAAGGCGCACGCAACGGCTTATGTCAGCATGGCGTTCAGAATAGCATACTTTAAGGTGCACTATCCACTGGCTTTCTATGCGGTCTATTTCACTCTCAAAGGTGATGAATTCGATGTTGAAGCGGCACTCGGTGGACCAGAGGTTGTAAAAAAGAAACTGACGGAACTATCGACGATACTCGACAAAGATGTGAGAGAAAAGTCAAGAGAAACAACCCTCGAGCTCATGTTGGAGATGTTCCACAGGGGATACTCCTTCCTACCGGTGAACATAAACAAATCAGATGCCAAAATCTTCATCATAGAAAAAGAAAGGCTGAGGATACCACTTAACAAACTTCCCAACCTCGGTGACAACGTGGCAGAATCAATCACATCTGCCAGAAAAGAAAAACCATTCAGCTCGCTTGAGGACATGGTCAGGCGAACAAAGGTGAACAAATCTCATCTGGAAATCTTCAAAAGGTTGGTTGAGCTGGAAGGGCTGCCTGAGAAAGAACAGATCAGCCTGTTCTGAAAAATCCATAGTGTACAATAGAGCCAGGAGGTTTTGCGATGATCCTGGCTTTTATTTCAGATATCCACGCAAACCTTGAGGCACTCGAGACAGTGATGGAAGACATCAAAAAACGCAACGTAGACAAAATCTACTGTTTGGGCGATCTGGTTGGCTATGGTCCAAATCCCGAAGAGGTAGTCAGAAGACTTGCCGATGTACCAACAATCAGTGGAAACTACGATGATGGGGTTGGCTATGCCAGATCGAGCTGTGGCTGTCGGTACAGCCCTGGCAGAGAAACAGAGGTCGGCGATATCTCCTTGAACTGGACGATTCAAAACACCTCAGAGGAAGTTAAGTCTCACCTTCGTTCACTCAAACACAGAATGGAATTTGAGATTGAAGGCGTTGATTTTCTCTTGGTTCATGGAAGTCCTTTGAATGAACTGCTTGAGTATGTGACACCGCAGACAGATCAGGAGAGATTGCAAAAACTCGTTGAAAACCTTCGAGCCGATGTGATAATCAACGGGCACACACATCTGCCGATGGTCAAATCTGTCAGTGGAAAACTGATAATGAATGCCGGAAGCGTTGGAAGACCAAAAGACGGTGATCCGAGGGCTTGTTATCTCGTTGTTGAGGTCGAAAAGGGTGTAATTTCGTACGAGTTTGTGAGGCTATCGTATGATGTAAAGAGAACTTGCGAAAAGATAGCGCGAGTCGGACTTCCAGCCGAACTCGCAGTTGTGTTGGCTCTGGGCTCGGGCTATGACATGGGTAAAGGCACGGTGGCAAAAACCTTCTTTGTGGTATGAAGATCGTACAGCAGATCTTTGAAGAGTACGGACTGAGCATTGAAGAAAGAAAAGCAAAGCTTTTATCAGAATACATCGATCTGCTGATAAAAGCACCCATCAATTTGACATCTATCAAGGATTATGAGCAGGCGATTCATAAACATGTCATCGATGTTCTTTTGCCCGTTGATCGTGTTGAAGGAGAAATTCTTGATATCGGAACAGGAGGAGGAATACCGGGTATTGTCTACGCAATAGTCTTTGCTGTCAAGATCACGCTGGTTGAATCGATCAAGAAGAAAGCGAGATGGTTAGATCAGACGATTGCTGACCTAAATCTGAAAAATGCGAAGGTCATCTGTTCAAGAGTTGAGGAGCTGGGCACCGAGATGAGAGAGAGCTTCGACACAGTAACTGCGAGGGCGGTGGCTGAACTCAGAGTCCTTGCTGAACTGTGTGCGCCTTTTTGTAAGGTCGGAGGTAGACTTTTTTTCTACAAAGGTCCAAAGTGGAAAGAAGAATATGATCAATCACAAAGCGCGATGAAAATCCTTGGTCTTGAACTCGAGAAGGCAATTGAATACTCACTGAAAACCGGCGAAAGAAGGGCTTTGCTAAAGTTTCGCAAACTCAGAGAAACCCAGCAGATCTTTCCAAGGAAAATGTCGGTGATATTGAAAAAACCTCTATGAGGTGATCGGATGAAGGTTATCAAGACGTGGAATTTCCCGGGCAAATTGAACATGGCTCTGGACATGGTACTGACTGAACATTGCAACGAGCCCATACTCAGGTTCTACACTTGGGCAAGACCAACACTGTCACTGGGAAGACATCAAAAAAGGGTCAATCTCGACACACAGTTTCTGAGAGAAAACAACATGGATTTGGTTGTTCGTCCCACAGGCGGAAGGGCTGTCCTTCATTGGGACGAATTGACTTATGCTCTTATCCTGCCGATCGAAGATCCGAAGGCAAAGGGTGGCGTTCTTCAAACCTACCTTGTGATAAGTGAATGCATCGCAACGGCTCTCCGCAAACTCGGTTTCGACGCACGAATAGAACCAGTCAAAAGATTGAAGGCAGGAACGGCCGCTTGCTTTGACGCACCCTCTTCTTACGAGATCACGATAGATGGAAAAAAGATCGTCGGAAGTGCGCAGATGAGAACTCAAAAAAGCGTTCTTCAGCACGGTTCAATAGTCTTAAAACAGCATGCAAGAGAGTATGCAAAGATTTTGATGATGAGCGAGAATGATCTGGAAGGCAGATTATCTGGGTTGTGTGAATACCAATCGATCACTTTGCAAGAGCTCGTTGAGAAATTACAAAATGAGTTTGAGAACGTCTTTGGAAAGTCAGAACCTTTCACACCAACACAAGAGATTATGGAACTTGCTTTTCAAAGAGAGGAAGAATTCGCTTGTCGGGAAAACTGACGATCGTGGCAACTCCCATCGGGAACATGATGGATATAACTATCAGGGCACTGCGAGCACTAAGAGAAGCAGATGTGATTGTCGCGGAAGATACAAGAAGAACGATGAAGCTTCTGAAATTCTTTCACATCGAATCAAAACATCTGATTTCCTACGGTGTGCACAACCAAACAAAGAGTATTCCTATGATACTGAGTCTTTTGGACAAGGGAAAGAAACTCTGCCTTGTCACAGATTCTGGCACACCAGGCGTGGCAGATCCCGGTGGCCTGCTGGTTGATGCTTGCTGGAGAAAGGGCATTCAGATAGATATAATGCCAGGTCCAAGTGCTTTGACAAGTGCAATTGCTTTGTGCGGTTTTGATGCCTCGAAGGTGCTGTTCGTGGGATTTCTGCCGCGTGACAAGAAAAGAAGAAGGCTTTTCAGGGAGATCGAGGGGCAGAATCTGCTCTTCGTGTTCTTTGAATCCGCAACGAGAATATCCAAGACACTGAACGACGCGCTCGAGATTTTGGGAGATTGTGATATCTTTATTGCAAGAGAACTGACGAAGGTTTTTCAGCAGTTGTACAGAGGAAAAATAAGTGAAGCTGTAGAAATGTTCAAACAGACAAAGGGCGAACTGACAGTAGCAATACATGTTAAAAGGGGGAAGGCAAGTTGAAAAAAGAACTTGAAAAGATATTGAGAGATATCTGCTTCATAGTAAAAGTCGAAGGAAGACGCGTCTTGAAAGATTACCCAATTACAGCCGCCCAGTTCGATCTTCTGCAGAGACTGTACTTCAAAGGTCCCATGAAGATGACGGAACTGAGTTCATCACTGGGAATAGCAAAAAGTACACTCAGTGGTATCGTCCAGAGGCTTGAAGGCACAGGGTATGTAACCAGAATTCGTGGCAAGGACAAACGCGTTTTCATGATCTCGGTGACGGATGTTGGCAAGGCTGTCGTAAAAAGCGTCATAGAAAAAAGGGTTGAGTTCATAGGGAAGGTAATAGACGCAATGGGAGAAGAACGCTCGGTGGAGTTACTCAAGACCTTACAGAAATTCAAAGAGGAGATCGAGAAGTGCAGAAATTCTTAGCAATACTTCTTGTTGCATCAACTTGTTTTGCGGTGAACGTGGTAACAAACCCACCCAATGTGGAGGTGCGGTATCAGCAGACAGTTCTTGCGATAACTGATAGATCAGGCTTCGCTACGTTTGATATCATCACACCAGCAACGGTGGTGTTTTCAAAACCTGGTTATCTTTCAAAGGAGCTGTTCATAGATGATGCCTCTAAGACATATCACGTGACTCTGACACCCGCCTCGACTCTGAGAATCGACTCACAACCATCTGAGGCGGAGGTTTTCATAAACAACACCTATTCAGGAAAAACACCGGTTGAAGTGATCTTACCACCTGGGGAACACAGTGTTGCGATTCAAAAGCAAGGCTATTGTGAAATAGTCGACAAAGTGAAGATTCAGGGCTTTGAGAAGAAAGACATCAATTACAAACTCGATCAAATCCCCACTGTCACCATATATTCCAAGCCCATCTCGACGGTCTTGATCGATGGAAAAGAAGCTGGAAAAACCCCATTGTCCGTAAATCTTGCACCTGGGAAGCACACACTCACCTTGAAGACAGATGACTTTTTCACCCTAACCGAACAGATCAGTGTGAACAATCTTCAAAAACAAACCTTTGAGTTCACACTGATTCCTTGTGCCACCATCAAGGTCCATGTGGTACCAGACCACGCAGTCGTGGAATTTGAAGATCGCAAGAAGATTCAACCCGCTCTATTCACCGAAATCCCACTGAAGGAGATCGCGCTCAGAATAAGCGCGGAAGGTTATGAGACTAAACAGATTACGTTCACACCACAGCAGGGCATGAATGAACTGACGGTTTACTTGACGCCAGTTACGAAAGTCTTGAACATCCAAACTGTCGATGATGCGATGGTCTATGTGGATGGTAAGGCCGTTTCAAGGGGATCATCGAAGATAAAGGTTTCTGGTGATCTTCATTGGGTTGAGGCAAAACTCGGTGAAAGATCGTGGGCAGGTTTGGTAGATCTTGAACAAACAGATTCTGTGAAAATCAATTTCGATTACGCAACTCTGATAATGCCAAGGTTTAAGGATACCAAATACGTTATTGAAGGTGTGACCTTCTACCCGTTGGCGGTTACCTATCTGCCTGTGGGATTTCACACAATCGAGATCGATTCGGACACCAAAACTAAGAGGACACTTCAATTCAACGCTGGTTCATTGCACCTGATAAAACCAACTGAGGACCTTGGTTATCTTTGTATCTTCAGCGACGCAGTGACAAAATGCTATGTGAATCAAAAGTTTGTGGGGCTCACTCCTGTGTTATTCTATTCAGTGAAACCAGGTATCTATCTTGTGCAAACAGGTGGCAAAGAGTTTCAGGTGCAGGTTGAAGCTGGGCAAGTTGTCTATGTCCATTGATCGGAGGTGATGAGAATGCGAAAAGCCATCTTCTTTATTCTTTTTAGTTTTGTAGTCTTATCGTTCTGCGCAGAGGTGAAGATAAAGGATGTTTCACCTGTTCTTGACATCTATGAACCGGTCTCTTTTATGATCGAGAACAAGATCATGGAACTCGACGAAAATGGGAACTTCAGAGGCGGGTTGTTGACAACGAGGTTTGACATCGCCCAGTATTTGTACAACATCCTGAAGAACTTCCAACTTCAAGATGTGCCAAAGAGATTGGGCAGTTTTGAGAAAAACCAGCAAGAATTATCGACAAAGGTGCTGGGAATCGAGGCGGCTTATAAGACCTACGAACAGAGACTGAAAGACTTTGAGAATGCCTTGGCACAGATGCAGAGTCAGTCTGACAAACTGTCCCAGCAAGTCTACGACAAATTGCGAAAGGAATTCGACGAGGCTTTGAAAAACCAGCAACTACAGCTTTCGAGATATGAACCACTCTTCTCGAGGGTTAGCGCGCTTGAAGATCTGACTTCATCTCTTCAGAAACAACTTGCAAGCTCTGACAAGAGTGTGGAACTGCTCAACACCAAGATCTCGACAATAGAAACCAATCAATCGAATATTTCAAAAGATCTTTCCTCCGTTAGAAATAGTATAGACAGTATCTCTTCCAAAACAAATGAAAATACACAGGCGATTCAAAAGTTGAGAGATGACATGAATGTCCAGCTCTATGCGCAGGGAAAACTCTTTGATCAAAAGCTTCTCGATCTTTCGACAAGGTTGGATGTTCTGACCAAAGGCCTTCAGAACGATCTTTCGACACAAAAAAAGATGCTGTCAGATTACGAGCAAAACTTGATGACGGTGAAAAGTCAGGTTGAGGAGCTGCAACAGAACATGAAAATTCTGGAAACACTCGCGAGCAAAGATCAATTGGTTGCTATGCAGAATTCGATTGCAGATCTCTCTCAAAGAATTGAAAACACAGAACTCAGCCTTGGAAAATTGGAGAAGAACGTTCAAAGCATCGAGACCGAAACGCTTCAAAAGAGAATAGCTGAGCTTGAAGCAAAGCAGAGGAATTTGGAGAGTAATCTTTTGACGGCCTATCTCATCGGTGGAGCTGGTGCCATCGTTGGTGTGCTCGCTTTGATCTTTGCCATGGGACAATTTTGAGGTGAAATGGCGTGAGAAAAACAATTACCTTTGTTTTTTGTATTCTTGCGATACTGTATTTTCCGAAAACCGTGCACATAGTCGCCGATTATGTGAAACCCGAAAAAGAGCAGGCTTTCTACGAGGGAAATGTGAAGGTTGAGATCGAGGAAGACAAAATCAAGGTCAACTGCCAGTCCATGAAGGTGTCAAAGTACCAAAATGAATGGAGATTGGTCGACGCAAACAAATCTGAGGTATTCTTCGAGGATGGTGTTGCCACTTCGACAACGCTGAAGTATGATATAAAACTCAAAACGGGCACAATGATAGGTGATGTGAGAGCAGAGGTGGCTGACAAGGAGAGTACCGATACTATATTGATAAGCTGTGACAGCATGGATATCGATCTTGACAAAGACATCTTCAAAGGAAGCGCACAGGAGACAGTCAAGATATTCAAAGGCAAGATCGAGGCAACGGCAAAGAAGTTCTTCTACGACAGAAAGGCTGGCAAAATAGACCTCGAAGGCAATGTGATCTTGTTGGACCATGACAAGAATATAAAAATGTGGGCTGATAGTGTGCAGATTTCAACAGTTGATGATAAAATGGTTGCAACCAACGCCAAGGTTGAATTGGTTGTGGAGGAGTGATAGGGTGATTGACATCAAATTGATTCGTGAAAAACCTGATTTTGTGAAGCAGGCGCTTTTGAATAGAAACCAGGATACAAAGATCGTAGACGACATACTCTCTTTGGATGTGAGATTTCGCAACTTGACAAATCAGGTGAATCAGTTACGTTCTCAGAGAAACGCGATCTCAAAGCAGGTGGCGCAGAAGAAGGCTTCAGGCAGTTCACAGGAAGTAGAGGCTCTGATGAATGAGGGCAAGAAGATAGGTGAGCAGATAGATTCAATAGAATCTGAACTGAAGGAGATAGAACAACAGATAAACAGGTTGGTTCTTTTTGTGCCCAACATACCCGATTCATCTGTACCGATTGGGAAGGACGAGACGTTCAATCCTGAAATACGCAGGTGGGGAGAACCGAGAAAGTTTGATTTTCCAGCCCAGGCACATTGGGATTTGGGACCAGCCTTGGGACTCATGGACTTCGACCGGGCTTCAAAGCTGAGCGGTTCAAGATTCACAGTGATGTACAAGGACTTTGCAAGACTTGAAAGAGCGCTGATGAATTTCATGCTCGATTTGCACACGAAGGAACACGGCTATACAGAAGTCTGGGTGCCACACCTTGTTAAAAGAAGCACAATGACGACCACGGGACAGTTGCCGAAGTTTGAAGAAGAGGCCTACAGAATAGAAGCCGATGATCTTTTTCTGATACCAACCGCAGAGGTACCGCTGGTCGCACTGAGGTCCGATGAGATTCTTGAGGAAAAGGAGTTGCCACTGCTTTACACAGCTTACACACCATGCTACAGAAGAGAAGCGGGAAGTTATGGCAAAGATGTTCGAGGAATGATCCGCCAACACCAATTCGATAAGGTTGAGCTGGTCTGGATAACGACCCCAGAACGATCCTTTGAAGATTTAGAAAAACTCGTTTCGCACGCTGAAGATGTTCTCAAGAGACTCGAACTGCCGTACAGAGTGATTCAACTGTGTACAGGAGACCTTGGGTTTGGTGCAGCAAAGACTTACGATCTTGAGGTGTGGTTACCTTCATACAACGCGTACAAGGAAATATCTTCGTGCAGTAACGACACCGATTTTCAAGCCAGAAGAGGGAATATGAGATACAGGAGAAAGGATGGAAAACTCGCCTTCGTCCACACCCTCAACGGTTCTGGTGTCGCAATAGGTAGGACCTTGGTGGCAGTGGTTGAAAACTACCAGAGACCCGATGGAAAAATAGATGTTCCTAAAGCGCTGCAACCGTACCTTGGTTGTGAGGTGCTCGGGTAATTGCCACATCTGTTCTTCGGCAAACCCGTGGGAAAATACATCGAGCTGGATGAACACGAAACACAGCATCTGAAGGTAGTGAGACTCAAGATTGATGAACCGTTGCTCATAACAGATGGCGAAGGCAATCTATACAAATGCAAGTTAACTCAGATCGGTAAAGACCGATCCAGCGCACTCATCACGGAGTCTAATAAAATAGAAGAAAAAGACATCGGTTTGGTTGTGTGTGTTGCGTCGCAGAATTGGGACAGACTCCGCCTTCTGGTCGAGAAATCAGTTGAACTCGGCGTAGATAAAATAATAATCTACAAATCTCGTCGAAGCAAATCTTATTTGTGCAAGGAAGAGAAAATCAGGCTCATCATCAGAGATTCAGCAAAACAGTGTTTTAGGTGTCTTTTTCCAGATCTTGAACTTTATGAAGATCTGAGTTTTGTCAAACATCAGAACAAGGTAATCGTACTTCATCAATCCGGTAGACTTGCAAAGATCGATGATTTCAAGGCAAATGTCACGATAATCGTTGGACCAGAGGGAGATTTCGAGAAAACAGAGCTCGATCTACTCAGACAGAGTGGGGAACTGCTGAGCCTTGGTAGAAAGATACTCAGATTTGAGACAGCGGCAATTCTCACCGTTGGGATGGCAAGCTTTTTGAACAGAAAGATCTGAAAGGGGGCCGATCAAATGAAGAAGGGTGAAAAGGTTCTGTCCTTTGTGAAACTTGAAAAGGAGATTGAAAGCGCCTACCGAGAAAGGCTATCCAACACGAAAAGGCCCGAAGAAACAGCCGATGTGTTTGTGGAATTCGCCATAGGACTTTTGAACAAGATCAACCCTCAGATCACAAGAAATCAGATTGATCAAATCTATTTTGACCCAGAAAGTGAAAATGGTTATCGCTTGTCTCCCAACCTCGAGAAGATCTTAGGAGAGGAAGTTCTGAAAAAGAGCGACATAACCGCTATTCTCAAGAGAATGGCTTTGAATGCCGTTCATCGCAGAAAGGCTCTGATCGCAGACAATGAGAGAACAAATATGTTTCGAATGCAGGAAAGGCCAGATCAACGCTGACAGTATACCATAGTGAGTAGTGCTCCAAACAGCATAATCACAGCCATAACGGCAAACATCAAAACAAAAGAGACCTCAGAGAGTAACCCAGCCAGCAAAGGTCCAAAGAGGCTTCCAAAGGAACGGGCGGAGGTGAGTAAACCGAGAAACTCCGCCCGTCTGTTTTCCGGGACATTCTGAGAAACGAAATTGGTTGCCCCATTTATGAAGGCACCAAAGCCCAAACCTGAAACCGCGTAAGCTACTAAAACCATGATGTAGTTGCCGCTGACAGCAAACAACATGGCACCGAGACCCGAGAGAAACATGCCAAAAGCTGCGATATCCTTTGAAGAAGATTTCCCGACAAGCCACCCAAAAAATATGTGAGATGGCACCTGTAAAAACGGGTTTGCAGAAGCCAAAAGAACACTTTGTGCTTTGCTCAAGCCCACCGTTTCAGTCAGATAAACACCTATCAAGGCGAAGGTGCCACCGATACCCAGTTGTCTGAAAAAGGAACCAAGGTACATTGCCCAAAGGTTGTTTTTTCTGAGCACATTTCTTGAAGCTATGGCAGAGAACATTCTTTGCAGATTCGTTCTGATGATCTCATAACGTTTGTGGTCGGCATCTGGTGCGAAAAAGGCAAAAAGAATCACTAACAGAGAAATAAGGTACATGATATTCATCGCCCAGACAACGCTGACAACATTTAACAACGGAGAAATGATTATCCTACCCAGTCCCATGCCGAATGAGTTCACGGCGTTGAGTGTGAATATCGTTATATTTGTTTTCAAATTGGAAGATTCTATCAAGATGGCAGTGCAAACAGGCTCAAAAACAGATGAAAAAAAGGTGAAGATCATGCCAACTAAGAAGAAGTGATAGGGCTTTGCTGACACAGAGTAAAGCGGTAAAACGGCAAAGGCAACGACCAAGGGCAACAAAAGGACCTTCTTTCTGCTTTTGAACTCATCACTAATCGCTCCCCAGAATGGTGAAGCCAAGCTACCAACGGCGCTTGTTATGGTTGAGAGAAGTCCTATCGTGAAGAGTGAAGATGACAGTTCTCTCATTCTGAACTGCAAGAGCATATCGTAGTTCAGCACAGTCAGATTTCTGAAGAAGGAGGAGGCGAAAAGACTCAGATTATTCCCATTCGATCGTCGCCGGGGGCTTTGAGCTGATGTCGTAGACTACCCTCCCAATACCTTTTACTGTGTTGAGAATTCTCCTTGACACAAGATCGAGCACCTCGTGGGGAAGCCTTGACCAATCTGCTGTCATACCCTCAACACTATCGACAGACCTTAAAGCCAGAACATAGTCGTAGGCTCTCTGATCCCCTCGCACACCGACCGACCTAACGGGCAAGAGTACCGCAAAGGCCTGCCAAGTCTTTTCATACCAACCAGTTTCTTTCAAGGTGTCTATGAAAATACTGTCTGCCTCTTTCAGAATCGCAAGCTTCTCCTGGGTTATTTCACCTACTATTCTCACACCAAGACCTGGTCCTGGGAAGGGCTGACGGTGAATGATCGAACGCGGTATTCCCAAAATCTCACCAACGATTCTCACTTCGTCTTTGAAAAGATTTCTGAGTGGCTCAACAATCTCAAGATTCATGCGCTCAGGTAGTCCACCGACGTTGTGGTGACTTTTTATGGCAGCAGTTCTCTTGCCAGAATGCGCACTCTCTATCACATCGGAGTAGATTGTTCCTTGAACCAAGTGCGTTGCACCATAATCCTGAGCCTGCTTCTCAAAGACCCTTATGAATTGTTCTCCAATGATCTTTCTCTTCCTTTCAGGATCTGTTACACCTTTGAGCTTCTCCAAGAATAATTCCCTTGCATCTATCTTGACAAGGTTCAAACCGAGCATCTGTTTGAAAACCCTTGGCACTTCGTTCTCTTCGTTCTTTCTCAACAAACCGTGATCGACAAAGACATTCAAAAGATTGCCGCCGATTGCCCTGTGCACCAGCACGCAGGCTACCGAGGAATCTACGCCTCCAGAGAGAGCTGCGATAACCTTTTTTCCAGACAACTGAATTTTGAGTTCTTCAATCTTCTGTTTTATGAAATCCTCTAAGTTCCAATTCGCAGAAAGTCCGCAGATCTTGGAAAGGAAGTTTCCGATGATCTCCCTGCCTCGGACTGTGTGCCGCACCTCTGGGTGGAATTGTAAAAGCCAGAATCTTTTGTCATCTGTTGCGGCTGCTATGATACCGTCCTTCGATTTTGCCAAAACTCTGAAACCCATTGGCAGTTTTTTCACATGATCTCCGTGGCTCATCCAAACCGTCTGCTTATCTTCTATTTGAGAGAAAATCAGATCCGCGTCAACTAACTCGATCTCAGTTCTACCGTACTCAGCCACCTCTCCTCGCTCAACGATTCCACCGAGTTCATGAGAGACAAGCTGCATTCCGTAACAGATTCCCAAAACCTTTCCTTTATATCGATCAAACCACTTGGGCAGCTTTGGTGCATTCTCTTCATATACACTGGCAGGTCCCCCAGATAGAACCACCGCTCCGATCTCTGAGGTGTCTATCTCTTCATCGTACTGAACAACCTGGCTGTAATAACCGAGTTCCCTTATGACCCTTGCTATGAGCTGTGTATACTGAGAACCATAATCGACAACGATCACCTTCATCTTTCATTGCCCCTCAGTCCAAGTATCTGCCTTGCCTCCTGCGGTGTTGCGACCTGCCTTCCAAGTTCTTTGGCGATTCTTACCACCTTTTCAACTAATTCGGCATTTGATTTTGCCAAAACGCCTTTGCTTATGTAGATATTGTCCTCAAGGCCAACCCTGACATGTCCTCCCATGGCTATCGCCATCGCAGCCATCGTGAATTCATTCCTGCCTATACCGGCTACAGACCACGTAGCTTCATCTGGTAGATTATCGACCATCGCAACAAGGTTTCTGGCATTAGCAGCTATGCCTCCAGGAACACCCATAACGAAATCAAAGTGCAGATGACCCTTTACAAGCTGTTTCTTCACAAGCTGCATGGCATTTGCTATATGCCCCATATCAAAGCATTCAAACTCTGGCATGATAGACCTTTCCATCATTGCTGACGCGAATCTTTCAACCATGGGCATGCTGTTCATGAAAACATCGTTCCCAAAGTTCACAGTTCCAGTGGTCAAGGTAGCCATATCTGGATCTGCTTGCAGTGATTGGAGCCTTTCTTCAGCACTCATCCAGACAGCACCGCCTGTTGAAACTTGGACAATGATATCAGCACACCTTTCCCTGATCATCTTCACGACTTTTTTGAAGATTTCCGCGTCCTGGGTTGGTTTCCCTTCTTGGTCTCTGACATGTAAATGGACGATCGAGGCACCGGCAAGATACGCATCGTAGGTCTGTTGAGCGATTTCCTCGGGTGTCAAAGGAATATACGGTGTGTCCTGTCTTGTAACCTCGGCACCGCAGACCGCTACGGTAATAATCAGTTTATCCATTTCTGTTCACCTTCCTCTGTTTTTGTGTGGGAACTACACAAGTTCCACTGGCCCTGACTACCAGAACCGGTGGGTCAAGAACATTGCAAGCTGATTCGTGACCAGGTATGTTCGCGTTTGTGATCACCTTGTAGACTTCGAACCTCATCTTTCTTGAGCTCTTCCCGACTTCAACAATCTCGCCATGTACTTCAAGAAAATCTCCAGCGAAAACCGGTTTCAAAAACTCTATGGAATCATAGGCTCTGAATAGTCCCTCATCTCCATCGTGTCTTATCAAAAGTTCTGTAGCGACATCGCCGATCAACTGAAGAATTCTCGCGCCGTCCACTAACCCTCCAGCGTAGTGTGCATCATGTTGGCTCATTCTTACTCTGAGAAAGGCTTTCACTTTCTTTCCTCCTTTCCTGTTTGTTGAACAACCAAAGGCCAAGGAGCACAAGTGTACCACCGATGATTGTGTAAAGGTTCGGCAGATTCTTCAGCAAAATCGCTTCAGCAACACTTGTGATCACGGGTATGAAATAGATCGTATTTGTCGTGTAACGGGCACCGACACGTCTTATACCGATATTCCAGAAGACGTATGCGATACCAGAACAGATAATACCAAGATAGAGCAAAGATAAGATCACCGGCGTGCTAAAAGTGATCTGCGATCTTTTTTCCAAGATCGCAAAGGGAAAGAGTGTTATAACGCCCCAGAAGGTTATGCTCATCACGCCAATGAGTGAATCTGAATCTGGCATCTTCTCAACATGATAGGTGTAGAAAACCCAGGCAAAAGCAGCCCCAAGGAGCATAAGATCACCTTTCAAACTGACCTTCAGAACAAACCTGCCGTTCAATATGACAACCGCTACACCGAAAAAGGCAATCAAGGAAGCGAAATATTCAGTAAGAGTTGTCTTTCTTTTCTGAATCAAGTGGGAAAAGAGTGTGTACAAAATAGGCGCACTGGACACTATGAGCGAGGCATTTGTCGGATAAGTATAGACAAGTCCACTGTTCTCGAAGATGAAATACATTGTTACACCCCAAAAACCAGCGAAGAAACTGTGCCAGTTCAAAAGCTTTGGAAGTTTTCTCGTCATCAAAATCAATGCAACAGAGGCGATTAAAAATCTCATAAACGCTGCCGTCACCGGAGGAATGGAGAGCACTACAACCCTTGTTGCAACAAAAGAGATACCCCAGAAGAACACAACCGACCATATCAGAAATCTGTAGATCAACTACTATCTCCTCCTATATGAGAATTGTCGCACAAACGGCTTTAGGTTACAATATCATGGGGGTTTAAAATGGAAAGAAGACTGATAAGAACCTCGACGATCGAAGAACTTCTTTCCATTCTTGAGAAAGATTACATATTGAACTCAACTGTCATCTGCGTCGGCGATGTAAAGGTGATAGGTAAAGGATGATGAGAGAAAATTAGACCGTGTGAGTTTTTCCTCAACAGCAGTAATGGAGAGATCGAATGTAGATAGTACACAGGTATTCAAGAACCCTTAATCATTTTCGACTCAACTATCATTTTGATGAATTCCTCCGACAACTTTGGATCAAACTGAGAACCGCTGCACCGTTTTATCTCCTCTATTGCTTGTTGGACATTCATCCCGTTCTTGTACGGTCTTGTCGTAGTCATGGCATCGAAGCTGTCGGCAAGAGATAGTATTCTTGATTCAAAGGGAATCTGTTCACCCGCAAGGCCATCAGGGTATCCTTTACCATCAAATCGCTCGTGATGATGTCTCACAATATGCGCAATGTCTTGTAGACCTGCTTCTACCAAAAGTTCGTAACTTTTCACCGGATGAACCTTCACATATTCGTATTCCTCAGATGAAAGATAACCATTCTTATTCAGAATATTCTGAGATACGAAGATCTTACCCACATCGTGCACAAGACCAGCCCAGTAAAGTCTTCTGATGGTCTCTTTACTCAATCCGAGCCACTCTGCGAACTTCGCGGCATACTCTGCTACGTTTTGAGAATGACCCTTGGTGTAGTAATCATAATATTCGAGAGCCTTGGTCATAACTAAGAGCAACTTTTTATGGAATATACCTTGCTCTCTGATATAACTTCTCAACGAAAGAAAGGTGGCTATGAAATCAGCAAGTCTTCGCAGATTTTCTTCGGGTAAAGATGAATCACTTGCGCTGTAGAACAAAACACCGTGAATTGTATCAAAAGATCTTATGAACTGCAACCGACAATCATTTCTTTCAACAGGTTCTTCACAGACCTGTGCTGCAATTTCCTTTATTGTATTTGCCAGAGCCACGTCTTGAAAATCTATCTGCCGATCGATTCTTTGAACCATAACCTGATCTTTATCACGGCATATCACAAAGAGTGTCTTTCCTTGTTCACTCGATTTCAAGGCTACTCCAATATGATCTATCTGTTTTGCGTATTCTTTGAAGATTTTGAGTGTCTCAAAAAGAAAGTCCTTTTCCTGAATAGTCTCATAAGTCATCTTCGAGGAAATATCCAGAAGCTTCAAAAAAGCGTTTTGAAAGGCAAGTACCTGTTTGTTTTTCTCTTCGAGTTCTCTATTTGTCTGGTTTAGTTCCTCGTTCATCGCCTCCATTTCCTCGAAGGATGCCCTCAGCTCTTGATTTAGGGCGTCCAGTTCCTCATTTGACGCTGTAAGCTCTTCATTTTTCTTGTTCAGCTCTGCTGTCCTTTTTGTAACGAGCTTTGCCAGGTACCGATTCAAGATTACGGAAAACACAAAAACACCTACAGAGACCAAGGCAATTATCACCAATAGGTACCAAACCCACAGAGGGATGAAATGAGATGGCCTGGCAAAGGGACCAACTATCTTCTCTAATTCTTTCCTGCTCACCTGAGATAAACCTTTGTTTATGGTTCGCGCAAGATCTTGCCTGTCTGGGGGAAAAGCGAAATAAACTTGCTGAATTGAGATAGCTGGCAATGTTGAGAATTCATGGAAGATCTCTTCTCTTATCAAATAGTACTGCGCAGGGAGGTCATCCATAACAAAAACGTCTATATTCCCAGACTTCGCAGCTAAAACAATTTCTTCGCTGTTTTTGTAATACCTGAAGGTGATCGAAGGATTTTTCTGCTTGAGCAACCTTTCATTCTCATCGGATTGGACAACTCCAACCAAATAAGGTGTGAGATCTGAGAAAGACTTGATGTTCAAAGACTTTCTGAAATACACTCTGCTCTCGAGATTCATAACTGGTTCTGAGAAGAGAAGGAATTTTTCTCTTTCGGGCGTTTTGAATATGAAGTTGATCATATCGGCTTGCCCTGTTTGAAGCTTTTCCAGTGCTTGGGAAAAGGGCATGAGCTCTATTTCAAAAGAGATGTCGAGCTTTTTCTCAAGCAACTGCAGTATCTGGACCGTTATTCCAGCAGGTCTTCCTGTTTCATCCTTCCAAATGAACGGCGGGTATTCTTCACCGCTCACGAATTTGATCGTCTGTGTACTGAAAATGAGCAATGGAAAGGCCAGCAAAAAAACAATAAATGTCCTTTTCACCGCAAGATGTCCTCCAGATTGAACAGTCTATTGATGATTTTATCACAGACAACTGCTATAATTTGTGGAAGAATGGAGGTGTGAGCGTGAGATTTTCACAACTGTACGCACCAACTTTGAAAGAGGCTCCTTCAGATGCCGAGGTCATAAGCCACGCCCTTTTGTACAGGGCAGGATTCATAAGAAAAACCGCCGCTGGCGTCTATTCATATCTGCCTTTGGCGAAAAGAACACTCTCAAAGATCGAGAACATAGTCAGAGAGGAAATGAACGCGATAGGTGCACAAGAAGTTACGATGCCGATAATTCAGCCAGCAGAACTGTGGAAGATCACAGGACGGTGGGAAGATTATGGACCAGAGATGATGAAACTCAAAGACAGGCATGACAGGGAGTTCACACTCGGTCCAACACACGAAGAGGTGTTTACACAGGTTGTCAAAGATGAACTTCGTTCCTATAAACAACTACCTGTCTTTCTATATCAAATTGGTCCAAAATACAGAGACGAGATAAGACCAAGGTTTGGACTTCTCAGAGCAAGGGAATTCATCATGAAGGATGGATACAGTTTCCATGACAGTCAAGAATCACTCGACGAAGCCTATGAAGCTTGTACGAGAGCTTACAGCAATATTGCAAGGAGAATAGGTCTACATTATGTCATAACAGAGGCAGCCTCTGGTGCAATAGGCGGCAATGAATCTCACGAGTTTGTCAGTTTTGCACCTGTCGGTGAGACAAATCTTCTCAGATGCGATAGATGTGGGTATTCATCAAATGATGAGCAGGCACCTTACAAAGGTGAGTACAGCAAAAGTGACGATGTTGAAAAGGCTCTGACATTGGTTCACACACCGAATGTCAAAACAGTTGAGCAAGTTGCTCAATTTTTGAACGTAAAGCCAAGTCAGATAGTCAAATCCTTACTCTTTGTGGGGAGAAACGGCTTTGTGATGGCTCTAATTCAAGGAGACAGAGAATTGAACATGGAAAAACTCAAAGTCCATGTGAACGATCAATCTCTCAGACTCGCTGAACCAAAGGAAGTCTTTGAGGCTTTCGGGGTCCCGATAGGCTTCATAGGGCCTGTGGGTGTGAAAGACCTTCACGTAGTGGCAGATCACGGTGTGAAGTACATGAAAAATGTGGTTGTTGGAGGAATGAAAGAGGATCACCATTATATCAACGCAAACCTCGGCAGGGACTTCACAGTAGATTCTTACACAGATTTGAGAGTAGTCCAGCCAAATGACCCATGTCCAAACTGTGGCGCACCTTTGAGTGGATCTAAGGGTATAGAGCTCGGTCATGTCTTCAAACTTGGCACCAAGTATTCCAAATCGATGAATGCGCTGTACATGGACCAAAACGGTGAACTGAAACCATTCATAATGGGATGCTACGGTTGGGGAGTCTCAAGAACGATGGCGGCAGTTGTTGAACAGTTGCACGATGAAGATGGTATCATCTGGCCTAAATCTATTTCCCCGTTCGAAGTCATTATAACGACTGTGTCAATGCAGGACCAAAACCAAAAAGCACTGGCAGAGAAAATCTACAGAGATTTGATGGAAAAGGGTATCGAGGTTCTCTTGGACGACAGAGAACTCTCGCCGGGCATGAAGTTCAAAGACGCCGATTTGATCGGTTTCCCATTGAGAATAACCGTAGGTAGAGCTCTCACAGAAGGTTTTGTAGAACTCAAAACCAGAAATCAGGCAAAGCCACAGAAGATCAAAACAGACGGCGGTGCTGTTGTTTCAAAAACGATAGAAGCACTCAATGAATATGACCCACACAGGAAGGTGTAATCGATGGGATTCTTTGAGAGATTGAAAGCGGGACTTGCAAAGGCAAGAAAGACCTTTTTTGAGGGTCTTTCACAGCTTTTGAAGGGAAATAAACTGAGTGATGAAGTAGTTGAGGAACTTGAGGAAAGACTAATCGCGGCGGATGTTGGTTATGAAACGACGCAGTACATAATCGAAAGACTCAAAGAGGCAAAACCAGATGATGCCTTCGTTGCTCTGAAAGAGATACTTGTAGAACTCTTGTCAGACGGCAACCAATTGAGACTGGATAGCAATACCCCATTTGTTATCACGATCGTTGGAGTCAACGGGACAGGAAAGACAACCACAGCAGCCAAACTGGCATCTTACTTTCAATCGCTCGGCAAGACGGTTGTGCTTGGTGCGGCAGATACCTTCAGAGCTGCGGCGATCGAACAGTTAGAAGAATGGGGACGCAGAGTTGGCTGTACTGTGATTAGCCACAACGAAGGAGCAGATTCAGCAGCCGTTGCGTTCGACACGGTGAATCACGCGAAAGCGAAACAAAGAGACATCGTAATCATCGACACCGCAGGAAGACTGCACACGAAGAAGAATCTCATGGAAGAACTGAGAAAGGTTCACAGGGTTGTTGGGAAGGTTGTTGAAGGTGCACCGCATGAGGTTCTCTTGGTCATAGATGCGACAACCGGGCAGAACGGGCTTGTGCAGGCAAAGATTTTCAAAGAGATGGTGAACGTAACCGGTGTGGTCATAACAAAACTGGATGGCACAGCAAAGGGCGGTATCGCGTTGGCAATCAAGAAAGAACTCGGGTTGCCAATTAAGTTTGTCGGGGTTGGTGAAAGCGTTGAGGATCTAAGGCCGTTTGACCCAAGAGAATTCGTGGATGCTCTGTTGGGCTGAATCACCACCGAGCGTGGTGTTCTTCGGCCCAACCTATCGCATCTCTGATTATGTACATCTCTCTGTTTTCACCTCTAACAAAACCTTTGAAAGTACCTATCATTTGGTGAACTCTTGAATAGAGTAATACAAGATTTGTCTTTGCCGTACGATGATAAATCGGTTGGAATTCCAGATCGACGTCATCGGAGTCTTTTGAATAGATGTGCCATGGTTTCATCAAATCGTGTTTGTCATACTGAAAGACTACATCGCTCGCAATCTTGTTGAGTCTTCCGTTGATCAGAATCGCGTTTTCGTTTGTCCCCGTTCCATCGGTCCAACCAGCCCCAAGGTTTGCACCCAAGACTGTTCGATCGTCATAATCAGCGGCAAAGCTCGCCCAGTTCCAGAAAGTTGAGTATTTCCACACACCTCTGCCGAGATCCAGTGTGGCGAATGTCTTGTTTGAATCAAGATCATAGACTTTGTTGTCAACAGAAATCTTCCCCCTTGCTCTGAGACAAAACTGCTTGCTCGTGTACTGAAACCTCCACCAGCTCCACGGAACAACCACGTTTAGTGACTCAGTGTTGGCGCGAAAGATCTCGATATTCGCCTTCACGGCTTTGTTCTCAGAGGTCGTGAAGGATGCCTCTAAAACCGTCATGCCTGAGCGCTCAGAAAAGCTTACTTTCATCTTTTTTGAACTGAAAACGATGCTCTGGTCGACTCCATTTGGTACATTGCAGCCTATGCCAAAAGGTGTTATAACGGTTTCTTCGAAAAATTCTTTGGTCTTCAAATCAAGAAAATAGCAGAATACAACTCCGATGTAGTCCAGATTGGAAATCGTCGCCGAGAACAGGCATTCTTGATTGAAGACTGCCCAGTAGTTCCATTTCTTTTTTCTGAAAATATGATCTGAGAGATTACAGCGAATCAGCGGTTTTCTTGACCAGCCAAGTGCCGATGGGTTCAATCTCCCATTCTTCAAACAGAGATCAACAGGTTCAGTTATTTCGACACTCTCTCTTTTCACATCAGTTCACCTCTTATTTTCTCTAACAGAGATGTCGCAGTCTTGGTCGATGCGACACCACCAAGACCGGTTTCACGGAGTTCTTCAGGCAAAGACTTACCAACCTTTGCCATCGCCTGCACCACTTCATCAAACGGTATCACACTCTGTATTCCAGCAAGCGCCATCTCTGCCGTGGCTATGGCGATATTCACTGCGACGGCATTTCTCTTTACGCATGGTATTTCGACAAATCCGCCTACAGGATCGCAGACAAGACCCATCAAAGACTTCAAAGACAAGGCAGCGGCATGACTTACTTTATCACTGTTCTTAGACAAGCAATAAACCGCCAATGAACTTGCCATGGCGGTGGCAGTGCCGATCTCTGCCTGGCAACCTGCAACAGCCCCGGAGATCGAGGCGTGCTCGGCGATGCAAGCTCCGACAGCTCCAGCCACGATCAGACCATCCACGAGTGATTCCTCCAAAACACCTTTCAGCTTTCTGAGCGCGTATACCATGGCTGGTACCACTCCACAAGCTCCAGCCGTCGGACAGGCCACTATCTTACCCATCGAGGCATTGGCTTCGGCAATAGAAAGCGCTACGATTGTCGTCATGTGATTGAACTCTCCCATCATTTGGGGGAGATGTTGAGCAAAGACAGAGGCGTTTTCACCACAAAGGCCCATAAGAGTTTTTTGACTCTTTGCGAAATTTTTCTCGGCTATATCGAGCATTGTCTCTAAAAAAACCTTCATTTTTTTCCTGAGATCGATGGGATCTGATCCATCCTCCATCATCTGGGTCAACAAAATCACTTCATGAAACGGTTGTCCCGTTTTCTGCTCCAGCTCGATCAACTCGCGCAGATTCATCGACATCACCTGAAAAGATTCTACAAGAAATCGTCTTTTGGCACAAAATAGTATTCGAGAACACAAGAGAGGCCTAAAAGCTCATGCAGATTCTCGAGTGGTGAATCGAGTTCTGCTATCGTCAAAGCCTTTGCTTGAAGCAGATTTATCCTTCTCAGATACAAATTCGCAATATTTGCTTTGATGTTACTCAGGATCTTCGACAAAGCACCTGGTTCGTCCTTGTTGACAATTATGAGAGTATCATAATTCCAGCTCAGATCACAGTCGACATCATCTATCTTGGTGATTCTTATTGCCCCTCCACCTATTGAACAGCCTTCCACCTCGTGCTGAGTTTTCTGCGTTTGAACCTTGATCCTCACCGTATTTGGGTGGACGTTAGAGAGCTCAACCAATCTAAAGGAATATCTCAACCCAGTCTGTTTGGCCAAGAAATACGAGTCTTTGATCCTTTCATCATCGTATCTCAACCCCATAATGCCAGCAAGTAAAGCCCTATCAGTCCCATGACCTTTGAAGGTCTTCGCGAAAGACCCGTGCAGGGAGAATTCCACTTCTTCTGGTGTCTGTCCTATCATTTTGTACACAAATCTTGAAATTCTCATTGCACCAAAGGTGTGAGAACTGGATGGTCCCACCATCACTGGTCCCACGATCTGAAGTAAATTCACAAAATCACCTCAATAGAAGAGCTTTGCCAGACCTCTGAGTTGCTCATCCACTATTTTCACATTCACCATTGTTTCAGAGTAGGGAACCTCTGTTACAGTCAAACCTCTCATGCCGAGCGCGTGATAAACCCTCGCAGACTTGACCATTTCCACAGCCCGTGTTGACATCTGGGTTGCGATTATTCTATCCATGCAAACAGGTGTACCACCTCTCTGCAGATACCCAAGATTCGTGTATCTCCATTCTATTCCGATATCTTTCAGTTCTCTTTCAATGAACGCGCCGATAACCTGTGCAGCAGGCGTTCTTTCATCTGTTCCGGTTATCTGATAGATCTGTTCAGGCAAGATAGTACCGCTTTCAACAACAACGATCGAGAATCTCTTTTGACTTTCGTAACGACTGCGGATCTTGTTCAAAAGGTCTTCCTGATCGACAGACTCTGCATTCGTGATTACATAATCTGCACCACCTGCAAGTCCACCTGTGACGGCAATCCACCCGCCTGGCTTTCCCATTGTTTCAACGATCATAACTCTGTGATGGGATTCTGCAGTTGCATGTAGCATATCAAGCGCCTCTCTGACATGCTCAATAGCGGTGAAAAAACCTATCGAGAAATCCGTGAAGGGTAGATCGTTGTCTATAGTAGCTGGCACAAGGATAGATGGGATATTCTCCTTTGCAAGTTTCAGAGCAGCCTTCACGCCAAGTCTGCCACCGAGTATTAGAAAAGAGGTTATGGAATACTGTTCTAACTTCTTCGCCACCTTTTGAAGATCCTCAGGTTCCTGGGGGGCAAAGAGAGATGTTCCAAGGATCGTTCCACCGCGGTGCAAGATTCCAGAAACTGAAGACTTGGTGAGCACATCGATTTTGTCTGTGAACAAGCCTTCGAAGCCGTCTTTAACACCAAGGATTTCGATACCAATCTCAGAACCCTTCATGACAACTGCCCTGATCGCCGCGTTCAAACCAGGACAATCATTTCCCACACAAAGTACAGCTATTCTCTTCATAAGCCTACCTCCCAATCAGAGAAGCTATCACAACTGATGTAATCGCCATGAGTTTTATTAAGATATTTATCGAGGGACCTGATGTATCTTTCAGTGGATCTCCCACGGTATCTCCAATCACGGCAGCTTTGTGAGCTATCGAACCCTTCCCGCCGAGATGTCCTTCTTCGACGTACTTCTTCGCATTGTCCCAGGCTCCACCTGAATTAGCCATGAAGATCGCAACCATAACACCACAAACCGTTGCACCGATGAGCACCCCCGCGGTTCCCGCCGTACCCAGAATGAAATAACTCAATATGGGAGTCACAACCGCGAGAAGAGATGGGAAGATCATCCTTCTGAGCGCGCCCTTTGTCGCAATTTGGATACAGCGGCCATAATCTGGTTTTGTCTGCCCAGAGATTAGACCTGGGATTTCTCTGATTTGTCTTCTGATCTCCTCCACCATTTCATCTGCGGCATCTCCCACAGCCTTCATAGTGAGAGCACAGAACAGAAATGGAAGCATCGCGCCCACCAGAGCTCCGGTGAAAAGAGCAGGGTCTCTTATGTCAAGCGTTGCCAGATGGGTGACATTCGCATAATTGGAAAACAGCGCAAGCGAGGTTAAAGCCGCGGATGTTATTGCAAAACCTTTTCCCATAGCAGCAGTTGTGTTACCAACCGCATCGAGTTTATCTGTGACCTGCCGTGCATTTTCTTCGAGTTTTGCCATCTGAGCGATTCCACCTGCGTTGTCCGCTATCGGACCGTACGCATCCACCGAAAGATTCATACCAAGTGTGGCGAGCATGCCGACAGCAGACAGCGCAACTCCAAAGAGTCCAATCAATTTATAGGAAAGCAGAACTGCAATCACTATGAGTATAGTGATAACAAAGGTCGATTCCATGCCAAGTGCAAGACCACTGATCAATATGTTACTGGGTCCAGTCGTTGCAGATTTTGCAAGGTTCGCGATCTTCTTTCCTGAGGTGTACAGCTCGGTTAAAAGCCCTACACTTGTACCAACTGCCACTCCAAAAAAGACGACAAAAAAGATCTGAATCCAGGCTGAAATAACTGAGTAGATCAACATCGAACCAAGCAACAACACACTCGACAGAATTGTTCCAAACCTCAACGCAGATGAGGGATTCTTGAACTTAGACACTGTGAGATTTGTTATTATCACCGAGACTACTGAACTCAACAGTCCAGATATGACAACAAAAAGTACACTCTTCACTGCCTTCTCACTGTTCATGAAGACTGCAAGCGCGAGCGCCGAGAAGATCGATCCGACATAAGATTCGTACAAATCAGCGCCCATTCCGGCAACATCTCCGACATTGTCTCCGACATTGTCTGCGATTACCGCTGGGTTTCTGGGATCATCCTCAGGCAAGTTTGCCTCGGTTTTTCCGACGATATCGGCTCCAACATCGGCAGCCTTTGTGTATATACCACCGCCAACTCTTGCAAAGAGCGCCACAAAGGACGCGCCGAGTGAATAGTAGCTGACACAGGTCATGTCCCCTGTCAGTTCATAAACAAACCCAAGACCAAGCAATCCGAGGGCAGAGACCGTTAGCCCCATCACAGCACCACCACTGAAGGCTATCCTCAAAGCCTTTGTCATGCCAGACAACGCAGCCCAGCTCGTGCGCCCGTTGGATTTCGTAGCTATTGTCATGCCGAAAAAGCCAGCAAGAGTTGAAAAAACGGCACCAACAAGGAATGAAACCGCCGTTTTCCATCCAAGAAAGATGAACAACAAAACAGCAAGCGCAAGAACTGCCGGGAAGAAAACCAGATATTCCTCAAAAAGGAAGGATCTCGCACCTTTTTGAATGATCCGTGAAAGTTCGATCGTCTGTTCATTCCCAGGACTGTTATCGAGAATTCTGAAACTCAGAAAGATCACATAGCCTATTGTGACCAAGGTTGCTGCAAACAATACAAGCAAGGTCTGCACCCCCTTGAAAGATTTCCTAATAGTTATATGATATCTGAATCAACACAGTTGCGCAAGAATTTCATAGAAAAGTTCACCTGCCGTCTCAATCAAATCATCGGCAGGCAAAAACCAGGGGCTGTGCAGGCCAAAGGTGTTTCCTCTTCTGGTACCAAACCAGTACATCAAGGTTGGATAGTAAGCTGAAAAATATCCAAAGTCTTCAGCAGTCAATTTCACCTGAGATTTCAAGAATTTCATACCCATTTTCGCAGCTGTTCGTTCCAAGAGCAAGCAGAGATTTTCGTCAACCTCGACCTGCCTGTATGGCGTACCCTTGATGACTTCACAACTTGCTTTAGAAACTAAGCAAGACTGCTCTGCAATCTGTCGAATTTCATTCAATCTCTTTTCAACTGCCTTCAGGTCAGTGGATCTGATCGTACCTTGGATTAAAGCTCTGTCTGCAACTATATTTCTTGCAGATCCTGCTTCTAATCTACCAAACCAGATCAAGTCCTGTCCCCAGTCTGTTTCGTATATCTTTTTGAGAAAATCAACACATGATCTGATCGCATCCTTTCCCTGCTGGTGAAAGGCTGCATGAGCGGCAAGACCTTTGAAAACTACATCTACTTCGCAAGACGCACTGAAAAGCACTCCAGCTCGAGATGCAACTGTTCCCGCTTCATATTCATCTGTCACATGCATTGCGATCGCCGCAGATACCTCCATACCAGACTGCTGAAGGTACTTCAATATCTCAACAGCGCCAGCTCCAGACTCCTCTGCGGGTTGAAACACAAAAACAAGGTTACCCTTCAAGTTGTTCTCAATCACCCTGCGCATCGCCCAGCACAGAGATGCCATATGAAAATCATGACCGCATGCATGCATATAGCCATTCTGAGAACGAAAGGCGCAGTCAGTTTGCTCAGCGATCGGCAGGGCATCCATCTCAGCTCGAAGCAACACAAACGGACCATCTGAATCCTTTTTCAAAACAACGATGCCTGTTCCAACCTTTCTGATGTCTTCATAACCGAGTTTCTGAATGTGCTTGACCAAGATCCGCTGTGTTTCATATTCTTGAAAAGAAGGTTCAGGCCTTTGATGCAAAAGATGTCTCAGTTCTATTTCGTTCAAAGTCTACCTCCTTGATACTTCTCTCAAATAATTCCACGATCGTATCTATCTCTTGGTAGGTGATGTTCAATGGCGGTAAGAAGCGAACGACATTCCTACTCACCAGATTCAACAAAAGGCCATTCTTAAAGGCAATCTGCTTCAATCTTTCTGGATCTACGTTGACCTCCACACCAATCATCAAGCCGAGCCCTCGTACCTCTTTTATCAATCCATTGTTTATGAATTTCAGTTCATTCTTCAGATACTCACCCTTTTGTGCCACTTCTGCGATAAATGAATCGTTGATCTTGTTCATCACAACACTCGCACCTGCCAGCGCAACGGGATTTGGTGCAAAGGTCGAACCGTGTTCCGAATACTGAAAGACATCCATGATTTGATCCAAAAAGATAGTCGCCCCAAGCGGGAGTCCTCCTCCAAGTGCTTTTGCAACGGTTATAATATCTGGCTTCAGTCCAAAGTGTTCATAACAGAAAAACCTACCAGTCCTGCCAAGACCGGACTGAACCTCATCGGCAACGAGTATAAAGTCATGTTCTTCTTTGAGTTGCATGAGTGTCCTTGCCATATTGTTGGAGATCGATCTGAGGCCTCCAGTGCCAAGAAGACACTCAACAAAAACTGCTGCCACTTGATTCTGTCGCACAAAGCTCGCAAACCTTTCTGGATCGTTGTGGGGTAGAAACACTACGTTTGGCAAAAGTGGATTGAACGGCTCTCTGAGGTTTGAAAACCCCGTTATAGAAAGAGAACCCAGGGTTCTACCGTGGAAATCTTGCTCGAAGGCCACTATGATACCTTTTCTGATTTTCTTGATAGCTTTCAAAGCTGCCTCATTCGCCTCTGCTCCGGAGTTCGAAAAGAAAACCCTTCCCTGTCTCCTTGTTCTTTGGATGAGCTTTGCAGCAACAGATTCAGCGTCTTCGTCCAGAAAGAAATTGGAAATATGGGTGTATCGCCTCATTTTGTTGATCATCGCTTCCTCGATATCCTTGTCACCATGCCCAAAAGCCAGAACTCCTATACCTGAAAATGTATCAACGAATTTTCTTCCATCTTTTGTGTACAGATATATTCCCTCTGCGTGGTCAATCTGTAGATCAAAAGGTTTGTATACAGTGCATAAGTGGCTCACAAGAACACCCCCCGTTCTGTGGGCAGAGCTCTCAAAGCCTCTACGATTTTCGTCTTCTCCTTGGTCTTTTCATCGACTTTTTTGATGAACCTCGCTGGAATACCCGCAACGACTGTGAATGGTTCAACATCGTTTATGACGACAGCTCCAGCGGCAACGACGGCGCCTCTTCCCACCGTCACTCCTTCCAAGACAACCGCATTGGCACCGACCACAACATCGTCTTCAACAATAACCGGTTTGGCGCTTGGAGGTTCTATCACCCCAGCTATCACAGCACCTGCTCCTATATGGCAGTTCTTTCCTATCATTGCCCTTCCGCCGATGACGGCGTTCATATCGATCATTGTCTTCTCACCGATTACTGCGCCGATGTTTATAACGGCTCCCATCATGATCACAGCCCCATCACCAATCTGAACCAGATCGCGAATAATCGCCCCTGGTTCGATTCGTGCGTTGTACTTTGTCAGATCTGCCAATGGAAGCGCAGAGTTTCTTGCGTGTACCTCGATGTGAATGTCTTGAATTCTGTGCTGGTTTTCCTGGACGAAACTTCTGAGTTCTTCGTAATCACCAACGATTATTCCAAAGTTCTGAGTCCCGAAAAAATGAAGATTGCCAAGATTGGCTTTTCTGAAATCTCCTTTCACGTAAGCAGTCACTGGTGTTTTCTTTTTGGATTTGCTTATCAGTTCAATGATTGCGTTGGTAGTCAGATTCTGCGCGAGATTTTCACTTTCAACCTGAACCTCTGTCATCCAAATTCCCCCTTTGAAAGATGTTGTTCTTGCCTGTGAACCTCTCCATAAAAAGAAAACCGGGCTACCTTTTCTGGTAGCCCGGTGATCTTTTTCCTCTTAGGTGTGTGCTACAACACGTGCACACCGCCTAGTGTGATCACCGGGCGGTTGCACTTCTTAGCGTTCTTCATTTCTATAGAAATCTGTTCAAAGATGTTTGTCACCATATTCAAGAAACCTTCCTCCCTTTTGGCAATATCATACTATTCCTACTCTCAACCTGTAACTGAAGATATGAAGAAGAATCATTGAAGAAATTGTTAACGTGCAACATTTGGTTTTCATCACCACCCGAATTTGAGCAAGACAGGTGGGACTGCGTTGAGATAGGCTTCAATCAGCATCGGAGATAGGTTATAATTTAACAGATAAACTCGCAAACTCACACAAAGGGGTGAATGAAGATGTCTGAAAGAGTTGCGATACTCGTAGGCGGAGGACCAGCACCTGGCATCAACAGTGTTATAAATGCCGTCACGATCGAAGCAATCAACAATGACCTGGAAGTAATAGGAATTTACGATGGCTTTGAACATCTCATGAAGGGTAGAACCGATATGATCCGCCCACTGACTATTTCAGATGTATCACGTATTCATATCGAGGGTGGTTCTATTCTGAGGACCTCAAGGGCAAATCCAACCAAGAAAGCGGAAGATCTTCAAAATGTTCTGAAAAGCCTCACAGATTTAGGGATCAATTACCTTGTGACAATTGGTGGAGATGACACTGCGTTCTCTGCCTCTGCGGTTTCAAAGGCAAGTTCAGGCAGGATTCGTGTCGCACATGTCCCAAAGACAATTGACAACGACCTGCCACTGCCTGGTGGTATGCCTACCTTTGGATTTGAAACCGCACGCCATCTTGGCACCGAACTTGTTTACAACTTGATGCAGGATTCAAGAACAACCAACAGATGGTACTTTGTAGTTGCGATGGGTAGGAAGGCGGGACATTTGGCACTGGGTATAGGAAAATCTGCGAGTGCTGCCCTAACTGTGATCGGTGAAGAATTCAAAAAGGAAAAGATAACGCTTTCAGAGGTCTGCGACATACTTGAGACCACAATTCTCAAGAGGCGAGTTCTCGGGAGAAATGATGGTCTTGCGATAATAGCCGAAGGCATAGGAGAAATGATCGATCCAGAGGAACTGTCTAATATCCCAGGTGTGACGGTCGAACGAGACCCGCATGGACATATAAGACTCAGCGAGATACCTTTGGCGACAATACTCAAGCGTGAAGTTCAGAAACGTTTTGCTCAAAGAGGAGAAAAGCTGAACATCATAGATGTAACACTGGGTTATGAACTCAGATGCGCAAGACCTATTCCATTCGATATCGATTACACAAGAACACTTGGGTATGGCGCGGTCAGATTCTTGCTTGGAGATTTTGAAAAACACCTGTCTGGAGGTATGATCTGCGTCGAAAGTGGGAGGATCAGAGTGCTGCCTTTCGAAGAATTGATCGACCCATCGACTGGCAGAACAAAGGTGCGAATGGTGGATATCAACTCAGAACACTATCGGGTCGCGCGTGGTTATATGATAAGGCTTACCAAGAAAGATTTGTCGGACACCAACATGCTCGCAAAACTGTCAAGTGCAGCGAAGATGAATCCTGATGAGTTTTTGAAAAGATTTTCGTGGGTCGCACAGATATAATGACATCCCCCGGTCTTTACCGGGGGATTCAGTTATTTCTTGGGTTTTTCTTTTTTGGTTTCCTTTGGTTTTTCCTCAGGTTTCTTTGGCTCGGGTTTGTTTGCGCAAGCCATTTGTTCACCCCCCATCTTACCTAAGAGTATAGCTCATCTTTTTACAGTTGCAACAACTTTTCTAAGAAAAAAAAGAAAACCTGCGGAGGTTCATCTGCACAGACAGCGCCGGCTTTGATCAAGGACTCGGGATCGTTGTAGTCGTGAAGTACACCCAAGACAGACGAGATTCCCGCACCGATGGCTGATTTTATGCCATTCACGGAATCTTCGAAAACAACCACTCGAGAGCCCTCAGTTTTCAATCTTTCCAACGCCTTGAGGTATATCTATGGGTCTGGTTTACTGTTGATAACTTCATCACCAAAGACCGTCACATCAAAGAAATCTGTCAAGCCACATCTTTCGAGTCTTTGCAATGCCCTGTCTTTCACAGTTGATGTGGCAAGGGCTACATGTTTTTTTAGTTCCTTCAAGGTCTTGATGGTTTCCAAAACACCTTCTCTTGGTTTGAGCTTGCTTGAGATTTCATCAAAGGTTTCATAGATCTCTTCTATCAACTGTTTCTCACTTACCGGCAGATTGAATCTTTCTATGATCTTTGTCGCACCGTCTTTTTCAAGAGTAGTTCCAGTCAGATGAAGGAAAAATTCTTCACAGTATACGGCACCGTACTTTGACAGAATCTGTTTGAAAGTTTCTTTGTAGACGCTCTCGGTCTCGATCAAAACACCATCCATATCGAAAACAACTGCATCTATCACATGATCACCTTGATATCAATGCGATGAACTCCCCCAGGGTTCTTACCCTCGGAAGGTTTTTGATGTGTCTATTGTAAGACCAATCCATGATTACCGTAGGGATGCCATGGTTTGTAAGATCGTTTATGTGATGTGGAGCATCATCCAGAGCGAGCTCAATTGAAAGTTCCTTGCAGAATTGTCCCTTCTTTGATGTGACAAAGACCTTTGGTGTCACACCAACATGGTTTTCTATCCAGAGAGTTGTCTGTTCTTCAATACTCTTACCCTTTGTGGGAAAACGCGATGTGATGAAAAAGATCTCGTGCTCACCCGTTTGAATAACTTTTCTCAGCAACAACAGATCTTCCTGCGAAGCATATGCAGGCAAAGTCAAATAAAAATCATCTGTTTGCCTGATCTTCTCCCACACGATCTGTTCCATTTCATAAGTTAATCCGGGGACACATTTGTAAAAGTCCCATACCTCTATCTGAATATCTGTTGGTGTCCCAAAGAGCTCATGGCTTAACTGCAGAAATGCCTTGTTGAAATTGGTTAGCACATCGTCGACGTCTATCATTACCTTCAGAGATTGATCACCTGCCTGATCTTCTGATCTGCATCGATGTACTGGTTGATCTCATCGGAGAGTTTTATCAGAAGATACCACCAGTATATCCCAAGGGTCACAATCGTGAGCAGAATGAAGATTCCGACATTTCGCTGTTTTATGTAACTCATCATCGGAAAAGAAATACCTAAGAGTGGATACATAGCGTTCTTGATCTCTTCCAGTCTTTTGGAAACACTGAACACGCTCTGCAGGTATACAGACAGGAAGACTATTGCCAGGATTGAAAAGACAAAGGACGCAACTGGTATTAGAAAAGAGATCACATAGAATACCAGGTACACCCAGTATGCCCAGATGTTCAAATTGAGTGTCGAAAGGTGTCCTTCAAGCACGCTCAAGTTCATTTGTTTCTCAGATTCAACCTTTTGCTTGAGATAGCTGAGCAGAACCTTTGTGTTCTGGATATTCTCATTGAGTACACCGCTCCACTGGTTGAGAACTATCAATGTGAAGATACCTGCAAGGATGCCAAGAAGACCTGAGATCAATGTTATGAAAAAGCCACCAAAAATCCTTCCAGTACCATATCCGTACCCTCGCCAACCGTCGATGAAACCTTCAAAGATCCCTACCATAACACTCCAAAGACCAATGGCTGAAACAAGACCAGCCAAAAGCGAAAAGACCACAGCCAGAATCGCAAGTGTTTTGTCGACTTTTTTCTCACTCAGCAGCGTTGGAATCATCCCAATCACCCCCTAAGTGAAATTCACCAACAAGTACGAATTTGATACTCACCTTTTCACAGGCTTTGTCAAACAGATCATCATTGCCTATCATGACACAATCGGCTGGCTCTACACCAATTATAGAGCATATCTGTAAGAAATACCTTGGATCGGGCTTGCAGAAATGGGAATTCTCCATGTGAGTTACAAGATCAAAATCCGACTCATTCAAGCCTATCCAGTTCATCCTCTTGACAATCGCTTTCTTGGGGAAAACAGGATTTGTCGCAAGAACCACCTTTTTCCCTCCGCTCCTGCAAGCTTTCAGGTAACTGATGAGCGAAGTGTTTGGTCTTATCAGTTCTTTGAGTCTGTCAAACGCCTCACTGCCGTAGAACCTATCGAAAACAGTCTTCCAATCTAAGAAGACATCATACCTACTCTTGAAGCAGTTCAAAAATCTCTCATAGTTGTTTGTTCTGCCATCTGCGAAGAGAGTTATGTGCTCAACACACTCAAGAATATCCTTCATCGAAATAGTTACAGAGAAATTCTGTTCGACGAAATTCCTCAGATACTCAAAATAAGTCTTGGCAAATTCCTTTTCGTCAACGATTGCAAGTGTTCCATCGTAATCAACGAGTAACGCCTTCATTTGAACACCTCTTCCTTGAAAATATTCACCTGTGGTACAATTTTACCAGTCATTGGTGTGTACTGTGCCAAAAGGGGGTTTGAAGATGAAAAACAAATGGTATGTTTTGCCGGCGATCCTGCTCATAGTTTTACTCTTTCTGCAGGGGTGTGCAGGGATCGGTGAATGGTTTGGAGGTGGGGGTCAAACACCGACAAACAAAGCTCCAAATGAACCAACGCTGATTCAACCACAGGATAATACTATCCTGAACACCGTCTATGTTACCTTCAAGTGGAGTTGCTCTGATCCTGACGGAGACACTCTGACATATGATCTGTATCTTGCCGAACAGAGCCAAAGTCTTTCGCTCTATAAGGAAGGGATAAAGGAAACCCAATATGTGGTGAGTCTGGAGCCCGGCAAGAGTTATCAATGGAAGATCGTTGCAAAAGATCCAAAGAACCTGAGTAGCTCCAGCAAGGTTTACAAGTTTTCCATATCGCCATTCACAAGACCTGTAAATGTGTGGGACTTTTTGTACGTCGCCGGTGCATCAAATGGTCTTCTGATATACGATGTCACGAGACCTAACGAAATAGATTATCCATCATTCTTTAAAGAGCAAATCACAAGCACAAAAGAGATTGTCGTTTTTGGTGAATGGGCTTACATGATCGATTATTCAGGTAATATCGTGTGTGCAAACCTGGCAAATTATCTATCGGGAAAAGACCCACAGACGAAGGTCATCTCGTCCTTCGGTAGTTATCCCGCGTATGCCAGAAGAATTAAAGCAGGTACCTTCAGTGGCTCAAACTACCTGATTGTTGCAAGCAACGACAGAACCTTTGCTTACAACATCGGCACCGGATCAAGTACCCCCTACAGTGGTTTGAAGTCGGTGAACGCGATAGCGATTGGATCAAACAACATGATCTATCTGGCAGGTTCACAAAACAATTTGCCGACGTTGGTCAAGTTGAAACTCGGAACCGATGGTGCTTTGAATGTCGAGGGTAAGACTACACTGAATTATACCCCGCTGGACATGGTGCTCAAAGATAACTACGTACTCTTGGTTGGCTCAAGTTCTAACTCTCTTTATTTGGAGGCATACGATGACCTGACGCCGTACGCGACCAGCGTGGAGCTTGGAAAACTGTCAGAGGATTTCGCAGGTATAACGGTCCATGAAGATAGAGTCTTTGTTGCAGCGGGAAACAGCGGTATTGTGAGCTTTGATCTTGATGATCTGGTAGGCAACTTAGAGAAGACAGAGATCTCAACCTGCACTGAGTGGACGAACACAAGTTATGCGAAAGACGTGATAATCAGAGCCTACACCAACGGTTTGTACGCCTATGTTTCTGCAAATGACGGTCTTTACATCTTCGATGTGGATGACCAGCCAGAGTTGATAAACCGCGTGGATTTCGTCACAGATCTTTACAGAATCTCCGCACCTCAACAATAAAAAATAACGACAAATAAAGGGGGCTACAAGCCCCCTGTTTTTTTGCAAGACTCATCAGCCTTGTCTCTTGAACCTGTAAACAGGCTTTTTTGTTGCCGTGACATCATCGAGCCTTCTAACAGGTGTCTTATATGGAGCATTCTTAACTATATCTGGTTTTGTCCTTGCCTCTTCTACGATCTGCTTTAAGATCTTTGAGAACATGTCCAAGGTATCCTTACTTTCGGTTTCGGTTGGTTCGATCATCATAGCTTCGTGAACTATCAAAGGAAAATACACCGTCGGGGCATGTACACCGTAGTCGAGCAATCTTTTTGCCACGTCCAAAACTTTTACACCTGTTTGCCTTACAAATTCACTGCCGTCGACTACAAATTCGTGCATGCACGTTCTTGGTGATGCTATGTTCAAAAACCTTGAGATCAGAGTTCTCAGATAATTCGCGTTGAGCACAGCCATGCGAGAGGCGTGAGTCAAACCATCTCTTCCCATCGTGAGTATATACGTGTAAGCCTTAACCATCACCAGAAAGTTGCCGTAAAAGCTTCTCACCCTGCCTATACTCTTTGGAAGATTGAAATCGGGGTAGTATTTGTCGTCAGCTTTTCTGATCACAGGTATTGGCAGAAACTCCGCCAAGAATGACTTCACACCAACGGGGCCACTTCCAGGTCCACCCATTCCGTGCGGTGCCGAAAAGGTTTTGTGCAGATTGAGATGAACTATATCAAAACCCATATCACCGGGCCTCACCCTACCCATGATGGCGTTCAGGTTCGCACCGTCATAGTAGAGCAATGCACCTGCGTCGTGCACCATCTTGGCGATTTCGGTGATATCTTTTTCAAAAAGACCGAGTGTGTTGGGATTGGTGAGCATCAAAACCGCAACTTCGTCGCTCAGATTCTTTTTCAGCTCTGCAAGATCGATCAATCCATCTTCGGTCGATTTGAGTTCTACCACATCAAAACCTGCCATGGCGGCAGAAGCCGGATTTGTGCCGTGTGCTGAATCTGGTACGAGCGCGATGTGCCTTTTGAAATCGCCCTTTGACAGATGGTACGCCCTTGCTATCAGCATGCCTGTTAGCTCTCCGTGAGCACCGGCGGCCGGTTGCAGTGTCATATCATCCATTCCAGTTATCTCGCACAGAAACTCTTTGAGTTCAAAGATGATTTGGAGCGCACCTTGAGTGAATTCCCAAGGTTGATAAGGGTGTATCTGGCTGAAACCACGCAGGGCTGCGGTGTATTCATTGATCTTGGGATTGTACTTCATCGTACATGATCCCAACGGGTAGAAACCTTTATCAACAGAATAATTCTTGCTCGCAAGGTCGGTGTAATGTCTGACCACATCTGGTTCAGAAAGTTCAGGCAGTTGTGGTGCTTTTTTTCTCAATAGATGGTTCGGGATATCAAATTCTCTTTTTTCAATGGCTGTGTCAGGAAATCTGAATGCCTTTCTGCCAGTAACCGATTTTTCGAAGATTGTCATATGCCATCACGCCCCAGGAGTTCCACGAACTTGTCGATACTTTCCTTAGTATTCACTTCCGTTGCACAAGCAAGAGCACCATCTTTGTATTGATTAAAGTACCAACCGAGTGGAAGTGGCGCGAGCACACCGTGCTGAAAAATCTTTCTCCATTTTGAATCGTAGTCATCTGTCATCCTCACCGCGAACTCATTGAAAAATGGCCCATCGAAGATCAATTTATAACCTTTCTGTTGTATCCTCTCGGCAAGATAATGTGCGTTGGAATAGCTCTTATAAGCTACCTCTTTCATGCCATTGGGTCCAAGAACGCCCATGAAAATCGCATTTCTCACAGCCATCAATGCGTGATTGGTGCAGATGTTCGATGTGGCTTTTTCTCTTCTGATATGCTGTTCTCTTGTCTGCAGGATCATCACATAGCCTTTGTTGCCATCGACATCTGTTGTTTCACCTATCAATCTACCGGGCATCTTGCGTACATGCTTTTCAAGCGTTGCGAAAAACCCCACCGTCGGCCCACCATAGCTCATGGGTATGCCCAGTGGTTGTCCGTCTCCAACAACGATGTCTGCGCCAAAGGTTGCGGGGGGTTCGAGTACCGTCAATGCAAAGGGTTCTGCCACCACAATGAAGACAAGATCCTTAGCAACTTCTTTTATGGCTCTCAGATCTTCGACGATCCCAAAGAAGTTCGGGTACTGTATCACAACAGCACATGAATCATCATCTATGGAGTTTTTCAACACCGCTGTGTCTGTCATTCCAGAACCGTTTAGAGGCACGATCTGGAAGGAAAGCTTTTGAGCACAAGTGTAAGTACGGCTGGTCTGGATGTACTCCGGATGGACTGCCTGACTGATCAAAACCTTGTGTTTGTTATTTATCCTGTGTGCCATTAAAATCGCTTCAGCAAGTGCAGAAGCGCCGTCATACATTGAGGAGTTCGCAACTTCCATGCCTGTCAGCTCACAGATCATCGTTTGGTATTCAAAGAGTGCCTGAAGCGTTCCCTGAGATACCTCTGCTTGATAAGGCGTATACGCGGTTACAAACTCAGGCCTTGAACTTACAGATTCCACAACCTGAGGAATGTAATGTGAATATATGCCTGCACCCATGAAGATATTCTTTTTTTCTATCACCGCGTTTTTTTGTGCGATCGATTCGAGAGTAGAAAGAACTGTGAATTCATCTAAACCTTTTGGGATTTTCAATTCTTTGACTGTTATTGGAACGTCTTTGTACAAATCATCGATATGCTCCACACCAATTGCGTGGAGCATTTGTTGAATTTCCTCATCAGTATGAGGAATGTATGGATGCATCATTCTTCCTCCTCACAGTGCTTTTTGTACGCCCCCTCGTCAAGCAGTTCATTCAGTTCATTGGGATTGGTCATTTCGATCTTAACAAGCCAACCTTCACCCTCTGGGTCTTTGTTCACAAGTTCTGGTTGATCGTTCAGCTTTTCATTGACCTGCAAGACCTTTCCACTAACAGGCGCATACACATCGCTTGCCGCCTTGACAGATTCAATGCTCATAAGGGTTTCTCCTTTTTTGACGACCTTGCCGACCTGTGGTAGATCAACATACACCACATCTCCAAGTTTGTCCTGTGCAAAGTTCGAAATACCAACCGTTGCAACTTTTCCTTCAACTTGAACCCACTCGTGAGTCTTTGCATACTTTTTCATCATCTACACCTCCTGATCAACTTTTGACCGAACCTCTATAGAAAGGTAACTTCACAACCTTTGCTTTCACCTTTGTTCCTCTGATATCGACTTCAACCTCATCTGAGATTTTCACCTGATTGTCCATCATTGCCAGTGCGATCGACTTGCCCAGTGTTGGCGAGAATGTTCCACTTGTGATGGTGCCTATCTTTTGACCTTCTCTGAAAACTTCCATACCATGTCGTGCGATCCTCTTGTCAAGGATTTCAAGTCCCCTGATTCTTCTTTTCAAGCCTTCTTCTTTCTGTTTCAAAAGACTCTCCTTGCCCACGAAATCTTTCTCGAACTTTACAACCCAGGAAAGACCTACTTCCAAAGGTGTTGTGTGATCATCCATATCGTTGCCGTAGAGCATATAAGATGCCTCAAGCCTGCAAACGTCTCTTGCCCCAAGCCCTGCAGGTTTGAGATCGAAGGCTTGCCCCCGCACGAGAAGTTCCTCCCAAATGAATGGTGTGTCCTTCCATTTACAGTAGATTTCAAAGCCATCTTCGCCAGTGTAACCGGTCCTGGAAATGATGCAGAACTTACCGAAGATCGTGTAACTGCCGAATGTGTAGTAGGATAATCCGGTTATATCCGCCGAAAACCTTTTCAGGAACTCTTCGCTTGAAGGTCCCTGAACCGCGATCAACCCGTAGTCCATCGAGACATCGGTGATTTTCACGGCAAAACCCGATGATCTTTCAACAATCCATCTGAAATCCTTGTCCGTGTTGGCAGCGTTCACAACAAGCATAGCTCGATTCTCGCCCAGTCTGTATGCGAGTAAGTCATCTATGATTCCACCATTTTCATTACACATGGTTGTGTACATAACCTGACCAATTTTCAGAGACCCAAAGGAGTTGGTGAGAAGATAATCAACAAACCTAACTGTGTCATCACCTTCGATGACAATCTCACCCATATGCGAGACATCAAAGATCCCAATAGCTTTTCTGACACTCATTACCTCGCTGGTGATACCTTCATACTGAAGTGGCATCTCCCAACCAGCAAAATCAACCATCTTCGCCTTTAAAGAGATGTGATTTTCATACAGAGGAGTTCTCTTCACCTTCAAGCGCCTCCTTAACTATCTCTTGTGCCTTCTGTAAATCATCTTGCAACACAAGTATTTGAACCAGCCCACCTTGACCAAAGATGACTGGGTCAAAGATCCCAGGTTTGATCAAAACTTCGATGCCGTTTTCTTCAAGCAAAGATTTTATGATGTTGGCGGTTGCCAGATCGATCTCTTGTATCAAAACCTTCCACAAGGAAAATTCCTCCCGTTGTATAATCAATCCAGTATCAATTTTACACCAGGAGGTGGCGAAAAATGAAAACTATTGGTGTGTTGACCAGTGGTGGAGATTCACCTGGAATGAATGCGGCTATCAGGGCTATAGTGAGATTTGGTGTGAGAAATTCTTTGAGAGTGATTGGGATAGAAAGAGGATATTGCGGGTTGATAGACGGTGCTTTCAGAGAGATGAATTTTCCCAATGTCGCAGGAATAATGGAAAGGGGCGGAACAATCCTAAGAACCAGTAGATGTGGTGAATTCTACACAAAAGAAGGCAGGGCAAAGGCCGCCGAACAACTGAAGGCCTTTGGCATAGAGGGCCTTGTTGTCATTGGTGGAGAAGGGAGCCTGACCGGTGCAAAGTTCTTGCATGAAGAGCACAAAATTCCCGTTGTCGGGATACCTGGTACCATAGACAACGATATATCAAGAACCGATATGTGCGTTGGTGTGGACACCTGTTTGAACACCGTAGTCGAAGCCATTCAGAAATTGAAGGACACCGCTACATCGCACGAACGGGCTTTTATCGTTGAAGTGATGGGAAGATCTTCAGGTTACATTGCCCTCAGCGCGGCGCTTGCGACTGGGTCCGAAGCCGCAATAGTGCCCGAGATACCCGTAGACTGGGACAAACTGACTGCAAGGTTGTTTGAAGAGAGAAAGAGGGGAAAGATAAACTGTATCATAGTGGTTGCCGAAGGTGCTGGAGGTGCACTCAATGTTGCCAAGCATCTTCAGGACAGAATAGGTTACGAGACACGAGTGTCTATACTTGGACACATACAGCGAGGAGGAAGTCCAACGGCGTTCGACAGAATTCTGGCGACCAGAATGGGCGCAGAGGCGGTGAGGGCTCTTTTGGAAAACAAGAAATGCGTAATGATGGCATTGCAGTCTGGAAAAATCGTGGCTGTACCTATCGAAGAAGTACTCGAAGAGAAAAAGACGCTGGACATGTCATTGTATCAACTGGCACACCTTCTTTCCTGAGGTGAAATGATGCGAAGGACAAAGATGATATGCACAGTAGGTCCAAAGACTGAAGATCCTTCAGTGTTAAGACAGCTCTTGGAGATTGGTGTAAATGGGTTCAGACTCAGCGCTGTTCATTACGGTACGGAGAAAATCAAGGAACTCGTAGGCACCATAAAGGAGATCAAAGAAGATATGAACCTGCCGGTGGCGATCATCGTGGATCTACCAGGTGCCAAACTCAGAACGGGTGAACAAAAGGAGGAGTTCATCGAGCTCTCTGAGCAGGAAAAGATAACAATTACAACAGAAAAGATTCCTTCCACAAAGGGTCTGATCAGTATCGACTATCCAAAACTCACACAGGAGGTCAAGGTTGACGATCCCATATTGATCGATGATGGTAAGATAAGATTAAGAGTAACTAAGATCGCTGGGAAAAAGATTGAATGTCTTGTTGAGATCCCGGGAGTCATAAAAGAAAACCTCGGTGTGAATTTTCCAGAATCAGATCTCTCCATTCCCGCTCTGACTGAAGAAGACAGAAGAATCATTTCTGAATGTGGAAGGATAGGAATTGACTTCTTCTGTCTGTCTTTTGTAAAGAGCTCAAAGGATGTAAAAGACGCACGAAAGATGATCGAATCAATCGATCCAGATGCCGGAATACTGGTGAAGATAGAGACCAAGAAAGCGACTCAAGATATCGACCAGATTTGCGGAAACAGCGATGGTGTGATAATAGCAAGAGGGGATCTGGCGGTGGAGACTTCCTTAGAGGAACTACCTGTGATTCAGAAAAAGGTCATACAGGCAGCCTCTAAGTACAGGGTACCGGTTATCGTGGCCACACAGGTTCTTGGGTCAATGGTGGAAAGCCATCTTCCCACAAGGGCAGAGGTGATAGATGTGGCAAGTGCCGTGTTCGATACAGTAGATGCGCTCTTGTTCACCTCTGAGACAGCTGTGGGTAAGTACCCGATCCAGGTTGTTGAAATGGCAAGCAGGATCGTTGAGAACGCCGAGCAACATTTGAGAGAATTCAAGACGATCTTTTCCGAGAGATACCTTGAGAAGACCGAAGACCCTTCAGAAGCGATAGCAAAGTCCTGTTACTACGTTGCCGAAGAAATAGGAGCCAAGGCTATAATAACCTCAACTGCCTCTGGCAGCACGGCACGCAGGGTGTCTCATTTTAGGCCGTTCTGCCCGATCATCGCTACGACACCAGATCATGATACCTTCAATCAACTTTCAATAGTTTGGGGAGTCATTCCAATACTCGTTCCAGAGGTTCATTCAACCGATATCATGATTCACGTGGCAGTTGAAAAGGTTAAATCTCTGGGATATGTTGAGAGTTCTGATGTAGTCGTTGTGACTTCGGGTGCACCGTGTGGTGTGGTGGGTACGACAAATATGTTGAAGGTTCATGTTGTCGAGTAGGGGTGATCATGAACGGAACAGATTTTGGGAGAAGCGCTGTCTTTTTTCCTCGATTCCGTAGCTATTCCGATGGCAGTCATAGATGAAAACTTCACAGTCTATATGGCTAATCAAACACTGTGTGAATTGGTGGGACTTTCAAAGGAAGAATTGAAAAGGATAAACTGGGCAAACTTTGTCGATTTGAAGGATCTTGAAAGAATAAAATACTACCATGAATCAAGAATGCCTGCTCCTGAGAGATTTTATCTCACGATAACAGATTACCGAAAGAACAAAAGAGAACTTCTGGTACAGGTTAAGATGATACCTGGGACTCAAAAATCTTTGATCTCGATGACCGATGTGACTGAGCTGAAGCAACTGACAGAAAAGCTCACAAGAAAAAACAAATGCCAAGAGGCCATTCTTCAGGTAGTTGCACATGTGCTTCGCAATGATGTTCAAAACCTGTACCAATTTCTACTTGAAAAGGCTGTCGAAACAGTCTATGGTGCACAGGCTGGAAGCGCTCTTGTGAAAGAGAAGGACGTCTATGTTTTCAAAGCGACAGTTGGGTATGATCTTTCAAAACTCTCAAGGGTTTTCTTTCACAGAAATGAGCTTGTGCAGGGAGAAACAAGAGATGTGATGTTGGTAAGAGATTTTTCGATCAATGAAAAACTTGATAAAGAGAGAAAAGATGCGCTTTACTCCACAGGAAAGATAGATCAGATCAAAGTCATGATGACCATACCAGTTCTAATAAGAGAAGAGACAGTGGGTTTTATCAATCTCGATAACTTTGATGATCCAGATGCCTTTAACGAAGAATCAATCGAGGCCGCAAGGCTCTTTGCCTTGCACATGGGAATAATCTTTGAGAGATTGAATCTGGAAGAACAGATTAGAAAACAAGCTGAACAGATGCGCTTTCTCTCTTATCATGATCCTCTCACCGGGCTGGCAAACAGACGATTTTTGCAGGAAGAAGCTGAAAGGATTCTCGCCTTTTCAAAAAGGCAGTGTAAACCCGTGAGTGTCCTTTATCTGGACCTGTTGAATTTCAAAAGAATAAATGACAACTTTGGTCACGAGACTGGTGATAAGCTTTTACGTCAGATAGCAGGTAGATTGAAGAAAAGTGCAAGGAAGAGTGATTTTGTCGCAAGGATTGGCGGAGATGAATTCGTCTTTGTGCTGTCTGGGACTTCAGCCAACAATGCTGTAGAGTTTGTCAAAAGAATGATTAGACAGATCGAAGCTCCCATAAACATTGATGACAATGAGTTTCAAATCTCAGCCAATGTTGGTATAGCAGAATATCCCAAAGACGGAGATGATTTTGAAAAGATCCTGCGCAACGCCGACAGGGCTATGTACTGTGCCAAGGTGCACAGAAAAACCTATTGCATCTTTGAAAGCTGATTGAGAATATCGCATGCGACCTTCACGTTGTTCTTGAGAAGCTCGATGTTGCTTTCAACCGTTCTTCCATTTGAATAATGAGCCAGTCTCGACAGTAAGAACGGTGTTATATCTTTGCCTTTCACACTGAACTTCTTAAGATCTTCTTCTGCCATTTGGTGCCATCTTTCAAATTCTCCATGCTCGATGGCATATTCATCTGGTATTGGATTGAAAACAAGTACCGAACCAGGGATATTCAGTCTTTCTTTTTCAAGAAAGATCAAAGCTATTTGTTCCACATCTTCAACCTTGGTGATCGAAATATCGGTGGATTTGCAGTAAAAGGCTGGTAGTTTGTCTGTTTTATAACCCAGAACCGTGACTTGCGTAGTTTCGAGCATCTCTACGGTCGATTTGAGGTCCAGAATCGACTTTGGACCCGCGCTCACAACGATCATTCTGGTCCTGGCAAGCTCCACCAAGTCCTGCGATACATCCCAGCGTTCAGTGGAATGAACACCTCCAATGCCGCCAGTCGCAAATACCCTGATCCCACAGGAGTGGGCAATGTGCATCGTGGCACTCACCGTTGTTGCAGCCCATTTCTTCAAGGCAGTTGCGATGGGAATTTCTGCAGTACCCACCTTTAGGACATCGTCTCTTGTACCGATTTCAGCAATCTGTTGTCTGTTCAGACCAACCTTGATCTGTCCATCGATGATAGCTATCGTGTGTGGGATAGAGCCGTTTTGCCTCGCTATTTCTTCAAGCTCTAAGGCAACCTTTATATTCGTTGGTCTTGGTAACCCATGTGCGATCACCGTGGACTCCAGCGCCAGGTGCTTTTCAAGCATCGTCTACCATCTCTCAAAATGAATGCGCTCTTTCTTGAATCTGTCAACAGGCTCAGGGTTTTCAGCTGGATATCCAATGCAGACTAAAGAAAAAGCCACCACGTTTTCAGGTAGATTCAGTGCGGCTCTGAAACCTTGTATTCTATCTTGATCTGGATAGACACCGCACCAGACAGCACCGAGTCCCAGTTCGGTTGCCCTCAAAAGCATATTCTGGGTGGCAGCCGAACAGTCTTGAACCCAGAAGTCTCTGAATTTGGCAAGCTCAGTGTCCGCGCACACAACAACACCAACTGGCGCTTTTGAGAGCATTTTTGCGTAGGGATGCAGATGAACAAGTTTTTCTTTCATCGCCTTGTCTTTTACGATCACAAAGTGCCAAGGTTGCTCATTGCCAGCTGAAGGTGCGTGCATTGCCGCCCTTATGATCTCAAGAATGAGTTCATCTTCAACATCTCTTTCTTGGTATTTCCTGACACTCCTTCTTTTGTAGATCGTACTCATCAAGATCACCCTCATTTCAATTGTAAACCTTTCTAATAGTCCCCAAGAGTATAGCACCTACCAACAAAATCATACCGATGAACTGAATTAAAGACATCCTTTCTGACAAGATTGTAAAAGAAAAAAGTGCCGCGAATATCGGTTCACCAACGTATATCAAAGCAGAGATATTCGAGCCAACCAGTTTTTGAAATCTCAGTTGCACCCAAATCGCAAAGATGGTCGCAAAGAGCGCGGTGAACAAAAGAGCATAACAGGCTGCAAGGTTTATTCTGAAACCACCACCGAGTGGACTCAAAGCGAGGTTGATACCTGATGTCAAGAGAAACTGCGGTGCAAGCAGAGATATTTCATCGTTGCTGTCTTTGGTGAAATGGGTTATCAGAACGACGTGGATTGCAAAAGTTATCGCGCATATGATCGTCAAGAAATCACCAAGATTGAAGGGGTCTTTCGAAGGGTCGTTCAGCATATAAAGCCCAATGACCGATACAAAAAAAGAGATCACCTGTGAAACTGTGGGTTTGTTTTTCTCGATCAGGTATGAGAAAAACGGCACAAATGGTATGTACAGAGACGTTATGAATCCACTCTTTGTTGAAGTAGTTATCTTCAAACCACTCGTTTGAGTAGCGTATGCAATCCCCAAGAAGAGACCTAAGATGAGTCCTTTCTTCCAGGAAGGTTTCTTTCTAAAAAAGATCACAGTCAAAAGAAGCGCAACCAGAAACCTGAGACAGTTGTAGAAAAATGGGTTGATCCCTGCCAGTGCAATCTTTTGAATGGGAAAGGTTAGACCCCATATGAAGGTGACAACGAGCAAGAGGAGCAAAGCCTTTTTCATATCGTGCTTTCTCTTTTGATCAATTTTGTACCCAGGATTATCTTTTCGGGTATCTGCTCACCGTTTATCATCTTTAGAACATATTTGCCACAGATCGCTCCGACTTCTTCGTTCATGTACTCAACGCTACTCAATGTCGGTTCCAGAAGGGTTGCGTACGAAAGATTTCCATACCCCGCAACTGAAACTTGTCCTGGTATCTTTACACCTTCGTCTTTGAGAGCCTTCATAACATCTGCCGCTATCTCATCGCTGCTACAAATGATCGCACCCGGCAAGGTCGAAAGTTCCATCGTGACATCGTAGGGCCTCTTCGAATTGAGTACCTTCACTTCATAGGATTCGATTTTGTGGTGGAACATGATCTTCATAAAAGTGCTGTACAGTTTGCATGTCCTGTAGCTTGACAGATCTTCACACAAAAAAGCGAAGGTTTCTATGCCTTTTTTCAAGAAATCTTCGATCATCGAATTCATCGCTGAGAAGTAATCAAAAACGACCGAAAAACAAGAAGACTCTTTTCCGATTACCATCATGGCATTCAGCTTGCTGTCAAACTCTTCACCGATTGCCACAACATAGTCACCGAGATTGCCTAAATCTGTTTTGAGGCCAACTGAGATCTGATGAAGGGATAAACTCTGAATCAATCCTCGTAACACGCGAAGATACTGCTCTAACCATTTGCTCAAAATTACATCCACCTGCACAGAGTTCTTTCTGAAAGAGCGAGCGAAATTGCTGGGCTGAAAACCGGTTTCTCTTATTACCTGTAGTACCTTTTCTTTCAGCTGCGGATCGACATTTCCTTTCGAATTAAGAACACGAGACACAGTTGAAATGGACACACCCGCGATACTGGCAACATCTTTGATTGTTATTTTTTTCAAGAAAACAGCCCCCCACGGCTATTTTCAATCTCTTCTTCCAAATGCGCCAGCAATCAGAAGCATTCTCAAAAGCTGCAAAACTGACATTGCTGTTGCTGCGACATATGTCAGGGCTGCGGCGCTTAGAACCTTCTTAACTCCTTTGAGCTCTTCTTCGGACATCATGATGTTCTCTCTGAGCAACTTGACAGCCTTTCTGCTTGCATCGTATTCCACGGGCAGTGTGATCAGACTGAAAAGAACGGCAAGTGCGAAGAGAATGATTCCAAACTGCCAGAGAGCAGGCAATGCGAAAATCAATCCCATGATGAATAAGATCCACGCAAGCGATGATCCCAAGCTTGCAACCGGTGCAAGAATCGTGCGAAAGACAAGAGCAGGGTTTTTCTCGGCATGTTGTATGGCATGACCAATTTCATGCGCTACAACACCAAGAGCAGCGACAGAAGGACTCGCATAGGTTGCTGCGGAGAGTCTAACAACCTTTGTTCTTGGATCGTAGTGGTCTGTCAGATGTCCAGGCATTGATTCCACACGCACATCGTAGATACCCGCACTATCGAGTAATCTCATGGCAAGCTGACTGCCCGTGAAACCCGTCAATGACCTAACCTTCGAGTACTCAGAGAAGGCAGAACTCACCTTGATCTGAGCCCATATGGCCAGTAGCAGAGCCGGTATGAGAATTATGAAAGTCGGATCGTAAAAGAACACAGTCTCACCTCCTTCAACTATGACGCCACATCTAACAACACCGTTCGAAGTTTCGACGAATCTTCAAATTAAATGAACAAAAAGTCCACTTTTCAATTTCGGTTCAAACCAAGTTGATTTTGGTGGCATTATTCTACCAGAGTCTGATACCTTCATCAAATCTTCTATCGATGTTGGATAAAGCGAAAATGCAACCGCCCAGTTTTTCTTGTCGACGTAATCCTGTAACGCCTGCAAACCGTGGACGCCACCAATGAAGTCTATTCTCTTGTCGGTTCTTGGGTCCTTTATACTAAGAATTCCATCCAAAACATGTTCCTGCAGAATAGAGACATCCAGAGCTTTTATGGGATCAGACTCATCCACAAGTCCCTGTTTGAGCTCCAGTCTGTACCATTTTCGATTCAAGTACATCCCAAATTCATGCTTTTTCTTAGGTTTATACATTCCTTCCTTCGATTCAGATACGTCAAAGACCTTCACCAGCTTCGACAAAAACTCTTCTTCACTTAAACCATTGAGATCTTTCACAACTCGGTTATAGTCATAGATACGTAGGTGTTTGTGAGGAAACAAAACCGCGAGAAAGAAATTGTATTCTTCATCTTCCGTGTGTGACTTGTTTTCTTGTCTGAGCATCTGGGCAACTCTCACAGCAGAAGCGGCTCGATGATGACCATCTGCTATGTAAAAACTCTGGACTCTTTCAAAGAGCTCTTTTATTTTGTGGATAACCATCTTGTCCTGAATCACATAAACAATCTGTCTTACACCATCTTCATCAACAAAATCATACTCAGCTTGACCTTGTGCGAGACTTTCTATATAGCTGTCTATCTGTTCACAAGAACGATACATCAAAAAGACAGGTCCTGTCTGCGCTCTTAAATGATATATGTGCTTTGCCCTTTCCTCTTCTTTGTCCTTTCTCGTCAATTCGTGTTTCTTTATCTGGTTTGACAGATATTCATCTACAGAAAATGTCGCGACCAGTCCTATCTGTGTATGATCTTGTGCCACTTGTTTGTATATGTAAAAAGATTCGCGATCTTGGAAAAAGATCTGAGAATCAATGAACCACTGAAGATTTTTCTTTGCGGCTTCGAGCGCTTGATCTGAGCTTGGCTCGATCGGCTCGTCAAAGTTCACCTCGGGCTTTGTCACTCTGTAGAAAGCATATGGATTGAACTGGGTAATTCTCTTTGCATCCTGAGAGCTTATGACATCGTACGGCTTCACCGCCACTTTCTGTGCAAAATCTTTCTTGGGTCTGAGCGCCATGAACGGTCTAACGATCACATCCCTCAACCTCCCTCAGGTACTCTTCCTGCTTTGCAAACATTTCATCCGATCTGTTATTGCTCAGCTCATGATCATAACCGCTCAGATGAAGGCAGGAGTGTATCAAAACCCTTGCCAGTTCCAGTGAATAAGGCTGCTTGTACTTTTTGGCGTTTTTTTCTACCTGATTTGGACAGATGAATATCTCTCCGAAAAGGTCCTGATCGTTGTATACAAAGGTGAGTACGTCGGTTGGTCGATCGATTCCTCTGTAAGTTCTATTGAGGGTTCTCATGCGTTTTTCGCCTACAAAGATCACGTTCACCGATATTTGACCGATCTCATTTTCTATGACCTTGGCCATCATTTTGCTGATCTGACTCTTGTTTATCGGTCTTCTTGTTTTGTTGATCAAATGAATTCTGGGCAAGGCTTATCACCTTCTTTATGTCTTCTCTTGGATACTCTATGCGATTCTTAAAGATATTGAGCAAAACTTTGGTGAATTCCTCAGCGATGGCTTCCAAGTCCTTCAGCGTCAATCCAGATTCATCGAGTTCCCTTTCATTGTATATGCCGGATATTATCTCCTCGACCATCACCTGCACACGACCGGCAGAGGGATTTTTCAAGCTTCTCGCTGCCGCCTCGACCGCATCTGCCAACATTATTATACCTGCCTCCTTGAATTGGGGCTTTGGACCGGGATATCTGAATTCATTTTCATTCAATTCCTCTCCAAGCTCCTTTGATTTGTGATAGAAATACTTCTGCACACGCGTACCATGATGCTGTGGAATCACATCTTGAACGAGGAGCGGGAGTCTGTTTCTTCTTGCCATTTCAAGACCCGCCTTGACGTGGTCTTGAATGACCAGGTGGCTGAGTTTTGGGCTGAGTTCGTCGTGAGGGTTCTCTTGAAAGATGTTTTCGGTGTAAAAATAAGGTCTTTTCGCCTTTCCAACGTCATGAAAATAAGCTGCTGTTCGTGCCAGAATGGCATTTGCACCTATTCTCTGAGCGGCAGCTTCGGCGAGATTCGCGACCATTGAAGAATGATAATATGTCCCTGGAGCTCTCAGAGAGAGTGTCTTTAACAAAGGGTTGTTCAGATTACCCAGTTCGATCAAATCGATGTTGGAATATATCATGCTCGCATATTCTATGAATGGGAGAAGACCGATACAAACAACCGAAGAGACAAAAGGCATGAAAAAGGCTATCAACATCTGCAGATAATCAGCCTTCAGTCCTTGCATCTTGATATGCAATATGTAGAACACTATTGAAGTCACACCGACAAAAAAGGCCGATTTTGCGACCTGCATGCGTTTCTCAATCTTTGAACCTGCTATGGCTGCAATCAAGCAGGTGGTTAACATCAAGGTGAATCCCAAACTGTTGAAACCCGAGACCGTTGAGTAAAACAAGGCAAAGTAAATCGATGACGCTACAGCCGACTCTTTGTTGTACAGAAGGGCTATCAAGGTGATGGGAATGAAAAAAGGCGCCGAATAGGAGCCAAACTGTCTTGTCAACAGTCTCGACAGGAGAATACCACACAAGACTGTCAAATAAAACAAAACATAGTATGATCTATGCAAAACAAACGGCTTTTGATTGATTCTTGGTTTGACTACCACAAACCAAAGCACCAGCATTGCGATATAGCCGTTGACCAAGACAAACGAATTTGGCAGATGGGGCAATTCAAAGAGAAAGAAACACAGAAGTACCACAAGAAAATCGAGCCAGTTGAGTAAGAGAAAATCAGCTGTCTTTTTCATGTCTGTTCCTTTCGTAGTTCTCGTAGGCCTTGATGATCTCTTTAACAACAGGGTGTCTCACAACGTCAGACTCAGATAGATAAACAAAGGCGATGCCATCGATACCCTTCAGAATACTTTCGCACTCTATCAAACCAGAGTTACCTTTATCGATATCTATTTGGGTCACATCTCCAGTGATAACCGCCTTGGAGTTGAAACCGATTCTCGTCAAGAACATCTTCATCTGCTGATGAGTTGCGTTCTGAGCCTCATCGAGTATCACAAAACAGTTATTCAGCGTTCTTCCACGCATGAACGCTAATGGTGCGATCTCAATTATACCTTTTTGTCTGTAGGTATAGAATTTCTCAGCTGGCATCATATCCATTATGGCATCGTAGATTGGTCTGAGATATGGATCGACCTTTTCAACCAAATCTCCGGGCAAAAATCCCAATCTCTCACCAGCCTCAACAGCAGGTCTTGTGAGGATAATCCTCTGCACGATTCCCGACTTGAGATAGTCCAAGGCCATAGCCACAGCGAGATAGGTTTTACCTGTCCCCGCAGGTCCTATAGAAAACACGACATCGAATTTTCTCATCGCATCAACGTACTCGGCCTGCCCTCTTGTCTTGGGCCTTATTCTACCAGACAGGACACTTTCCTGAGTGTTCTGTGGTGAAGTCCTGTCCCATGAAGAATAGAAATCGACCAGAGATTCAAATTCATTCCAGTCCATGGCATAGCCTTTCTTGGCTGCGGTGACTACCTGAGAAAGTATATTTTCAACGGTCTCAACGACACTTTCATCGCTGCCAGCCACAACTATCTTTTTGTCAGAGATGTCGATGTTCACCGAGAATCTCTTGCGCAGAAATCTCAGTCTGTTGTCGTACTGTCCTAAGACAACAACCATATCGACATTATCCGGAACTTCAATCGTCTTGGATGCCAGCTTCAAACCACCTCTCATGATTATTTTACCTCATCCCTGCTGGTCGAGCAGGGAAAAGAGAGATTTCAGGTACTTGCTCCTCGACGGATGTCTGAGCTTTCTCAAGGCTTTAACCTCTATCTGCCTGATCCTCTCCCTCGTGACGTTGAAGTATTGACCGACCTCTTCAAGGGTTTTGGCCTTTCCATCGAGCAAACCATATCTCATCTTCAAGACCATTGCTTCCCTTGGATTGAGGGTCTTTAAGACCTTTTCCAGTTCTTCACGCATCAACATTCTCATGGCTTCTTTTTTCGGAGATGCTATGTTCTCATCTGCCACGAAATCCCCAACGGTTGAGTCTTCATCTTCACCGACAGGCGCTTCCAGTGAAACAGTCTCCTTAGACGCTTGTAGTATTTCCTCAATCTTGTCGACGGGCCTGTCCATGAGCTTGGCAAGTTCATCGAGTGATGGTTGTTCGCCGTACTTCTGGTAATATTCTCTGGTTATTCGATTGAGCTTGTTGATAGTCTCGACCATGTGAACAGGTATCCTTATAGTTCTTGCCTGATCGGCTATGGCACGCGTTATGGCTTGTCTGATCCACCATGTGGCATAGGTGCTGAATTTGTAACCCTTTCTCCAGTCGAATTTCTCTACAGCTTTCAACAACCCTATGTTTCCTTCTTGTATCAGGTCCAGAAAGGGTAATCCACGGCCTATGTACCTCTTCGCTATGCTCACAACCAATCTCAGGTTCGATTCGACGAGTTTTCTCTTTGCCCTTTCACTGCCGGTTTGCGCACGTCTGGCGAGTTCGCGCTCCTGTGATGGAGTGAGCAGGGGTATCTTCCCAATCTCTCGCAGATACATCTTTATGGGGTCTTTCAGGGCAACGTTGTCGTACACCTCAGGTCCTTCTTCCAGCAAACTCGGGATCTCAGATTCCAACGTACCTTCCTCTAAATCTTCCAGGGCTTCAGGTTCGGCGTCCTGGATATTGATTTTGTTCTTTTCGAGCTCTTCATAGATGCGTTCTATCAAAGATGTGTCGAAGCCTTCATAATCAGGTGGGAAGGCCTTGTCGATGTCATCGTATGTTATGAAGCCCTTCTTCTTACCAGTCTTTATGAGAGACTTTATTCTCTTTTCTATTTCCTCACTTGTCATGGTTTGCTTTTGTTCAATCTTTTCTTCAACCTGCTCATTGGTTTCCTCACGTTCCACTCCGGTCACCTCCTATCATCCTCATGGAAGAGATCAGTTTCAATCTTTCTTTCAACAGCTCAGAGCGTTCTTCCTCGCTCCTGCAATTGGCAAGTTTACCGTCTATCTGTGACAAACGCTTTTCAATTGCTTTTCTTGCAAGACGCTTTTTGATGTCTTCGAGCATTTTCAACGGATCTCCCGGAGGTATCTTCGATAATAGATCAAAGACGTATTTCTTAATCTCCTCATCTTGCTGGGAGATATCGATGCCGTTCTCCAACGCCATCAGTGTCCTTCTTGCCTTTTCGCTCATGATCGACTTGTCTATCTTCGAAAGTTCGTTTCTCAAATCTTCGTGAGTTATGTAAAGATATATCACATAATCCTCATCGTTTGGAAGGCCCGATCTTGTAGTCTGTTCTCTCTGAAAACTTTGACCTCTGTAGTATTCTGTAAGTTGAGAAATTGAGAATGCCACCTTCGTTGAGATCATCTTCAGCAGGTTTTCATACCTTTGAATCCTTTGAGTACTGAGTAGAGACTGTACCCAAACCCTTAGTTGTTCAAGAAATCTCTCACTACCAGAAGGTGATGAAAGATCGAAGAACTTAGAATAGAAATCAACTATGTATTTCTCAAAAGGTACGGCTTGTTTCAATGAGTTTTTCAAGGCATCAGCACCTTCGGTCCTGAAAACCTCATCGGGATCTTTCTCTGAAAACAACGCAACGGCTACGTCAAAGGACATATCTATGAGAGTTTTCAAAGACTTCAAGGTTGCTCTTTGCCCAGCTTCATCGGCATCAAAACACAGTATCACGTTTTTCGTCAAAGAACCAAGTTTTGTCAGATGTTCCTTGGAGAGATTTGTTCCAAGTACCGCAATGGCGTTTGTGATTCCGGCTCTGTGAAATGCAATCGCGTCGAAATAACCCTCGGTGATAACCGCAAAGTCAACGCCCTTGACTGCCTTTTTCGCCCTGTCCAACAGGAAAAATGTTGAACGCTTTGAAAAATAACCGGTTTCCGGTGAATTCAGGTATTTTGGTTCTCGTTTATCAATTGATCTTCCCCCAAAAGCTATGATCCTGCCAAGATCGTCCCTTATGGGAATTATGATTCTGCCTTCGAAGAGATCAATGTACTCGCGTGCTACAGTTTTCACGACACCGTACTGAAGAAGCCTTGAAACTGGTACTGAGAGCTTTGCAGCGATCTGCACTGCCAATCTTGACCCAACTGGGCAATAGCCGAAGTCATATCGTTCGATCTCTTCTTGTTTGAAACCTCTGTCAAAAAGATATTTCATCGCTTCCTGACTCTGTCTTAGCTGCTTTTTGTATTCGTTGTGGAGCTTGCTGAGAAGATCAACATATCTTTCCTTCGCAGACTGCCCTGCGCTGATATTCACTTCTATATTCACCATCTGCCCAAGCTTCTGTAAGGCTTCCTGAAAGGAAATGTGCTCAATCTCTTGAACGAATTTTATGACATCGCCCGAAGCTCCACAGCCAAAGCAATGATACAGCTTCAGAGTTGGGTTGACATGAAAGGAAGGAGTCTTCTCGCTGTGAAATGGGCACAATCCCCTGTAACTGGAACCAATTTTTTGCAACGAAACATACTGTGAGATAACCTGAACTATATCGATCTCACGCTTGATTCTTTCGATGATTTCTTTACTCGCCATGTGAAGTCTCTAACGTTCCAAGAAAGAAACTGTCAGAGAACCTTCCTCCCACTGGACAGAAAGGTATCGGTCTGCGGGGTCTTATACCAAATACTTTAGACTGCTCTTGAAAAGAAAAGTTCATCAAAAGGGGTGCCAAAAATGACACCCCATATATCAATTAACGTTTTGAATACTGTGGAGCCCTTCGAGCTTTCTTCAAGCCGTATTTCTTTCTCTCCACCATGCGAGGGTCTCTTGTCAACAAACCTTTTGCCTTCAGAGTTGGCCTCAAATCAGGATTGAATTTGATAAGAGCGCGAGCAAGTGCCAATCTAACTGCACCGGCTTGGCCAGAGAGGCCTCCTCCCTCAACTCTTATGAGCACGTCGAATCTCCCATTCATGTTAGCGATCGACAAAGGCTCAAAGGCCTGCCTTGCTCTTACTTGATCCTTGAAATACTCCTCTGCAGAGCTGAAAAGTTTATCATTTATCGTCAACTTGCCCTGACCTGGGAAGAGATAAACTCTTGCCACAGAAGTCTTCCTTCTACCCAAACCGTTATAGACAACCTGTTCTGGCATTGTCTACCCTCCCATCAAAGTCCCAGAGGCTGGGGATTCTGAGCCTCATGTGGATGTTCGTTTGAAGCATAGACTTTCAGTCTCTTCAAGTACTTATCCCCAAGAGCGGCCTTGGGAAGCATTCTCTTTACTGCCAGATAGATCAGCCTTTCTGGATGTTTCTCGAGCACCTGTCTTGCGGTATTCTCTTTCAATCCTCCGGGGTATCCAGAGTAGCGATAGTATATCTTCTTGTCAAGCTTTCTGCCAGTAAGAACAACTTTGTCTGCATTGATTACAACAACATAATTGCCAGTATCGACACCAGGGAAGAAAGTTGGTTCATTTTTGCCCATTAAGTACTTCGCAATCTGGGTTGCAAGCCTGCCGAGTACCTTTCCAGAAGCGTCGACAAGATACCACTTTTTCCCTGCTTCTCTCACAATCGTGGTCTTCTGTATTGGAACTGGACGCGCCATAACTATTCCTCCTCACTCTTGCGGTATGACATCGACGAATTTCTTGTTGTTTTTCACGTAGAATTTCACAATGCCTTCCTTCAAAGCATACAGGGTGAAGTCTTTGCCACAAGCAACGTTCTTGCCGGAGTGTATTTTTGTACCCCTCTGCCTGACGATGATATTGCCCACCAAGACCTTTTGGCCATCTCCAACCTTAACACCCAGATACTTGGGCCGGCTGTCTCTGCCATTCGTACTCCCGCTTTTTCTATGAGCGAACATTTGTATATTGATTCGCATTCTCATTCACCTCCAGAAAAAGGTTTGCAGGAAATTGTTCTTGTAAATCGTATAGACTCTTATACAGCTCGTTTATTAAAAGATCAGACAACTCTTCTGGATTTGTCAGTGATATTTCGAGTTTCGCACTGCGTTTCTTGACAAGCGCACCGCAATGATCTTGAAGAACTCTGGCTGTGTGTTGTACCAAAGCACTGACCGCGGCACACACTATATCTTTGCCTTTGACATCAAAGTGACTGTGACCACGAACAAAAATAGAGACATAGTGCTCCGAAGATTTGTTAAAGGTAACCTTTATCACTATGCTTCACCGGTCTCTATCTTTTCGATCTTTACCAAAGTGAACGGCTGACGGTGCCCACGTTCACGTCGGTAATTCTTTCGAGATTTGTACTTCACGATTGTCACCTTTTTGGCTTTCTCCTGACCAATTATTGTGCCAACCACTGTACAACCCTGCAAATAGGGTTTACCTATTTTCGTGCCTGCATCTGTTGAAAGATGAAGCACTCTTTCGAAGATCACCTGTTCTCCCTGTTGGTGTGGCAGTTTTTCGATAGCAATCGTGTCTCCTTCTGTGACTTTGTACTGTTTTCCACCTGTTTCTATGATTGCGTACACACGTTCACCTCCTTGGCAACATGCACTGAAAAATGTAGCTCCCCACTGTATGGGAACTTTTCTCACATTTTTCAAGTGCTCTTGCGAATTTTACGCTCTGATATTGTACCACCTGCTTCGTTAAGATATTGAAACTTTAAGATTACACGATCGATCATTCGAAATCAGCCATCTTCAATTATTATAATATGAGATTTGATAAAGCATAAAGTCTGACTTTAAGTTTTTGGAGGTGAGGAGATGTACTTAGCGATAACCCTTGTCCTGTCAGGTATTTGTTTGATCTTCTTTGGAGCAAAGGTCTTCTTTGGCATCCTCTTTATATCGCTGGGAGCATACGTGCTGGTGGAGATATTTTCACATTACGCAAAGAGCGCCAAGAGAGCAAAACAGCTTAGACAGACTTTGAGAGATAGACTTCACGATAAACTCTCACCAGAAGATCTTCAGTGGATTGAGGACATGATAACCCCGCCGTTTGGGAAGAAATTTCTCATCATAGTGAATGACAACGATGATTCAACGAATGTGAGAATTGCTCTGCCTTTCTCGCTTGTAATAGTACTGAAGCCATTTCTGAAATCCCTTTTACCCTTTTTCTTCAAGTTTTTCAAAGACAAGACCCATTTTGATGAAAGAATGTTTCAGATTGCTCAAGAAATCTTCATTTCATGCGTAGATGAGTTGATGAATTTCTCGGGAGATTTTGTGACCGTCGAAAGCAAAGGCACCACTGTCAGGATTGGCATTGTGTGAGGTGAGAAAATGAACCACTTTGTCTCAAAATGTCCAATCTGTGGCTCTGAAGTTGTGGTAAATCTGTACAGATGCAAGAACTGCAACACAAGAATCAGCGGTGAATTCACTCCCAACGAGTTCAGTGGTTTGTCTGAAGAGGATTTGGAGTTTCTCAGGCTCTATTTGAAAAATAGAGGAAATCTCACAAAAGTCGCTGAAAAGCTGAATATTTCTTATCCTACAGCACACTCTTATTTCAATAGAGTCTTGGCAAATCTTGGTTATGTTACAACCGAACAAAACACATACTCCAGAATTCTGGAAAAGCTTGAAACCAACCAGATCGACTTTTCGACTGCCATTTCCTTGATAAAAAACGAGAGGGAGGTTAAATCATGAGGGACGAGCTTCTCAGGATCATGAATCTTGTGAAGGATGGAAAACTCACACCAGAACAAGCAGTTGAACTCGCTGAAACTATGGGTGTCTTCTCTGAACCAAAACAACAGGTTTCTGGAAAGAAAAGGATGTTCTATATTCAGGTACGCAGCAACGATGGAGAAAAGGTGGATGTGAAGATCCCGGTTGGCTTAGCGCAGTTACTCAAGCTCTCCTTACCTGTTTTGCAGGAGAAAGTACCAAATGTCAATTTGAATCTGTTGTCTGAGCAGTTAGATGAAGCGATGAAGAATCTGTCTGAACTGGAGGGAGATATACTGAATGTCACCGGTTCTGATGGAACAACTGTTCGTATCTTCGTTGATTAGTTACCCTTTTTTTGCTAAAATCATGGCATAAGATTCATCGGAGGTGTGATCATAATGGATCTCGGTACTCGGTATATGCCAGAACAGATCGAGAAAAAATGGTATCAGAAGTGGTTAGAAAAAGGATACTTCACTCCGAAGGGAAGTGGTAATCCATTTGTGATCGTGATACCACCCCCAAATATAACAGGGCGTATCCACATGGGACACGCTCTCAATATAACCTTGCAGGACATAATGGTGCGTTACAAGAGGATGCGTGGTTTTGACACCTTGTGGGTCCCCGGTGAAGATCACGCTGGTATTGCCACGCAAAACGCTGTGGAGAGGCACATAGAAGGACAAGGTAAGAAACGTGAGGACCTTGGAAGAGAAAGATTCCTTGAGTTAGTCTGGGAATGGGCAAAGAAATACAGACTCGAAATCCGCCAGCAGATAGAAACACTCGGCGCATCTGTTGATTGGACAAGGGAGAGATTCACCTTAGACGATGGGCTCTCCAACGCAGTTAGAAAGGTCTTCGTTGAGCTGTACAAAGAAGGACTGATCTATAAAGGAAAGTACATGGTTAACTGGTGTCCCAGATGTAAGACCGTTCTGTCAGATGAAGAAGTGGAGCACGAAGAAAAAAAGGCAAAGCTCTACTATGTGAAGTATCCATTCTCAGATGGGAGCGGTTATATCGCTGTTGCAACAACAAGGCCTGAGACAATGCTTGGCGACACAGCCGTTGCTGTGAACCCCAAGGATGAAAGGTATGCCGGACTGATCGGCAAGAAAGTGATTCTTCCGCTTGTTAACAGAGAAATACCGCTGATCGCCGACGATTATGTGGACATGCAATTTGGTACAGGCGCTGTGAAGATAACTCCGTCACATGACCCAAATGATTTTGAGGTTGCTAAAAGGCACGATCTTCCATTTGTCGATATATTTGACGATAGTGCGAGGATAAACGAAAACGGTGCGAGATACCAGAGTCTTGATCGCTATGAAGCAAGAGAAGCAATTGTGAAAGATCTCCAAGAGGCCGGTTATTTGTTGAAGATTGAAGATATAGACCACGCTGTAGGACATTGTTATAGATGTGATACTGAGATCGAACCAAGGGTTATGGATCAATGGTTTGTGAGCATGAAACCCTTATCTCACAAGGCAATTGAAGCCGTCGAAACGGGAAAGGTGCGTTTTGTACCAGACAGATGGAAGAAGGTCTACCTGCACTGGATGTACAACGTGCGCGATTGGTGCATCAGCAGACAACTATGGTGGGGTCACAGAATACCAGTTTGGTACTGTGACAATTGCGGCGAGGTCATCGTATCGGAGACAGACGTCAAAGAATGTCCAAAGTGCCATTCCAGTTCGATCAGACAAGATGAAGACGTGCTTGATACTTGGTTTTCTTCAGCACTGTGGCCCTTCTCAACCCTTGGATGGCCTGAAAAGACAGAAGACCTCGAAAAATACTATCCGACATCGGTCCTCGTAACCGGATTTGACATAATCTTTTTCTGGGTTGCCAGAATGATTGTTATGGGATATAAGTTTATGAATGAAAAGCCCTTTAGTGATGTCTATATTCATCAATTGATACGCGACAGATACGGCAGAAAGATGAGTAAATCGCTTGGAAACGGCATAGATCCAATAGATATGTCTGAGAAGTACGGAACAGATCCTGTTAGGTTCACCTTAGCCATCTTGGCAGCTCAGGGTAGTGACATAAAGCTCGATGAAAGATACTTCGACACATATAGGAAATTCGCCAACAAGATCTGGAACGCAACCAGATTTGCGCTTATCAACCTTGATGGTTATGAAAGAAAGGCACTCGATGAATTATCACTTGCAGACAGATGGATTCTCTCAAGGCTACAGAAGACAGTTTCCACAGTCACAGAAGCCCTTGAAAAGTACGAGTTCAATGTGGCTGCAAAGTCCATGTACGAGTTCTTCTGGAATGAGTTCTGTGACTGGTATATCGAATCGGCAAAACCAAGATTGAATGGTGAGAGCAGAAAAACAACGCAGAATGTTCTGGTGACTGTGTTGGACTCAAGTTTAAAACTTTTACACCCGTTCATGCCGTTCTTGGCAGAGGAACTGTGGCAAAATCTTCCAACCGCAGGTGAGTCGATCACAATCGCTCCTTGGCCTGAGGTTGAAGATCGCTTCTTAGATGATCTTGTCGAAAAGAGATTCGAGACGATTATGCAGATCGTCAGAGGCATAAGAAATGTGCGTGCTGAACTCAATATGGTATCAAGACAGAATATGTTGCTGTACGTTTGTGGTAAAAGACTGACACAGGAAGAAGAGACACTGATAAGCCATCTTGCGAGTATCGAGAGAATTGAGTACACGGAGAAAAAACCACTGAACAGCGCGACAGCCTTTGTCGACGAGGATCGACATGTGTACGTGGACACAACCGGTATGGATCTCCAAAAAGAGATAGAAAGACTCGAAAAGAACATAGAAAAAATCGTCAAAGAAAAGGAGTGGCACGTGAAAAAACTCTCCGACGAGAAATTCCTTTCACACGCAGCCCAAGACGTAATCGAAGAAACTCGTCAAAAGCTTGCTGAAGCAGAGTCGCGCTTGAAGGTCTTACAGCAGATACTGGGTGACCTGAGATGAATTATCTTGAAATGCTTGAATATCTCTACAACGAAAGGCCTTCAGGGAAGATAACGCTTGGTCTTGACAGAATCAAGCAACTTTGTGAAGCACTTCAGAATCCACAAGACAGTTTTCTCAGTGTTCACATAACCGGCACAAATGGCAAAGGCTCTGTCACACGGTTTCTGAGCCATTTGTTCTTGGAACATGGTATGAAGACCGGTAGCTACTATTCTCCACACCTTTCAAGTTTCAGAGAAAGAATTCTGGTTGATGAGCAATTTGTTCCAGAACAAGATATGTTGAAGGCTTTCGACCAGGTGCAGAAAATAGCGTTGCAGATGGATCAAAAAGGCGAGCAATTCAGGCCGAGTTTCTTTGAGTTTACCACCGCCATGGCTTTTCTCATCTACAAAGAGATGAAAGTTCAAGCCGGATCTATTGAGGTGGGACTTGGGGGAAGATTTGATGCAACCAATGTTCTGATCCCACAAGTGAGTGTAATAGTAACAGTTGACTACGATCACATGCAAATTCTTGGTGATTCCCTTGAAAAGATAGCCTTTGAAAAAGCCGGGATAATAAAGCAAAGGGTACCTGTAGTCTGTGGTGAGACCAAGACAGAACCTCTGCACGTTATCAAGAAGATATCCGAGTTAAACAAGAGTGATCTTCATCTTTTTGAAAGGGATTTCTATTATGATAATCAGAAGCTCCAACTGTCCGATAATCATTTTGATTTTCATGGTAAGAGAGAGTACAAAGACCTGAGTATTTCACTAAACGGTGAACACCAATTCCTGAACGCATCTGTCGCGCTTGAGGCATTTCTAATCTTCGCTGAAAGAACCGGCCTTCAAGTCGATGAGACAGCTATCAGAAGAGCCCTGAACAAAGCAAGAATGCCGGGGAGATTTGAGGTTTTGAACACAAAACCAAGGGTGATCTTTGATGGTGCCCACAATCGGCCCGCTGCCAAGGTGCTGAGAAAGACAGTTGTTGACTATCTCTCAGGTGAGAAACTGGCTGCAGTAATCGGTATCGTTGATGATAAAGACAAGGAAGGTGTTCTGTCGCAGATCGCGCCACTTTTTGAGAAGATAATTGTGACAAGGCCATTCTCACACAGGGCACAGAATCCACAACAGACCTTTGAAATAGCAAAACAGTTTAACCAAAATGTGGAATTTGAAAATGATCCGATAAAGGCATACGAAAGGCTAAAGGAAGACGGGTATGAGACGATAATAATAACAGGGTCGCTCTATCTTGTTGGATATCTGCGAGATTACATAACAGATGGACGCCTTGAACCCGAGTGGTCCATTGTGAGATGATGAACTTGGTCGTAGCCGTCAATGGACAGGTGTATGCCAAAGAATCGGGCAGTTTGTTGTTGAAAGTTGGGAATTTCGTTATAAGAATCTTGTGCGATAACCAAAGTGTCGAGAAATGTTCTGTGGGAGATGAGATTGAACTACACACCCACCTTGAGTTCAATCAGAACGAGATCGTTTTGTATGGTTTTTTGAGCAAAGAAAAACTCCACGTCTTTGAAAAGATATTGAAGGTATCCAAAATAGGCCCAAAGACCGCTTTGAAGATCTTGGGGATTGTAGAACCAGAAGAACTTGTGCACCTGATAGTCAACGCGAATGTTGAGAAACTTTCTCACATTCAAGGAATAGGAAAAAAGACTGCAGAAAGATTAATAGCAGAGCTCAAAGACGAGCATTTCGAGTTAGAAAGCACCTATTCCTCAGAGTTATTCGACGCGGTTGAGGCACTCGTCGCGCTTGGTTTTTCAAGAAGCGAATCTTTGGAATCGGCGAGATCTGTCTACAAAAACAAGATGAGTACAGAACAGATCGTGAAGGAGGCTCTGAAGAAACTGTCAAAGAGGGTATAGTCTATGGCAGTAGAGGGTGTTCAAAACCCTATTTTGGGTTACAAGCTTGACCCAGGTGAACCGGGTTTGTCACATTCGGCTCCAGCCAGCCGAAGTATTTTGCGTGTGCTCTCTCAAGAGATAAGCAACTGGCTTGCCTTTAAAAGAGAAGCAGAGAGAAACGGCGGAGTGATCATTCAAGGCGGAATAACACTTGATTTGAGAAAACGAGGTTCTTTCATCGCTGCGATAGCCGGTAAGACCACCGTCTGGATATACTACCCTTCGCAACAAGCACAACAGCCTGCCGAAAACAGTTACAAGGACCACATACAGGGAGAGATTCAAAAACTCGAAGCCAGACTAAATACGGCAGCAAGCGAAGAAGAAAGACAGAAACTTGAAGAACAACTTGCTCTACTGAAAATGATGATGAATATGCCTGCCCAACTTTTGAGAGACCTTTTGATGTCCGTTGGAATATTCTTAGACGTCTTGGTCTGATTCCATTATTCTCACAAAAAGTTCTACTAAAGCTGGGTCGAGCATCTTACCGCTTTGATTCGAGATCATCTTCAAGGCTTCATCTTTTTTCTTGGGACCAATGCCCCATTCAGAGGTCACAAAGTGCGTTAGTTCGTCGTAATAATCGCAGATAGCTATTATTCTCGCAAAAAACGGTATCTCTTCACCCTTTAATCCGTCCGGATAACCCCTGCCGTCCCACCATTCGTGATGAGACCTAACTATAGGTACCAAGTCCCAGAGAAACTCAATCGTAGACAGATATATGGAACCCATTATCGTGTGATCCCTTGGCATATCTTCGAGAAATCTTATTCTGGTAGGAGTAAACATCATCAATTGTTCAATACCTATCTTCCCTACATCGTGCAACATACTCGCTTCGATCAGGAGCGCTTGCTCTTTCTCAGAAAGACCGAGCGATACTCCCATCTTTTGTGCAAGCTTAGTAACCCTCTGTGAATGGCTAAAACCGTTCTTGTCTTCTACTTCCAAAAGCACAACCATTGCTTTTAGAATGCCGCTCACTATTCTGCGCGCCCATTTGGTGCTTGTCAGACCAGATCTTGTGCCCTCTTTATCCACATACGACTTTGCAAAAGCCCAGATCGCCGGGTAGTTTTCTGTTGCTTGTTCGAATCTCGCAAGCAACTCACCTTTGCTGTAAAACTCAGCGTTCTGGTTACTGAAGACAACCTGAAACGGTCTGGATTCTTCGTAAGAATCGGTTAAGAAAAGTTGAGGAGAATCACTCTCCTCAACCTGCTCCATTTTTCTAAAAAACTCTACTATTTTCTCATCAACTGTTCCAATAACCTCGATCTTCAATCTTACTCCTCCATCAAGTTTTTCAACGAACGTGTCTTGATTTCCTGAGAAATTATATCAATTACTGACTGAATTGATCTACTGGCAAACTCATTTCCCCTTCTGGTTCTCACAGACACGGTCTGTGTTGTTTGCTCTTTGTCACCAACTATGAACATGTAAGGAACCTTCATCGACTGGGCATCTCTTATCTTGTAACCAAGCGTTTCACGTCTCAAGTCGATCTCGGCTCTGATACTATTTTGTACCAGAGTGTCCTTTACATGCTGAGCATATGGATGATGTCTGTCGGCAATTGGTATGACTACGACCTGTGTTGGTGCCAGCCAGGTTGGAAAGGCACCGGCGTAGTGTTCAATCAATATGCCCAGGAATCTTTCGAGACTTCCATAGATCGCCCTGTGTATCATAACCGGTTGACGATAATTACCGTTGACGTCTGTGTAAACAAGTTCAAAACGCTGAGGCATCAGAAAATCAAGCTGAATAGTCGCGCACTGCCATGTGCGACCTATAGAATCTCTGATGTGAAAATCGATCTTTGGACCATAAAACGCACCCTCACCTTCTTTTACCACATATTTCAGCCCCACCGATTCCATAGCACCTTTAAGGGCTTGTGTAGCCTTTTCCCAAGTTTCAACATCCCCCATGTGGTTTTCAGGCATCGTGCTCAGCTCAGCGGTGTATTCGAAACCAAAGGGTGAGTAGATCTTATGAACAAATTCGATAACTCCAGCTATCTCTTGCTCAATTTGTTCTGTTGTGCAGAATATATGAGCATCATCTTGTGTAAAACTTCTCACTCTGAACAAACCATGCAGTACACCGCTTCTTTCATATCTGTGAACTCTTCCAAATTCGAAAAATCTCAATGGGAGATCTCTGTAAGAGACTGTTCTATTCTTGTATATCAAGATATGACCAGGGCAGTTCATCGGTTTAACTGCGAACTCTTGTTCTTCTTTACTTGTGAAATACATGTTTTCTTTGTAGTGATCCCAGTGACCCGACATTCTCCAGAGCTTTTCGCTCATCACAAGTGGAGTCATAACCTCTTCATACCCAAACTGCAGGTGAAGCTGTCTGGAGAAATTCATCAATTCTCTGAGAATTATGGTTCCTTTCGGCATGAAAATTGGCATACCAGCAGCAACATCAAAATCGATGAAGAATATACCAAGCGCTGGACCAAGTTTTCTGTGATCCCTCTTTTTCGCCTCTTCCAAGAAATTCAGATATTTATCGAGTTCTTCTTTATCAACAAATGCCGTGCCGTAGATTCTCTGAAGCATCGGTCTTTTTTCATCGCCTTTCCAGTAAGCACCTGAGATCGAAAGCAGTTTGAAGTTCTTGACTATGCCCGTAGATGGTAGATGTGGTCCTCTGCACAGATCTATGAAATCTCCCTGTTTGAAGAACGTTACTTTCTCTTGCGCAAGGTCTTTCAAGAGCTCTACCTTGTATACCTGACCTTTCTGCTCCATCAAGGTGATTGCCTCGTCCTTACTCATTTCAATTCTCTCTATATCCATATCTTGTTCCACTATCTTTTTCATTTCTTGTTCTATCCTTGGGAGGTCTTCTTCTGTTATCTTCCCGTTGAGAATTTCAAAATCGTAGTAAAACCCATTTTCGATCGTTGGACCAATCCCAAGTCTGACGTTATCTTTACCATATATGTTCATAACAGCCTGCGCCATGACGTGAGAAAGGGTATGTCTGTAGACCTGCGGGGCAAGTTCATGACCAAGTGTGACGAACTCAATCTCACCATCTTCACAGATCGTTGACCTTAGGTCCACCAGCTGACCGTTGAAAAGGGCGGCTATTGTCTGTATTGGCAGATCTTTCGAAATTTCAGAAACACGCACCGGTTCGTTGAAAACAAATTCTCCGTCATTCTTGACTCTCACTTTGAACGGCACAAAACCACCTCCACAGTGCTTTTTTAAATATTACCACATTTTCAAATCGAGTGTTATCATTAAAGAGAAAAACAAGCTATGGGGTGATCAGATGAAGAAAACAGTTTTGTTGATAACCTTCATTCTTATAGTGAGTTCGCTCTTCGGCGAATATGCGCTGAGAGTGGGCGACACAATCAGAATTGAGGTTTTTGGATACCAAGAGATGTCAAGAGATTGCATTGTCGACAGTGATGGCTTTATCTCCTATGTGGGTGTGGGAAGAATAAAGGTAAGCGGTATGACATTGAATGATCTTGAAAAGATCATCAACGAGAAGGTAGCAAAGTTGATACCAAATCCAGCCGTAAGTGCCTCTTTGGTGAGCTATGCACCGAGGTATGTTTATATACACGGAATCGTGAACACAAGGATAGACATCGGCATAAACCCTACGATGCTGAGTCAGATAATATCAATAGTTGGTGGACATGGTACGGATTTCAGTACCGAGATGATAGATCTTGAGAACATCAGAATAATGCGCGGAAGGGAAAGTTTCTTGGTCGATCTTTCTTCTTTCTATTATGAAGGCAGATTAGATGCGGATGTTCCTGTGTACGAGAACGATATAATCTACATACCTCAGAAAAGCCTTCTTGGATACGTTAAGGTTCTGGGAGCTGTCAAAAATCCATCGGCACTCTCCTACACAAAGGGTCTCACCTTATCCGCAGCGATATCTCTATCAGGAGGCATCGTAACAGACCTGGGAGATCCCCAGAATATCTATCTGACGAGAAGTGGGACGGTTCAAAGAATAAACCTGGAAGAGATTCTTACAGGAAGAATTCCCGACGTAGATCTCAAGCCGGGTGATCAGATCTACATACCAAAGATCGATTTGAGGTATGCATACATAGTCGGTTTTGTAACTAAACCAGGTGTATATGAGTTTTTGAAGGACGAACCACTCACCTTGAAAAGATTGATAGCAAAAGCAGGTGGTATTGCCGGTGATACCAAGTACGTTGATAAGATCCTCGTAACTCAAGACAATGTCCAAAAAGAATACACATCCACGTTTTTGATGGGTAATGACGATGTACCTATTGCGGTTGGATGTTATGTTGATGTGCTGAAGAAACCAGAGAGATTTGTCTATGTCGCAGGACAGGTGAAAAATCCCGGTAGGATCGATTTTCAACCCGAAGAGCAGATGAAGATGAGCATCGTGGTGCCAAAGGTAGGTGGCTATCTTTCTGAACAAGTTGAAAGGGGAGGAAAGGTCAAGATACAACGTGGTTCTAAGATTTTCGAATTTGCAATTAGAGAACTGAAAGACAACGATTTTGAACTGCAATCTGGTGATCTGATAAAAGTAGAGTACGATGAATTCTACGTCTATGTCATAGGGCCGCTTCCCGTAAGTGGCAAGATAAGTTTAGATCCCGAAGAACCACGAAGACTTTCAACTGTTCTAAAGAAGATAGGTCAGATAGATGATAGAACCTTTGAATCGATCCAGCTGATTCAGCAACGAGAAGTCTCACGTTACAACGTTAAAGATATCATAGATTCTTCTGTTGACACAGAAATAGAAAACCAAAGCACCATTGTCTTCATATCGAGACAGGGTAGGTACATCTACTTTGTTGGCGATCTTTCGCAATTTGTGAGCTTTGGAACAGACGAAGAGTTCACCCTCACAAGGGCATTGGCAAAGGTGAACCTTCAGACCTCGTACATCGAGAGCATAGTCAAAGTTGAGAGTGAACAGGAACAAATAATTGAGCTTGATCGTGACCTGCCACTGAAATCAGGAGAGATCTACAAGATAACTGTCAAGAAACCAATAAAGGTCACCGTACTTGGTAAGGTGCGCGAACCGGGTCAAGTAGTCTTCGAAGTAAATGAGCAGGCAACACTGAAAAAGGCAGTGGCAAGATGTGGCGGATTGATCACTGGCGCAGATCAGCTGTATGTGTCAGATCAGGTGATTGTGTATTCGTCGGGAGAAAGGCATCTATTCAGTGCAAAGGAGATAGAGTCACAAGATCTTCAGTTCACGCTCAAAGATGGTGATTTTGTATATGTAACGGAAAAGACTCCCCACTATGTATTCGTCTTCGGTGATACCGTGACAAACAAAAAGATAGAACTTTCGCAGAATGAACCATTTGATCTGTCCAACATCTTGGGAAGAGTGAATACAACGGCAGAGACACAGTTCATCCAAGTGATCTTCCCGACCAATGAAGCGACAACCGTGTCGATTAAGGACATACAGCTTGGTAAGAAGAATGTTCAACTGGTTGATGGCGCGTTTCTGATATTTGAAAGAGATTTCAAGAGTTACGTTTACGTCCTTGGTATGGTAGGTAAGCCAGGAGGTTATTATGTTGGAGACAGAGAGCTGACACTCCTTGAGGTTGTGTCGATGGCAGGAGGTGTCAGTGGTTGGGGTTCTTACAATCAGATCATTCTGAGAAGGGGAAATGAGAGCAAATCATTTGACATGTCAAATCCACTCACGCTGAACAACATAGTGGTGAAGGCAGGGGATGTTGTCTACGTACCTCCTATCGAAGCCAATATCGTGTACGTACTTGGTCAGGTTTCAAGACCAGGTGTTGTGAAAATAGATCAATACTCTACCGTACTGGATGCGATAATGAAATGCGGTGGATTCACCACCAGAGCGATCACGTCGAAGGTGTATCTGTTCAAAGGAGGTCCCAATGGTGAACCAGTAGTCTGCGATCTTTCAGGCACGATGCGAGGAAAACCTACAACCGCTAATCCAAGTGTTTCGCCAGGAGATGTGATCTTTGTACCTGATAACCCATTGATGAACATCGTTGATTTGATACCAATAATCTCAAGCGTTGTAAGTCTAATCAGTGATGTGCAGGGGTTGATCCAATGATTATAAGATTTGAAAAACTCTTCACACCTACTAAGGTCTATCAAGATATGTGTTTGGTCGTGGAAAACGGTGTTGTCCAAGAAATTAAAAGATCGAAGGTTCATTGTGATCTACGTTTTCCCTTGCTTGCTCCCGGTTTCATCGACAGCCACACGCACGGTGCCATTGGAATAGATATTATGAATCTCTCAATCGACGATCTTCAGAAACTGTCACTCTTTTACGCAAGACATGGTGTGACAACCTTCTTGCCTACGACGGTCTCCGATACCTTTGAGAAGATATCACAGGTTGCAAGAACTGTGCAACAGTTCATGAAGTTGCAGCCATTCGGTGCCAAGGCGGCTGGTCTCTACGTTGAAGGTCCTTATTTGAACCCGACCAAGAAAGGCGCACATAAAGAAGATCTATTGAAGAAACCAGATTTTGAAGAACTATCACGGTTTGTCAAATCCTTCGGAGATACTGTAAAGATTTTTGCCATTGCACCAGAATTGGATGGCTCTCACAAAGCGATAGATCTTCTGAAACAAAAGCGAATAGTCACAACCATCGCACATACGAATGCGACATACGATGAGACCATCGCTGCAATAGAGAATGGATGCACAAGGGCGACCCATGTCTTCAACGCGATGAGGAGTTTTTCACATAGAGACCCTGGCGTAGTCGGTGCGGTACTCACAGATAAGAGAGTCTTTTGTGAGCTCATCTGCGATATGATCCATGTCCACCCTGCGGCGATAAAGCTGGTCATCAATGCAAAGGGACCTTCAAGATGTGTTTTGGTAACGGATTCGATGGCAGCCACCGGTCTTGAAGATGGAGAATACTCACTCGGTGAACTTCAGGTAATAGTCAAGGACAAGATCGCAAGAACCAAAGAAGATCAGAGTCTTGCGGGGAGTACACTGACCTTGGATGAAGCAGTTAGAAATGTGGTTGTCAAATTGGATGTTCCCGTCAAAGATGCCATAACCATGGCAACTCAGTCGGCTGCAAGATCGAGCAACCTTGACAGTGGGCAAATAAAGATGGGTAAATGTGCAGACCTTGTTGCTCTGGATGAGGATTTGAATGTTGTTGCCACCTTCGTCTGCGGAAAGAAGGTTTATTCACTGTGAAAGAGGGGGGTAGCGGGTGTGAAACTTTTGAGCATGACCCTGCATGGTTTTAAATCCTTTGCCAAGCCAACCAGGTTGTATTTCGCAGACAAGGTTACGGCCATCGTTGGTCCAAACGGTGGTGGAAAATCGAATATAGTCGATGCAATAAGATGGGTTTTTGGTGAGCAATCAATGAAGCAACTCAGGGCAGATGAGAAATACGATGTGATCTTCGCGGGATCGAGTACGATGCCGGCAGCTTCAAGTGCCTATGTCGAGATCGTCTTCGAAAACGAAAATGATAGAATTGTCGTCTCACGAATGCTCACAAATGACGGGAAAAACCTGTACATGCTGAACGGAGAAACTGTGAGGCTCAAAGATATCCACGAGAAATTCATCGGTACCGGCATAGGCAAGGAATTCTATTCCATAGCTGGGCAGGGACAGATCGAGAGAATAGTGAACGCCTCTCCCGAGGAGCTCAGGTTGCTACTGGAAGAAGCTGCAGAGACGGCCTTTTACAGAGAAAAAAAGAAGGAGTCCATGGCAAGACTTGAAGTTGTTAACAGCAACCTGACACGAGTTCAGGACCTACTTTACGAGCTCGATAGACAGAGAAAGTCTTTGTATCTCAAAGCCAAAAGAGCAGAGCGATATCAAGAGTACTCAGCAAGACTTGAACAGGTAAAGAAGCTGTACTACGGTAACGTGCTCAAAAAGGAGATGAAAAGACTATCTCATCTTCAAAATCAGCACGCTGAAACTTCAGAGAAGATTAAAGATCTTCAAAAGCAGCTGCTGAACATAGAAACGAATTGGTCAACTTTGAAGCAGGAGTTTGCCAATGTCGACAAGGAGATTGAGGGCTTCACAAATCTGTTGGAAGATTACAAGAAAAGACAGACGACCTTGATGGAATTAAGGGAAATGTATTCAAGGAGATTGAACGAGAGAGAAACCAAATTCGTTGAGACGACCACACGGCTTGACTCTGCCAAAGAGCAGATAGCGACGATCGACAAAAGAAGCGATGAGCTCAACCTCATCTTCAAAGCCTTGATAGATGAGATAGGATCAAAAGAGAGCGAGTTGACAAAGGTTGAACAGAGCAGAAATGAAATCATTTCAAGGTACTCAGAAAAAGAAAAGCAATTGCTCGCCCTCAAAGAAAAGAGAGATCTGGCAAATAAAGAGAAGCTGTCTTTGGAAGGTGAGCTTTCAAGAATAGAAGAAGGTCTTGATGATCTGTCAAAGCGTACCGCAATGATAGACTCGCAACTTGATCTGAAACAAAAGAGGCTGTCCGGTCTTCAGGAGGAACTCTCGGCTCTACTGGAAAAACTGAAGACCTCAGGTGACAGAGAAGCCTCGCTTGCAAAAGAGCTTCAATCTGTGAGAGAAAGACTCTCAGAACTCTCCAACGAAAAGAGATCAACCTTCGAGCAACTTGACAATATCAAGCGTTCGCTGAGAAACCTCGACGAAGAAGAGGCAAAGATAAGATACAGAATACAGACCTACGAAGGTTACACCAGATCGGTCAGAGCCATCTTCGCAAAGAAGGCAGAAGGAGAATTCGATGGAGTCTTCGATGTGGTTGGCAATTTGGTGAGTTTCCCAGCTGAATATGCCAAAGCCATAGAAGTTTTGCTGGGTGGTGCCGTTCAACATGTCGTAGTTGACAACGCCAACACTGCTAAAAAAGTCATCGAATGGCTGAACAGTGAGAAGGTTGGACGTGTCACCTTTTTACCACTGGACTTGATAGAATCGCACTTCAGTGGTATGAGAGAGATCGAGCGTCATCCGGGTTTTGTTGGTTATGCAGCGCAGATTGTTCGAGTCAACCAGCAGTTCATGGCACTTCCAGGGTATCTTTTTGGGAATGACATCATAGTCAAGACACTGGACGATGCCGTCGACATAAAGAAGCGTTACAAGGTCAGATGCCGTATGGCAACACTGAATGGCGAAATAATAGGCCAGCACGGATCGATAACTGGTGGCGAGGTTGAAGTTGAAAGAACCGATTCACTTGTCAAAAGAAAACTGAGATTGAATGAGATAGCAACTCAAAGATTAGAGCTTTCTTCGATTGAGAGACTGCATCAACAGAAGCTGAACCAAATCGACCAAGAGGTTCAGACCCTGACCAATCAAGAAAGGCTCGTTGAGAGAGAACTCACCGACGTTATCGCAGAGGGAAGTTCGACAAAAAGAATGATTGAGGAACTGAGCAAGACTGTAGAAGAGCTCAGTAAAGAGATCAATTCACTGGAGCAACTGAAGAGAGGTTACCTTTTGAAGTCAGAAGGAATGCAAATGAGAAGAGAGAGTATTCTCTCGGAGCTTGAGGAACTCTCCTTGAAAGTAACATCGTACGAGTCAGAGTTGAAGGACTTTGATGAACAGCTGTCTTCCGAAAAGCAGGTAATTGAAGAGATATCCACACAGTATTCGCAACTCAAGGCTGAGGTCACCAGCCTGCTGGAAAGAAAATTGCATTACGAATCAGAGTTGGCCAGACTCAGGGATCAAAAACAAAGATTAGAGGAAGAATCACTACAGCTCGCTTCACAGTCAGAGGAAATCGAGAAGGAGATCGATCGTCTCAGAAATACGATGCTGGAGAACCAAAGAGAACTGGAGACGGTCAAGAAGGAGACAGAAAACCTTTTTGAAACGATGAGAATGCAGAGGAGTGACAAAGATCAGAAGCTGGCCCAGTTGGATGAACTGGAAAAAAAGATGCAACAGATGAAGGAAGAGCGCGAGAAATCAAGGGAATACCTACACCATCTTGAACTGTCTATCCAAGAGGTACAGAACAAAATACAGCAACTCATAGGAGAGGTAGACGAACAGACGGCTCTTGAAGCTGAGGAACTTGAGGCTGAGAGACTGGAAGCTCTCAAGAATGAACTGGAAGATCTGCAGAACAAGATAAAATACCTGGGACCAGTTGACTTGCTTGCCATAGATGAATACAACCAGGTTGAGAGCAAGTACAACGACCTTGCAATACAAAAGAAGGATCTTGAAGATGCAAAAGAAAAGATAAACGATCTGATCAAACGAACAGATGAAGAAGCCAGAAACAGGCTGTTGGATGTCTATGAGCAGGTCAACACCAAGTTCAATTATTTCATTTCGCTGCTCTTCGCAGGTGGTGAAGGTGAAATACGAATCGAACCTGGTAAAGATATCCTTGAAGCGGGTGTAGAGATCTCGGTCAAAAAACCGGGAAAGAGAATTCAAAAGCTCCAACTGCTTTCAGGTGGAGAGAAGGCACTGGTCGGCATAGCCTTGCTTTTCGCGTTGTTGGAGGTGAAGCCAAGTCCATTCTATGTGCTTGACGAGATCGATGCTCCCTTAGACGAGTTCAATGCAGAGCGATTTAAGAGGTTGCTCGAAGACGGATCAACGAAGGCTCAATTCGTCGTGATAACACACAACAAAGTTGTCATGGAGAGTGCTGATTTGCTGCACGGAGTGACGATGATCGACGGTGTCTCCAATGTCGTACCCGTTGAAATAGAAAATGTAGCTGTCAAGGAGTGAGGATTTTGTCCGAAAAGTTATTAGAGAGTCAGCAGATTTTTAAAGGTAAGATTTTGACAGTCAAAGTTGATCAGGTTCTCTTGCAGAATGGGTATAGATCAACGCGCGAGGTGGTTTTTCACCCAGGTGCAGTTGCTGTGTTACCCATATTACAAGATGGCAGTGTAATCTTAGTGAAGCAGTTCAGATATCCTGTCGGCACTGAGCTTCTTGAGGTCCCGGCTGGCAAACTCGATGAAAACGAGTCTCCAGAAGAATGCGCCTCAAGAGAACTCGAAGAAGAGACAGGATTCAAAGCACTGAAAATGGAATACGTCGGATACATTTACACAACACCTGGTTTCTCCAACGAAAAGATCTATCTGTATTTGGCTCAGGACCTTGTGAAGACAGAACAGAATCTTGACCAAGATGAGATATTGAAGGTGGAAATACTGCGACCTTCTGAAGTTCTTGTCAAATGTTTGGATGGACAAATCGTTGACGCGAAGACTTTGTCTTTGGTTTTCTTGGCAAAAGAAAAGGGAGTGATCTGAAATGGTTACCGTGATAATCAACGGAGAGAAAATGAGTTTTCAGGCAAAAGAGTTTGCAACCTTTGGCAAGTTGTACGATGAAATAGCCCCAAAAGATAAGGTTTTAAAATCACTGGTGATTGACAATATCCAAGTTCCAGCGCAAAAGGTTTCAGAGCTCAAAGATTCGCCGCTTGAAGAAAACACAGAAATAACCATGGAATTCGCGACACCCGTTGAATATCTATCTGAGATTCTTCCTGGTATTCTTGACTACATAGAAACTGCGATTGGGCTTTTGCCAAGTGTTGCGCAATCTCTCAGATCTGGTCACGCAAAGTCCTTCAAAGACATAGAGAGCCTTTCGGAAAGTATATCGGCATTGGACAGCCTAAGGCAGAGTATCTACAGAATAGTGGAACTACCGAACATCGATACGTCTGGCATCTTAGTAAGATTGAAGAAATTCCTCGGCACCCTTGAAGTTCAAGATATTTCAGAGATAGCAAACTCCATCGAAAACGATCTTCCAATAGTTCTGAAATCCTATCAGGATTTCTTTGAACTGGCTCTCTCCAAGATCAGGGAGGTGCATTCACAGTGATGAAAGACTACTATATAGAGAACGCGGTGAAAACTGCAAGCCCTATGAAATTGATCGAAATGATGTACGAAAAAGCTATTGAAGTTCTCAAAGACGCCAAAGATGCCTTGAACAAAAACGATTTCATCACCACAAACGAGAAGATAAAGAGAGCTCAGGACATAGTCACCGAGTTGAATATCTCACTTGACATCGAAAAGGGTGGAGAGATTGCCAAAGGTCTCAGATCGCTGTATAGTTATATGTACAGAACCTTGATCGAAGCCTCGGTCAAAAAGGACACGCAAAAGATAGACGAGGTCCTGGGATACTTTGAGGAACTATTGGATGCCTGGAGAACAGCGATGAAATCCACCACAAGCGCGTTGAAACAAGACAAAGACAATCACCTGAACATCTCTATTTGATAAGAAGGTGGTGATCGAATGGAGTCCGTCAAACTGTTGGCGGAGTTTCCCATTGTGCGATTTCTCGATCTTGTCAATGAGATCTTCAGTGATTACCCTGTACCAATCAACTGGGATACACTGAGTTTTAACCTCGATGCCCGTGAGAATTCTATCTCTCTCACCGATTCCTTTGTATTCTTGAAGGATGACAGACCCGTTGGGTTTATCGTGTGTTGTCTGAGAAAGAACAGAGGAAGAATCGATGCCATGGGAGTGGTGAAAGAAGAGAGAGGCACTGGTCTTGCTTATAGAATACTGGAACACGCCCTTGAATCATTGAGATGGAAGAAAGCAGAGTCTGTTGTACTCGAGGTTCTTGAAACAGAGACAAGGGCAATCCGATTTTACGAAAAGAATGGCTTTAGAACCACCAGAAGACTCTTCTCAATGGTCAAAGAAAACCCTGTGCCTGTCAGAAAAGTATCGTTTTTCAGAGCAGATCCAAGATGGATACACCAGATCTCTGTAGAAGCGATGATAAATCTCTCAAGACATCCTAACTGGCAACGTGAGCCGGCAACTCTGCTCTTGGCAAGCAGTAGATACAAAATGGCAAGAACCAACCTTTTGAAAGATCAAGGATACGTCGTTTGGGGTGCAACTGAACAGAATGCGTTCATCGTTGACTGTGCACCTGCCAGAAACAGGGAGTCATATGTTTCTCTACTCGATGAGGCCGTAAACTATGTGTGCGATGTTGAGAATAAAACAGTGTGTTCTATGGCGAATATTCCTGAAGACGATCCTCTCTACAATGCTGCTCTAAAGATTGGATTTGAAAAAGTTCTCACACAGCTTGAAATGGTGCTGCACCTGTATTAGGAGGTGGAAGAGGTTGTTGGTGCTTTTCTTGAATAGAATCAACGATAAATGGTTGACCAAGATAGAAAAGCTGAAGAACTCCTACAAAGATGTTCGCTTCGAAGGGTATTTTTCAAATCCTTTACCTCGTTCGTTAATAAAGGATGCCGATGTAGTGGTCGCACCAAGACTTTCCAAGGAAGAGATCGAGTCCTCAAACCTCAAGTTGATAATCGTGCCAATGGCTGGTGTGAACGCGCTTGACTGGGAAGCGATTAGAAAGAAAAACATAAAGGTCAGCAATTGCCATGCCAATGCCCCCGTTGTTGCTGAACGTGCACTGGCTTTATCTTTGAGCCTTCTTGGAAGAGTTGTCGAGTACGACCAAGATTTGCGACATGGTATCTGGCATGGCTACTCAATTGGTTCTCCCGAACAAGACTATTGGTTCTCATTGAGAAATAAAACGGTCTGCATCGTGGGAATGGGACACATTGGAGAGGAGCTGTCCAAGCTTTTGAAGCCCTTCAACTGCAAGATCATAGGTGTGAAAAGGTCTGCGCCGATGGAACATTCAGATATAACTTCTGATCTTGATTGGGCAATTGAGGTAAGTGATGTGATTTTCATAGCCCTTCCGCTGACAAAGCAGACCAAGAATTTGTTTGATGCCCAAAGACTGCACAGGATGAAGGGAAAGTATCTGATAAACGTGTCAAGAGGAGATATAATCGATGAGAAGGCATTTTTTGAAGCACTCAAAAATGAAATTCTCGCAGGAGCAGCCATAGACACCTGGTATCTGTACCCCAAGAACAGTGATGAAGTGATACTACCAAGTCGGTACCCCTTCAACACACTCAGAAATGTTGTTCTTTCACCGCACGTTGGTGGATACACAGAGGAAGGAAGCGAAGGTGTCATGAATGAGACATTCGATGTATTGCACGCGTTTTTAAGCAAAGGCGAAGTAATCAATCTTGTTGACCCAGAACAGGAGTACTGAAATATAATCTGAGTAGGTGAAAGAAAAGTGAACAATACCTTTTGGAAAAGGTTTGGAATATATATCTTTGGAGCCTTGGTTTTGTCCGTTGATGGCGCTTACTTTGATCTGTTTACCTTGCTTTTGCCTTATCTTGCCGTCGAGTATCTTAAATTCTCAGGAATAACAAGTGTTCTGAGAGTCATGATTGTCCTGACAATTCATTCGGCACTGTGCTTCAAGGCTTTGAATTTTCTGCACATTGTGATATTCGCAGCTTATGTGCTTTTTATCATGGTAAGAGAGTATTTTCTCAAGCCTTTTTTCCCCTTTTTGCTCTTCAACATAACCATCGCGCTTCTCTTAGTGCTTGAGGGTTCTTTTTGGATAATGGCCCTGGTACTAATGACTCTGTCTCTGCTGATCTGGAGGATTGACTTTGAAAAGGCTTAGAGTAGTCGTCTATTTCATGATATCGATACCATTTTGCATTCTTCTGATCAGAGCGTTTGTGCTACAAATTGTTCAGCACAAATCACATCTTGAATACATAGAATCGTTGAAAGTTTATGTAAGAAAGATCGATGCCCCACGGGGCAGGATAATGACAAGCGATGGTGTCCCACTCGCCTGGGATGAAGAGATCCTTGTGGCAAAATCTACCGGTTCGATGGATGTCGAAAGAGTTGATGAAGTCTTGGGCCAGGAAAGGAAACTGAAATTGATACTGGGTGAAGAGGTCCAAATAAGTGAAGCAGAGGCGATGAAACTTGAAAACTCAGGTGTTCTGGTTTTCAGAAAATATATTCGACGATACAGCAATCTTGCTCCACACGTTGTAGGTTACGTCGGTTCCGATAGACATGGGGTTTCAGGGATAGAAAAACAATATGATTCATATCTGAAGGGCCAAGATGGTTATGAATTGGTGAGTATATCGCCATCGGGCAGGGTTATCGGGAGGTTCTTGGAAGCGATACCTCTTGCGGGAAACGATGTCGTATTGACCATAGATTCGAAACTCCAAGAGTATGTTCAAAGGCTTTTGAGTAGCTCTAACCGCGCCGGTAGCGTTATTGTTCAATCGGCAAAAGATGGTGCCATTTTGGCGATGGCTTCCTCGCCGAGTTTCGACCCCAACATCTTTCTCGGCATGGATCAGAGACAGTGGCTGGAGATCTCAAACGATCCTCAAAGTCCACTCCTAAATCGGGCAATTGGTGCAACTTATCCCCCTGGTTCGATCATAAAGCCGCTCTATGCCATCGCGTACCTTGAAAACGACCCAGATTTGACAAAAACCGTCGACTGCAGAGGATACTACGAGTACATCGGCAGTTCAGGACGATCCTTGGGCATTTACAGAGACTGGTATGTGGCCGGGCATGGGATCACCGATCTCAAAAAGGCCATAAAGGTGTCATGTAACGTGTTTTTCTATAACCTGGCTTTGCAACTCGGTATCGAGAGAATGAAGCAGTATGCAGATCTTTTCATGATAGATCAGCTCACGGGAATAGATCTGCCTGGGGAACGTAAAGGACTCTACCCAGACCCAAACTGGAAATACGGCGCTTACAAGGAACCGTGGTATCCAGGTGATACGATACTGTGTGGCATAGGACAAAGTTTTATCAACCTAACACCTATAGAGATTCTCAACTTTTTCAACGCGATAGCCAACGATGGTATCTGTTACCGTCCCCATGTGCTGGACTATGTGAAAAATCAGCAAGGCAGAAAGCAATTTGAGTACGAGAAAACTCTATCTTATAAAATCCCACTGAAGCAGAGCACAATCAACTTCATAAAAGACTCCCTGAGAGAAGTCGTCAAATCAAATGGCAGTCCCACTGATGAAGGAACAGCTTACCAAGCGTTCAAAGAACTTAAAATCGATGTTGCCGGTAAGACGGGTACCGCTGAAACGGGCCGAAAGGGTGAAAGATCACATTCATGGTTTGTCGCCTTCTCACCTACCTACTCACCGCAGTTCTTAGTCTTGACGATGCTCGAGTACGCAGGTGGTGGTGGAGAAGTCGCTGCCCCGATGTCAAGAAAGATCTTTGAGTATCTTTTGGAGGAAAGGGTAAAGTGATTCTACGCATATTGAATGAAAATATCGACAAAATTGAAAAGCCTTCAAGGTACATCGGCGGAGAATACAACCAAATAGTTAAGGATCTTTCAGAAACAAAGCTCAGAGTAGGGTTGGTTTTCCCGGACCTTTACGAGGTTGGAATGTCAAATCTTGGCCTTTTGATCATATATTATGTGCTCAATAGTCTACCAGAGGTCTGGGCAGAGAGAGTCTTCTTACCATGGAAGGATATGATAGAACTGATGAAGCAAAAAGGCGCTGAACTTTTCACCCTTGAATCGAAAACCCCTTTGAGGAAACTCGATTTAATCGGTATATCCCTTCAGTACGAACTTTCCTACACAAATGCGCTGTGCGCACTTGAACTTGCCGGTGTACCTCTTTACAATGACCAGCGCACCGACGCTGATCCGATAATCATAGCCGGTGGGCCATGCACGACAAACCCTGAGGTTCTCTCAAGGGTTTTTGATGCCTTCGTGATTGGAGATGGAGAGGAAGTCGCCCTGCAAATAGCCAAAAGTCTGATCGGAACAAAGGGAATGAAAAGAGAAGAAAGACTCAAAGCACTTTCGCAAATAGATGGAGTTTATGTGCCAGTCTTTTATGAGCCGACTATTCCTGTCAAACCAATCTTCGATTGGGTCCCACAGAAGATAAATCGAAGAATCACAACAGATCTGAACAAAGTCCAACTACCTGCCAAAAGAATAGTACCAAATGCAGAGCTTGTTCATGACAGGGTTGTAGTGGAGGTCATGCGCGGCTGCACAAGAGGTTGCAGGTTCTGCCAAGCGGGAATTATATACAGACCTGTCCGGGAGAAATACAGCCAGAAGGTTGTCGATGAGGCGTTAAATTCGCTTCTGTGCACCGGCTACGAGGAGCTGGCTCTTTTGTCGCTGTCAACTGCAGATCACAGTGCGATAGGCAAAATGCTGCAACTTCTCAGAGAAAGATTTGAGAACCATGCCGTCTCGATATCCATTCCTTCAACACGCCTTGACAAATTCGGATTGTCCATCGCTCAAGGGCTGAGTACAGCACGTAGGACCGGACTGACCTTCGCGCCCGAGGCAGGTACCCAAAGACTCAGAGATGTGATAAACAAGAATGTAACTGAAGAAGATTACATAACCACACTTGAAGCAGCAAAAAGAGCTGGCTGGAACAGGGTGAAACTCTATTTCATGATCGGTTTGCCCACGGAGACCGACGAGGATCTTTCTGGTATCGTACAGATGGCAAAGATCGCTCGCAAGATCGGGTTTAAGAAAATCGTTCTTTCTGTGGCGAATTTCATTCCAAAGCCACACACTCCATTCCAGTTTGCTGAGCAAAGATCAACTGATTACATTGATCATGCACGAAGAATCGTCCTACAAGCCAGAGATATCGCGAGTGTGAATTTCCACGATCCATATATGAGCCTGATAGAGGGCATGCTCTGTAGGGGGGACAGGAAGGTCTTCGATGTTGTTTTGAACGCCTTCAGAAATGGCTCGCTGTTTGATGACTGGGCAGATGTTTTCAATTTCGAGATGTGGAAGAGCGCCATAGAGAAGTCACAGATAGACTTAAACCACTATTTGAGACAAAGAGATCTCCACGAAGATCTTCCTTGGGACCACATAAATGTTGGGGTGAGCAAGAGTTTTCTGATCGAAGAATACCAGAGGGCTCTTTTGGGCATCACGACACAGGACTGTCGCTGGAGCAGGTGTAACAACTGTGGTGTGTGCAGCACATATGTGAAGAACATTCTCGAAGATGTGTCAAAGTAGGGGGTACAGATTTGGCGATTCTTTCTATCCTTCTGATCTTGCTGATAATGGTGATCCTACAGAATCTATCGAAATTGGTGAGAAGGCACAAGATACCGTTCATATCCATCTGTCAACTTTTGTACGCTGTGGCTTTGTATTTTTTCATGGATGTACCTTACACATTCACGGTTCAGTTCAAAGGTTTTTTTTATTTTCTTTTGGTCTTCGCAACAATGGTTTTTCTCGGTGACCTTTTGAAGGCTCAGCAGATGAGATTCTACAAGAAGATCTCATTTTCCGACCTTCTTTTCATCGGCATCGCGTTACCCGTTTCAGAAGAGATCATCTTCAGGGGTGCACTACTGTTCTTATTGCCGAGTGTTCTTTTGAACGCAGCCATCTTTTCCTGTGTTCATCTGGCAAATGTCTTCAGCAGGATGGAAAAGTTTTCAGTGTTCAACTTCGCCTACAGATTTGCCGCTGGGTATATATTCGCGTACTCCGCTATCAGCACTCAGAGTCTTTTCTGCCCGATACTCTGCCATGTGCTTAACAATTCAGTGGGTTTGCTGATGCTATCGAGATCTGAACATGTAGCCAAGAAAAGCGCAAACACTACTAATTATGAAGATAGTGAGCACAGAGACTGATATCATTTTTAAGGTTATCATTTGAACCAGACTGACAACACTTTCACGAATATAAAAGCTCATGAGAAAATAACTGATGATCCCCGCCGCGATGAAAGAGCCGATTATGATGAACAAAATCTTGGAGAAAGACTCCATAGAAACACCAAGAGCCCACGAAATAAGAGCAACTATTATCCACAGCAGATAAGACGGCAATGGGGAGAATTTCCCAAGAATCAGTTCGAAAACAACGGCATGGTAGATGAAGGTCATCAAAATGAAAAACAAAGCAATCTTTCTCATTCGACTTGCACCTCTATTGGCAGACTCAAACTCATCGAGAGCCACAGCCATCTGATCTTAACATTCGAATACCCCACCACCTGCCATTGCTTCGAAAAGAGTTTCTCCTTCATCTGAGTTTCAAAGTCCGCGTGGAGCTTTCCACTCAGCGAATCCGCGATGAGTTGCAAAGTGTTGCCTCTGTCGTCATAAAAATAAATCTGATAATCCACGGGAAAAACCTTCATGCCATCGGCAGGCTTTATCTCTATTTTTCCCCGCAATAGATCTTGCTCGAAAGTTATCCAGCAATTTATAGATGTCTCGGACAGTCTCTTCACATAACCACGATAGATAAATACCCCGGCAGTGTAATTGGACACCGCCAGGATTATGCACAACATCAAAATAAAGCGAACCGTTTTACTTTGTTTCGCCACTGACAACATAGCAAGCGACCTTGTGGTTTGGAAGTACCTCTACCAGTTTCGGATGGTCGTTTTTCTCGCAGTATTCAACCGCGTAAGGGCATCTATCGAAGAATCTACAGCGCTTGGGCGGGTTTATAGGTTTGGGAACGCTTCCCTTTATATTTGGTTCACCTCTTTTTTGCTCTGGGTCTGGGATAGGTACCGCCGCCAGCAGTGCCTTGGTGTAAGGGTGAAGTGGGTTTTGCAGCACCTCTTCGGTTGGGCCAGTCTCAACTATTTTTCCAAGGTACATAACGGCTATGTTGTTACTCATATATCTTGCGACTGCGAGGTCGTGGGTTATGTACAGATAACTCATGTTGTGTTCATCGGCAAGTCTCATCATCAGCTTCATTACGCCTGTTCTTATCGATACATCAAGCATTGAGGTCGGTTCATCTGCTACTACAAAGGATGGATTCAAAATCAAAGCCCTCGCTATCGCAACTCTCTGTCTCTGCCCACCAGACAGTTCATGTGGAAATCTGAACATGAAGGTCTCTGGTGGCGTTAGACCAACACTCGCGAGCATTTCTGCGACTCTGTCCTCGCGTTCTTTCAGATTACCTATTTCGTGAATATTCAAAGGCTCAGAGACAATATCAAAGATGGTCATTCTGGGATTCAGTGATTCATATGGATCTTGAAAGATCATCTGCACACGTCTGCGAAGTTGCCAGACTCTCACCCTACGGTTTTCAAGAAACTCCGAAATGAATTTTGTACCATCTTTTGACAATTTGAGAAATCTCTCGGCGTATATACCGTCCACACCATCCAAAGTCTTGAGCTGTTGATCATCCATCTTGGAAAATCTCTCGACATAATTTCGCTCGATATAACGTCGTGCCGAACTCTCATTTTCGTAAAGCAAAGGCGTTACATCTTCTTGCTCGACTGTGATTCTTCCATCTGTTGGCTCTTCAAGTCCGACAAGCACCTTACCTGTCGTTGTCTTGCCGCAACCAGATTCTCCAACCAAAGCGAGTGATTCTCTTCTTTTTATCTCGATGGATATGTCATCCACAGCATGAACAAAATACTTTGTTCTACTGAATATACGTCTTTCAGCGGGAAAGAGTTTTCTGAGACCTTCTATTTTCAACACCAATTCATTGCTCATAGAACTGCACCACCTCTCCAGGCTTCACAGGATGATGGCATGACACGAAGTGCCCCTTTTCTATCTCAATGTACTGTGGTTCTTCGTTGATACAAGTTTGATCAGCCTTTGGGCATCTTGGAGCAAATCGACACCCTTTCGGTGGATTGAGCAGATTTGGGGGCTCTCCAGGTATAGTTACAAGATCTGTTTTCTCTCCAACTGTACTTGGAAAGGCATGCATCAATCCATAGGTGTACGGGTGCATCGGTTTTTTGAAGATCGTCACCGAATCAGCAAGCTCAGCGAATTTCCCCGCATACATCACGGCGATCCTGTCGCTGACCTCCGCTATCACTGCGATATCGTGCGATATGTATATCATCGCCATGTTTAATTTCTTCTGAATCTTTCTTATTTCTTTGAGTATCCTATCTTGAACTATAACATCGAGCGCAGTTGTCGGCTCATCGGCGATGATCACCTTTGGATCGCATGCCAGAGCCATCGCGATAACAGCCCTTTGTTTCATTCCACCACTGTACTGGTGTGGATACTGATCCATTCTTGATGGGTCAAGTCCAACCAAATGAAAAAGTTCTGCGACCTTTTCTCGAGCCTTGTCAACAGGGGTTTCGGGAAAATGGTTTTGTATTGCCTCGATTATCTGGTCTCCCACTTTGTAAACAGGGTTGAGGGAGTTCATAGCGGCCTGGAAAATCATCGATATTCCACGCCATCTGTACTTTCTCATCTGTGACTCATCCAACTTCACCAAATCAATCGGACCGTTGCCCATATCGAAAAAAACGCTTCCGGCTTTGAATTCGGCATTATCTGGCAAAAGCCTCAATATAGTCATCGAGATGGAAGTTTTACCGCATCCAGACTCACCTACTATGCCTAAACTCTCTCCCGAATCAAGATCGAAATTTATCCCATCAACAGCCTTCACATATCCCATCTTTGTTTTGTAATGCATTTTCAGGTCTTTTACAGAGAGCAACATTTCATCACCTCTTTCTGAGCCTTGGATTCACGATCTCTTCAAGTCCTCTGCCAAGGAAGTAGAACGCAGAACAAAGCAGAGTTATACAGACACCCGCTGGAAGCCAAAGCCACCAGTAAGTCCCAATGCTCGCTCCCATTAGATACCCCGAAGATTCAGCCATCTGGATTATCACGCCCCAGCTCATTCTTATATTCGCAAGTCCGAGAAATGAAAGAGTGGCTTCGGTGAAAATCGCTCCTGTCACGTTGAGCATCATGTATAGAAATGAAAGAGGCAGTATATTCGGTATGATGTGCCTGAATATTATGTAAGCATCGCTCGCGCCAGTCGACTTCGCAGCCTCGATGAATGGCCTCACCTTTATCGTTAGAGCCTGTGCTTTGAGTACCAGGGTGATCGAACCAAAACCAGAAAGCATGCCTATGATGAGGGCAAGTCTGAAAAGCGTCAGATCTATGAAGGCACTCAAAACCATGAGCAGCGCGAGACTTGGAAAGAGCATCACGATATCGGCAAGCCTCATGAAAAATGTGTCTATCACACCTCCGTAGTATGCACAACTGGCGCCGATAATCGTGCCTATGACAACCGTTATCAACGCGGCGGTTATTCCAAGAACAAATTCACGTGGGGTACTGTACATGATCATGGACAGAATGTCTCTCCCAAGAGGGTCCGTACCCAAAGGATGTCTGAAAGACGGTGCCGAAGGATGACTCATTATATCAGGATCAAAGCCGATTATCGGGTCATAGGGTGCGAAAGTTTGATACCCAAAAGGATCATTTTTCCAGAAAATGTTCTTCATTATCGTCGGATACAGAGGATAAACCAAGCCGAAGACCGCGAAGAATATTATAACTCCAAGGCCAAATACAGCCAGTTTTCTTTCTCTGAAAAGCTCCCATCCTGTTCTTAAGGATCTCATCCAAAGTTTGAGACGAATCTTCCACAAAGGTTCCTTTATGACTGCATCAACCATTTCACTCACCTCAATATCTTATTCTTGGATCCAAAAAGGCGTAGAGTATGTCAGCAACAAGGTGGGCGAAAAGAACAAAAACACCCGTGAAGACAAGAAGACCAATCAGCAAAGGCGAGTCTTGCTGACTCAAGGCTTCCAGGTACGCCCTCCCAAGGCCGGGCCACGAGAACATGGTCTCGGTTATTATGCCTCCACTGATCGTGAAACCAAGGCTTATCACAAAGTTGGTTACAAGTGGTAGTAAAGCGTTTCTCGCAGCGTGTTTGTCTCTGACTATCTTGTCTGGCAAGCCCTTTGCTTTGGCAGTGGTGATGTAGTCTTCCCTAATCACATCGAGCATCGTGTCTCTCATGACCAGCATGCTTCCGGCGAATGAATAAAGTGTCAGCGTGAAAACAGGAAGAACCATGTGCTTTATGATATCCCAGGCATATATCGCTTTACCCGAGAGAATCCAAATCGAAACTGAGATAACTATCGTAACAATCGAAGAAGTATAAAGCAGGATCCTCTTGGCGGCTATCGTTTTGAGTCCACGCGAAATTATCATGGCGATCAAAAAAACAATCAAGAAGATAAATGCGTTCAACAAAAGCTTCAGAAAAAGATCCTGTGCTGAAAAAGAAACGTGTCTCCAAAGATTCGGTTCTATGAATTGGTTCAAAGGAAGTATTCCCAAAATGACTCCGAACAACCAGATGTTGAATATGGCAAGTAAAGGCAAAAAGATTGTCCAAAAGATGATACCAGTGAAGGTCGTCACCTGATCAACTACCTTGCCTCTTCTCCATGCAGATCTCTTACCAAGATTATACCCAAACGCGTATGAAATCAAAGTCGACGTCGCAAACAAGAAAACGGTTCTTGGAAGTCTTTCGAAGATTATCGAACTAACCTTCTTTGGAAAGTACGAAAATGAGACACCAAGATCCAAAACCAAGAAGTTCTTCATGTAGTACAAATATCTTGTGAAAACCGGCTTGTCTAAACCAAACTGGCGCTTCAGATTCTCTCTTATCTCTGGTGTGATCTTGGGGTTCATGAGATATTTATCGAGAAAACTTCCAGACAGGGCTTCCATTAACCAGAAGACGATCGTGACGTAGATGAACAGAAGTATGACAATTTGAAAAACTCTCTTGCCAAGAAATTTAAGCACCTTTTACCTCCTCTCGGGTCATAAAATCCAACCGCCCCAGCAGGGGCGGTGGAATGAAAAGGTATTCTCAGGTTATTTTGCTGCTTTTACAAGTGTCGGAGTTCCGTTCACGTACTGCAAACCAGAGAGTGTCTTTTCGTATGGGAAGATAACTTGGTCTGTTCTGAAGGCTTCGGTAGTTGGTGTATCGAAAATGACCACGTATGGAACATCGTCTGCCAAGATTTCCTGAAGTTTGAAGGACAGCTCTCTTGCCTTTTCTATATCAGGTGTGGCAAGGAATTCATCCGCGAGTTTGTCAAATTCTGGGTTGTTGTAACCAGCAGCGTTGTAGTCACCAACACCAGCGCGTTTGCTGTGGAAGAAATCTGCAACGTGATCTGGATAGTATCCAAGACTCCAACCAAGCATATAAATATCGAAATTAAATGGTTCATCAAAGACCTTTTGAACAATCAAGTTGAAATCGACTAAGTTTGCCTTGATGGGAATTCCAATTTCATTTGCCCATCTTTCAATGTACATCGCTATAGTTGCCCTCATTGGGTCATAGCCGGCACCTGGCGCGAGGAGTTCTATCTGCTCAATTCTCTGACCGTTAGGACCTATCAGCCCTCTACCTTGTCTAACGACGTTGTTACCCTCGATCTTTGGCTCGACTACCCATTTGAAACCAGCCTTCTTGAGAAGATCTATAGCGAGTTTTCTTCTGTCTCCTGAGCTCATGCCATAACCAGGTGAGAGTTTTTCAACATTGGGGTTGTACCAGAAGACGTTTCCGTTTGGCACGACACCATATTGCGGGAATGCCTGACCACCGAGAACCCTTGAGGTCAGAAATTCACGGTCTACAAGAGCGGCTATAGCCTGTCTGAACTCCTTGATGTTCATCGGGAACCTTCTCATGTTGAAGCACATGTACCTGAAACCATTGACTGAGTTGCTGATCAATTTGACATTTGCGACCTTTGCGAGCTGATCCACTTCACCCTTCTGCAAACCAAGGGAATTGAAGATGAAGCTCACATCGCCGTTGATCAAAGCCGTAATTGCGGCTGATCTGTTCAGGTACATTCTGTAGATTATGCTGTCCACATAAGGACCTGTTACAAGTTCAAGTTGCTTTTCACCCGTTGGTTCACCATAGCCAGACCAGGCAAAACCAGTTTTGGGATTCTTGATCTCAACGGCTCCGTTTTTGTAAAGTGTCAAGATGCTGCCGGTGTCAAAATAATCTTTGCGTGCAGTAACTTCTATAAAGGCACCCTTCTCCCATTTTTTCAACAAGAATGCGCCCAGGATTGGCTCATCGGAGGTGTCGTAGTTGTACATCGTCTGGAGTGGGTTTGCTGTCTTGAGTGCTTCCTCAACCTTTGGTTCCCAGTATTTCTTCTGAAGGATTGGCATCATCAGAGCACCAAAGTTTGCCTTTGCAAGACTTGGCTGTGTGAAGTGGATTTTCACCGTGAAATCATCGATCTTTTCTGCTTTGACAAAGTAATCTGGATCGATGTAACCAGCCCAGTTTCCACCAAGACCGTAGTCGACGATGAACTTCTTGACTGTATTCATTGTCCAAACCACATCGTCGGCTGTTAACTGTGTGCCATCCGACCAAGTCACATCTGTTCTCAGTTTGATCGTGTAAACCCAGTGATCTCCCTCTTGAACAAGGTCTGGAAGATCAGCTGCAATAGATGGGACCCAGTCAAATCTCACATCGGAATAACTGTACAAACCAGCGATTCTTGGACCAATCACATAACCCGTCCACACTGTCGCGTTCGGACCAAGATAGTCCCAGATGTTCAAAGAGATTGGTTCTTGCAAAAAAGCCCAGTTAATAGTCTGTGCGAAGACAAAAGCCGCAAGAACGAGCATTAAAACTGCGAGTACCTTCTTCATTCCCTCTACCTCCCTTCAAAGGTTAGTCTATGCTGATTATACAATCTGTTACAAAATGAGTCAAATTCGATGATTTGTTAAGGCTTTGCCCATCTTGTTTTTCTGTAATTCTCAAGCACCCTTAGAACAAAATCGATGTCATAAACTGTGTGATCTGCATTGATCTGAAACCTTATTGTTTCATCTCCTTTTGGAACGACGGGGAAATTCAAGCCCGTTGCAAGGATACCGTTGTCTATGAGGTAATTAACCAGTTCAGATGTTCTTTTCGTATCTCTGACAAGCAATGGGACGATTGGATGTTCACTGATTATCGTCTCATAACCAAGCTTCAACAAACCCTCCCTGAATCTCTTGGTCAACTCTCTCAGATGTTTCAATCTCGATCTTCCTTCATCGCTGTCAAGTATCTGCAGCACTTTGAGGGCACATGCGGCCTCGGCGGGCGTGATTGGATTTGAATAAATATAGGTGATGGCTCTTTCCCTCAGGTAAGTGATCATCGTTTGATTCGAGACCACATACCCTCCATTCACGCCAAAGGCTTTCCCCAGCGTTCCAATCAGAAGATCAACTCGTGCATTGACTACTTCCTCGGTTCCCCTTCCAGTTGTCCCAAAAGCCCCTACACCATGAGAGTCATCAATAATGACAACAACGTTTTGCTCAAAGTTTTCGTCGTATTTGTTGGCGATATCGACTATTTTATCGAGTGGCGCGTAGTCTCCTCTCATACTGAAAACACCGTCGCTGATGATAAGTACTCTATCGGCTTTGCCGATACTGTTTTTTATCTTCTCTTCAAGATCGCTCATGTCAAGGTGTTTGTAGACGAATTTGTCCTTTGGTCTTGAAAGTCTCACAGCATTTATGATACAGTTGTGGTTCAGCTCATCACTTATGATGATTGTTTCAGGAGTTGTGAGAGAAGAGATCACACCAATCACGGTGACATATGCCGCGCTGTAGATCATCGCGTCTTCCCTTGAATGAAATTGCGCAAGTCTTTTCTCAAGTTCTCTGTGTGGTAAGTAAGTGCCGCTTATAAACCTCACCGCGCCAGGTCCAACACCATATTTTCTCGCTGTTTCTTCCTCAGCTTGTATTATTTCCTCTCTCAAAGACATTCCAAGGTAGGAATTAGAGTTCATTCTTATAAACTCTTTGTTCCCGTAACCTTTGAGAAAAAACCTTGGTCCTTTCTCGCCTTCTGGTTTCTTGACATCTGTTACAATGAATTCCTTTCCTTTCGCACGACCTTCATTCTTCAGTTGTTGAAGTTCTTCATCGAGTGTCTTCGTTATTCTGTCCAAGGGCATATCATCGCACCTCCTCTTTTTCATTACATCTGTATTTTACATCTTTTCTCTTGGCCTCAGCGAGTTCAAACCACCTATGTGAATTTTGAATTTAGAGATCTTTGAGGTAAGCTCTACTTGGAAATGAGGAGGGATTAAGATGAAGGCGATTCTAAAGACACACATGGCGGCTGGCTTGACAATGCAAGATGTACCAAAACCGACCGAAGTTGGTCCAACTGAGGTTCTGGTTAAGGTAAGACGTGCCTCGATCTGCGGCTCAGATGTTCACATCTACAAATGGGACGACTGGGCAAGGAGTCATATCAAACCACCGATGATAATAGGGCATGAATTCGCGGGAACAGTTGAAGCTGTTGGAGAGGCTGTAACGATGGTAAAGGTGGGGGATTACGTCGCGGCAGAGACACATATCCCATGTCAACAGTGTTATCAGTGTAAAACCAACAGAATGCACATCTGCAGGAACATGAAAATACTGGGCGTTGATATCGATGGAGCCTTTGCCGAGTATGTGAAAGTCCCTCAAACGATATTGTGGAAGGTATCTGAGAAGATTTCACCAGATTTTGCATCGGTGATGGAGCCGTTTGGGAATGCCGTTCATACAGCGCTTGTGGAAGACCTCACCGGCAAAACTGTGCTGATAACCGGTGTGGGTCCCATCGGCGCCATGGCGGTTCAGGTTGCAAAAGCCGCAGGTGCTTCGTTGGTTATAGCCTCCGAGATCAAACCGTATAGAAAGAACCTCGCAATGATCAACGGCGCAGATATCGTCTTAGATCCAACGCAAGAAGATCTATATGCAAGGATAATGAATGTCACCAATGGTGACGGTGTTGATGTTCTTCTGGAGATGTCCGGTAATCCAGTCGCGCTTGAACAAGGATTGAGATCTTTGACGCGCGGTGGAACGGCCTCCATCTTAGGAGTTTTTGGTGCAAAGGTGAAACTCTCGATAGACGAACTCATAACTTTCAAGGGAATCAAGATCTGTGGAATAACAGGGCGCAAGATCTTTGAAACATGGAGAACGGCAGATCAGCTTTTAAGCAGTGGAAAGGTCGATCTTTCCAAAGTTGTGACCCATATCATTTCCTTCGATGAGTGGCAGAAAGGTTTTGACCTGATGTTGAAAGGTGAATGTGGAAAAGTCGTAATGAAAGTTTCAGATTGAGGCAAAGGACAGCCGCCCCTTACTCAACCATTATCAGGTAAGGATAGTGTGGCTGCCCGCCTTCATGAATATCAATTTGTACTTGATCGATTGCCCTTTCAAGGGCTTCTTTGATAATATCTATCTCGGTGTCAACCGCATCCTGTCCGGTGAAAATGGTTACTATTTCTCTGCCGCGTAAATCAAGTGCAGTTAGAGCTCTGTTCATTGCCTGTTTGAGAGATTGTCCATGCGAAACGAGTTTCTTGCCGCGCATGATCATGTATTCACCTTTTTTGATCTTCGTGCCATTGTGTTTCGCATCTCTAACGGCACGTGTGACACACAGAGGGATGATATACTGAGCAGCCTGAAGGAATTTCTCTTGGAGTTTTTCCGGTTCTTCGTTGGGATCAAAACTCATCATGGCTGAGATACTCTCTTGAACGGTCTGGGTGGGTATTATTATCACCTGCTTGTCTTTTGTATTCTCTGCAGCCTGTTTTGCGGCAAGCACTATGTTGGGATTGTTGGGGAAAAGAAAGATTATCTGAGCGTTTATTCTGTCGATCGCGAATTTCAGGTCGGCTGTGCTCGGATTCATAGTTTGACCGCCTCGAACTATTTGATCCACACCAAGGTTTCTCAAGACCTCCGAGATTCCATGACCTGGTGAAACCGCCACAAAACCATACTTCTTGGGCTGTTCAACAATCTGCTCAACCAGGTGTTCGTGCTGCAATTTCATGTTGTCTATTTTGACCTTCAATATCTCCCCGTACTTCAAAGTCTCTTCAATCACAACACCTGGGCTATTGGTGTGAACGTGGGTCTTGAGTACCGCACCATCGTGTACAACAACCGCTGAATCTCCCACATTTTCAAGGAAAAACCTCAGCTCTTCAACCTTCTCAACATGAAAATCATCTTTACCCTTCACCATTACTTCTGTGCAGTACTGATACTTGAGCTCTTCGGCCGGTATCTCTACAGAGACCTCACCAGTCGAGCTGGTGACCACTTCGAGATTAACCTCTTCCTCGCCGATGGCTATCGAGCGAAAACCCTGTAATATATAATAGAGGCCCTTAGCCCCTGCATCTACTACTCCTGCTTCCTTAAGTACTGGCAGCAATTTTGGAGTCTCCTTGACAGTCTCATCAGCCACTTTGAGAATCCATTCGAAGACCTCTGACACAGCACTCGCCTGATCAATTTCACCCAAGCTTTCATCTATTCTTCTTAAGACCGTGAGCATTGTACCTTCAACCGGCCTCATGACTGCCTTGTACGCCACATTTCTCGCCGTCGAGAACATCTTCAGTATATCCCTTGGCTGAAGTGTTCTTTTCTTTTCACAGTACATTGCAAAGCCACGAAAGATCTGAGACAGTATCACACCTGAGTTCCCACGCGCGCCCATGAGTGTCCCGTTTCTGATGGCTTCCATCACAGCCGAAAGATCGTGTCTGTCGTTACCCAATTGGTCCAGATATTTACAACCCTCTTTCATTGTTGCGAGCATGTTTGAACCTGTATCGCCATCCGGTACGGGAAAGACGTTCAGCGCGTTGAGCTCATCGACGTGCACTGCAAGCTGCTCAGTTGCCTTTTGGAAAGCAAGCTTCATGAATTTCCCATTTACTTTTTCCAAGATCCGCACCTCCTCAGCGGATCCCTGTCACGTGCACGTTAACCTCTACGTCTTCACAACCGCCTATATTCTTGAGAACATGCACGACATTTTCTATAATGTTCTTCGCAACCTCCGTCACCTTCACACCATACTCAATTTCAATAAAAAGATCAACGACCACTTTACCAGTGTCGAGTTCCTCAACTTTGATTCTCTCTTCTTCTTTCTCACCAAACAGTTTCCCAAAGAAACTCTCAGAAGCAATGTTCACAGGTCCATAACTCTGCGCCGTCGCAATATAGGCGAGCTTTTTTAACGCCTTCAAGCTTATTTCCAATTCACCATAATCCAACTTGACTACCATGCATAAACCTCCTTTTTTAGAAATGATACCACAGCCTGTGAAATGCTCTCAGAATCAAGCTTACAGAACCTAAGCAACTGTTCTCTGGAACCTTGTGGTATGAACTCTTCTGGTACACCAAGTGTGAGCACGGGTTTTCTCACATCGCGTTGGTTCATGAAGCTGATTATGCTCTCCCCAAATCCTCCGCTGAGAAAGCCTTCTTCGATTGTGACAAATGAATCGTGAGTTTCAACAAGAAAACTCAATGTTTTTTCGTCCAGAGGTTTGACACATCTGACATGAACAACTGTAGGGTCAAGTGGAACCAGTCTGTCAACATATTTCACCATGGTTCCAACAGCGAGAATTGCCACCTTACCATTCCCTTTTCTTGCGATCTCCCAAGTGAACGGGTCTATGATTTTTGATTTAGCCCAGAGTTCTTCAAAACTCACTTCCTCCGAGTCTTTTGGATATCGAACTGCTATTACTCCTTTTGTATCGTTTTCAACAATGCTCCTAAGTAAGCATACCAGATCCAGTGAATTTATGGGTGCAAAGATGATTGATTTCGGTACAGTTCTAAACAAAGCTATGTCGGACAAACCATGGTGAGTTGGTCCATCCTCGCCAACGAGCCCCGCCCTGTCGATCGCAAAAACGACATTAAGATTTTGTAACGCCACATCGTGGACTATCTGATCATACGCCCTCTGCAAAAAAGTAGAATATATCGCGACAAAAGGCTTTAAGCCAGCAACCGAGAGTCCCGCGGCGAAGGTCACACACGACTGTTCAGTTATCCCAAGGTCCGCGAATCTTTCGGGGAAGGTCTGCGAAAAGTGCTTCAAGCCAGTTCCATCTGGCATCGCCGCAGTTATTGCGAAAACTCTTTCATCTTTTTGAGCAAGCTGTAACATGGTTTCTCCAAAGACTTCACTGTATGATATGTAACCTTGTTTTCTGAGTGGTTCACCTGATTCCAAATCGAATTTCGGTGCGCTGTGAAAACTCACGCTGTCTTTCTCAGCGGGTTCATAACCTTTGCCTTTCTGCGTTATCACATGCACGACTACTGGGTAATCATAATGTTTTATTCTCTCAAAGACAGTCCTCATCAACTGAAGATCATGGCCATCGATGGGACCTATGTGCTTCAATCCCAGAGACTCAAAAAAGTCTGGTCCATAGATGAACTGCTTCATGCTCTCGCGAATTCTTTTCAATTCGTCTTCGAAGTTCCTCCCGATCTCCGATCCCTCAAGCACTTTCTTCACAAGTTGCTTGAACTTCACATACGCAGGGCTTGTTCTCAACTTCATGAAAGTTTCTGAAAGAGCCCCCACATTCGGGGCAATCGACATACCGTTATCATTCAGAATAATCTTGATTTTAGAATCCTGCGCCTTCAACTGGTTCAGACTTTCGAGAGCCTCTCCGTTTGTGAGAGCACCATCTCCTATCACGACCAAGACATTTTTTTGCTCTTTTTTCAGTCTCAGTGCCTTTTCAATACCAAGCGCCGCGGCGATAGAAGTTCCCGCATGACCGGCACCAAATCTATCCAGTTCAGACTCTTTCAGTGACGCATAACCACTGACTCCGCCAAACTGCCTAAGGGTTGAAAATTCATTCCACCGACCTGTCAAAAGTTTGTGAGTGTAGCATTGATGAGATGTGTCCCAGATGATGACATTTTGTCTTGGATCAAAAACGCTGTACAGAGCGAGTGTTAGTTCAACCACACCCAAGTTTGAAGCCAGGTGTCCACCATTCAAAGAAACGACCTGTATTATTCTATCTCTAAGGATTTTGGAAAGCTCTGTGAGCTTTGAAATATCGGCTTTTACTACATCGTCAAGGTTCAATCTACTCCCTCCATCAACTGCTGAGCCTGCGCATAAACGTCGTGAACCTGCACCTTGGCTTCATTGAGCAAGACAACCAATTCCTTGTATATCTCGATACCTTTTTTGTATAAGTCCATTGCCTCGTCGATCGATAAGTCCTCCTGTTCAAGTTTTTCCACAATCTTTTCCAGTTCGCTTATCATCTGATCGATCTTCATCGACTATCACCTTCACAGCCCCATCCGAAAATCGGACGGTCAATTTGTCCTGTTTGTTCAAGTTTAAAGAGCTTTTAACCCAATGGCCATCTTTCTCCACAACCGCGTAGCCTTTCTCAAGAATACTGACGGGATTGAGTGCGAACAGTTTCAGTTTCAGAAATTCCGACTTTTTCTCGCAAAGTAATAAATGTTTTTGCATGGCATCCAAAAACCTCTTGGCTATCATTTTCAAAGAACTCCTTTTGTCCTCGATTCGATCAATCGCACGCCTTGACAGTTCCCTTCCCAAACTCTCGATTGTGATCAGTTTGGTTGTGAGTTTTTGTCTCAAATGAGCTCCTGCCCTTTGCATTAGATTATCGATATGGCCCATCAACTGCGCTTTTTCTGGAACGATGACCTGTGCTGCAGCCGTAGGCGTATGAGCGGCATAATCGGCGACAAGGTCTATGAAGACTGTGTCTATCTGGTGCCCAACTGCAGAGACAACAGGATGCCTCAATTTGTAGACAGCCCTGACAACCTCCTCGTCGTTGAAGATCCACAAATCGTCCGTTGATCCACCGCCTCTGGTGATCAGTACCACATCAAGGTCCTCGTTGTTTGCATCGTTCAGTGCCTTTCTCAAGGAATCTTTCGCATTTTCTCCCTGAACCCCCGTGTGATACAGAAAAATCTCCACAAACGGATATCTTTCCGTGATCGTTCTAAGCACATCCTGGAAAGCTGCTGAGCTCCTCGAGGTTACAACCCCCACCCTTCTTGGATATTTTGGCAGTGGACGTTTTGGTTTTTCAAAGACGCCCTCTTTCAGAAGACGCTCGTAGATCTTTCTCATTTTCTCAAATAGTAAACCGCGCTGCGGCAGAACCTTGACCTGTTTACACTGAAACCTGTACACACCTCTTGGTGCATAAAGCCTGACATCGCCGTAAGCTTGAACCGTCTGCCCATCGGTTAATTTGATCCCTATTGAAGCACCGCCAAAGAACACGCAGCCTATCGTCGTGAACTCGTCCTTCAAAGAGAAAAACAGATGACCGTTCCTCTCCTTGCAATCGACTACCTCCCCGACAATTTGTATGTTGGTGAGGTGTGGATCGTCATTTATCAAAGCTTCTATGTAGTAAGTGATCTCACTGACCGTGTACACCTTTTCCACAAGAATCGCCCTTTTTCAGAAAATTCTGCGCAGTCTGCACGATTTTCTCGGGCATACCAAATCTCTGCGCCATCACAATCGCGACGTTCTGATCAATGTGTTTTCCAGTTTCTAAGGAGTAGTCTATCATTCTGTGTGGGTCAACAGCATCCAGATTTTTCAGTTTTCCACACATATACACATTGGGCGCGCTCTTGACAACCATCGGATAATGAGTCGTGAAAAATACGAAGTCCTCCGAATCTTCAAGATAATCTATCACGGCAAGCGCAAGTGCTTCACCTTCGACTGGATTGGTTGTCGAACCAAATTCATCGATTAAGATCAATTTTCTTCCACCTGTCTTGAAGATATCAACAAAAGACGAGATCTCTTTCGCAAAGGAGCTGAGTCCCAATTCTTCACCTCTGTAAAGATATCTCACAGAATCAAAAACAGGTGAACAAAAGCTGTCACATGGAACAGCAAAACCAAGGTGCATGAGAACCACAAAACTCCCTATGGTCCTCAGCAAAGTTGTCTTACCACCCATGTTAGGTCCGTAGAGTACCGTGACACCTTTGGTTGCATCCAAGCTCACCGGGTAATATGTGTAATCATTTTCTTCACAATACTTCACGACTGGTGAAAACCTTCCACTTCTAACCAGAAGTCTATCTGAGATCTCTGGCTGGCAACAGTTCATCTGGAAAAAAAAGTCATATCTACACAGATCCAGGTCTATCTGCTGCACTATCTTCTCGCAGTCTCTGAGAATATCCAAGAAACTATCTGCGATCCTGCGAAGTTCTTTCAGTACACTCTGTTCTTGATCCTTCATTTGATCTTCTATTCTTCTCAGTTTCTCAGACAACTCTAAAATTTCCTGTGTGGGCTTGATTCTAAGGTGGTATCTTTCAGTGGACGTTCTAATCACTTCAACCAGGTTTTCCCCGATCAATCTTTCACCGGTTTCTCTGTCGCAGGTGAACTCTTCAGCGGGCAACTTTATGGAGAACTTTGTTTCTATGTGTTCTATCACAGATCGAAACTTCTTTTCTATCTTCTCAGAGATCAGAAGATGTTCCTTCCTAAGATTCAAAAGCACCTCGGAGTGCAGATAGAAATTCGCAGATTCAGAGGTCATTTCGGCGAGTTTTTTCCACAAGCCACCCAGATCAGGTAACTCCCAGATGTCTTTTGTAAACTCCGAAAGCCTTCTCGCATAGTAGACAAATCTCTTGAGTTTTGCAAAATCACCTATACTTTCAAAGCCATTTTCCACTTGCTGCTTAATAGATCCCAAAAGCGTGAGCGTATCTCTAATTGCTCTAATAGTCAATTTATCAAGTTTTAGAACCTTTTGCATTCTTTGCCAATGTCGATGAAATTCTCTCTCATCTGTGATAACAGGACGGAGTTCTTTGAAAAACTCTCTACCATACTCCGTCACAGGTTGGAAGCTATGCAAGACAGCGTCTATCATCACAAAGCTTCGCGTCGCGTTGTCCAGAAACAGAAAGGATTCCTCCCAAAGAATTATACTCTACCGATCAGAGATCGATATTTCACTTGGAAGGAATTATCGTGTGCAAATAAAAATGGGGCGGAGTTACTCGCCCCATCAGCTGATGATCAAGAGTATCAAAGGTGCGAAAACTTCTGCAACAAGTGACATGACAGTGATCATAGTGTTGAGAGATGGTCCGGCGGTGTCCTTGAATGGATCTCCAACGGTATCTCCGACAACCGCTGCCTTGTGTGCATCTGAACCCTTCCCGCCGTGATGTCCTTCTTCGATGAACTTTTTTGCGTTGTCCCAGGCACCACCAGCATTTGCCATGAACAATGCGAAGATAATACCAGTCACTATACTGCCGGCAAGAAAACCTGCCAAGGCTTCCTTACCAAGAAAGATCAAAGTCAAAGCTGGAGCCACTATCGATAGAACACCCGGAAGAATCAATTCCTTCAACGCACCGGCTGTGGCTATGTCGACACACTTCGCGTAGTCTGGCTTATTTGTTCCCTCGATTAATCCAGGGATTTCTCTGAACTGTCTTCTGACCTCCTCAACCATTCTCTCAGAGTTTCTGCCAACAGCCAGAATCAACAACGCCGAAAGTAGCGGTGGCATCATCGCGCCGATGAAGATGCCCGCGATAACTTGTGGAGATATCAACTCCAAAGACTGTATATCCACCAGGTGAGTGTAAGCCGCAAACAATGCTAAGACCGTCAGTGCGGCGGAGCCTATCGCAAAACCCTTGGTTATCGCTTTCGAAGTATTCCCAGCTGCGTCAAGCATATCGGTTACCGCTATGACCTCTTCACCGAGTCCCGATTGTTCCGCCACACCTTTCGCGTTGTCAGATATGGGACCATACGCATCGGCAGAGATTATCATCCCCACGATTGAAAGCATTCCAAGAGCCGCGTTCGCGATGCCATAAAATGGGTCCATGTCAAAAACCTTTGCAAGATACCAAGAGGCAATCGTTGCTATAGAGATACACAGAATCGGCGGAACGATACTGACAAGCCCGTATGAAAAGCCCGTTAAGATATTTATAGCGGTACCGGTCACCGAAGCCTCCGCGACCTGTTTGGTTGGTTTTTTCTCAATTGAGGTGAAATAGTCTGAAGTCAACCCGATGGCAACGCCTGCGCCAAGACCAGCGATTGTTGGCAGAAAGACACCAAGCCACTTTGAGCCCTCAAGCCCAGAGAATTTGGTTACCAAAAACAGCAGAACTACAAAGATGAAACAGGTCGAAAAGGTGCCCATATTCAGAGCCCTACCTGGACTTTTCTTGATGGTTCTTGTCACAAAGACAAGTCCAAGCATCGAAGCAATAAGTCCCATTGCGGCTATCAAAAGCGGTATTGTGGTTAGAACTCCTCCACCCAACTCTGAGCCGATTATCATCGCGGCAATTACGCTTGCAATATAAGAATCTGTCAGATCCGCGCCCATCCCAGCAACATCTCCAACGTTGTCTCCAACGTTATCGGCTATCACTGCTGGGTTTCTTGGATCATCTTCGGGAATACCCAATTCGACCTTTCCGACAAGGTCCGCGCTTATATCCGCCGTCTTTGTGTAGATACCCCCACCCGCTTTCGCAAACAGAGCGAGCGCACTGGCACCAAAACTAAAACCAAGCACTACACTGGACGCATCGGAATCGCTCCAGCCAAAACCAACTTTGAAAATGAAAAACAAAAGAGCTATTCCAAGCAACGATATTCCAACAACAAACATGCCCATGACAGCCCCACCATAAAAAGCAACTGGGAAGGCTGCTTTCAATCCATTTCTTGCGGCTGAAGCGACTCTGACATTGGTTTCAACTGCGGCTCTCATTCCAAGATAGGCAGCGATAGTGGTGCAGACAGAGCCAAACACATAGGCGATTGCCATGCTGAATCCCATCGCTGGGTTTTTGAGAAAACCACTCACCATACCGATAACCACTGCCATTATCGCCACGAAAACCGCCAGAGTTCTGTTCTGTCTCCTAAGATACGCGAGTGCCCCTTCTTTGATGGCTGAAGCTATCTGTTTCATCTTCTCTGTGCCCGCGTCCTTTCTCAAGACATAGACGTACAGACCAAAGGCAAGCAAGATGGAACCAATTCCCGCAGATAGAGCCAGAACAAACCAGCTCACAGCATCACCTCCATTGAATCTGTATCAAAGAACGACCACGTTCTCACCTTTCATACCGAAACTCTTCAAGATATTCTTTGTATCAAATACTATCTCGCTATTTTGAACTATCAGACTGTAGTCAATTCTTTTCTTGTGTGCAGTTGTTATGATTGTAATATCAGCCCACTCACACAACTCTTTGGTGAGCTTTTCAGTTTTTCTCTCTCTTCCATTATAACTGAACTTCTCAACATAAGGATCAGCGACAACAACTTGTGCGAGATTCTTCTCAAGATGCTCAAGAACCTTCAGTGCAGGCGATTCTCTCGTATCATCTATGTCTCCTTTATATGCTATGCCAACCAAGAGCACCTTTGCACCGTTCATACACTTTTTCCTCTGATTCAACAACTGCATAGCCCTGTGAACTACATATTCTGGCATGTAGTCATTTATTTCTCCGGCCAATTCAATCAGTTTGGTGTGATAGTCATACTCACGTGCCTTGTAAGTCAAATAGAAAGGATCGATCGGTATGCAGTGTCCCCCAACACCCGGTCCCGGATAAAAAGGCATAAAACCGAAGGGTTTTGTCGAAGCTGCCTCTATCACTTCCCAGATGTTTATCCCCATCTTCTGAGCAACGATAGCCATTTCGTTTATGAGTGCTATGTTCACTATTCTAAAGGTATTTTCCAAAATCTTCGACATCTCTGCTTCCTTTGGTGAGGAGACAACAAAAACAGTTGCTTCAAGAACGCTCTCGTACAACAGTTTTGCGACCTCAGTCGATTTTCTCCCCACTCCACCAACCACCTTCGGCGTGTTCTTAGTTTTGTAGATGAGATTTCCCGGATCGACTCTCTCTGGGCTGAAGGCGAGGTAGAAATCTTCTTCACATTTCAGACCAGTACTTTCAAGTATTGGCTTGACAACCTCCTCAGTGGTTCCAGGGTAAGTCGTCGACTCAAGCACCACGAGCATTTCTCTGTGAAGCCTTTTCGCTATGTCCTTTGCCGTGTTTACGACATAGGTTAGATCGGGCTGTTTGAACTTGTCAAGCGGTGTCGGCACACATATAGTCGCGACATCGCATTCTCTGAGCTTGTCAAAATCATTAGTTGCGCAAAGATTTCCCTCTCTCACAAGTCTCTGCAAATCTTCGGTGACGACATCGCCGATGTAATTTTGCCCCTGATTGACCATGTCAACGCGCTTTTTCTGGATATCGAAACCCATGACCTTGAAACCCGCCTTTGCCTTCTCAACTGCAAGTGGCAAGCCAACATATCCAAGACCGATCACACCTATCACGGCGGATTTGTTGAGAATCTTCTCCTTCAACATCTTCTCGCCTCCTTGAAGTATTCGTCTATGCATTTCACTACATACTCTATCTCAGTCTCGCTCAGCTCTGGAAAGATTGGCAGGGCAAGAACTTCTTCGCACGCACGTTCTGTGTTTTCAAGGGGCTGAAATTTGAACTGCGAGAAACATCGTTGTTGATGCAGACCGAGTGGGTAATAAACCGCTGTTTCAACACCCTTAGCGCTCAGGTACTGTTTTAGAGAATCTCTGTGATTCTTTTTTACCCTTATCACGTACTGGTGAAAGATGCACCTGAGATCATCGTGAGCCTGTGGAGTCTCCACACACTCCAAGTCCAGAGACTTCAACAGTTCATCGTAAGTCTTCGCTATCTTTATTCTCTTCTCGTGGTACCTTTCCAGATACTTGAGCTTGACTCTCAAAATCGCAGCCTGCAGTTCATCAAGCCTGCTATTCACACCTTCGATCTCATGGAAATACTTCTTCCTGGCACCATGTACCCTGAAGATCCTGCAGAAATCGGCAAGCTGATCATCGCTTGTCAGTATCATTCCTCCATCTCCACAGGCTCCAAGGTTTTTGGTTGGAAAGAAAGACAGCGTGGAAAGATCTCCAACAGAACCACTCTTTTTAATCTTCCCATTCGAGTAAATCCAGTAAGAACCAACAGATTGGGCACAGTCTTCTATGATCTTCACACCGAAATCCGATCTCATCTTTTCAAGCCTTTCCAGATCAACGGTCCTACCAAAAAGATGAACTGGGATCACAGCCTTGATTTTTTCTCTTTGCGGGTGATGCCTCAGCACCTCTTCAACACGATCAAGATCGATGTTGAAGGTCTTGGGATCTATGTCCACGAAAATGGGAATTGCGCCGTTTCTGGTTATACAACTTGCAGTCGCGAAAAAACTGAAGGCTGTGGTCACAACAAAATCCCCCTCGGATATACCGAGCGATCTAACTGCGATGTAAAGGGCGTCTGAACCGTTGGCAACACCTATCGCGTGTTTCACACCTATGTAAGATGACATCTGTCTTTCAAAGTCTTCCACATTTGGTCCCATGATGTATCTGCCAGAACCAAGAACCTCATCAACAACGTGAAGTATTTCATCTCTGAGCTCGTGATACTGTCTTGTCACATCAAAAAGCGGCACCTTCACAGCTCTCACTCCCTTCTCTGTAAAAAGACGCGCCCATCTGTTTGGATTTTCAGGACAAAGACGTTTCTCATCTTAAATGATCTGGCTCTGTGAGCTATTTCGTCGGCATGCCTGAATGAAGCCACAAGCACAGCATCGTAAGAGATTTCACCCACCGATTGTGGGTTAACGACAGGCACCATACCGATGTTGATCCCATGCTTAGAACTGTCATCGTCCACAAAACAGACGACATCGATATTCTCCGCAGCAAGAACATCCAAAAGAGTCTGTCCTACAATACCAGCACCGTACAGGACTATCTTTCTAAAACCCGACTCTGAAAGTTGGTCTAAGACCTCTGTAAAGACCTGTCTTGAACTGGAATAGAGTTTCGCAGTCTGTCTGAGGTAGCAAACCGAGAGATACTGCAATCTGAAAATGCCGTCTTGTGTCATCACATAAGACATCTTCTTTCTATTTGGACCAGTCTTTCTTATATACCCCTTTTGTTCGAAAAAAGAGAGATAGCGATTCACCATGGATGGTGCGATCTGCGCGATCTTAGAAAGTTGTTGTTGAGAAATGGAACCATTCGAAAGAATGGCTCTCAAAAGAACATATTCTCTGAAAAGAACAGAGGGCTCAAAGAAAAGATTTTCATCCAAATCAATCACTCACTGAGTGAATTATACTACAAAGACAAAACAAATTCCTAAGCAAAGAGAAAGTCAGAAAACCAAGAGATAAAGCCAGTAAATCAACACATTCACAGCGGTAACCAAGATTCCGACTCTGAAAAACTCCATGAATGTCAGATGCACATCTTCCTTCTCAGCGTTCTGGACTATGATCACATTACTCGCGGCTCCAAGAATGGTGAGATTCCCAGCGATCGTACTGCCCGCGGCGAGGGCACAGAGGATCACATTGCTCGCGTTCTTGAAAAAGGTCAAAAACAGCGCGACAAATGGCACGTTGGAGATGAACTGGCTTACACCAACGCTGACTAAGAGTATCTGTGGAATACTCGAGAAGTTCATGAAAGAAACATATTTCTGGAAGAATCCACAGTTCCACACCGCTTGCATTGTCACAAACATCGAAGCGAAAAAGACGATTGTAGCCCAGTCCATCGACCTTAGTATCTTGAGTCTTTTTTCACTGAACAGAATCACTGGCAGGGCTGCCACTATGGAAATATAACTCAGTTTGAGTATTTCCCGACCAAAGAAGGTGCCGATTATTCTTGTAGCAACAAGCACCAGTAGCACAATCATGGAAATTTTTGAAATACCAGAGAGTTTTTCATCCATCTTGATATCCATTGAATGCTCAAGCGCACCGTTCGTGAAAGAGCCTCTGTAGAAGATTCTCAGAATGAAGTACGTGGCTATCATGTTCAGAACGGTCGGAATGAACAAATATTCGGCAAAGACCACAAAAGGTCCTTTCATCTGGCTGCCAAGGGCTATTAAGAGATTCTGCGGATTTCCGATTGGGCTGGTGACACTCCCTATGGTGACACCAAAAGCCAAGGCGAGTAGCAAAGCCTTTGGGTCCATTTTGTGTTTTCTTGCGAGATAGACCATCAAAGGCGTCCCAACCACCGCAACGGTGTCATTCATCAAGAGAGCCGATAGAAACCCACTCACCAAGATGACCAGTAAAAGCAGAGACGATGGATTTTTTGCCCTCCTGAAGATCAAATAAGAAAGATGATATAAATATCCACTTTCTCTCATCGCTTCACCGATGATGAACATGCCTATCAAAAAGACAATCACATCAAGATTGATCGATAAGAGGGCATCCTTGACGCTGATCTGCCTGCTCAACACCAAAAACAGGGCGGCGCCTGTCATGACCTGCCATATCTTGAAATGTATTCTTCCTATTCTTCTGATCGCTATGAGAACAAACACAACTAAGATAACTGCCAAAGGTAGACTCACGGCAACACCGAGAATTATTCTACAGGTTCTATCGTCTCTTTTGAGTTAAGACTCTGTTTTCTCTGTTTTTCGCTCTCCATATGATGCGTATAATTTTGTATTCAAAATCAATTTATTTTGATGGCACAGCACTTTTTTCAGCGTAGGAATTGAGTATATGCTTTGAAGCCTCTATTTGTTGTATAGCTATTTTGTAACCATCAAGGCATTCGTAGTAGGGTAGAGCAATGTTTTCAACAAAATCGAAACCCAAGCTGTTTTGAAGTATGCCGTCATTTGATACCTCAAAGTATCTTTTGTCATCGATGAAAGAACCATCCGGCACGTGGTATCTCAGCGCGACAAAGCCTTCTTTCGAGTTGAGCAGATCTCTACCAAGAGATACCACCTTCTGGTCTTGTATCCCCAAGATGTTGAGCACAGTGGGCAGAAAATCTATTTGGCCTCCGACTGTTTTGACCTCTTCTTTGATCTTCGAACCCGGTATATGAAAGATCAGTGGCACATTCATCGCGTCTCTATAGTTGTATTCCTTGTTCAAAAACCCCGAAAGTGTATCTTTTACCTCTCTGTTGAAGGGATATAGTCCCGCGTGGTCACCGTACAGTATTATGATGGATTCTTGGTACAACCCTTCATCCTTGAGTTTTTCGATGAATCTACCAAGAGCGTAGTCCGCATAGTGTACAGCTTGAAGATAGTTCCCAAAGATCGTGTCCTGGTGCTCCGCAAGAAGATTCAAGTTCTTGAACTGATCTGGAATCAAGAAAGGTGTGTGGCTTGAGATGGTAACCAGAAAGGAAAAGAAAGGCTTGGGACGGCTTTTCAGGATATCGACAGCCTGTTCAAAAAAGGATAGATCATTCAGTCCCATACCAAAGATGATGTCCTGGTTGAGTTTTTCAAGGCTTATGAACTCTTCGAAGCCAAGGTGTGGATAAATCTTTTCTCGATTCCAGAACCAACCCACATTGCCGTGCATCGCGATGGTGTGAAAGCCGTGATCTTTCAAAATTCTTGGAAGTGCGTAAAATTCTATATCATCATATTTTTCATAGGCTATCTCGTCTCCAATGGCATGGAGCGACACCAGAGAGATAAACTCGGCGTCGGCAGTGTTGCCAGCACCAGTCTGCTGGTAATAATTGGTGAAGTAGATCGAATCTTTATGTGCCAGCATGTTGAGATTTGGTGTAACTTCTTGATCGTTGTATTTCAGGTCTATCAAGAAATTCTGGAAAGACTCAAGCTGAATGACTATGACATTTCTGTTGATGCCAACGCCCCAATATTTTCTCTTTGGTGTTTGCTGGGGACTCACCTGAACAGACGATGTGACCTCCTGCTTTGATTTGGTGAAGAGATTTGCGACGTCATAGACGTGATATGCAAGAAAACCGTACCTGTTGAACACCTGACTTGGCTTCAATCTTTCGGCCACAAGAGGGGTAATGGCGAATATCCCACAAAGCACTATCGTTGCAAACACCCATCGTGGTGTCTGAGGAATAGAGCCTTTTATTGAAAGATACCTTTTTCTGTCGAAGATCCCGAGTGGTATCAGATCAGCAACGAACAGCACAGAGAAGAAATTGGTGAAGTACTTTATGTTCGCCCCAAGTTTTCCAACCTGTGGCAGAAGTACAAGCTGTTTCACAGATGGCAGGGTACCAAAGTTCTGAAAATAAAGAAAATCTGCGAAAAGCACTATAGACAGCACGCAGTACAGTCCAAAACCCCATTCCTTGATAACGAAGGTGAAGATCAAGAACATCAAAAAGACCCAGCCTATCGTACTGAGCGTCGACGAGAGCTTGAAGATCCCAGGTATTGTGAAGTAGAATGCGAAAATCTTCAGAATAATGAGCAATGAAAAAAACAACATGTAATTCTGTGTGCTTTTGAACAAACCAATACCTCCAGCGATGATTATACAACTTACATCAATACATAGATTTGAGATACAATCAAAAAGAGCGAAAGGAGTGAATACCGTGCAGGACTGGTCCAAGAAGTTGAGAGAATTTCTCACAGTTCCAAACTTTGAAGAATGCAAAACGGTTCTTTGTGTTCAGCCACACCCAGATGACGCAGATATCAGCATGGGGGCGACGGTGGCAAAGTTGAGTGAAGTCGGTGTAAAGGTCTATTATCTCACCGTGACAGATGGTGGAGCCGGTTCGACCGATGAAAAGACGATCGGAAAAAGTCTCAGGGCAATTAGACAAAAGGAACAACAAGATGCGGCGCATATATTGGGTGTCCATGAACTCATTTGGCTTGACTTCGAAGACCTCGGTGATTACACAGCACAAGAGGTCAGAGCAAGGGTCGCCGAACACATAAGAAAGATCATGCCTGATATTGTCTTCACTGTGGATCCCTTCTTACCATACGAAGTTCATCCAGACCACATCAAAACTGGCATGGGCGCAGCTCAGGCGACCAGTCTCTACAGATTGCCAAAGATCTATCCCGGTACAACCGACCACACGGTGAAGGCGATTGGCTTTTTCAACACAGCCTTTCCAAACACCTTCTATGAAATCGAGCAAAGACACCTTGAAAAGAAACTGATGGCACTTTCTCAGCACAAAAGCCAGTTCGATGAGAATTCTCTTAAGATGCTCTCTTTTTATCTGACTGAGAGATCAAAACAGTACGCGAAGGAGAGCGGAAAACTGGTTGAGACCTTCAAGGTCCTGCCACCGACGATGCTCCATGTTTTTCCAGAGGCGCTGACATATTAGGAGTGATGAGAATGTACTTCATGGGCGTCGATGTTGGTGGTACCAAGACAGATGTTCTAATAGTAGACCACACAGGCAAGATTCTTTCTTTTTTAAAAACAAAAGGCGCCAACTTTCAAGGAGTTGGGGTCGAAAGGTCTTTGCAGATCATCAATCAAGTGATAGATGAAGCTCTGTCGAAGGCAGAATTGAACAGATCTGATTTGACCTATTCATATTTCGGTGTGGCTGGTGCCGATATGGAGTACGAAATCAAGATCGTGCGATCGATACTTGAAAGACTCAATCTGGTGAACTACGAGTTCGACAACGACGGTAGAATTGCCTTGAGATCTGGCACCTTAGACGACATAGGCATATTGATAAGCTGTGGCACAGGTGGAATCACTTACGCAAGCGATGGAAGAACGATGGCAAGGAAGGGTGGTTTCTCAAGGTTTTTCGGTGAGAGACTGGGTTCTTTCATCATCGCGGGCATGGTTGCCTCGGCGATAGTGAGATCCAAAGACAAAAGAGATGAACACACAACGATGCAGGAGATCTTTGAAGCCAAAATAGGTCAGCCAATAGAAAACATCATGCACTACGAGTACATGGAAGAAGACAGAGCCAAACTCTACCAATACGCTCTTTTGTTGATACAGACGCTCTACGAAGCCGCTCATAACTTCGATTATGTTGCCCTTCGAGTGCTTTCTCAGATAGTTGACGAAGTGATCAAAATAGTCAATGCCTATATGAGACACATGGATTTCGCTCTTCCCGTTAAAGTGGTGCTGGAAGGTGGTTTTTTCAAAAACGCAGATGAAATACTCATAAAGATGATCAGATCGTCCTTGGGAGATGAATACACTTTGATCATACCAAAACACCCACCCGTGGTTGGCGCAGTGCTTCTCGCCGCACAGATGGCAAACCACCCCTTCGGTGAGAATGCCATCGCGACACTCATAAAACACTGGAGTGATGAGAAATGAAGATCGCGGTGATTGGAGCCGGGAGCACCTACACTCCTGAACTCATCAAAGGTTTCATAGAAATTTCAAAAGACGTGTCAATAGACGAAGTTGTTCTTCACGACGTAGAACAATCAGCTGAAAAGCTCGACATCATCCACCAGTTCACAAAAAGACTTGTAAAGGACCTTTTCAAGGTTCAGAAAACCTTGGACATCGTCAAAGCAGTTGAAGGCGCCGATTATGTGATCTTTCAATTTCGTGTGGGACTGTTGAAGGCAAGGGAGAATGACGAACACATTCCCCTGCGATATGATCTCATTGGTCAGGAAACAACGGGCATCGGTGGCTTCGCATGTGCTCTGAGAACCTTTCCAGTCGTGGAGAAGTATGTTCAAACTGTTGATAGACACAGCAAGGCAACTGTCATCAATTTCACCAATCCATCGGGCCACGTCACCGAGTTTGTTCTGAACTACCTTGGTTTTGAAAGATTCATAGGGCTGTGCAACATACCCATAAATCTTCTAAGGATGATCTCGCAGATATCCAACTGTGAGATACGAGATATCTTTCTCAAGTATTATGGGCTGAATCATTTGACCTTTCTTGAAAAGGTCTTTGTGAAAGATCAAGATGTGACAGAGATCTTGATGCAGAAGATGAAATTGCATCTCGCCAATATCCCTTCACAGGACTTCCCCGAATGGCTTTTAGATGCTTTAAAACTATACCCCAACAGTTATTTGAGATATTACTTGTCCCAAAAGACCATGCTGGAGAAACTCAAAAGGGAAGGTACTCGTGCCGAGAAAGTGAGACAAATAGAAAGCCAGCTGGTTGAACTCTACAAGACAGCGAATGATATTCCACCAGAACTGTCCCAAAGGGGAGGCAGTATGTATTCGACCGCCGCCGCCCATCTGATAAGAGATCTTTCGCAGTCCTCGGGATCGGTGCACATAGTGAACACAAAGAACAACGGTGCCGTGAAAAATCTACCGAGCGATTACGTTATGGAAATACCCTGTCTTGTCAAGGCAAACAGAGTTTTTCCCGTGACGATAGGTGAGGCAGATGAGTTCGCACTTGGGCTCATTCACATTATCAAGATGTATGAAAGACTGACCATAAAAGCGTACCTTGAAAGATCAAAGAAAACCGCCATAAAAGCGATGCTCTTGCACCCACTGGGACCCAACGTTGAAGAGGCACAGCAACTGCTCGAAGATATTCTAATGGCAAACAAAGGCTTCATAGATCTGCAGTGAAGGAGGGTTATGGTGAGGGATTTTGTTTACAGTCTCGGTTCATTCAGCTCTGCGCTGCTTTCGAACACAGTTTCAACCTTCGCCATCTTCTACTATGTTGACATACTCAAAGCATCACCAAAGTCGATAAGTGTGATCATGATTCTCTATGGTTTGTGGAACGCCATAAACGACCCTCTATTCGGCTACCTTTCCGACAGGACAAAAACAAGATGGGGCAGGAGAAAACCTTACATAATATGGTTTTCCCTGCCCCTCGCATTGGTGTTCGCCCTCTTTTGGGCTCCACCTTTTGACAGCAGCAAACCAACGGCTCTGGTAATGTACTATTTTCTGATGATCTTTCTTTTCGACACATTTTTCACCATCGTCATTCTCAACTGGACCGCGCTGTTTCCTGAGATGTACCCGACATTGAAACAAAGGGCAAAGGTCTCTGCTTTAAGACAGATTCTGGCGATACCAGGTCTATTGCTGGGAATCGCAGCTCCCCCGATCCTCGCCTCGAAGATTGGCTGGAATAGGATGGGAATCATCTTCGCAGTCATTGGTGGTGCTATTTTATATCTGACATTGCTTGGTTCAAAAGAAAATCCAAGATATTCTCAAGAACAAGGACTGAATGTGATCCAAGCGATGCGCTACACCTTTTTGAATAAGTCATTTCTGACCTACGTGATAGCTTCTTTCTTGCTACAGTTCACATACACAGAATTGACAGCCGCCCTGCCGTTCTACGCGAAGTATGTTTTGAAGATCAACGAAACACAGACAACAATTCTACTCGCCTCGATATTCGTTGTTGCCTTTTTCTTGATACCGATCTGGCAGAAGATCACCACAAAGATAGGTGCTAAGAAGACGCTAACACTTTCCATGATCATCTGGGCAACTTTCTTGAGTGGTTTCGCTTTCATAAAAAACTTTGTCCAGGGAATCATACTCACATCTTGTCTCGCGTTAGGTCTTGCTGGGTCTTTGATAATACTTGATATCATGATAGCAGACATAGTCGACGAAGACCAGCTCAAAACTGGAAAAAGGAGAGAAGGCATGTACTTTGGCGCGAACGCCTTGATCATAAGGCTTGGCATATCTTTGAATTCGGTGATAATGGGGCTCGTGCTTTCTCTAAGTGGCTACAACGCAAACCTCCCAGTGGACAGCCAACCCACAACGGCGGTGATTGGCTTTAGGATGCTTTGCAGTCTTGTACCAATAGCTGCGACACTGATCGGTCTGTTCGTGCTGAGATATTACCCGCTTGATGGTGAATACCTGAGGCAGATCAAAGACAGGGTGAAAGCACAACAGGAGGTTTTATGAGGATAACAGGTGGTACTTTCAAAGGGAGGGAATTGAAAACAGTTGCAGATAAAAGAACAAGATACACCACATCGCTTGTGAGACAGGCTATCTTCAACATAATAGATGTTTCTGAAAAAAGCTTTTTGGAACTTTTCTGTGGCAGTGCGATAGTATCCTTTGAAGCTATAAGTCGTGGTGCTAAAAACGTTGTTGCCGTTGATATATCAAGAAAATCTGTAAGCACAGTCATTGAGAATTCAAGAAAACTTGGAGTAAAGATAAATGTTGTGAATTCAGATTTCAGAAGATTTCTCAACTCATGCATAGACTCCTTTGATATAGTCTTTGCAGATCCTCCGTACAACATGGGCTTTGTTCAAGTACTCCTTGATACATTATCACAGAAAGATCACATAGGAGAGATAATCATTGTGGAAAAATCAGCTTCAGAAAGATTCACTTTACCAGATAGATTCAATCTACTCAAATCAAAAAGGTACTCAGACACAGAACTCATCCTTTTGGAAAGAAAACCAAAAGATTAGACCTATGCCAATGTACGGAGTACTTTTCACCAAGATCCTGGTAGGCGCCTTCCATTATATATAATACGATTTTACTCAACTACCTGAACGTCCAAAATATCGATCCACAGAGATCTATACACACGAAAATCAATATTTCTTACAATAGATCGCTAAGATAGAACTTTGTTGAATATAACTTCTCAAAACCTCATCGTAAGCCATCAAGCTACATTTGATACAGCCTTTCATAGTGTTCAACCAGCTCTGGATCTGGTTTGTAGTCTGCGCAAAAACGCCAAGGCTCACCTGTATAAGATGCACCGCACCTTTCTGCCATCCTTTTCGATCATTTGGTCAAAACTCGAACATTCCTTAGAAGCGTAGGGGCATCTTGGTTTGAAAGCACATCCATTTGGCAGAGCAATCAGATCTGGTGGTTCTCCTGTCTGTCCAATCTTGGCAATGGATTTGTTGGGATCCGGTGCCGCGGACCTGAGCAGTTTAGTATATGGGTGAAGAGGATCATCTACTAAATCTCTCGCATAGCCTTCCTCGATGATTTGTCCAGCGTACATAACTGCGATTCTATCAGAAATATACTTTGCGGATGCCAGATCATGTGTTACGTGTATGAAAGAAACGGAGTAATCATCTCTCAGCCTCAAGATCAAATTCAGTATCGAAGCCTTTATAGATACATCAAGCATTGAGGTAGGTTCATCTGCGAGTATTATCTTTGGTCTTGTGATGATAGATCGCGCTATGACTACCCTCTGTCTCTGTCCTCCAGAGAGCTCATGCGGGTACTTTTCAACACTATCAAATGGTAGCTCAACTTCGCTGAGAACCTCCTTCAATCTCTTTTTGACATCAGGTATCTTGAATATCTTCAAAGGTCTCTCAAGAAATTGTCCGATCCTTTTCACTGGATTGAGTGCTGAAAAAGGATCTTGAAAGATACCTTGAACATTTCTATAGTATTTCTCTGGGTCTTCAAGAAGTTTTGAAACATTTTGCCCATTGAATATAATCTCACCAGATGTGGGCTTCAGAAGTCCGAGGATCAGCTTACCGATGGTGGTCTTGCCGCTACCACTCTCACCAATGAGTGCAAATATCGCTGAATCGTATACGTCAAAAGAGACCCTGTCAACTGCCCTTATTCTTTCTCTACCAAGAATGCCAAGAGGGAAATCTTTCACCACTTTCACCAATGAAAGCAACTTCAAACTCTCTCACCTTCTTCGTACAGCCAGCACGCCACTTCTTGCGCGTTTACCCTGAAAATAGGAGGATTTTCTTCACATTTATTGAATGCCATGGGACATCTTTCTTTGAATCTACAAGCCGGCCCGATTTTCAAGAGATTTGGTGGATAGCCGTGAATACCCTTCAGTTTTGTTTCATGGTATCTAACGCCTATTCTTGGGAGCGAACCGATCAGCGCCCTCGTATAAGGATGAAGCGGATTATCCACGATATCTTGTATCTCACCGATCTCCGCAACCTTTCCTGCGTACATGATCATCACTCTATCTGCAATCTGATAAAGCAAAGATAGATCGTGTGTGATGAAAATCAAAGAGTCCATGAACCCCTTCTTTTTCATCTGATAGAGTGTTTGAATCACAGTTTTCTGTGTACTCACGTCCAACGCAGATGTTATTTCATCTGATATCAAAAGCTTTGGATTCAGAAGAGTTGATATCACCATCACTAATCTCTGGCGCATACCACCTGAAAGTTCTATGGGATACATATCCAGAATTTTCTTGTTCAGGTTGATCAACGTCAATCTTTCTGTGAGAAGTTCTTGTTTTTCTTCGTATCTTTGCTTGTGTTCTTTTAACAAATCTTGAATGATCTGCCTGATCTTTTTCGTGGGATTTAGAGCATCCATTGCATACTGCGGGATTATCGAGATTTTCTCGTATCTCAATTTCCTCATCGATTTTTCGTCGAGGTTCATCAAGTCAGTATCTTCTATGAAGGCTTGTCCACCGCACCACACCATCGGCGGTTTACGCAATACCAGACCCAAGCCAAGTGTGGTCTTACCACAACCAGATTCTCCAGCTATTCCGAGTGTTTCACCTTTTCTAACTGTGAAAGAAACACCATCCACAGCCTTTGCCATACCGTAAAGGGTTTTGTAGTAAAGCTTGAGATCTTTTACCTGAAGAATCTCCACAAGCTCACATCTCCCTCAATCTCGGGTTGAACACTTCGTCCAGGCCTGTGTTCATGATATACAGAGTTGCAACGACAAGAGTTATAAGCGCACCTGGTGTCACCACCCACCACCACATACCAAGCTGAATTGCATTCCACAAAGTTGCTTGCTGTAGCATGATACCCAACGAAATGCCCCTTGTGGGTCCAAGCCCGATGAAATCCAGACCAGTTGCGGCAAGTATCGCGCCACCGAACTGGAGTATGAAAACCATGAAAACGTAGGACATCATGTTCGGCATTATCTCTTGGAAGATTATCTTGGAAGATCTTGTTGCCGTGATTCGGGCAAGATCCACAAACTCACGGGTTTTCAAAGACAGGGTCTGCGCCCTGACAGCCCTCGCAGTCCAAGGCCATGCAGTTAGACCTATTATCACGCTCTGTATCAAAACACCTCTGTATGGGAGATAAGCGGCGATGATTATGAGCAACGCCAATGTTGGAATGACCATCAATATGTTGGTTAACATCATCAAGATCTCGTCGAACCATCCTCCTCTGTAACCCGCCAAGAATCCTATGATAAGCCCGATGATTGTTGCCAAGCCGCCACCGAAAAGACCTACCAAAAGTGAACTCCTCAGCCCATAAACGGTCTGGGTGAAAAGATCCTGACCAAATGTGTTTGTACCAAGCCAATGTTGTCTGTTAGGTGGCTGGTATGGTGCACTTGCAAACTCAAGCGGATCGTAGGATGTCAAAAATGGACCAAAGATCGATACAAGTGCGAGAAGACCAAGAATGCACAACGCTGTAATAATCTTCTTGTTGCGAAGAAAGAAATAGACAAATTCCTTCAGATTCATACTATATCTCTCCTGTGTATGACTTTCGTATTCTGGGATCTATGATCAAGTAGAGTATGTCCACTATGAAATTGGCTATCAAAACACCGACGATAATGAACAGAAAACAACCCTGTATCAAGAAGTAATCCTGATTCAGTATTCCTTGCATGAGAATGTAACCTATCCCTGGATATGAAAAAACGATCTCGGTGGTTAGAGTGCCAGCAACGGCAGTACCAAGCTGTATCGCGAGTCCTGTGACCTGTGGAAGTATTGCGTTTCTATATGCATAACGCCTTATCAAGCTCTGGGAACTTCCAAGAGCCTCCATGTATCTTGAATAATTCGCTTCGAGTTCGTAGATGATCATGTTCCTCATTCCTATTGCCCATCCTCCAAGCATCACTAAAACCAAACTGCTGAACGGAAGAATCCAGTGATATAGATAATTCGAAACGAACCGCCAGCTGAACGATGGTGTCATCGCAAAACTGTAAGCGCCAGCGATGGGAAAGACCTTGAGAACTACTCCAAAGAGCCAAGCAAGCAGAATACCAAACCAGAAATAAGGTGCCGCCGTCAATGTGTAGAAAATCGGCAGTGCGATGTTGTCAAGGTATTTCTTTCTTGCTACGAAGGCGCCAAATCTGTTGCCAATGACAAAACTCACTATGATGGCTGGAAGCAATAGCAGAACGGTGTAGGGCAACGATCTGAGTATCACCTTCAAGACGGGTTGTGGGTATAGATAGATACTTATGCCCAAATCACCTTTGAAGAAAGCTCTCCAGAAATTCACGTATTGTTCCATTAATGGTCTGTCCAAGCCAAAGGCTTGAGTGAAATAACTCTGCAACACCTTTGCAGACTCAGGAAGAGTTGCAAATCGTGCTATCAGAAAATGTATTGGATTGCCTGGCATGAATCTTGGTATTGCCCAGTTTATGGTGGCAGCGAAAAAGAATGTCAGCACATAGATCAAAATCTTTTTTAACAGGTATTTTCTCAGAAAGATCACCTCAGAACAATCCCGCCCTTTCGGGCGGGAAAAGTTCATTTGGCCTCGATATTGAACAAGACCTTGATTCCACCGAGCTGCCAGTGACCAGCCCAACCTATTGGCCAGGCATAAGGATTGCTGGTGTCAGGCCAGTTGCTCCAGACATCGCTTGAGGCTTGGAACCATGCACCGTTGTACCACAAAGGTATGAAGGGCAGATCTTTCAGCAAAATTTCTGACAGCTGGGCCACAAGTTCTTTCATTTTCGCTTGGTCATTTGACGATGTTCGATTGAGCTCATCGAGCAGTGTTGCTACCTCTGGGTTATGGTACTTGCCGAAGTTACCCGAATAAGAATAGTCAGCATTAACGGCATCGGGATAGAAAACGGCGTTGAAATAGGACCAGATCGTACTCGACACACCTGTGACATAGTTGTTCAATATGATATCGAATTTTCCACCGTAGAGATCATCGTTGTACTTCGACGCATCGGGGTAGATCGGTTCAACATTCAGACCAACCTTTCTCAAGTCTTCCGCTATTGACTGTATCGACACCATCCAGTCTGTCCAGCCATACGGACATTCAATCGTCAGTTTGAAAGGTCTGCCTTGTGCATCTTCTCTGAACCCATCTTTGTTTATGTCTTTGAAACCAATTTCATCGAGAATAGCCTTTGCCTTTTCTGGGTCGTATTTGAAGCCATACTTTTGTACTGTTTCATCGGGATAGTACTTCATCCACCCTGGTACTGGCATTATGCCTGCTGCATTGGAGGCAGTTACCATCTTCTCAAATGCCCTATCAACGATTTTGTTGGGATCAATCGCGTAAGCCATAGCTCTTCTGAGCTCCACCACGCTCAGTGGGTATTTTCTGACGTTCAAGAATATGCCAGTAGTATTGGCTGGCAACATGTATGGCGGTTCTTTGAACCATGTATGAATTCCATACGATTTTTGCAGTATTGGGATTCCCGGCAAGAAAAAGTTACTCCAGTCAAGTTCGCCTTTCATCAACATTCCAACCGCTACGTTGTTGCTCAAAACTCTTAGTACGACAACCCTTTCGGGTTTCGGGTTCAAGCCGAGCTCTTTTATGCCCCACCAGTTGGCATTCTTTCTGAACACATTTCGATCATCAGCCCAGCTCTCGACATAATAACTGCCAGAGCCGACGGGTTTTTCATTCGCGCCCTGTAGAATATCTGCCTCACTTTTACCTTCCCAGATGTGTTTTGGAACTATTGCTATACTGATCAGTTGCTGACCCCATTCTTGGTAACGTGGATCCGAGAAGATAAAATCAATCGTCCTGCTGTCGACTTTTTCAATGCGGCTGAGCCAATTCCAAATGGGGCTGTAATTAATACCCGAGAACTTTTTCCCGAGCTCGAAGGTGAATATGATGTCATCGATAGTCAGTTGCTTTCCATCTTGCCATGTGAGGTTATTTCTCAGTTTGACTCTGAAGGTGTCTGGTTTGACCCACTCGCCACTTTCTGCCAGCCACGGCTCAAATTGACCAACCAATGGATCGTACAGAAACAGCGTCTCATAGACCAAGCCTATGGTACCAGCGACTGCGTTCCACGATGTGAATGGGTTCCAGTTAGATGGAGGTGACCAGAGACTTCCTCCAATGTACACCGTTTGGTTTCTCTCAAAACCCTGAGCAAAAATCGCAATTGCTACGAGCGCAAAGACCACAACAAACCACTTCTTCATACAACCATCCCCCTTTCAGTGGTTTCCCTTCACATAATCGATGATTTCGTCTAAATAACCAAAGGCAACAGCGACATGCGTATCAGCGGCACCGTAATAAATCGCCACTCTGTTTGTTGAAGGATCGCACAGCAATGCACACGGAAAGACGACGTTCGGTACAAAGCCGCAAGTCTCGTAATCTGCCTCGGGTGTCATCAGATAATCTTTGCATCGATAGAGCACCTTCGATGGATCTTTTAGATCTAACAGTGCACCGCCAAAGCTGTACACATAACCGTTGCAAGTGAGTGTAACACCGTGGTAGATTAGAAGCCATCCTTCACTGGTCTGCAAAGGAACTGGTCCTGTCCCTATCTTCAGATTTTCCCACCAGTTGTGTGAACTTCTTCCCATCACCCACCTGTGATTGCCCCAATGAATCATGTCGTCGCTCTCACTCAAAAAGATGTCTCCAAAAGGTGTGTGTCCCATATCGCTTGGTCTGTTCAACATCAGGTATTTGCCATTTATCTTTTTTGGAAACAAAACGCCATTTCTGTTGAACGGTACAAAGGCATTTGGGAGTCTGGTGAACCTTTCAAAGTCTTTGGTCATTCCAACTCCGATCGTTGGCCCATGATCATCGGTACAGAAAGTTATGTAATAGGTATCCTCAATCCTGACAAGCCTCGGATCATAAGCATAAAAGGTGGGAAATGGTTTGCCAGACTCGCTAACCCACTCGATGTCCTCTTCCCGTAGTTTCCAGTTGAAGCCATCTTCACTGAAACCAACGTGTAATTGTGGCCTGCCATCTTTGTGATCAACTCTGAAGACTCCAACAAAACCCGATTTGAAATTCGTGACAGCAGAATTGAAGACTCTGCTCCCATTTCTGACAGGATTTCTGCCTAAGATTGGATTCTTACTGCTTCTCCACAGAACGCTCGTGCATCCTGCGGGCCTTTCTTCCCACGGTATATTGTCCAAAGGATCGTGAAAAACTTCTATCCTCAATTGAGACTCCCCCCAACGGCTTTTGCTGTCTCTCTGAACAACTCAGCCTCAAATGTAGAATCATTCAGTATTCGAAAACCGTCGTAGTCTGGGAAACAACCGTCTGAATCTATATCCTTGCCTTCGCCTTTCGCCGCGAGCATCCAAAAGATTGCTCCATCGCCATCGAGATCGTAGAATCTATCCAGCCAGAGCTTGTAGATCTGGGCTCGCTCTCTCACAGACTTATGTACACCGAACTCTTCAAGTACGATGGGCTTTGAGAAACTCTTCGCCACTTTGATGTGATCTTCTATCCACTTCAAACCATAAGACAGGATTTCTCGCTCGGGAACTCCCCACTGAGTTGGATATAGATGAAAAGTTGCAAAATCCACAGACTGGACCTCAAGGAGTTTTTCCCAATCAACACCCGAAAAACCCGAGTACGTCCATGATGCAAAGCCACCATATGATTGCAGATGCGAAGATACGTTGAAAAACCCCTCATCTCCGACGCTCACAAGATGATTCCTGTCGACTGATTTTATGAAGGCACTCATTTCTTTGACCCACCCTGCCAATTTCCCACCACTCTTGTCAGATTCACATCTCGGCTCGTTGGCAAGTTCCCACGCCATGATTGTCGGTTCATCTTTATATGTGATGCCTGTGTAGATGTTCACTCTGTTGAGAAGATGATTGACATATTTTTTGTATTCTTCTTTGATTTTTTCGTCTGTGTAAAAATCATCGTGGCTCTTACCTTTGAACCAAGTCACATATTGATTCATCCCACCGAAGTCATCCCAGTTGTTGACTAAAACAACGATCAGTTTTATCTGAAGAACCTTCGCTTTGTGGACTATGTAGTCAAGCCTCTCAAAACCATCTTTCATACCAGTGAGTCCTTCAGACAGTCCAAACACACCAACAGAAGGGTGCAAGTAGGTCTTTTTGTCTTTGCACTGAGCTTCACCGTCGAGAAAACCCCAGATTCTCAGAACGCTTAACCCCATTTGTTTTGCGCTGGTCAGCAGATCATCTATGACCTCATTGCTTGAGTAGTGCATATAGTAACAATTTGCGCCTAAGAATCTGAATCTCTCATCGTTCAAAAAGAACTTTGTGCCAGAGACTGTGACAAAATCAGCAAAACAAAATAGACAGTTTGTCATGATCAGAATTGATACTGCGGCCCTTTTCATATCAATCACCACAGATTGGCAGATCCAAACTTTGGAAGTACAGTTCTTTCAAGGACCAGGATAGCTTTGCGCTTGAATATCCGGGAGCTCCAAACTCCGTACCAACTTCAATGACTGTGAAATACAGTTCATTCCATTCGGTGATTTTGGAAAACGCTTTTGCCTTTTTCAAAAACGGTGACCAATTGAAGGTGATTTTTCCTTTCTCAACAGGCTCTTTTGTGACAAATGCGAAGTACTCCCAGTCCATATCGGCACGAAAGAGTGAAAATGCCAAGGTTCTTTCTGTCCCGTTCAAAGTCACTGGAATCTCAAGTTCTGCTATCTTGCTGCCAGCGGCTTGAAGATTCGCATGAGTAAACCATATCATGATCTCTACTTCACCAGCCGAAACACCTGTCCTGTTTGTACTCTTGGTAAGCCAGGTCTCAAAGGCGAAATTGTAAGGTAACTGAGGGTCTATTCTTGTGACGGTATAATCCACAGTCGTTGAGAAATCCATCAGTTGTGACAGTTTGCCTGGCAAATTAATCCGACCGTGGTTGATAGGACCCAACTTGTTCCACGGTTTTGCACCACACCATATCTCTGGATATGCGTGGACCCATCGGCGAGGATTTATCTGAACCACGTTTTTTAAATCAATTTGAACATCAAGCAGTGTATTTGGATTCGATTTCATTTGAACAAAACCTGATGAAGATTCAATATTCCAAAGATTGGTCTCCACGATGAAATCGGGCAAGCCATCTTGATTTATGTCTATGTGTGAACTGGCGAACCTTCCTTGCTGTGGGTACTCTAATTGCATCGCAACACCCACCACACTTTTTAAATTTCAGAACGATCATGCTGTGAAAACATTTTCATGGCAAATGTAAATTGGTGGAAATAGAGGAAAAGAGATGAAAATACACCTGGAAAGTTTACTTTATCTTCTTTTATCATTCAAAATCTCACGTATTCACCGTGAGTTAACATGGAGTGGCTTTCCCTATAAGCGAGGATCATCCCTTTATCGCGCCTTCGATAATACCTGAGATTATTCGCTTTTCGAAGATGAGAAAGACAATTATGATTGGAAGACCAGCAAGCGTAGAGGCAGCCATCAAGGTTGGCCAGGTGAACGTGTTCAACTTTTGATACAGTGCGAGACCTATTTGAACGGTTCTCATCTCTCGTGAAGTTGTCAAAATCAATGGATAGAACAGATCGTTCCAGGTCAGTACAAAGGTATTTATGCCTAAGACCGCCACAGCAGGCTTGCACAGTGGGAAAATTATGCGCCAGAAGATTTGAAAATCACTTGCACCATCTGCGTAAGCGGCTTGATCGAGCTCAAATGGTAACTGTTCAATGTATTGACGCATCAAAAAAATCCCGAAGGGCGAAACCAAGTTTGGCAAAATCAGTGCCCAATAGGTGTCTATCAAATTGAGAGATTTCATCAAGATGAAAACCGGAATGATGGTCACCTGGGGTGGTATCATCATCGTGCCCAGAATGAGCGCAAAGATGATCTCTTTGAACTTGAATTCTTTTCTTGCAAAGGCGTACCCTACAAGGGCACAGAAGAAGATGTTCCCCAATACCGTGCAAATTGATACAACTGTACTGTTCAGCAAATATCGAGCAAAGTTATCTGAACTGAGGACCTTGATGAAATTGTATAGGGTGGGAAAGTCGTTCACAAAAACTACGTTGTCCAAGTATAGTTCTGACTCAGCAACGAATTCAACTCTCAGCTGTGAGACGTGTACCGTGTCTATTGACAATGACTTTGGATTTACCTTCAATGTCAAGATTGACCATTCTCTGTGAGATGGTATTTCTCCCTGGTAGAAGTATTCAATCTTTTCCCTTATGTCTTTAAAGCCCAATCTTATGACAGCCGGTCCTTCATTCTTGATACTGATCTTCACCGACTTCAATTTGTTGATATCCGAAGAACCAAGTGAGATTCCTAATCCCTTGAACTCTTCACAGGGATCTATTTGCACAACAGAGTTATTTTCTTGTTGGATGATCTTCAGAGATATGTTTAACGGTCTCACTTTGGTGAGCAGAACCGCAGTTGGAGCCTCAAAATCAGCTATGGTTTTTTCGATGGTCCTGTTAAACAGATCGCCTTCAGGCACAAAAGATGTGAGGATCATCAGAAAAGTTGGAGCCAAAGATATCCCAAGAAAGATAAAAAGAATCGTGTAGATGACCGGCTTCATAGTTGCTCACCTTTCAACAGTTTTCTCTGTACGAGTGTAATCAGGAGAATGACCACGAAGAGAATATAGGCTATCGCTGAACCGTAACCCATCTCGAACTTTCTGAATGAAGTGTCGTAGAGATAGTGAACGACTGTCTGTGTGGAGTTAGCTGGCCCTCCACCTGTCAAGGTGAAGATCTCGGTGAAAATCTGAAAGGATCTGATGGAATTTATGGAGATCACGAAAAAAACTGTCGGTTTCAGAAGGGGCAGGGTGATCCTTCTGGTCATCTGCCATTTTGTTGCTCCATCTACTTGTGCGGCTTCGTACAGTTGAACTGGTATACTCTGCAAACCCGCAACAAACAAGACGGTGTAGTATCCCACAGCAGACCAGATGTCCATAACCATGATAGAACCAAGGGCTGTCTTTGAAGAAGCCAACTAGCTCTGCATGGATACCTTTAGACCAATTGAACTGAGCAGGAGATTCAGCGGACCTGTGGCACTGAAAATGTAAAGCCAGATCATGGAGATGACAACCATCGAGATCACAGATGGTAGAAAAAATCCTGCTTGAAACAATCTCTTGAGTCTAATTCCACTGGTCAACAGTAATGCCAAGCAAAAAGAAATGATGGTCGTCGCTGGAACTGTGACAAGAACGAAGCTGAAGGTATTTGCAAGTGCTTTGATAAAAACAGGATCAGAAAAAGCCCTTGCATAGTTCTTGATTCCAACATAGCTCATCTTGGGATTCAAGCCAGAGTAGTCTGTAAAGCTCACCACAACAGAGAAAACAAGTGGATAAACGGTGAAAATGGCAAAAGTCGCAATCCATGGCAGCAAGAACAGGAAAAGTGTGAGCCTTTTTGTCTTTCTCAATTCTCTATTCCCCCTGTATAATCTCTTATAGCCATTTGAGTGTTCATTTTTCTATCAAAGGGGGCGCTTGCGCGTCCCCGTTTTTTACTTAACCTCGTCCAGTACTCTTTGAATTTCGCTGTTGTAGTGATTCAAAACTTCGTCGACAGCTTTGTAATTAACAATTAAGTCATCGACAACATTGGTGAGTATGTCTTCGATCTTTGGCCAAGCTGGCGTTGGTGGAACAGGATATGCGGTCTTCAACTGTTCAAAGAAGATCAAATGCAGTGGATTGTCCTCAAACCATGGATCTGATGAAGCCCTTGGATCTGCTGGATAAACACCTGGGTAGTGTTTTGTTATGATCATTGCGATCTCCGGTCTCATCAGATATTCTATTAGTTTCTTTGCGGCGTCGATGTTCTTGCATTGTCTTGGTATTGCCAGTATCTCGCCACCAAGGAAAGATGCGTGGACCCCATCTTGTTTGTCGGGTTTTGGTATGAAGCAGACACCGAAGTTCAGATTTGGATAACTCTGAGCAAGACTACCCACTGACCAAGCTCCACTCACTAAGAATCCCAATTTGCCTTGGCCAAAGGCATCACCGAGATCTTTTTGCTTGCTCTTCATTGAATATTTCGACAGCTCTTGATAGAAAGCCGCTGCTTCCTTCACCTGAGGACTGTTCAATGTTGCTTTTTTCATATCTTTTGAGATCACATCCCCGTTGTTTCCCCACACGGCGAGCAAGAACCATTCTTGCCATGGACTGTAGACTTCACCGGCTGGTAATCCTATCCCGTAAGCACCAGGGATCTGAGAGATTTTCTTAGTTGCCTCGAGCAACTGAGACCAAGTTTGTGGTGGATTGTTGGGATCAAGTCCAGCCTTTTTCATAAGGTCAACGTTGTAGAACATCGCACGAGTACCCAATAACCAAGGATAGCCATAGTATTTACCAAGATACTCTGCCGAATTCATGCCAGGGAAAGATCTGTACTTGGAAAGATCTTGGTCCGTCAAAGGTATGATCGCACCCTGTGCTGCGAAATTCGAGACCCAGGTATTGCCGAGTTCTACAACATCCAGTGGGGCACCCGCAGCTATGGCTGTAACTATTTTGTCGAAGCCATTCGACCAGGACAGTTGGGCGACTTCAACCTCGATATCCGGGTACTCCCTTGCAAAACCGTCGAGAACTTCCTTTGCAATGGCATCATCCATCATGAATTGCCAAAAAACGATCTTGGTTTTTGCAAAACTGACAGCCGCGATAAATGCCATGACAACCAACAAGAGCTTTTTAACCATTTAGCTCACCCCCTTAAGTGAGAAATTGTGATAATCTTCTGAAAACCGTTCCCATAACCAAAGGTGATAGCGAATAAGTGACTATGTGGTTGAGATCTTGGAAATATCTTTGCAGTGATACATCTCTGGTGATCAAATAGACAACCTCACATCGTTCCGATAACTCTCGGTGTGCTTCGATCTGTTCTTCCTTCAGATCGACAATGAGATCAACAAATAGAAACTCTTCAGTTGAAGGTATATTGCCAAATTCAAAAAATTCCGCATTGAGCAACCTCTTAGCCTGATCTCTTATCAAAGGTAGATATCTATGTGACACATCTGCCTTGCTGAAAGATATAGAATTTGGTAGAACCAGGGCTATTTTGCGTTTTGTGAGATGACCTACGCTGAACTGAATGCAGTCATTCACGGCATCATAAAGCTGTTGAATATCACCCTGCACCGGTCTTGCAAAACAATCTATTCTCTGTAGAGCTTTTTTGATTTGTTTTGAGTTCAATCTTCCACGATCCAATAGGTCTTTCAACATCTGAACATAGATGGGCACATTCTCAGCATCTGAAACTATCAGCATATCACCACCTGCGTCGACAAATTGCGTGATTATCTGATCTGCGGAATAGTATTTCGACAGCGCTTTCATTTCTACCGCATCGCTGATTACAAGACCTTCGTATCGCAATTGTTCACGAAGTAATTGGTGGATCACCCTGTGTGAGATCGACGCCGGCTTGCTATCCAAGGCTGGGAAGACTATGTGCGCAAGCATAACAGATTCAACACGGTTCTCTATAGCGACACAGAATGGATACAGATCTTCTTCCACGGTCTTTTCATCCACAGTGACCTTTGGCAGTTCCTCGTGACTGTCTTCTTTTGCTCTTCCGTGACCTGGAAAGTGCTTCACACAAGGTATCACTCCACCTTCACGATAACCTTCTATGGCTGCCAGTCCCATCTTGGCTACCACCGATGCATCAGAGCCAAAACTGCGATAGCCTATGACAGAATTGGAAGTGGCGCGATACAGATCGAGCACGGGGGCAAAAACCATATTCAGCCCTAAATGCCTCATAGTTTCACCCGCGTACTTGCAGTAGCGACGAACGGTGTTTTCATCGGTTCTACCGAGCAATAGATTACCCGGGCTGGGGAATATGTACGGTATGATTTCTATCTGCCCACCCTCATGGTCGGTAGACAAGAGGATTTTTCTACCACGGAGTTTACTCATCAACCAAAGAAAGTCGGCAGGATCTTTGAAAACTGATGAGTAGAGTATTACACCACCCACATTGTACTGCTCGACTATTCGTACATCTTCAACACTTGAAACACCACAGAATATAAGTCTTTCAAAGTCTCGCGTTTACATCACATCCCTTCTTCGAGATGACATGATTAGCGAAATCTATGTCCTGGAAAAACCTACTGAGAAAGCCTTGGATCGCACCAAGGGCAATCGTTCTTGAGCCCTGGGCGTCAAACCTCCAATCCAGATCCTTGATCTTTCTGGCGGTTACAGCATTTTTTACCTTTTCGACTATTTCCCTTAGAAGCTGCTCTTTGAACATGCAGAAATCACCGCCAAGGACGATCAACTGAGGATCGATCAAGTTCACCGCCGTAGCGATTTTAGATGAGATGTGTTCAAGAAAACGTTCTGAGCACGGCAGTTCTTTGTGTGAATCTTTTTCATCTAAGAAATCTTTCAGAGTTTGAGTTGAACCTTCACACAGCGGCACACCTTCACCTAACTCACCTGCACAGTTGTTGCTTCCTTCGTAAACATTGCCGTTGAGCACGATGCCAGCTCCGAGACCCACGGGCTTTGAAAGCTCAAATGGAATGCTCAGGAGAAAATAGATCAGATCCTTCGCTTCTGACGAATAAGATGCAGCCGCGGCATTTGCGTCGTTCATAACTACGTAGGGTAGACCGAACCTTCTGACAAAATCATCGAGGCAGAGATTTTCTATACCAAGCGCTTGAGAATAGATGATCCTTCTTTGTGAAGAATCGACCAAGCCAGGTGTGGCTATGGCAAAGGCGTCGATCCTATCTGCATAATCTGAGATAACCTTTGACAGGACATCGGCAAAGTTTCTCGAATCGATTTTGACAGTTTCTTGTTTGCAAGATTGCGGATTGGCTGAAAAATCTGATAAGAGCAAGCACAACTCACCCTGTTCAATCGATACACCCAAGATCGTCGCAAATCTCGAGTTGATTGACAAAAGACGAGTCTGTCTGCCACCCAAATTACTGGCTGGTAAGTAACCTTCGACGCTGACAACCTTCATCTGTAAAAGCTGTCTGAGATTTCTGGAAACAGTCGATTCATCAACCTGCAGAGACTCACTCAGAGTTCTTGCAGTACAGGATTCTTGATTGTTCAAGGTCTTCAGTATGAGATGCTGAATCTGATTCAACAAAGATCATCACCTCTGTTTAGTTGTTTGCATCCTGCAACTAATTTATAGCAGAACTCCTACCTCGTCAACGGGCGAGAATCACAAAATGACTGAAATTTCTCTCAGAAATGAATACTGCACGACACTAAGCATTGAATTCTCAAATAATCTATTGCAAGCTCATTGATTCTCAAAATATCTATCGTTGACCCTGCAAAGACGATGGCATGTTACAAATCATGCCTTGATACTCTGTGAAAAACACTGATTTCATTTGTGAGTGCTCGAAAATCTTCACAAGACAAATGATTAGTCTTGCATGTATAATTAGTTAGGAATAAGTACTGTATGGTGAATGCCAACGTGATGAATTTTCAATCAGATAAATCACATAAGGAGGTTAAACGGTGCAGTACAGAGAGTTTGGAAAGACCGGCGTGAAGGTTTCTATTCTGGGATTTGGTGCGATGAGACTTCCGATTTTGAACAACGATGAATCTCAGATCGATGAAGAAAAAGCTGTCGAAATGATCAGATATGCAATCGATCACGGTGTGAACTATGTTGACAGCGCTTATCCTTACCACCGAGGAAACAGTGAAAAGGTCGTCGGAAAGGCGCTGAGAGATGGCTACAGAGAAAAGGTCTTCCTTGCCACGAAATCACCGGTGTGGCAGGTAGAAAAGCACGAAGACTTTGAAAGATTCTTCGATGAGCAACTTGGTAAACTGCAGACAGATCACATCGATATGTATTTGATGCATGCGCTCAACAAAGAAAGATGGGAAAAGATAAAGTCACTGAGGTTCTTTGAATTCTTCGAGAGGGCTAAATCGCAAGGAAAAGTGAGGTTTGCAGGGTTTTCTTTCCACGATAAATACCCTGTTTTCAAAGAAATCGTGGATGGTTACGACGGCTGGGACTTTTGTCAGATTCAACTCAACTACATGGATATCAATTATCAGGCTGGACTATCTGGACTGAAATACGCCGCTTCAAAGGGACTCGCTGTTGTCATAATGGAACCTCTCAAAGGTGGAAAACTCGCGGTATTTCCAACCAAGGTGATGAACGTTCTCAAGAAAAGTGGAAAGGATTGGTCTGCTGTAGAGTGGAGCTTCAGGTGGCTTGGAAACTCTCCACAGGTATCGGTCATCCTGAGTGGTATGAGTACGCTTGATCAAGTGAAACAAAATGTCCAGATAATGAGCCAAGTAACACCAAATAGCTTGACAGAAAACGATCTGCGATTGATTGAAGAAGTGAGAAAGACGCTGGAGTCTTTTGCCGTGGTGAACTGTACTGAATGTGGTTACTGTATGCCTTGCCCAAACGGTGTGAACATTCCAGGGAATTTCAGATTGTACAACGAAACGGTCATGTTCGAAGATATGGAAAGAGGCAAAGGAGAATACAAATGGTTTGAGAGTCAAAAGATGTCGGCAGCCTTCTGCACAGAGTGTGGTCAGTGTCTGAGTAAGTGTCCCCAAAAACTGCAGATTCCTTCTTTGCTCAAAAAAGTTCACAAAGAGCTGTCGTGATGAACAAAAGGGTCTTTTGAGTTTTTTGCCTAATGGGTATGGTACTCAAAAGACCTTTCTTCTGTAATGACAGTAAGGCGCTTTTTTGGTTTTTTCATAGTAGTCCTGGTGATAATCCTCTGCTGGATAGAACTCTTTGGCTTGCTCGATCGATGTAGCAACGGTGTATTTTTTGGCAAGATCTGCTTTGATCTTTTCTGCTGTGTTTTTCTGTTCCTGGTTTGTGTAGAATATCACACTTCTGTATTGATCACCTATATCTGGACCTTGACCGTCCAACTGAGTGAAATCATGAATCTCGAAGAAGTATTTGATTAACTGCTCAACAGAAACCTTGGATGGGTCAAAGATCACCCTCACCGTCTCCGCGTGACCTGTTGTGCCTGTGCACACCTGTTCATAGGTCGGATTTTTTCTGTGACCACCCATGTAACCAACCTCTGTGTCTACAACTCCATCGAGCTCTTTGAAAAGATGTTCTACTCCCCAAAAACAACCCGCGGCAAAGTATATTCTATCGATCCTTGGCTTCTGTCCCTTAAAAAGAAAATCCATTGAAACCGAATTGACGCAGTGTCTCACATTTTTGGGTGTGAAACCCTCACCGTAAAAGACATGACCAAGGTGCGCTCCACAATAGCTACACGTGATCTCTGTTCTTACGCCGTCTTTATCTATTTCCTTTCTTATGGCAGAAGGAATCTCATCGTCAAAACTTGGCCAGCCACAGTGTGAATGAAATTTATCGGTTGAGTTGTATAAGGGTATACCGCAGTTCTTGCAAACGTAGATACCTTCTTCGAAAAAGTCTGTGTACTTGCCTGTGAATGGTGGTTCGGTGCCCTTTTGGAAAAGAACAAACCTTTCAAAATCTGAGAGAGCCTGATTTATAATTTTGTCTTTTTTCATTTTTTCACCTTCTGTTCATATTATACCACGAATATTCCAGGCTCTCATCAGACCCTCACAGTTTGTCAAGGTTTAGTAATTCATGTATTTTCTTATCTCCCAATCTGTCACAGTTATACTGTATTCTCTCCATTCCCTGCGTTTGAGTTCGGTAAACTTTCTGTAGATATGTTCTCCCAAAACCTCTTTTACGAGCTCTGATTTCCTCATTTCATCAAGGGCTTCTCTCAGTGAACCGGGCAGTGAATCAATCTTGAACTGCGAACGCTTTTCTTCGGACATCGCGTATATATTCTCTTCAATAGGTAGCGGTGGTTCGATTCTCTTTTCGATCCCATCCAAACCCGCGCTCAGCATCACAGCAAAAGCGAGATACGCGTTGCACGAAGGGTCTGGCGCTCGGTATTCAATCCTTGTCGACTTTCCACGTGCCGCAGGGACCCTTATGAGTGCAGATCTGTTAGCCTTTGACCATGCGATATTGACAGGAGCTTCATAGCCAGGAACAAGTCTTTTGTAGCTGTTCACCGTTGGGTTAGTCACGGCTGTTATTTCACGCGCGTGCGATAGAATACCACCAACGAAGTAATTCAGAGTTTTGGACAAGCCATCGGGTGAGTTGACATCACAAAAGGCGTTCTCACCATTTTGGAACAGGCTCAAATGTGTGTGCATCCCCGAGCCGTTTATTCCAAAGAATGGCTTTGGCATGAATGTGACATGCAGTTTGTGCTTCACCGCGATAGTCTTGAGCACCAACTTCACCGTTTGAGTACTGTCCGCCGCGCGGAGGATGTCGGCATAGCGGAAATCAACTTCGTGTTGTGATGGTGCTACTTCGTGATGGGATGCTTCTACATCGATCCCCATCGTCTTAAGCGCTACTGCGACCTCACTTCTCAAAGACTCAACTTCGTCTAATGGGAGTAGATCGAAATAGCTACCAAAATCGAGTAATTCTGCCTTTGGAAAACCTTTCTCGTCTTTTGGAAGCACAAAAAATTCGATCTCCGGTCCTGCAAAAGCCTCGAAACCCATCTTCTTTGCCTTTTCAACAACGAGCTTCAAACGATAGCGAGGGTCTCCTTCAAACGGTGTTCCGTCTGGTTTGTAGACATCACAGATTATTCGGCCACTCTTCGAGCCTTCCGTTGACCATGGAAGGATCGCAAAGGTCGAAAGGTCAGGCTTCAGATACATATCTGATTCCTCGATCCTGACAAAACCTTCCACCGACGAACCATCGAACATGATTCCTCTTGTGAATGCTCTTTCAAGTTCAGCCGATGGAATTTCGACATTCTTTAGGCTACCATTGATATCCGAAAACTGAAGGCGAATAAATTGAATCTTTTCACTCTTGACCAACTCAAACAGTTGTGCTTGGTCCATATACTTCCCCCCAATCAAAAAAATTTATAGCAATATCATATAAAGGACAGATTTAAGTAGGATTGATGATGCAGTTAAGATCTGATTACCTAAAAGAATCATTTTGTGTACTTTATGGGCAATGTCATGCTAAAGAAGATCATGAAACAAGACCGAGATTCTTCAGCCACTAATGAGTCACAAAAGATTACTTTCCCTTTGATGTTACCCACAATCTCTTGTGTGGTAGATAACTCTATACAATATATTGTTGGGGTGGTAGATAACTTCGAAAACTGGCTTGAAAAGAGTAAATCAAGGTGGTAGATAGTCTGAAAATATCATCATAACAACAAAAACAGAGTGTGATGAATTTTGGACATCTTTGATCGGAGAATCATTTTTCACAGAAAAAACGAGCATTAGCGGTTATCTACCACCTTGAAATTGTCTACTGAAGCTTATTTTGGAAGTTATCTACCACTTATCTACCACTTATCTACCAGGTTATCTACCACCCCCCTATGCTACGATAATTCAGATCTTAAGCCGATCTTCGTTCGTAATGTTACAGAATCTACCACCCCTATATAATATATCTACTACTATAAGGTATGATAAATACTGTACTAGTAAAAATAAGAAAAGGGGGCGAAAATATGTTCGCAAAGAATTGGATGAACACAGATTTTCCCCAGGTAAGAGTCAGCGCAAATGTTCAAGAAGTCTTGGCAATGATGAGAAAGTACAGAGTTGATTACTGCGTTGTGACAGATGAGGAGAACAAATTCGAGGGACTGGTTTACAAAAACACTTTGGCAAATCTGCAGTTTGATAGCACTATAGGTGACTACGTGATCTTCCCAGATTTCTACGTTTTTGAGGACAGTTATATCGAAGAAGCCGCATTGACTTTCAGAGAATCACAAGAGGCTTGTTTGGCGGTAGTCGACAACGATCTAATCGTCAAAGGTGTGATAACCCTCACAGAGATACTGGAAGCCTTTGTTGCTGTAACTGCTATGGACGAAGCTGGCTCAAGAATCCTTTTGAGATTAGAGGACAAACCCGGACAATTGAAAAGAGTCTTCGATGTTCTTGCGCAGAACAAGATGAACGTTCTCGCTGTGAACACCGTTAAAGACGATGGGTATAGAAGAGTCTCAATAAAAGTAGACACCAAGGAAACGGAAGAGGTCGCAAAGGTTTTGCAGGCTTATGATATCAACTACGATAAGATAGCGAAGGAGGAAGGATTCTGAACAACGTATTTCTCGCAATTGTGCAGGGTTTAACAGAGTTTCTACCTGTCTCAAGCTCAGGCCACCTTGTGTTGTTTGGAAAAATGCTCGGCACAACAACGGATATCTCTTTTACGGCACTGCTTCATCTTGGAACACTGCTCGCCGTATTCGTGTTTGCATTCAAATCCTTAATCAGAGCACTCAAGAACTGGAAAATAATCGTGAACTTGGTTATATCTACAGTTCCAGCGGTTGCTGTTGGGTTCACCTTGGATGAGAAGATTGAAAGGACCTTCAACGACACGAAATTTCTTCCGATATTCTTTTGCACAACAAGTGTACTTTTGCTCTTGGCTTCGATGAAAAAAGGAAGTAGAACTCTTGAAGAAATGTCATTTTTCGATGCGTTGATTATTGGTCTTTTTCAAGCGATTGCGATCTTCCCTGGCGTTTCAAGAAGCGGTTCAACGATAGCAGCGTCTTTATTGTTGAACTTCAAGAAAGAAGATTCGCTTTCATATTCATTTCTCCTCGCACTTCCGGTGATTGCCGGAGCTGGTCTTTTGAAGAGCTCGCAGATGGATCCAAAGTGGTTCTATCTCGGGGCGATCTCCTTTGTTGTTGGGCTATTCGCGTTGTTTTTGCTCAGAAAGATTATCTTGTCTGACAAACTGAAGATCTTTTCCGTTTACTGTTTGGTAATTGGCTTAGTCTCGTTTTTCGTGAGGTGAGTTCGTTGAAGATCGACATTCTCGTAATAGGTGGCGTTCTGCGGGCAATGCCTTATGTGATGGCTCCTTATTCGACGGTGTCTTTATTGTACGGCGATGAAAGAAAAATAATTGTAGACCCAGGGAGTTTCGTAAGCTGGGAGGCTCTTGAAAAGGCATTAAACCAGAAAAATGTTTTGCCAGAGCAGATAACAGATGTTATTCTCACACACGTGCATATGGACCATACCTTTTCATCGATGTTCTTCAAAAACGCTTCGATACATGTGCATGAAAGGTTCAAGACAAGGGATTACTCATCCTTTGGACCAATCGCCGGGCAGTTGTATGGCATGGTTGTTTCAAGTTGGAAACAGATCCAAGTTTTGAAAGGTGGGGAAAGGTTGTTTGATTGCGTTGAGGTTTTCTACACACCTTATCATTCATCTGACCACATATCTTTGGTAATAGAAACACAAAACATGGGTAAAATATTCATGCCAGGTGATATATGCTACACAAAAGTTGAGTATTTCGAAGCTGTCAAGGGTTACAAGAACGATGAAGCCGCGGTATTTGTGAGAGAAACTTCTAAGAGATGTGATTGGGTTGTCTTCACACACGATGAGCCGTTAAAACTTTCGAGGTGATGATCTTGATCGAGGAATTCACTGATTACAGGGCAAGGTTGAACAAACTGATAAATGAGAAGGGAAATATCCACACCAAAAGATTCATGAATCTTGATTCTCAGGTTTACGAAGAGGGGGCTTTGAGCACAAAAACCAAGGAAATGCTTGGTCTCGTTGCGTCGATGGTCTTGAGGTGCAACGACTGTATCACCTATCACATGATAAGGTTGTTCCAGATCGGTACAACCGATGAAGAATTCTTTGAGATCTTCAACGTCGCACTCATCGTGGGAGGATCGATTGTTATACCTCATCTGAGAAAGGCGGTCGAGGTTCTCCAAGAACTGAGGGAGTATGAAAAAGATGGCAAAACTGTATCTCTTTGATGGAACCGGTCTTGCTTATAGGGCTTATTACGCGGTGGATCAGTCGCTTTCTACCAGTTCGGGTTTGCCAACGAATGCGACCTTTGGTGTTTTGAGAATGTTGATAAAGTTTCTAAAAGAGCACATCAAACCCGGTGACTGTGTGGCTTTTGCGATGGATAAAAAAACCCGTACATACAGACACGAATTACTTGAAGAATACAAAGCCCAGCGCCCGCAAGCACCCGATGCGATGATACAACAAATACCTTACATAAAAAAAGGTGTACAAGCCCTTGGAGTGAGAGTGCTTGAGTATGAAGGTTGTGAGGCCGATGACGTCATAGCGACGCTGGCAAAAAAGGGAGAAAATATCTTTGATGAGATTTTCATAGTAACTGGCGACAAGGATATGATGCAGTTGGTGAACGAAAAAATCAAGATATGGCGTCCTACAAAGGGCATCAGTGATCTTGAACTGTACGATTCAGCGAAAGTGAAAGAGAGGTTCCAGGTAGAACCGTCGCAGATGGTGGATTTACTGTCTTTGATGGGCGATGCCGTTGACAATGTACCGGGAGTGAAGGGTATAGGAGTGAAGACCGCTACGGAATTAGTACAAAGATACGGCAGTCTTGAGAATATATACCAGAAAATCGACAAGAATACCAGGATAGGAAAACTTTTAGTCGAAGGTCAAGCTGATGCCTTTAAGAGCAAACAGCTGGTAACTCTTATGAAAGATATTGATCTTGGAATCGAATGGGAACAACTCGAATACACGGGTTACAAGCAGAACGAGCTGGTTGAGTTTCTAAAACAGATGGAATTTTCAAGCATAATGAAAGAACTTGGACTTTACACACAGCAAGGTAGTCAGAGTAAATACAATGCAGTGAAAGATGAAAAAGCTTTCACCGATCTTTTGAACAAAATGAAAAAAAGCCAGTATGTTGTGATAGATCTTGAGACCGATTCACTGTCACCTTTGGATGCCAAAATAGTTGGTTTTTCGGTTTCTCTACCGGATAAGAACAGTTACTATGTGCCGGTTGCACACAAGAATGGTCCGAATATAGATATAAAAATGGTGTTAAGCAATTTGAAGCAGGTACTCGAGCAGCCTGGTACCAAGATCGTTGGGCAGAATCTCAAATATGACTACAGTGTATTGAAGATGCATGGAGTTGACCCAGTGAAACCTGCTTTCGATACGATGATAGCCGCTTATCTGTTGAACCCAGATGAAAAGAAATTCGGTCTTGACGAACTCGCAATGAAGTTTTTGAATTACAAAATGATTAGTTTCGAGGAAGTTGTTAAGAACAGCTCACCCCTGTTCAGTTCACTGAGTTTTGCAGATGTATCGATTGAAGACGCGACAAAGTATTCCGCCGAAGATGCAGATATAACTCGCAAACTGTATGAAATAATGAATATCAAGCTGCACGAAGCTGACCTGCTTGATGTCCTGGAGAAGATCGAGATGCCGTTAATACCTGTTTTGGTGGATATGGAACTGACAGGTGTGTACATGGATATTGGCTATCTAAGAGATCTCTCAATCAAATACACGACAAAGATGAACGAACTCTCGCAGCAAATTTACGAATATGCCAGGGAAACCTTCAATTTGAATTCACCAAAGCAGGTGGGTTATATACTGTTTGAAAAACTCAAGATTCAGGGATCGAAGAAAACTTCCACAGGTGACTTATCGACTCGAGCAGATGTGCTTGAAGAGTTGATCGACGAGCATCCCATAGTTCGGTTGATCCTCGAGTACAGGAAATTTCAAAAACTGAAATCCACATACTTGGATGTTTTGCCAAAGCTTGTTCATCCAAAGACAGGCAGAATACACACGTCATTTCACCAGACTGGCACCGCCACGGGGAGATTGAGCAGTAGCGATCCGAACCTTCAGAACTTGCCCACAAGGCAGGAGGAAGGAAAAGAAATAAGAAAGGCGATCGTCCCTCAGCAAAATGGTTGGAAGATAATAAGCGCAGACTATTCGCAAATTGAACTCAGGGTTCTGGCACATTTGAGTGGTGATCAAAAGTTAATAGAAGCCTTTCAGAAAGAAGAAGATATACACGTGTTCACGGCCTCTCGGATCTTTCAGGTTCAAGAAGACAAAGTTACACCACAGATGAGAGCTGTTGGAAAGATGGTCAATTTCTCTGTCATCTATGGTGTATCAGCCTATGGGTTATCTCAGAGAACAGGTTTACCTTATGAACAGGCTCAACGTTTCATAAACGAATATTTTTCACTTTATCCATCTGTCAGAGAATATTTCGCAAAGATTATTGCATACGCTAAGACATATGGACATGTCAGGACGATGTTTGGAAGAAAAAGAGAAGTACCACAGCTCAGATCTAAGGATGCAACGGTCAGGCAAGAGGGCGAAAGGATAGCCGTGAATACACCAATACAAGGTACCGCGGCAGATATCATGAAACTTGCCATGATAGATCTGCACAATAAAATGAAGCAGAAAAAGATGAGTTCAAAAATGATGCTTCAGGTCCATGATGAACTTGTTTTTGAGGTACCAGATGAGGAAGCTGAAGATATCTTACAAATGATTAAGCAGTCGATGGAAGGCGTGGTAAAATTATCAGTACCGTTGAAGATTGACATAACGGTGTCGGAAAACTGGGAATGAGGAGGTATTCAATTGGACGCGAGGATTCTGAATGCGTTGATCGCCGCCATAGTCAACACGATGGAAGTTCTTTTGGGTCAAAAGCCCATGATAGGAAAACCAGGTGTTTTGAAGGAAGTCAAGCCGATCTACGATCTTGTCACGGTCATAGGTTTTGCGGGAGGTGTTGAAGGTAATTTGATATATTCCTTCAACCCTCAGACAGCTCTACAAGTGGTCTCAAAGATGATGAACATGCCTTATGATTCATTAGATGACCTTGCCATGAGTGCCGTTGGAGAACTTGGCAATATGATCGCCGGTGCACTCGCGGTGAATCTTGAAAAGATCAACTGTAAAATCACCATAACTCCACCGACGGTTGTAACAGGACGCGATTTGAGATTGACAGTGGATGGCTTGGTTCTGCAGCTGCCCGTTGGAATAATGAAAGAAGGGGACATCGAAGCAATACTTTCAGTGAAAGGGACGGCTAAGTGCGCCAAGGCTTGAGTAAGTACAGCATCGTTATGAACTTTGGTGTCACTGTGGTTTCAAACATCGCGGTTGGAGCTTTTCTTGGTTATTACATCGACAAATGGACAGTGAAAAACCACGTGGTTTTTGTGATATTTGTATTACTTGGTGTTGCTTCAGGTTTGTACAATGGTTTTAAATACCTTTTGAAAGAAGCCGATAAATATGACAGACACGATAAAAAAGATGCTGAAAAACATAATGATTCTCGGCGCGATTGAAATAACTGTCTTTTGGCTTTTTTTCGGTTATAAAGGAGCCTTAGGTGTGCTTTTTGGTACACTTGGTGCATGTATTAACATATTGGCTCTTTGGCATGATGTTAAAAAGTGTGTTTCAACACGTAAGAAAATGTCGGTGGTTGGTTATCTGTCGCGGTATACTTTGAGTGGAACTATCATGGCTTTGTGCGCTGTTACATTACCTATACAAGCTGTTTTTGGTGCCTTCTTCGGACTTTTGAACGGCAAGCTGTCAGCCTTTTTGTCTTGGAGGTGACCGAGTGAAACTGAGTCTCGACAGGAAGACGAAGGTACTTCTTGTTGTGTTTCTTTTAATCTACATAGTTGTAGGAGTTTTGAACGCAATCTATCTCTCAAAGCAAAGTATGGGTGAAGCCTTCAAGAACGTGGCAAATAGATGGGTTGTGAAGCTTCCATTTGGCAAAGGCATCTTTTCGCGAATCAATCCATTGACTATTTTCATGACCTGGGCTGTGATGTTGGTTGTGATACTCATCGCGTATAGATTCAAGAACCCAAAATTGATACCAGATAGAAAACAATCTGCGCTGGAGTCTTTGATGGAGTTTGTCTATCAAATGGTGGAAGATGCGATACCAGATCAGCGTTTCGTGAGACCCACATTTTATATTGCCTGCACACTTTTCGTTTTCATTGTGTTTTGTAACATCTTGGGTGGCGCTATCCCCGGTGTTTCGATCGAGGCAAATGCCCAGGGAAATATAGAGAAGATACATTTGTTTTCCGATACATGGTTTTCTCCAACCGCCGATATAAACACGAATGCCTTTCTTGCCGTCTTTGTTTTCTTGATAAGTCAGGTCTTTGCGATCAAGTCAAAGGGCTTCAAGGCATGGGCTAAAACATGGTTTGAACCTATTCCATTCATGTTTCCCATGAACGTCATAGGAGAGCTTTCAAAACCCATTTCTCATTCTTTAAGGCTCTTCGGGAATATCGCTGGTGGAGCCTTGCTGACATATCTACTTGCATATATGGCAAAATACCTGTTTCTGCCCGTGATACTCTGGGGTTTCTTCGGTCTCTTTGTAGGTGTGATTCAGGCGCTTGTGTTCACGGTGCTTGCAATTGCTTATATATCTTCAGCTCTGTCGTAAAAGGAGGGATCTTTGTGGAGAATGGACCAACACTTGCTGAGGCTTTGATTCAGATGGGTAAGTTCATAGGCGCAGGCATATGCATGGGTGCAGGAGCTATAGGTCCAGGCGTGGGTGAAGGACATGTCGGCGATGGTGCTATGCAGGCAATGGCTCGCCAACCTGAACTCATAGGGACTTTGACGACAAGAATGTTGCTGTCGCAAGCCGTTTGTGAAACAACAGGTCTTTACTCACTGCTGATCTCCATACTCATACTCTTTGTTCTCTAAGGAGGACAGACCATGGGCTTTGTTGAACTTAACCTCACGGGTATTGTGCAACTGCTCAATTTCTTCATACTCTTGTTTGCACTCTATAAACTCCTGTACAAGCCATTCACTCAGATCATGGACAAAAGACGTGAAAAGGTTGAATCTGAGCTCGCTCAGGCTGAGAAAGAACGAAAAGCAGCACAAGAGATGAAGAAAGAGGCTGAACAGATTCTAACAAATGCGAGGCAAGTGGCGGAGAAAATCGTCTCCGATGCGAAACAAAGAAGCGATGAATTGATTGCTCAAGCGAAAAATCAGGCCCGTGAGGAAGCGGATAGGATCATGAACTCAGCGCGCGCTGAGATTGAGAGAGAAAAACAGCAAGCCTTGGACGATGTGGAAAAGAAAGCCGGAGAGATTGCCGTAACTCTCGCCATGAAGATTCTTCAAGGAGTTCTCGATGAGAAGGCAAAAAGAGAGTATCTTGTAAACATACTGAAGAAAGGACAGAGTGAATGAGATATTCTCACATAGCACCCAAGTACGCGAGAGCTTTACTCAATGTTGCGATTGAACTTGGAAAACAAGAAGAATATGGGCAGCTGCTCGCATTTGTGGTGGAACTCTATGACAAAACAAAGCAGTTTCTTGATGATCCCACGCAGAATTCAGCAAAGCAGGTCGAGCGGATTGTTGGATTTCTGAATCAGGTGGGCGTGGCAGTGGACAAACCATTCTGGAGTTTTTTGAAAATAGTGTTCGAAAAGAAAAGGCAGGCGTCTTTACCGGCGATTTTGGGATACTACACGAATATGAAAATAGAATCGCAGATGAAAGTACCTGTTGTTTTGACCATTGCTTATGATTTGTCCGATGAAGAGACAAGAGCGATATCTGATTTTGTCAGGCGATACACTAAAAGAGAACCTGTTTTCGATATAAAGTTTGACCAGTCGCTCTTAGCTGGTGCGGTGATAGAGTACAACGGCAGGACCTTTGATGTTTCTATCTCTGGGAGATTAAGAAACATAGCTCGTTCTGTCTTTCAGAAGGGGTGATGTGATTGCGAATTAGCCCAGGTGAAATAACAAAAGTTTTGGAAGAGAGAATCAAGGAGTTCAAAGAAGAGATAGATCTTCAAGAAACAGGAAGGGTTGTGCAGGTTGGTGATGGCATAGCGCGCGTCTACGGCTTGAACAACGTCATGGCAAATGAGCTTGTTGAGTTTGTAGAAACAGGTGTGAAAGGGCTCGCTTTCAACCTTGAGGAAGACAATGTGGGTGTGATTTTGCTGGGACCATACGCGCAGATCAAGGAAGGGCATATAGTTCGCAGATTGAAAAAAATCATAGAGGTCCCAGTTGGTGAAGAATTACTCGGTAGAGTCGTTAACCCTCTTGGAGAGCCACTCGATGGACTTGGACCGGTGAATGTTAAACACACACGAAGAGTCGAGATAAAAGCTCCAGGAGTGATATACAGAAGGCCGGTGAACACGCCACTTCAAACGGGTATCAAGGCCATTGACGCGATGATTCCAATAGGACGTGGACAGCGTGAATTGATAATAGGTGACAGACAAACGGGAAAAACTGCGATAGCGGTTGATACGATTATCAACCAAAAAGGAAAGGGTGTCTACTGTATCTATGTGGCGATAGGACAGAAGATAGCTTCTGTAGCGCGCATCGTTGATAAACTGCGTGAATTTGGAGCGATGGATTACACAACGGTTGTCGTCGCATCGGCATCGGACCCGGCACCGATACAGTATCTGGCTCCGTATGCCGGTTGTGCCATGGGTGAGTATTTCATGTACAGTTCACGTGACGCACTTGTGATCTACGATGACCTATCCAAACACGCAGCGGCTTATAGGCAGCTCTCTTTGCTTTTAAGAAGACCACCTGGAAGAGAGGCATACCCAGGAGACATATTCTACCTTCATTCAAGACTGCTTGAGAGAGCGGCAAAGCTCGACGAAAAATCGGGCGGAGGTTCTTTGACAGCGCTTCCAATAGTTGAGACGCAAGCCAATGATGTTTCGGCATACATTCCAACCAATGTCATATCTATAACAGATGGTCAGATTTATCTCGAACCTGGGCTCTTTTACTCTGGATTCAGACCCGCTATCAACGTTGGACTCTCTGTGTCAAGGGTTGGTGGCTCGGCTCAGATAAAGGCGATGAAACAGGTAGCTGGAATGCTGAGAATAGACCTCGCACAGTTCAGGGAATTGGAAACCTTTGCACAATTTGCATCAGAACTCGACCCAGCCACGAGGGCGCAAATCGTTCGTGGTCAAAGATTGCAGGAACTTCTCAAGCAAGATCAATATAGCCCGATGCCAGTTGAAGAACAGGTGGTTGTTCTTTATGCCGGCGTCAGAGGGTATCTGGATGAACTTGCAGTTGAATCTGTGAAGCGTTTTGAGACAGAATTTCTCAAGTATATGAGAACTACACACAGCTCTTTGCTCAAGACGATTTCAGAGAAAAGGGAATTGACACAGGAGATTGAAAATGAGTTGAAACAAGCCATCGCGGAATTCTTGAAGGGATGGCATGAATAATGAGTAGAGGAAAGCTCAGATCGGTCAAAGCACGTATTCAGTCAACTTCGTCCTTGATGAAAATAACGCGTGCGATGGAAATGGTTGCACGCGCCAGAGTAAGGAAACTCGAAGAATCGTTCTCGAAAATAAAGAGGTTCATAGCATCTGTTGAACAAATAAGAGAACACGTTGACTTTTCTTCTTGTGAGCACCCTTTCATCACAGGTAAGGGAAAACCGGTTTTGATCGTTATCACTTCGGACATGGGATTGTGCGGTGCTTTCAATGCAGAAATACTCAGAGAGGCTGAACGCAGATTGAAGGATTTTGAGGGGTTGATAACGGTTGGATCAAAGGCAACAGCGCATTTCTCCAAGAACAACAAACTGATCAAATCTTATCAGAGAATGTACGATGTTCCCACGTTGAACTTTGCCGCCGCTTTGATGGAGGATGTTTTGAAGATAACCGGAAATGTCCAAGTGATATATGCGAAATTCATCAACAGACTCGTTCAAAGACCAGTGTGTTTACAGCTAACACCGGTGACTGGTGGGAAGAAGATAGAGCGGTACGAGTATGAGCCGCAATCGGAAGAGCTGGCGGCGAATTTCGTCAATTTCTATGTGGCAACAAAACTCTATTCATTACTCTATGAGACAAAGGTCAGTGAGATGTACGCTCGTCAAAACGCCATGAGAAACGCAACGGAGAACGCGAAAGAAATGATAAGGACACTCACCCTTGAGTACAACAAAGCAAGACAGTCATCAATCACACAAGAGCTGATAGAGATTGTCACTGGTGCAGAGGCTTTGAAGGAACAATGAGGAGGCGATCTTCTTGGCAGGAAAAGGATACATAGTAAGGGTCATAGGACCTGTTGTTGATGTCAAGTTCAACGAAAAAGAGTTGCCCGATATATACAATGCCCTTGAAGTTACCAACCCACACACAGGTGAAAAACTCGTGCTCGAGGTGGAACAGCTCATAGGTGATAACATCGTTCGCACGGTGGCACTTGACTCAACGGACGGTCTTACAAGGGGTCTTGAGGTCGTCGATACAGGTAAACCAATAGTCGCACCTGTGGGTCGAGGTGTATTGGGCAGAATGTTGAACGTCATCGGCAAGCCAATAGATGAAAATGGAGAGATACAGGCACAAGACTACTGGCCCATTCACAGACCTGCACCAACTATAACTGAGCAAAAGACCCAAATAGAAATCCTGGAAACAGGTATAAAGGTGATCGATCTACTCGCACCGTTCCCGAAGGGTGGAAAGATAGGTTTCTTCGGTGGAGCAGGCGTCGGGAAAACCGTTCTTGTCATGGAGTTGATTAGAAACATCGCAATCGAGCAGAAAGGTTTCTCGGTTTTCGCTGGTGTTGGCGAGCGCACGAGGGAAGGAAACGATCTGTGGATTGAGATGGAAGAAGCAGGAGTCTTGCAGAACACAGTTCTTGTCTTTGGGCAGATGAACGAGCCACCTGGAGCGAGATTCAGGGTTGGTTTGACGGCGCTCACGATCGCGGAATATTTCAGAGATGTTGAGGGAAGAGATGTCTTACTATTCATAGACAATATCTTCAGGTTCGTCCAAGCTGGTAGTGAAGTCTCTGCGTTGCTCGGAAGAATGCCTTCCGCTGTGGGTTATCAGCCAACTCTTGCGACAGATATGGGTGAATTACAGGAGAGAATCACTTCAACACAAAAAGGTTCCATAACGTCGGTTCAAGCCATATACGTTCCTGCAGATGACATAACAGACCCGGCACCTGCAACTACCTTCGCACATCTCGATGCTTCTGTGGTTCTTTCAAGAAAGATCGCCGAGCTTGGTATTTACCCAGCAGTAGACCCACTTGACTCGACATCCAAGATATTGGACCCTGCCGTGGTCGGATGGGAACATTACCAAGTTGCAAGAGGTGTTCAGGAGGTGCTTCAGAGGTACAAAGATTTGCAGGACATAATAGCAATCTTGGGTATGGAAGAATTGACCGAGGAAGATAAATTGATAGTTCAAAGAGCCAGAAAGATACAACGCTTTTTGAGCCAGCCGTGCTTCGTGGCAGAGAGGTTCACCGGTGCGCCGGGAAAGTACGTATCGATTTCAGAGACGGTTCGTGGGTTCAAGGAGATACTCGAAGGCAAGCACGACTCTCTACCAGAACAGGCATTTTTCATGGTTGGAACAATTGAGGAAGCAGTGAAAAAAGCTGAGAGACTGAAAGGAAGTGCTGCATGATAGAGGTTGAGATTCTCTCTCCCTCAACTGTCTGTTGGAACGGTAAGGCAAAATTGCTGAGCTGTAGAACAGTCGAAGGGTCGATGGGTATACTCCCAAAAAGAGCGCCAATAGTTGCTCAACTCGCCATAGACTACGTTCGTGTCGTGACAGAAGACGGAGAGAAGAGCTTTGCAACCTACGGTGGCTATATGCACTGTGATGGTCAAAAGATTACCATAGTTGCAAGCATCGTTGTACCTGCTGAAGAGCTGGACCCACATGTCTTCAAAGATGCCCAGGAAAGGGCTAAGAGGCTCTTGGAGTTTCAGGACAGGTTGTACAAAAACACCAAGGTTGAGGCAAATATAAAGGCAGGAAGATGAAATTGATTTACGCACTTTCAATAGCAGGGGTCTTCTTGCTTGTGGTTTCGCTTCTTGCCTTTAGAAAATCATCTGAAGAGCTTTCCAAGACATCGATCTTCTTGATTTTGCTGTGTATATTGCTTTTTTCCCTGTCAGTTCTGTTATCATTTTTGAAGGGGGGATGACTGTGGACAAGTTTATGGCACCATTTCTTGACAAGTCGAAGTTACCGTCGAGAGATTTTTATTCGTATGCACTGGTTGTGTTTTTTGTTGGATGTGTCTTAGGATTGATAGCTTCGATAGTTGTAGTCGCTGCTAATTACCTATTGGCGCTATCTGCGCTTCGCTTTCTTGGTTTCACCGAGGGCCTGTGTTTTGTTTCTGGCCTTGGTCTGGTTTTTGTACTGATGAGATGGCGCTCAGTGGTAAAGGAATTGCAGCGCAAGACGGTTGAAAAGTTTACCAATTATGCCACCGTCGTATTGAAAACGGATGAAACGTTTTTTTACGTTGGAATATCGATCGCTGCAGCCGGTCTAATCATCAACTTGTTTGTTGTGTTTGGTTTTGCTGTTATCGTTGTTGGGCTTGCGCTGGCTTACTATTTCTTTCTGAAATCTCTGAAACACCTTGAAGAAGAAGAACTCAAGTTCTTTTCTACAAATCTCGGTGAGAACGTGGAACGCTCTTTCAAATTCGATCTTGACACAAACATGCTTTTGTACACGATGATAAGTCTGTTTGGCTACTTTGTGCTTCACCAGGAAGAATATTTCACCGCAATTGCTGAATATGTGAAAAACAGAGAGGATCTACTCGAGGAGGTGAAGCTGTGAATTACAAGTTCAGCACAAGGGGTTTTGATTCTTCACCAGCCGTTGAGCAGTATCTGTCGAAAAGGCTTGAGAAGGTCGACCGGGTCTTGAAGGACAGCGACGTAGTCTCTGCTGAAATAAAGGCAGAGAAGGATGCGCTGAATTATGTGTTGAAAGCGAATATCAACTTGAAAGGGAACATAGTGGTTGTCCAAGAAAAAGATCCCGATCTTTACACAGCTATCGACAAGATGTCCGATGCGCTGGAGAAAAAGGTGAAGAAAACAAAATCCACAATCCGTGAAAAACATCGTGTTTCAGCCGAAAAGATGCTGGAAGTATCTACTTCTTCTTTCGAGGAAGAATCAGATATATCAGAAACAAAAAGAATACCGCTCTCAATAATGCCTTTGGAAGAAGCCTTATTGCAATTTAGGACTATGAAGAGACAGTTTTTCGTCTTTCGCAACTCAGATACCAACGAGATAAACATGCTCTATGTCCGAAAAGACGGCAAGGTAGGGCTGTTTGAATTCGTCGATTAGCTGGTGAGAGTTTTGTGAATCAGTTGATAATAAATCTGCAAGAAAAAAGAGTGAACGGTGCGATACTCTCAGATGGTGTTTTACAAGAGTTGTTCACCGAGGAAAACGAGTTTCTATCAGGCAATATCTACGTGGGTCGTGTTGAGAAGATAATAACAGGTCTTAACGCTGCTTTCGTAGATATCGGTGAGAGCAAGAACGCCTTCTTGAAATTGAGCGATCTGTCGCGGCAGTATCTCAATCAGATCGCAGGTTCAGAGACACTCAAAGAAGGTATGAAGGTCTTGGTTCAGGTGAAACACGATGCCATAGGTTCCAAGGGCCCGCAGGTGACGGGGAAGATATCTCTTGCGGGAAGGTTCTTGGTCTATTTTCCACTTTCTCGCGCAAAGGGTGTCTCCAAAAAAGTCCTTGACCAAAAGGAACGTGACAGATTGAAAAAACTCACCAGAAATCTCGCAAAGAACGAAGGAGTTGTTGTGAGAACTGCCGCCGAATTGGTTCCTGAAGAGGTCATCGTCGAGGAATTCGAAGAGTTGAAGAAAGAGTGGACAGAAATACTCAAAGACTTCAAAAGAGCCAGAAAATCAAAGCTCCTTAGAAGTGAACCCACCGTTGCAGATTACATTATCAGAGAGCAGTTGAACAAACAAATCGATGAAGTATATGTCAATGATGAGACCGTTTATGAAAAAGTGAAGGAAGCCTGTAAGAGGATCTCCAGAAGGCCTGTAGTCAATCTCAGCAAGGAAGATCTGTTTGACAAACTGGGTGTTTACAACCAGCTCGGACACATGCAGGAAAGGACGATAGATTTGCCCAGTGGTGGTTATATTGCTCTTGACACCACAGAGGCTCTCACGGTATTTGATGTGAACTCAGCGAGTTTTGTAGCTGAAAAAAGCCACGCGGAACTTGCTTACAAGATAAATGTTGAAGCCGCCCATGAGATCGCAAGACAGCTGCGCCTGAGAAATATCGGAGGCATAGTCATAATTGATTTCATAGACATGCCCTCGAAGGACTACTACGACAAACTTTTGAAAGAACTTCAGAGTGCGGTAAAGGGTGATTCTGCACACATTGAGTTAATTGGTTTCACCAAACTGGGTTTGTTTGAGATGACCAGAAAAAGAAAATCTCCTTCTGTTGATCAATTGTTGTTCACATCGTGTCCTGTCTGCAAGGGAACAGGAAGGGTAATTTCACCTCTTGTTATAGTGAAAAGAGTTGTGAACGAACTTTCAAAGATACAAAACATCAACGAATACAACACGGTAAAGGTTACACTCCACCAGCGACTCTCAGGTTATGTAGAGAAAATCAAACAATCGGTGAATGATTCAATTGCCAAGAAAGTGGTTTTCAGCTTTGATGCATCGAGTCCCGGAGACTTCCATTTGACCTTGATTAAGAAAACATCTTAAGAGCTACTCTTATTTGCCGTTATTTGAGACAGATAAGAGCCGGTTGACTGCATCTTGGCAATTGCTTCTTCCAAGGCTGTGAACCTGCTCCACAGGTCCTGTTCTTTTTTCTGTATTCTCTGGATCCAATCCTTCAATTGCTGAGCGAGAACACGTTTTTCTCTGGCTATACTACCATTCAAGCCTGCAACTGAATCTATCTGGCCTCCGAACTTGGTCAATTCTCTCAAATACTGCTGAATCTGTTGTGCCATACCTTGGGAATTTGTATCGGTATTGCCAAAAAAAGCCCAGACAGCCTCGGGGTTATCTTCAATTTTCGCTCTCAGAGTATCTTCGTTCAGTTCCAAGGTTCCTTTCATCATGTTTTCATAACCCCACGAACCTGTGGTTATGCCGAGTTCCGAAAGGTACTTAATCTCCCCAGAGAAATTCTTCGTGATATAATCTCGCATTCTGTTGAAAACTGTTCTGAGAAATGAATCGTTCTTCAAAATTCCCTGCATCTTTTCTTCATCTGTCATTTGATCTTCTTCTTTGCCTGTGACTTTGCTCTCGGTCAATCTTGTATAGAGATAGCTCATCAGTTCATTCCAGTTATTGACAAAGTCTTTCACCTGTTCAACGATCGCGTCGGTGTCGGTCGTAACACTTATCGTTTGTGTCGAAGCTGAAATGTCTTTGACTGTGATGCTCAGTCCGCTGTAGCTGAAGGTGTTGGACGAAGAATACAGATCTGTCCAGTTCACTCCGTCACTGCTCAACTTTATATGAGCGGAACTACCAACATTGAAGACGCCGGTATCCAGCCCGAGCAGCTGCGATAAACCTGTGCCGTTGTCGTCGACTGAAATGGGTGTTGCTCCAGTAGATGTGGAAGTGAGAATCAATTTGTCTGAGTTTTCATCATATCTTGCGGTAACACCTGCGCTGGAGTTGTTTATCGCGCTGATCAGCTGCGTTAATGTCATAGATGAGTTGAAAGATATATTCACGTCGTTTATATTCAGTTGGCCATCGATTAGAGTCAGCCCACGATATGACGCGATATCAGAAAGAGTTTTGTTGGAAGATATCGCACCAACATGTGCCGTGCTTTGAATGGAGTAAGTTGAACCACTTTGAACTATTGGCGCGTTTGATAGGTTGAATACCTGCATGAAGGTGCCGCTGGTCTGTCTTATGGCGAAGGCTTCGTTACTTTGAATACTTAATTTCCCATCGGTGAAGCTCACATTCGATGAACCAAAGATCGTTTCGAGTTTTGAGACAATGTCGTTGATAGTATCACTCGTGTTTATGGAGACTGTATATGTATTTGAACCTTTCTGGATTTTTATCACAGAGTTGGTAGCGGTGTATCTGTAATTCAACGTTCCAAAGGTGGTAGATCCATCTATATTGTCTGGTCCGATGGTTCTGCCACTCAGTAAGGAGCTGTTTGTAGCCGTGGAAAGAATCTTTACGTAATACGTTCCATTCACAGCCGATGCGTTAGCAGAAACTGTGAGAACCTGTGAATCGGTTTCGACCTTCTTTGCCAGAAGTGTGGACTGGAGCTTGAATGTACTCAAAAAGTTCATGAAACCTTCCAGTTTGTCGTCCAGTTCTTGATACATCTTCTGCTTCAGATCGAGTTCTTTGTACTTGGTGCTGAGATTGTTTGCTCTTTGCACATCGTTTGACAGCAACGCATCTATGATAGACGACGTGTCCAAACCGGAAAACATTCCTCCAAACTGTATTCTGCTTGAGGAACTTTGGTACTTGTAATTTATCGTGTTGGCTATTGAGGAGAGATCCATATCTCTCACACCCTCTCGTCGAACAAAACACCGATCAGCTCTTGGAGATTCTTTGCGATCTTCACAGCCACCTCAGGTGGGATCTGTCTTATGATCTCACCGGTGTCAACGTTCTTTATTTTGATTATGATCATATTGAGATCTCTGTCTATTGTGAACTGAGCTTCCGATCTCAGAAAAGTCTTGATCTTTTCAAAAGACTTTTTAAGATCATTCAGTGTGTCTTCGACGTCTGCAGGTTGATTGCTCTGACTCTCATTTACGTGTCTTTCAACACGAATATTCTCAGGCTTAACTGATGGAGCCTTTTGAACACTCACATCTATTGTCCGGTCCATCGGATCGATTCTCATTTGATCACCCCCGAACATCCTTTTTCTATATTATTAATCGTCTGTTTCAGGAAATCCTTTAACAGGGTTTGGGTCTATTCATTTTCAGATCTATGAACTGCCGGCGAACCTCGCTTCTATTCGTGGTACGTGTACTTTCTCACAGTTCTCTTTCATCTGCTGGTATGCCTTTTGGTTAACCATTTTTCTTTTTATTTTATTCAATTTGCTCTCACTTACCATTTGCGTGGAATGAGTTCTAATAAGGATTTTAGCATCTAATTACTATATTTGCACAACTTATTCCTTTGAGACGATTTTTATTCACCTTGATTGATTTAAGCCCGAGTGGTATAATCAATAACAAATCTAATAGATCGCATGATGTAAGTTTATTAATAATATTCAGGCTTTATCTTTATCAAACACAATCACAACTCATAAAGGGGGTGTGTTCATGAGTAAAAAGTGGCTCTTGTTGTTTGGTGTCATTGTCATGGTATTGTACGGATGTTTTGGACCAATGAATCGTCTCCCGCAAGTTTCTCTGATCTATCCCGAAAATGGCTCTCAAGTTGCAGTCCTTGCGTCCACAAAATCGGTCACATTGAAATCGACTGCCACAGATCCTGAAGGCCGAGCTTTAACCTTCGCAGTTTATCTGGGAACAAGCCAAACTAACCTCAGTAAGATTGGCGAGGTCAATGAACCTCAGTATACTGTTACAGACCTTACACCCGGACAAACCTACTACTGGAAGGTCGTCGTTTCAGATGGAACAGACTCTGTGGAAAGCCCTGTTTGGAGCTTCACGGTAGGTGGGAACCATTCAACAGTGAAGGTGCTTGATTTCACAACTGGAAGCGCAGCCGTTGGGGCAACTGTCAATATTCTTCAAAATTCAGATGTAGTTATTTCAACCACGACAGATGAAAGTGGCCACGCAGAATTCTACCTGCCAGATGGCAGATATGACATCAAGATCACTGGTGATGGTAAAGCCACGAGTGTGGTTCAAAATTATGATCCAGGTATTTTAGAAACAATCGAAACATTTTCCAGAAGAGCTATGACAGACTACGATGTCGTCCCAGATGTTACAGTGGAACTATTGACTCCAGAAGGAACTCCTATAACTGATCCAGAGGCTACAACACTGACATTTGATTCTGTGCAGGTTAAAGTCACAAGCTCGGAATTGATGAGTGTGATGTACATCGGCTTAGATTACGTACCAAGTGCCGTTGCAAGAGATATTTCTGCCTTTAATACAGAAGAATACACAACCACGATGTCTCTTTCCAGATTTGATGGCATTACAGTGCCAATGCACGTGGTTGTTTACACAGTGAATGACACAAGAGTTGACAAGATTGTTTATCTTACAATTGATAGAACTCCACCAGAAGTTACCGAAAGAGTTGCTCCTACAGGACTTTGGTACGTTGGATGGACAAGTGATGCCGATGTGGAATACTACAGCTTGCCAAATCCAATAAAACAAATACTTGAAGAAAAACTGACAAAAGAAATGATTCAGGAACTTAAGAATTACAAACCAGAACACAATATACCTGAAACAAACATCTTTGTTCAACTTGCCTGGACACACGCACCGGCCACGAACATGGCTGGCTACAATGTCTACAGATCTCGCGACGGTGAAAACTGGGAAAAGATAGCGTTTACCACATTTAACTACAGATTTGATAAGGGATTTGATCTTGAACCGGGCAAAAAGTATTATTACACTGTAAGAACAGTTTATGTAGATGGAACTGAATCAGAAAACAGCAACGTTGTTGAAGTGATACCGCTCGATCTGTTCAAGGTCAAATTGATATCACCCGCGGACAACGAGACCGATGTTTCAAGAACTCCAACTTTCAGGTGGAAACCCGTTGACTGGAGAGACTGGACATCAACACCGCACATTGGAGGAGATCTTGTAGACGACGATGATATCTATTTCATTTACGAGGGTAGTCCATGGATCTATGACACAGCTTTGAGTGAACAGCATATTTATTATGATTCAATGATCGTAACCCTTGGTCCACAGGAAGTAATTCTTCCATTTGATCCAGTTTCTGATTCAGACTGGGTTAGAATTCTCCCTGATGAAAGCCAGATACAGCAGACAGAACCTCTTGAAAAATTCAAAACATACGAATGGGGCCTGGACTGTGCAGTTGCTTATTATGAGACAGATGATGGATACTGGATTT